>Ga0209617_10000686_pt1 | contig 15341 bp, 13 predicted proteins | sample LakEriepJuly2011_2_FD_187459 | JGI IMG/M metagenome (GOLD analysis project Ga0209617, IMG submission 187459) | Freshwater microbial communities from dead zone in Lake Erie, Canada - CCB epilimnion July 2011 (SPAdes) (version 2) | ecosystem: Environmental > Aquatic > Freshwater > Lentic >... | reverse complement strand
CTTCGCTCAGGCGGCGGGATTTTTCATCCCAGTCAAAGATACCTCCGGAGCTCAACGGTGCGCTGAGTCAGGTCAGAGATCTGTGCGCCGAGGGCGTTGATGTGTTCGATGTCCATGAGGTGCCTGCAAAAAATGTCGGGAGCGGTGTGTGAAGGGGCCGAGGTCATGCCAAGGCCCGAATGGCTTCATTTTCTCATGAGGCCGGGGCAACGCGTGACATGAAACCCGACGCCAGGGGCGATCAGGTCGTCAGGAAGCCCGCCAGATGGGCCGCCAGCGCTTCGGGTTGGTCGTGGTGCAACATGTGGGCGGCGTGGTCGATGGTTTCCAGGCGGAAATCCGGCACCAGGGCCACACGTTGCAAAAACTCTTCGCGGCTGAACTTGCCGTCGAAGAACATGAAATACAGCGTTTGTGCGCCTTCGACGAACAGCACGGGACAGCTGATGCGTGACAGGAAGGCGTTGACTTCCTCCACGCGGTAGAGGAAGGGCTGCGGCCGCTTGTGTGCCGGGTCGGCGTTGATGACCCAGCGGCCGTTCTCCTCGCGCGCCCAATGCAGGGCCAGCCATTGCGCGAACTCGGCGCGCAGCAGCGGGTTGGTGGTCTGCAGGCGCTTGGCGACGGCGTCCCGGCTGTCGTAATCCTTCAAGCGGACCGGCTGGCGGATTTCATCGAGCCACTTGATGTAGCGCTGCGGTGCATCGCCTGGCTGGGTCGCCGGCATGCCGAAACCTTCCAGGTTGACGAGCTTGCGGATGCGCTCTGAGCGCACGCCTGCATAGAGCATGACGACGTTGCCGCCCATGCTGTGACCGAGCAGGTCGACCGGGCGCCCCGGAGAGAGTTGGTCCAGGATGGCATCGAGGTCCGCCAGATAGTCGGCGAAGAAATAGCTGTCTGTGGCCGGTGGCGTTTCGGTCTGACCAAAGCCGCGCCAGTCCAGTGCCACGATGGGGCGTTCGGCCCAGCCAGGTTGGGCGCGCAAGGCGTCCACCATGAATTGGAAGGACGCCGCCGTGTCCATCCAGCCGTGCACCATCAAGAGCAGGGGTTGGGCATCGGTCGCCTTGGCGAGGTCGCCCCACACCAGAAAGTGGTAGCGCAGGCCGCGCACGCCGAGGTGCTCGGAGCGGGCCGGAAAAACAGGTGCGTACATCGGCGCGGTAGGGGCGGTCTGAGACATGAGGCGGCCGTCGGGTGGACTGAATGTGGGGAGCTGCGGGACAACCCGCCCACCCAAAAGGGTGGTTGCACGCGAGTCGTTTGGCATCATCGCCGATCTGACGGCGTTTTCACCTAAGCTGTCAGGTTGGCATCGAGCCAGGCCGTCAACTTGACATGAGCGCAGTGTCCCACCCCTCCCCGCCAGGTCAGCCCCCTGCGAGCCAAGCTGCGGCGGTCGCGGCCATGGCCATGCCCGCACTCGGGCGCTTTGGCCCATTGGCGCTGTCGGTGGGCGCTCTGGCCGCCATCAGCATGGGTCTGATCGCCTGGTCACACCTGGGCTGGAACCGATTGCAGCAGCAGGCCCACGCTTTCGACACCCACCTGTCTGCCGCTCGCTTCGAGGCGAAGCAGGCGCAATGGCTGCTGGAAGCGGTGCCGGTGCCTTCGGCTGCAGCCCAGCCCGCTCCGCTGACAGCCCCGCTGACCCGCGCCCACAACGCTCTGGCAGCGTTGGAGCCCCATGCGCCTGAGGCTGTGAGGAAGCCTTTGTCCTTGCTGCAAACCCAGGTGATTGCGGCATTGCGACAGGCTGAGACCGCGCCGCATGACGCGCGCGGCATGACCGAGGCCATCGCGGCCATGGACCAAGCCTTGGGCGCCACCAGCACACAGTGGGAGCAAACGCTGGAGCGTGCCACCCGAGACCAGCACCACCTCGACCGCATCAATGTGGCGCTGGTGGGCGGCATCACCCTGCTGTTGCTGGTACTGATGGGCCGTGCCCACCGCCAACGCGAAGTGGCCATCGGCAAGGTCAAGGCCCGCGAAGCCCAGTTGAGCGCCTTCGCCGAAGCACTGCCAGACCTCGCCTTCCGCATGGACTCCGAGGGGCGCTACCTCGACATCTACGGCAACAACCTGCCGCTGCTTGGCAGACCGGCACACGAACTCATCGGCCGGCGCCTCAGCGACCTCTTCCCGCCAGACATGGCGCAGCGCTTCCTGGGCATCCTCCAGCAAACGCTGGGCACGCGCAGCACCCAGACCACCACCTTCAACATCACCATCAACCAGACGCTGCGTCACTTCGACAGCCGCTGTGCGCCCGTGGGCGACACCGACCAGGTCGTCTGGATGATCTGGGACATCACCGGCCGCCGCCAGACCGAGCGCCGGCTGCGCCGCAAGACGCGGATGTACGACTTCCTCAGCCACGTGAACCAGGCCATCGTGCGCTCGGACGACCAAGGCACGCTGCTGATCAGGGTGTGTCGCGTGGCCGTGCAGCATGGCCAGTTCCGCAAGGCCTGGGTGGCCTTGTTCGACGCCGACACCCCTGTCGCGCTGCACTGTGTGGCCGAGGCCGGCGACGAGCGCCCGCTGCGCCACAGCCTGAGCTTCGCACTGGACGCCACGGCACAGCCCGACAACCCCATGGACGCAGCCCTGCGCCAGGGCCAGACCTTCCGCACCGGCGACATGCGCGCACTGCCATCCTCGGGCACGACACCCGCCTGGCTGGACGAGGCCGTGGCCGCTGGCACGCCCGGCTGCGTGATCGTGCCGCTGCGGCGCGAGCAAGCCCTCATCGGCCACCTGCTGCTGCTGGGCCGCCGCGTGGACGACACCGACGCCGACGAACTCGGGCTTTTCGAGGACCTCTCCAGCGATCTGTCATTTGCCGTCACCAACCTGCACCGCGAGGCCCTGCGGGACCAGGCAGAAGAACGCATCCGCCTGCATGCCGCGGCACTGGAAAGCACGCGCGACGGCATGATGGTGTTCGACAGTGACAGGGCACTGGTGTCCATCAACCCCGCCTTCACGGCCCTGACAGGCTACAACGAGCACGAAGTCATCGGCCGCACGCCAGAGTTCCTGCTGACCGACGCCCCTGACGAGTTCATTGTCCAGCTGCGCGAAAACCTGATGAGCTATGGCAGCTGGCAAGGCGAGGTTTGGTTCCGCCACCGCGATGGCGACCCCTTCATGACCAAGCTGTCGGTGGCAGCGGTGCACAGCGTCCAAGGCGAGCCCAGCCACTTCGTGGGCGTGTTCACCGACATCACCCAGCTCAAGCAAACCGAAGAGCGTCTGGCCCGCATGGCCCACTACGACCCGCTGACCGAGCTGCCCAACCGCGTGCTCATTCGCCAGCGCTTGGCCCACGCCATCAACCTGGCGCAGCGCCACCACACACTGGTCGGCGTTGTCTTCATCGACCTGGACAACTTCAAGACCGTCAACGACGGCCTGGGCCACGCTGCCGGCGACAGCCTTCTCAAACAAGTCGCCCAGCGCCTGCGCCAGCGTGTGCGGCAGGAAGACACCCTGGGCCGCCTCGCCGGTGATGAATTCGTGCTGGTGCTGGAACACCTGCGCCACCCCCAACAGGCGGCGCACGTCGCCACGGCCATCCTGGAAACGCTCAACCAACCTTTCACGCTGGACGGTGGCCAGCAGGTCTATGTGCGTGCGTCCATCGGCATCAGCATGTACCCGGACGACGGTCAAGACGAGTCAGAGCTCGTGCGCAATGCCGACGCAGCCATGTACGAGTCCAAACGCCGCGGTCGCAACAACTTCAGCTTCTACACCCAGGCCTTCACCACCGAAGCCACCTTGCGCTTGCAGATGGAAACCTTGCTGCGCCGCGCGGTGGAGCACAGTGAATTCACCCTGCACTACCAGCCCATGGTGCGCCTCTCGGACCGCAAGGTGATTGCCCTCGAAGCCCTGGTGCGACTGAACACGGCAGGGCAACACACGGCGGGCACACACGGGGGCTCGGTCACGCTCAGCCCCAACCAGTTCATCCCCGTCATGGAAGACACCGGCATGATCACCTCGCTGAGCGAGTGGGTCATCGAAGAGGCCTGTCGCCAAGGCCGTGCCTGGCTGGACGCCGGCCTGGACTTCGGCCGCGTGGCCATCAACCTTTCGCCCAGCGAGATTCGCCGGGGCGGCGTGGTGGAGCGTCTGGCGGAAATCCTCGTGCGCACCGGTCTGCCACCGCAGCACCTCGAAATCGAGATCACCGAAGGCGGACTGATGGAGTCCGGCATGGGCGCCGAGCAATTCCTGCTGCAGCTGCACCAGCTCGGTGTCTTCCTCACCATCGACGACTTCGGCACCGGCTACTCCTCGCTGGCCTACCTCAAGCGCTTCCCCGTGCAGCAGCTGAAAATCGACCGCAGCTTTGTGCAAGACCTGCCCAGCAACGACAACGACGGCCAGTTGGTCAGCACCATGATTTCGATGGCGCATGGCCTGCGGTTGCATGTGGTCGCCGAAGGCGTGGAGATGCCCGACCAGGAGGCCTTCCTGAGCAGCCTGGGTTGCGATGTGGCCCAGGGCTACTTGTACAGCCGGCCTGTGCCCGCCGCCCAGATCTCCCAGATGCTGACGCGTCACTGAGTTGGCCCTGGCGACAGCGGGGTCAAAGCGGCGTCATCAGGTGGCCCACACAAAAAAGCACGATCGTTCGATAATGCTTCACCTTCACACGACGTGCCCGCCATGAACCTGCTCGCCCCCACCGCTGACAACGCCACGAGCCCGACCGCCACCTTGGCCGGATTGCTGGCCCGCCGCGAACACACAGAAGCCGGCTCACAGCGCCGTGTCCGATTTGACGTCGGCCCGGACTGGCAACAGGGGCGCACCACCTTCGGCGGCGTGCTGTCTGCCCTCGCCTTGCAGGCCATGCGCGACGTGTGCGGCAACGACTGGCCCTTGCGCGCACTGCAGACCAACTTCGTCGGCCCTGTCAGCGCGGGCCGCTTCGACGTGGAGGTCGTGTTGCTTCGCCAGGGCAAGAACATCCGCCAGGTGCAGGCCCGCGTGCTGCAAACCGATGAGGCAGGTGGCGAGCAGGTCGGAGGCGTCCTGCTGGGCGTGTTCGGAGCCGCACGCAGCTCCACCCTGCCCCACCTGCGCCCGGACCACCACCCCGTGGCCAAAGACCCCGAAAGCGCCTTCCTGTGGCCCTTCGTGCCCGGCATCACGCCCGCTTTCACGCAGCACCTGGAGTTCCGCCAGGCAGAGGGCGGCATGCCATTCACGGGCTCGGACGAATGGCACAGCCGCACCCACGTGCGCCTGCGCGAGCCGGAGGGCGTCGACAGCGAGCTGCAGTCTGTGCTGCTGGCTGACGCTGGCCCGACCCCCGCACTGGCCCAGCTCAACGGCTTCGCACCGGCCTCGTCGGTGTCCTGGGCCCTGGAGCTGCGCCCGGTCGCGCCGAGCACCGACACCGGCTTTTGGCGCATGGACAAGGACGCCTTGGCCACCGGCGACGGCTATGTCAACGAGAAGACCACGTTGTGGACACCCGACGGCCAACTTGCCGCACTGGGCTACCAGGTCGTGGCCGTCTATGGCTGACGCACCAGCGACGGCCCGCCCGGCGTCCCTGCACGAGCTGTTCATCGCATTCACTGTGCTGGCCTTGCAAGGTTTTGGCGGCGTGATCGCCGTGGCACAACGCGAGCTGTGCGAGCGCCGCCGCTGGCTGGACACGCGCGAGTTCGTTGACATGCTCGCCTCCGCCCAAGTACTGCCCGGCCCCAACGTCTGCAACCTGTCACTGATGATCGGCGATCGTTTCTTCGGCTGGCGGGGCGCCCTCACCGCACTGGCTGGCATGATCCTGGCGCCCATGGCCTTGATGCTGCTCCTTGCCTGGGGTCTGAGTGAGGCCAGCAACATGCCGCAGGTGCAAGGCCTGATAGGGGGCGCACTGGGCGGCATCGCAGCGGTGGCAGCAGGGCAGATCATCGGCACGGTGCTCAAGCTGGCGGCACCGCTGCGCGAGCATGAGCTGGGTTGGCCCGCCTGCCTGGGCCTGGCTGCACTGGCCTTGGCACTCGTCGTGCACTGGCGATGGCCGCTGGTGCAGGTGCTGCTGAGTCTGGGTGGTGCGGCCTGCCTCGTGAGTTACGCCCTGCTCAAGCGGCAAGCCTCCAGACAGGCGCAAGGGCCTCAGGCATGAGCGCGCCAGTGTGGTCTTGGTCGCCCGACATCTGGACGGCCTTGTTCGGACACTTCCTCGCCTTGTCGCTGATGTCGATTGGCGGCGCCATCACGCTGGTGCCGGACATGCACCGCCGCCTGGTGCAAGACAGCGCCTTGCTCAGCGACGCCGATTTCACCGGCGCCATCGCCTTGGCGCAAGCCGCACCCGGCCCCAACGTGCTGTTCGTGGCACTGATGGGTTGGTACGCCGGCGGCCTGGGTGGCGCGTTGATCAGCATGGTGGGCATCATGCTGCCCTCCACCACGCTGACACTGGCCGTCTCGCGCTGGGTCTCGGTGCGGCGGCACTGGCTGAGCGTGCGCGCCTTCCAGGCGGGCATGACGCCCGTCACCGTGGGCCTGCTGCTGGCGACGGGGTGGCACCTCATGCCGCCCCTGGACGGTCAGCCCAAGGCTTGGGTCCTGGCAGTGGCCGTCGCCTTGCTGGCATGGCGCACGCGCATCCGGCTGATCTGGCTGGTGCTGGCCGGCGCCGTGCTGGGGGCCCTGGGGGCGGTCTGAGGCACACTCAAGCGCATGAGCACCCCCACCAAACCCGCGCAAACCGCGCTCCTGGTCATCCAGCACCTGCCTGGCGTCGGGCGTTTCGAAGCCACGGTCGAAGGGCTGCGATGCGAGCTTGACTACCAACTCGACGGACACCTCATGCGCATCACCCACACCGGCGTGCCCAAGGCCCTTGAAGGCCGAGGCATTGCCGCAGCACTGACCGCGCATGCGCTCGCTTGGGCGCGTGCCCAAGGCCATCAAGTGCAGCCACTGTGTAGCTATGTTCAGGTGTATCTGCGGCGCCACCCCGAGTGGCAAGATTTGCTGGCCTGACGCCAAGCTCCGGGCTTGCGCCGCGAGCTCAAGGCCCTGCAGCAACCGCGGGTGGTGTGCCCAACACACGCAAACGCTGCTGCGGCGACAGCGCTGCAGCGAGATCTCGTGCGAAAACCTCTTGCCAATGCCAGCCTGTGTTGGCGTCAGCGTCGATGGTTGACAGCCGCACCAGCAGGCCATCCGCCAAGCCGCGGTGTGCCAAACCTGCGATCAGCTGCTTGGCCTTGAGGGTGCGTTCATCGCTCACTGGCTCATCGCCCAGCAAGCGCCAATACGTGATGGGCTCTGGTCGCTCAGGCAATGCCGCGATCAAACGCACCACAGGCAAGGTGAGCGCTTCCGGCAAATCTGACAGCGTCAAAGTCCCGGGCGTGACATCGCTGACACGAAACCCTCCCGCCCGGTAGCAAACCTCGGGGCGGTGCATCTGCAAGCCGACCGATTGCTGACGTCCATAAGCCACAGACAGCATCACACGCTGACCACTGGGGTGGACGTAAGTGCGCTCCAGCACCTGGTCGTACATCTGGAAGCGCCGTGCCGCCTCGAAGGCGGGCCTCACCATGCCGGAAGCCACAGGGTCCAGGCGCCAGACGCTGCCCTGAGCATGGGCGGCGCCGTCCGGCTGGACCGAGATCTCCTTTGGAAACAGCGACTCCAGCGGCACCTGGGCTCGGGCCTCGGCTTCGGCCGAGACACCCGGACGCAGCCACAGACTGGCCAGCGCGGCAACCACGAGGCAAGCCGCCAGACCCACACTGCGCCGCGCCGTGTCGGATCCCAATGGCATCGCAGCGGAGTCCACCACTGCTTGGGATGGCACGACCGTTGGCGCCACAACGCGTCGGTCAGGCCAGATCAGACCGAGGACAGCGTCTGCACCCGCCATCAGCACCAGTGCGACGGCGAACAGCGCCAGCCCGGCGAAGTTGTGAACGAAACCCTGGCCAGCGGCATCGCCAAAGTGATGCGTCACCACCACCAAGATCATCACACGCACGACGTTGGCCAGGAACGACACAGGCACAGCCAACACCGCCAGCAAGCCATTGCGCCACCACGAGGTGTGCTGCGCAAGGTGGCTGTAAAGCAAACCCATGGCCTCCAGGATGAACATGGAGTGCAACCCTGCACAGGCCTCGGCCACCAACAACTGGTACTGCCCCACCGTGATGACCACGCCACTGCGTCCCACGGGATAGCCCACCCCCGACAAGACGAACGTTGCCACCATGGACACCGCCTCCTTGAGTGGCGCGGTCAGCGCCAGCACCAGAGAGAACGGCAAAGGCATGGCGAACAAACAGAACAGCCAGGCGAACCAAGTGCGGCGCAAACCCTGCCAACCGCGCGCCGCCCACATCACCAGCAAAGCGGACAGCCACAGGGACAGCAGTTCGATGCGGATGAACTCCTGCGAGCGCCCCAGCACGTAGCCCAGCAAGCACAGCACCCACGCCAGCCAGAAGGTGGCACCCAAGCGCACCGGTCGGCCTGCCGATGTGGCATCACGTTGACGCCAGACCAGCCAGCCGGCCACGCTCAGCAACAACAACTCATGACCCTGGCTGTAGGCCGTCCATGTGCCAAACAACCAATCCCAAAGGCTGGGGATGGCCAAACTCAACCAAGCCAAAGGCAACAGCACAGACAGTGACACAGGCAGAACTCCGTGTTCAGTGCAACCCAGCCAACATGCCGAGTGCGTGCACGCTCATTGACTCGCGGCGGATGGCGGCACGCTGGCGGCATCGGCTGCAGCGGGAGCGCTCGCCGAGGTCTGCGCCATGAAACGGTTGATCTTGGCCTGCTCGCGCAGACGGGTCATGCCGTCACGCACAGCCTCTTGGCGGCGCTGCCCGGTCAGCACGGTCTGGATGGCCTGGGTGGCCTGACCCAGCAACACCGGTGCCTCTTCTGTTTTGATGACCGTCAGAGCGTAAACACTGTCGGGCCGGCGCAGGGCCATGGACTGGCCTGGCTTGAGTTTGGCAAGGCGAGGCAGCAACTCCAGCGGCAAGCCCTCGGCCCATTGGGCAAAACGTCGGCTCTTGCGGGGTGCTTTCTGCTGCGCCAGCCACGCTTGCAACTCTTCCACGCTGTTGGTGGATTCAACTTTGCGCAACCATTCGTCCACGTCGGTGCCAGGCACCTGCGCCACGGTTTCTTCCAACAAATACTGTCGGCGTTGCGAGAACAACTCGGGGTGTTCGTCGTAGTAACGCTCCACCGCGCCAGTGTCCGGCAGCGTGACCTTCTCAGCCAGTTGATCTTGATAGGCACGGGCCAGCACCTCGCGGCGCGCCAGCGCCAGGGCTTGCAAAGTCTTGGGGCTGTGATCCAGTCCAGACTGAACGGCCGCCTGGGCCGCCAACTCCTGCTCGATCAGGCTGTCCAGCGCGCGGGCTGGGGCTTGCTCGCCGAACCTGGCACCCAGCCCTGGCTGCAATTGCAACAAGGCCTCGACCTGGTGCACAGAAACCTCACCCTCGTTGACTTGCGCCGCCACCTGGGATTCGCCTGCCGCAGGTGCAGCGTCTTTTTTATTGCAACCACCCAGCAACGCCAGGCCAGCCACCAAACACACCCAAGTCTTGTTCAAATCCAACTCCTGTCCAGGGTCGCAAACGGTGCGTGAAACCCAAAAAAAACGGACCCGAAGGTCCGTGATGGCACAAACGGGCGTCGGCCGCTTGTCAGTGGCCTTACAGGCCCATGTCGGTGGAGTCAGGCGGCTCAGGCTGCCTTGCGGCCGCGGCCCAGCAACAAGCCCACGCCAGCCAAGCCCATGACGGTCAAGGCCAGATCAGCGGGCTCAGGCGCTGGCGACGCCACCGAAGCGGTCGTCCGGATGGTACCAGCGTAAGAGGCAGAACCAGAGGAGAACGGCAGGCCTGCCACATAACCAGTCACAGCCAGCTTGTACGAGCCGGCGTTCAGCCCGCTGAAGCTGAACGTGTTCGTGGTGCCGTTGAACGGAATGCTGAGGTCAGCGCCGTAGACAGAACCGAACGACGTGTTGCCGAGGATCAGAGATGTGAGAACCACGTCCCGGTCGAAGGACAGCAGGGCATTCAGCAGCGAACCGTCGTTGGTCGTGCCGGACACGGTGCCAGCGCTGCCGATGGTGAAGGTGTAGTAGTCGGTAAAGCCAGGCGTCGCGCTGTAGAACGTGTTGCCGAAGCTGGTTCCAGTGGAATTCAGAGTGCCCAGGTTTGCGCTGAGTGCGAGCGCGTTGGAGCAGGCCAAAGCCAGCACGGCGCTGATAGAACCCATTCGGATCACGTTTTTCATGACAGCCTCACTGCGTTTTCGATGTACGAACGATACACAAACATGTTGCAGATTGTTACCCCCCGATCATGGGGCGAACGCGAGCCGAAGGATGTCAACCGACATGCGATCTGACGCGCCTTGGTGCTGGCGCGTGAATGTTCGGGCCGCCGCCTGCATGGGCGAGGTGCCCTGTGCGAGCCATGTCTGTGCCATGTGCACAGCCTCCACCCAGTCTGCCACACGGTGAGAGGCACCAGCGCTCAGGCTGAGTTCAGCGGCTTGCGCGAAATTGTACGTTGAAGGCCCCATCAGCAAGGGGCAGGCACAGGCCGCCGCTTCGATCAGGTTCTGCCCGCCCAAGTTGGCGAAGCTGCCCCCCAGCCAGGCCAGGGCGGCCGCGGCGTAATAAGCCGGCATCTCGCCCATGCTGTCGCCCAGCCAAACTTCGGCCCGCAGCGCGGCGGCATCGGGCAAACCATCGGGCCAGCTGCTGCGTCGAGACAGGCTCAGGCCGCGCTGCGCCACCAACGCTGCAACCTCGTCAAAGCGCTGCGGGTGACGCGGGACGATCATCAACCGGGGCCGCTGAGCGAGCGATGACATCGGGGCGCTCAACCACGCATCGAGCAAACCAACCTCTTCCCCCTCCCGCGTGCTGGCGGCCAGGCACAAGGGACGGCCGTCGGCAGCCCGCCACCGCTGCCCTCGCGCCAGCAACTCAGGCGCCGGGGTCATGTCGAACTTGACGTTGCCGCAGACCTTCACCGGCTCGGCGCCCATGGCGCGCAAGCGCTCGGCGTCGTCCTCCGTTTGCGCCAGCGTCAGGCTCAAGGCGCGGGCCGCCGGGCGCAACAACGCTGCGAAACGCTGGCCTTGTCGCAGACTTTTGGGGCTCAGGCGGGCGTTGGCAAGCACCATGGGCACACGCGCCTCGCGGGCTTCGTGCAGCAAATTGGGCCAGACCTCGGTTTCCATCAACACGCCCACGCTTGGCTGGAAATGGCGCAGGAAGCGTCGCACAGCACCCGGCGTGTCACAAGGCAGCCAGCTTTGAGCATCGCCAGGCTGCAGCAGGGCCTGACCGGCTTCGCGGCCCGTGGCGGTGGTGTGGGTCAGCAGCAGCCGAAGGCCAGGCCGTTGGGCGCGCAAGGCAGCGATCAGCGGCGCGGCCGCACGGGCTTCGCCCAGCGACACCGCGTGCACCCAGACCCAGCCACTGGCTTGATTCCGATCGCCCGCCGGTGCGGCGTTCTTTCGGTAAAAGCCCAGTCGCTCAGGCCAGTGCGCTCGGTAATCGGGTTCTTCGCGGCCGCGCGACCAGACCCGCCACAGATATGCAGGCGTACCCAGTCGCAAAACAAGGGAGTAAGCCTGGCGTGCGAGCCAGGCCTTGACAGCAGATTCGGCCAAGGGAGGATGGTGCGGTTTCAAGCCCGCGATCGTAGCCGAGGCCGTGCCTGCTCAGTGCGCCGAGGCGCCCACGTGCGCGTCCGGCTTGACGGCCAGGATGGCGGCCATGAAGTGCGCACGGATGCGCTCCAGCGCCTCAGGCGTCTGACCCTCGAAGCGCAACACCAGCACCGGCGTGGTGTTGGAGGCGCGCACCAGACCGAAGCCATCGGGGTAGTCGGCGCGCAGGCCATCGATGGTCGTCATCTCGGCGCCCTCGAAGGTGGCCGTCTGGCGCAGTTTCTCGATCACGGCGTGGTGCTCGCCCTCGGCGCAGGGCACGTTCAACTCGGGCGTGCTGTGGCTGGTCGGCAGCGCGTTGAGCACGGCGCTGGGGTCGGCCACCTTGGACAGGATCTCCAGCAAGCGGGCCGCCGTGTAGGTCGCGTCGTCAAAACCGTACCAGCGCTCACCAAAAAAGATGTGGCCACTCATCTCGCCCGCGAACGGCGAGGCCATTTCCTTGAGCTTGGCCTTCACCAGGGAATGGCCGGTCTTGTACATCACGGGCACGCCACCGGCTTCGCGGATGGCCACGGCCAGGCGTTGGCTGCACTTGACGTCGAAAATGATGGGGGCACCCGGCACGCGCGAGAGCACGTCCTTGGCGAACAGCATGATCTGGCGGTCCGGGAAGATGTTGTGGCCTTCCTTGGTGACCACGCCCAGGCGGTCGCCGTCGCCATCGAAGGCCAGGCCCAGGTCGGCGCCCTGTGCCTTCACAGCAGCGATCAGGTCGGCCAGGTTCTCGGGCTTGGACGGGTCGGGGTGGTGGTTGGGGAAGTCGCCATCGACCTCGGAGAACAACTCCGTGACCTCGCAGCCCAGCGCGCGCAGGATGCCCGGGGCCGAGGCGCCAGGGATGCCGTTGCCCGAATCCACCACGATCTTCAGCGGGCGGGCCAGCTTGCAGTCGCCGATGATGCGCTGGGTGTACTCGGCCAGGACGTTCAGCTCGGTCAGGCCGCCACTGCCCGATGCGTAGTCTTCGGCTTCGATGCGCTGGCGCAGGCCCTGGATGTCGTCACCGTAGATCGCGCGGCCGGCCAGCACCATCTTGAAGCCGTTGTAGTCCTTGGGGTTGTGGCTGCCCGTGACCTGGATGCCGCTGTGGCAGCCGACATCGCCGCGGGTGGCCGCCACGTAGTACAGCATGGGCGTGGTGACCGCCCCCAGGTCAATCACGTCGATGCCGGTGGCGCGCAGGCCACGGATCAGGGCACCGCTCAGCGAAGGCCCGGAGATGCGGCCGTCGCGGCCGATGGCCACGGCCTTCTCGCCCAGCTTGAGCGCCTCGGTGCCAAAGGCCCGGCCCAGGTGCTCGGCGACGGCTTCGTTCAAGGTCTGCCCGACGATGCCCCGGATGTCATAGGCCTTGAAGATGGAAGCGGCGACTTGCATGGTGGTCCTTTGCTGGATGAGATGTCGAATGACAGCCAGAGATTGTAGAGACGCCCAGATGACAGTTCGTCCCGGGCGAGCCCCTCAGTCTGCGGGTATGGGGGCCGCCAGCTATGATGGTTTTCACATGAACCCCAAAGACCTGCTGACCATGATCGCTCTGGCCGCCATCTGGGGGGCGTCCTTCCTCTTTCTGCGGGTGGCGTCTCCGGCGTTGGGCCCCTTGGCGGTGGCTGCCGGTCGCGTCAGCCTCGCCGCGGCGTTGCTGCTGCCGCTGGCCTGGCAGGCCGGACAGGGTCGCGCCATGCGCCTGTCCATGTGGCCGTTGGCTGCTTCATCGCTGTTGTCTTGCGTGCTGCCCTTCTTGGCCTTGAGCCGTGCAGCGCAGACGCTGCCCGCCGGGCTGATGTCCATCCTGAACGCTGCCACGCCCATGTGGGGTGCGCTGGTCGGGTGGGCCTGGGCGGGCGAAAGATTGGGGCGCGGCCGCCTGTTTGGGCTGCTGGTGGGTCTGGCCGGCGTGATCTTGCTGAGCGCCGATGCGTCATCTGTCATGCCCAAGGGCCAGTGGCACGAGACCTTGCTGGCCTGCGCCTTGCTGATGGCTGGCACGCTGATGTACGCCTTGTCGGTGCACTTCAACCAGCGCTTCCTGCCAGGCATGAGCCCCATGGCCATCAGCGCGGGGACCATGGGCTGGGGCGGCATGTGCTTGCTGGCACCCGCTTTGTGGGCAGGGCCGATGCCCATGGCGCACGCCGGCCCGAACCAAGCTGCAGCCCCTGCCGCGTGGGACGGTGTTCCCTTGAGCGCATGGACCTCGCTGGGTGGGCTGGGCGTCCTGTGCACAGCGCTGGCTTACGTGATGTTTTTCCGTCTGATTCAGCGCATCGGGCCCAGCCGCGCCCTGACCGTCACCTTCCTCATCCCCGTGTTCGGGATGCTGTGGGGAGCTCTGTGGCTGGGCGAGGCCATCACGCCGACCATGTTGGTCAGCACGGGCATCATCGCCTGGGGCACTTGGCTCTCCAACCGCCGGCCTGCCATGCCCGCCACCGCCCACACCTGATGGATGCATTCCATGTCAAGCGAGCAGCCCACACCCCCACCCGTCACACAGCACATCGCCACGGCCGGTGCCCGCTGGCATTGGGAAGATTTCCATGAAGGCCTGAGCCTGACCTTCGGCCCCAAGCTCGTCGAACGCGACGAAGTCGTCCGCTTTGCCACCGATTTCGACCCTCAGCCCTTCCACCTGAGTGAGGAAGCCGGCAAGGCATCGCTGTTCGGCGGACTGGCGGCCAGCGGCTGGCACACCGCAGGCATGGTGATGCGACTGATGTGCGACGGCTTCCTGCTGGATTCCAGCAGCCTGGGCTCGCCCGGGCTGGACAGCCTGAAATGGCTCAAGCCAGTCATGGTGGGGGATGAGATCAGGGCGCGCATGACCATCCTGGGCACACGCCCCATGAAGAGCAAAGCGCACGTCGGCTTGGTCCAGTCGCGTTGGGAAGCCATCAACCAACGCGGCGAAGTCGTGATGGTGATCGAGAGCTGGGCGATGTTCGGCCGGCGCGAAGCGGCCTCGGAAGGTCACGCAGCAGGGCTTTGACGGCGTGCGCAGGGCACCCGCCTTGCGAGCCCCAACCCACCATGCAAAAAGCCCCGATGGCGAACCATAGGGGCTTTGCAATTTTGGCGGAGTGGACGGGACTCGAACCCGCGACCCCCGGCGTGACAGGCCGGTATTCTAACCAACTGAACTACCACTCCGCGTGGCTGACGTCTGTGGTTGCTTGCGCAACCCAAGCGCCGTCAAAACTTGGCGTCCCCTAGGGGATTCGAACCCCTGTAATCACCGTGAAAGGGTGGTGTCCTAGGCCTCTAGACGAAGGGGACTTCGTACTTCTCAATTTCATGAAACGCTCATGGTGCCCGCCTGCGCCCTGACAACCGCCGCACATTGCGGCCATCCGCAAGGTGATTTGGTGGAGGTAAGCGGGATCGAACCGCTGACCTCTTGCATGCCATGCAAGCGCTCTCCCAGCTGAGCTATACCCCCATCGTGTTCGCACATGCGCCTCACGAGGCGGGCGCCAGACTGGCACCGAAACCGTTCCAACGATGTGGCTGTGTCACCAGCAACATCTTCTTCCAAAGAACTTGGCGGAGTGGACGGGACT
>Ga0209617_10000685_pt1 | contig 15343 bp, 12 predicted proteins | sample LakEriepJuly2011_2_FD_187459 | JGI IMG/M metagenome (GOLD analysis project Ga0209617, IMG submission 187459) | Freshwater microbial communities from dead zone in Lake Erie, Canada - CCB epilimnion July 2011 (SPAdes) (version 2) | ecosystem: Environmental > Aquatic > Freshwater > Lentic >... | reverse complement strand
GCAAGATGCCCGCTCGTTCACGGGCGAGACGCCCATGCAAAGCGAGCAACGAATTCGATGACTTTGCTTCCAGTTACCCCCGTTGTCGCCGAACGCGGCACTCTGCTCGTCAAACGGGGCAAACCGTGCAAGCAAATCTCAGCGTTCGCGCCTGAGATTTGAGGATACGATAACGGTGGGGATCAGAACCGACCTTCGACGCCGGCGGTAATCGTGGTACCGTTGACGAGGAAGGTTTCAAGCTGGTCGCGGATGCTACGGTAGTAGATCTGCGGCTCGTTGAAGAGATTCTGGACGCCGAAGTTGAGCGTGATGCTGGGGCGAATCGTGTAGCGGATATTGGCGTTCACGATCTCGCGGGACTGCAGGTATTGATTGCGGGAAGGTGCGGCGAGGTTGAAGGCATTGCGAATGCTCTCCGACGTGTAGTTGTAGCTGACCGAGGCCCCGAGCTTCTTGTAATCCCACGCAAGGGAGATGTTGGCGGTGCGCGGGATGAAGCCGTTGACGTCGCGGTCCTTGAGGTAAGCGCCGGGGATGCCGTAATCGCCGTGGGCGGTGATCTGGGACAGGTTGGCGTTGAGACGAAGACCCTTGAGCGGGCCGGGCAGGAAGCGGAACTGCTGGAGATAACTGATCTCCCAGCCCTGGGTGTACGCCGTGCCGGCGTTGGCGCTGGAAAGGATGGAGTAGCCGATGAACTCGCCTTCAAAGCCGTTGTCCGTGCCGGGGGCAACCGTTCCGATGTTGAAGTTGGAGACGATGAGATCGTCGAGCTGCTTGTGGAACCAGCCGATCGTGAGGCTGCCCGATGGGTTCATGTAATACTCGAGCGAGAAGTCCCAGTTCTTGGCTTTCGTGGGCTTCAGGTCGGGATTGCCGAAGGTGACGGTCTGGTTGGTGTCGTTGAAGGACAAGGCGGCGACGTTGTTGGCCAAGGTGGGTCGACCGAAGCCGGTCGTCCAAGCGGCGCGGGCTTTCAGGTTGGGGGTGAGGTCGCGCCAGAGGTGAATGCTCGGGAAATTCTGACCGTAGGAGCCCTCGTTTTTATAGGCGAGACTGTCCCTTTCAGCGGTGCCGACGGGATCGGCGACCTGTTGGGCGGCGGGAGAGAGAATGCGGGAGCGCCGGCGGCCCTCGCCCGTCGTGTCGGTGATCTCGCGACGGACGCCAAAGAGGAAGCCGTTGCGGCCGATTTTGCCTTGGGACATGATGTAGTAACCGGTGATGACTTCCTTGACCTTGTTCGTAGCGGTGCGGCGGTTGTTTTCGTAGAAATACTTGTCTTCCTGCCAGAGCGAAGGATTGGTCGGCTGACCGTTCTGGATGTATTCGGCGCCTTCCCACTGGGGAATCTTGCGGCCGGTTTTGACGGTGTCCCACATGAGAAGCGACGGATCGGTGCGCAGGGCGGTGGTGCCGATATAGCTCCAGCGGCGGTTGCGACGTTCGGTCTCGACGGAATTTTCGCGGACGGAGGCGCCGGTCTTCAGAAAGGCAGTGAAGGCGCTGATGGGGAGAAGATATTTCGCGTTGGCGCGGGCCTCCCGGATGAAATTGATGTCCAAGTTGCCGGACTGAGTGCTGAGGCCGTTGACGGCGGGGCGGTAGTTGTTGGGGTTGGTGAAATCGAGCCCGCCGTTTTGGATGAAGCGCGGGTAGAGGACCGATTGGGTGCGGTCGAGGACCCAGCCAACACCGGTCTCTCCGTTGGGGCCGACGATGTTGTTGGTGGCCGAACCGGCCGCGCCGTTGGGGCCGATGAACGGGACGTTGCCGATGCGATTGATGAGGTTACCCTCGGAACCGAGGAAGCGGTAGCGGGTGCGGCTGACCACTGCGGCCCAATCGGTTTCAAAGGGGCCGAAGCGGTGTTCGCCGCCGAGGTCGATGTGGCGCAGGCGCTGGTCGCGGTTGATTAGGTTGGCGGTGACGTCGATGAGAGCCGCTGCGGTGGTGCCGGACGTCGCGTTGGCGGCGGTGGGCACGGCGCGAACCGTGGTGATACGATCGGTCCAGCCGGGGACGACGCCGGTGGTGGTGGCGTTGGGCACGGTGGTCTGGCTGCCGGCGAAGGCCCGGACTTGATATTGGCGGCGCATCGGCTCGGGGGCGTCGTTATAAATCAGGTTCAACTTGAACAGATTGTTTCGATCGAGACGGAAGTCCCATTTCGTGCTCAGGCTGCGCTGCATCCGGTTGTTGTAATTGTCCTGCGTGCGGTAATCCCAAACGAAGGCGGGTTGGGCGTTGGTCTGCTGGTAATCGCGATTGGTGCGGAAGAAACCAAAGGCGTTTTCGCTGTAGAACGCGTTGACGGAGACGGCGAGGTTGGGGACCTCGCTGCCAAAGATGGCGAACTTTTCGATGTAGGAACCGTTGAACAACGCGTGGGTGCGCCGAGCCTCGCGGAGCGGGACTTGCTCGCTAAACGACGGCGCCTGTCGGGCGCTGAAGTTGTAGCTGATGCGCCGGCGCTCGCTCTGATTGAGCGGGGAGCGGGTCTTGAAATTCACGCCACCGCCCAAGGAATCGACGCTGCGATCGGGAGTCTGGCCCTTGGTGAGCTCGAGCGATTCGAACATGTTGCCGGTAAAGGCGGTCATGCGCGTGTTGCGATTCTGCGCACTGAATGAGGACATGCCGCCGCCGTCGATCGTGATGGAGGTCATGCCGGCGCCCATGCCGCGCACGCTGATGACTTCGACGACTTCGTCACCGGGGTTGCCGAAAGCGACGCCGGGTAGGCGGATCGCGAGCTCGGTGGCGTTCATGTTCGGCATGTCGCCGAGTTGGTCCATCGACGCCACGTTCTTGAGATTGTCGGCGTTGCGTTGCTGGGTCAGCGCGGATGAGAGGCCCTCCTTGACGCTGGCGACTTTGAACGCGTCGAGCATGAGCACGGAGCTGGTCAGGACGAAGTCGCGGACGGCGGGCTGGCCGGCGGTGACGACGACGGAGACGGTTTGGGAGTCCAGGCCGATGTACGTGGCAGTAACGTCGTGGGTGCCGGCGGGCACGTTCATGATGTAGCGGCCCGTGTTGTCGACGAACGTGCTCAAGTTGAGCGCGGTGATCTCCACCTTGGCGCCGATGAGGCCGTTGCCGGTGGCTTTGTTGGTCACATTACCGACTACGACACCGGTCGCGGTGCTGGCGGTCGCTTCGGCACCGGCCACACGTCCTGGGAGGGCCAAAACAAGGGAAGAAATGACAGCTAGGACGAGCGGTTTGATAACGCTTCGAAGGGTTTTGACGAGGGTTGTCATGGGTTCGGGGGTTGAGAACGCTGCAGTTGTTTGCGGGAGCTGATTTTTATGGTAGCGCCACTTCAACCTCTTGGCAAACATCACCCAGAATTTCAGCGCGAGCCTAATCTCCAAAATAAATTTTGCCCGCGCCGACCGGCCTAGGACGCGTGCTGCGACCCCGGAGTCGCGGACTACAGACCGAAACTCAGGCCCCAGGTGCGCTTGGCGTAGCCGTAGGTTACGGGCTTGATGGTGGCGAGCGCGGCCAGAGCGGTCTCGGGCGAACCGGAATCGTAGGCAGCTTCAAACGCGGCGACGCGCGCGGCATAGGCGTCGAGAAGTTTAGTTTTTACCTCGGGCTGGACAAAGGCGTGTTCGAGTGAGTCGCGGCCGAGTTGCACGACCTCGGGCCAAGAGAGATTAAATGTGGTGACGGCGGTGTAGTATTCGTCGGTGAGGTTAGTGTCCCACATGCCGCGGTCGTCGGTATTGAGGCAGACGGGAATGCCCGTGCGGAGGAATTCGGGGAACGGGTGCAACGCGAGGTCGGGCACGTATTCGAGCAGGCGATTTGAGATCAGGTTTACCTCGATTAGAGCGCGCCGGCTTTGTTGCAGGAGGAGCAAAGTCTCGGGGTCTTTGAGGAGATTGACGCCGTGACCGATCCGGGTCGCGCCGAGGATGAGGGTGTCGCGGATATTGCGGTCGGGGCCGTCCATCTCGCCGGCGTGGATGGAGAGGGCGATGCCAGGAGTGCGGGCGCGGAGCGCGCGGTAGGTCGCGAGAAAACGGGAGGGATAGCCAAACCCGTTCTCTTCGATGCCGGCCATGTTGATGCCGACCCAAAGGTCGCGATGGGCGTCGATAAATTTATAGGTTTCGACGAGCTGCGCCTCGGCGCGGGGCGAGAACCGAAGCACGGTTTCTTGGAAGCGCACGACGAGACCCGTGGCCGTGACATCGGGTTGGGCGAGGCGGGCTTTGATGAAGGCGACGGCGTCGGCGGTGGTGATGGCGTGGCCGGAATTGTCATAGGCGCCGTCGGCGCCGAACTGGGTTTCAAGGTAGGCAAGGCCCTCGGCGGCGAACGCTTTGATGTTCGTCACCAGTTGTTCCGTGCGGACGTGAAGGTTGCGCCCGATGTCGTTTTGGCGGGGCCAGATATTTTGGAAGAACTCCACGCGGCCCTCGCCGGGCCCATCGAGGCGGAGGGCGTTGCACCACGCGAGGCGCTCGGCGGCGTCGAGGGAGGCCAGCGGGAGGTATTCGGCGCGGGCTGCGGGCGACAGTGCCTCGTAGGTGTGACGACGGATCGTGCGGAAGCGGGCGGCTGGGGCGATGGCGTCGGGCTGCGACGTGAAACGCGCGCGGGTGTAAAAAGTATCACCGCCGTTGCGGGTGGGATCGGTGCAGATCGCAAACGTGTCCTTGGCGAGGTTGGAGCCGGCGGCGTGGCTGTGGAGATCACCGCCCTTGGGCAGGGCGTACAGCAAGGTGTAAAGCTGCGCCGGGGTGGCTCGGGTTTTTAGAATCTCGAAGCGCGCGGAGAAGTCGGCGGCGAAGAGCGGGGTGGTGGCGGCGATGAGGAGCGCGAGAAGACGAAGATTCATCGTGGAGGACAGTGGAGCGACGAGTGGCACGGGCGTCCCGCCCGCGGGTTCGGAACATGGCCCATGCCATGACAGACATTTCAGCTGGCGAACGGGAAAATCTTGAAAAACTGCAGGAAGAAAATGCCGGCGACGATGTAGCCGACGGTGGGGAAGGACTTGGGTTTGCCGAGACCGACGGCGAGCAGGGCGGCGGAGATGAGGCCGAGCCCGATGCCCTCCGCGATGCTGAAGGTGAGCGGAATCGCGAAAATCGTGAGCACGGCGGGCGCGGCGATTTTGAAATCGTTGAGGTCGATCTCGACGGCGGACTGCATCATGAAGATGCCGACGATCACGAGAGCCGGAGCCGTGGCGGCGGCCGGCACGATCAGGAGCAACGGCGTGAACAGGAGCGCGAGCAGGAAAAAGCCGGCGGTGGTTAGCGAGGTGAGACCGGTGCGACCGCCGGCGGCGACGCCGGAAGCGGACTCGATGTAGCTCACGACGGTGGAGGTGCCGAAGATGGCGCTGGCGATGGTCGCGAGGGAGTCGGCGAGGAGAGCGCGGCCGGCTTTGGGCAACGTGCCGTCGGGGGAGAGGAGGCCGGCGCGTTTCGTGACGCCGATGAGGGTGCCGATGTTGTCGAACATATCGACGAGCAGCAGCGTAAGGATGAGCGGGAGGGCGATGGTGAAGGCACTCCAACTGGTGAGGAAATTGAACGTGAGCTTGAGGAAGATCGGGTCAGGCGAGTGGGGCAGCGCGATAATTGAAGACGGTAGCCGGGTAACTTGCGCGCCGCCGCCCGCGGGGACGAACAGGCCGGCAAGCGTTACGATCGCGATGCCGATCACGATGCCGCCGGGCACGTTCCGGGCCACGAGAATGATGGTGAGAATGATGCCGCCGAGACAGAGCGCGACGGGACCGGAGGCAAGGTTACCGGCGGTGACGAAGGTGTTGGGATTGGCGACGATGACGCCGCCGTTCTTCAGGCCGATGAACGCGATGAAAAGCCCGATGCCACACGTGACGGCGATTTTCAAGGCATGGGGAATCGACGCCATGATTTTTTCGCGGATGCCGGAGATGGAAAGCGCGAGGAAGATCACGCCGTTGACGAACACCATGCCGAGGGCCTCGGACCAAGGGATGCCCTTGCCGAGAACGATTGTGAAGGTGAAGAACGCGTTGATGCCCATGCCGGGAGCGAGGGCGATCGGGTAGTTGGTTAGAAACGCCATGATCACCGTCGCGAGCGCGGCGGTGAGCGCGGTCACGGTGACGAGCGCGCCCTTGTCCATGCCGGTGTTGGCGAGGATGTCGGGGTTGACGACCAGAATGTAGGCCATCGCGGCGAAGGTCGTCAGGCCGGCCTGGAATTCGCGTCCGACGGTGGTTTTATGGTGATCGAGCTGGAAGAAACGTTGCAGCATGGACGGTGTGGGCGGCAGGGGTGCGAAAAATAATTACGAATTGAGTCGGGTGGGCAATAAGCGAGTTTCGTGCCGTGCCGCGCGTGATCGACAGCCACGTTCATCTTTACCCGCCCGAGCTAAATCGCGATCCGGCTGGCTGGGCAGCTGCGCAGGGTGAGCCACATTGGGCGACGCTCTGCACGCGGCGGCGAAAGAACGGTGCGCCGGTGCAGGGTTTCCCGAGTGTGGGCGAGTTGTTGGCGGAAATGGATCGGGCGGGCGTGGAACGCGCGGTGTTGCTGGGCTGGTATTGGGAGCGGGCGGAGAACTGTTCGCGGCAGAATCGTTTTTTTGCGACGTGCGTGCGGGCGCATCCGGACCGGTTGAGCGCGTTCGCGACGGTGCAACCGGTGGCGGGTGGCGCGGCCGCAGCGGTGGCGGAGATGCGACGGGCGCGGGAGGACGGATTGGTCGGACTGGGCGAGTTGTCGCCGCATGCCCAAGGCTACGCGGCGGACGGAGCGGAGTTCGCGGCGGTGTTGGCGGCGGCGGCGGAGTGGCGGTGGCCGGTGAACTTGCACGTGACCGACGCCCGCGGGCCGGCTTATTCGGGCAGGACTGAGACGCCGCTGGAGGATTTTTGCGGGCTCGCGCGGGCTTGGCCTTCGGTGCGGTTTGTCCTCGCGCATTGGGGCGGCGGTCGCGCGCTAAGGGATGATGCGGGGAAGGTTTTTGAAAACGTGAGCTACGATACGGCGGCGTCCCCGTTGCTCTACGATGGAGGAATTTGGCCGCGTTTCATGGCGGAGGCCGGGGTAGATAAGGTGCTGTTTGGGTCGGATTATCCGTTGAACAATTACCCGCAGGCCGGACTGGACGCGGAAATGGGCCGGTTGCTAAGCGAAGTGCGCCGCGCCGGGCTGAGCGACGGGGAACGCGCGGCCCTGTTTTGGGAAAACGGGCGACGAATCATCGGTTGCGAGATATGACATGGGCCCGCGGAGTTGTGCTCGCCGTGGCGGCAGGTGGCGCGACACGTTAGTGGGATGCGTTTTCGCGCGATCTTAATCTGTCTGGTGGTGGCGGCTCTGATTGGGCCGGGTTGCGCGCGGAAAGACCCGGTGCCGGCCAAGGTCGGGCTGCGCAAAATTGCGTTGCAGACGGATTGGTTTCCGCAGGCGGAGCACGGAGGTTTTTATCAGGCGCTGGCCAAGGGATTCTATCGCGAGGCCGGGCTGGACGTGACGTTGCTGCCGGGCGGTCCGGGCGCGGGAATCAATTTGAAGGTCGCGAAAGGCGACGCCGATTTTGGCATGAACCGCAGCGATGATCTGATCTTGGCGGCGAGCCAAGGGCTGCCGCTGCTCATGGTCGCGGCGGTGCTCCAGCATGATTCGCAGGTGCTGCTCGTGCACGACGCGAGCCCGGTGAAGAGCTTGGATGATCTCGCGGGCCGAACGGTGACAGCCTCGGTCGGCATGGCGTGGATTCCGTGGTTAAAGAAGAGCCGTGGCATCGACTTTGCGCTCCGGCCCCAGACTTACGGCCTAGCGGGTTTTATGGCCGACCCGGATGCGATCCAGCAAGGCCTTGTCACGAACGAGCCTTACGTTGCCCGGCAAAAAGGGGTCGCGGTGCGCTCGCTCATGATCGGTGCCTCGGGCTTCGACGCGTATCACGCGATTTTCTGCCGGCGGGACCTCGCGCGGGCCGAGCCCGAGGTGGTGCGGGCGTTTGTCGCGGCCTCGGTGCAGGGCTGGCGGGACTATCTCGAAGGCGATCCGGCGCCCGCGCATGCGCTCATCTTGCGGGCCAATGTGCAGATGACACCGGGCTTGTTGGAGTTCTCGCGGGGCGAACTGATTTCACGCAATTTGGTGTGCGGTGACGCGGCGCGCGGCGAGGTGATCGGGCAGATCGAGCTGCATCGCATCGCCCGGCAAATCGAGATGTTGCGCGAGCTCAAGATCCTCGACCGTCCGTTGGCTGCCGACGCGGTGGCGACGAAGGAATTTCTGCCGGCAACGCGGCGTTAATTGGCTTGGCTTCGGGCGCGGGCCGCTACGGTTTACGGGCATGAACTACGAAGCCAAACTGACCGCGCTCGGCCTAACGCTCCCCAATCCGCCCGTCTCCGCCGGGGCCTATGTGCCCACGGTGCGCACGGGAAATCTGTTGTTTTGCGCAGGCACTATCGCGGCCTTCAACGGCCTGCAGACCCACGTCGGCCAAGTGGGTAAAGAACAGACGATCGAGACAGCAAAAAAAGCGGCCGAAGTGTGCGCGCTCGGCACCCTCGCCAACATCAAGGCGGCGGTGGGTTCGCTGGACCAGATCGCCCGGATCGTGATGGTGAACGGCTTTGTGAACGCGGTGGACGGCTTTGCGGACAGCCCGGCGGTGATCAACGGCGCCAGCGAACTATTTCTCGCGGTGTTCGGCGACGCCGGTAAACACGCGCGGGCGGCGGTCGCCGTAAATGGTCTGCCCCGCGGCTCGACGACCGAGATCCAAGTCGTCGTGGAGCTGAAGTAGGCTTGGCGCTGGTCGCGGGAAAACCGTCCGTTCGTTTTTTGCTCTGGCGACCGACGGGGAATCGCATCCAGTGGAAACCATGTTTCTTGTCCTCATGGTAACGGCGGGGCTGATGGTGCTCCGCTTGGCGGGTGAACTCTTCCTCTCGGCGTTGAACCGGGCGGAAGTCGGGCGTCATGCCTCTGCGCCCCCGCCGGCGGTGGCGGCGATCATGGATGCGGCGACGTATAAAAAATCGGTCGCCTACACGTTGGAGAAATCGCGATTCGGGGCGGTCGCGGAGATCTTCGACACGCTGCTCTTGGCGCTGGTGATTTTCGGCGGCGTGCTGCCGATTTTGTTCGCCCATGTGGCGGCTTGGGGCGGGCCGGGGGCAGTTTGGGATGACACCCTGTTCATTCTGATCGCGGGCATCTTGCTCTCGATCCCAAGCCTGCCGTTTGAGTGGTGGGGACAATTTCGCTTGGAGGCCAAGTTTGGTTTCAACCAGAGCACGCAGGGGCTCTGGATCGCGGATAAACTCAAGGGCCTCGCGCTCGCATTGGTCATCGGCTATCCGTTGCTCTGGGCAATGCTCGGACTCGTGGAGTGGGTGGGCAAGTCGTGGTGGATTTGGGGCTTCGCGCTGATCTTCGGATTCCAACTGCTGATGCTCGTGTTGTATCCGAAGTTGATTTTGCCGTTGTTCAACAAGCTCACGCCCCTGCCCGATGGCGAACTGCGCACGCGGTTGTTGGCGTTGGGCGACCGGACCGGGTTTAAGGCGACCGCAATTCAGGTCATGGACGGCAGCAAACGCTCGGGACACTCCAACGCGTTCTTTACTGGCTTCGGCCGTTTTCGGCGCATCGTGCTTTACGACACCTTGGTGGCCCAACTCACGGCGGAGGAGTTGGAGGCGGTGCTGGCCCATGAGATTGGACATTACCGGTGCGGGCACATTCCCAAGATGATCGCGCTGAGCGCGGGCATGATGCTCGCGACCTTTGCCGGGATCGCCTGGTTGGCGCGCAGCCCGTGGTTCAACCTCACCTTCGGGTTTCCTCCCGGGGAACTGGCGCCCGCGTTTCTGCTCTTCGGATTGCTGAGCGGGTTGGTGACGTTTTGGTTTTCGCCGTTGGGCAATTTGCTCTCGCGGAAACACGAATACGAAGCCGACGCGTTTGCGCGTAACGCCATGGGCGGGAAAGAGCCGATGATCGGGGCCCTGCGTAAACTCGCGCAAAAAAACCTGAGCAACCTCACGCCGCACCCGTGGTTCAGTGCGGTTTATTATTCCCATCCGACACTGGTTGAGCGCGAGCGGGCGTTGCACGCCGCTTAGTCGGGCCGACAAGGATGAGCACCTTGCGCATTATCCTCGGGCTGGTGGTCGCCGGGTGGACGGCGGTGCGGGCCGAGTCGCTTACCCTCGCGACCTATAATATCGAGAACTATGGACCGGCGAACCGGATGACGGAAGTGGGCTACCGCAAAGATTACCCAAAGCCCGAGGCGGAGAAGCTGGCCTTGCGCACGGTGCTCCGAACGCTCAACGCGGACGTGCTGGTGCTGCAAGAGATGGGCGGCCAACTCTATCTCGATGAGTTACGCCGCGATCTGGGCGCGGAAGGATTGGTTTACCCGTACGCGGTCTTGCTGGCCGGCGACGATGCGGACCGCCATGTGGCGTTGTTGTCAAAGCGGGCGCTGATTTCCGTCACGCCGCACACCGATTTTGAGATTCGCTATTTCGGGCAAAAAGAACGCGTGCGGCGCGGATTGTTGGAGGTGCGCGTCGCCGTCGCGGGTGGTGAGCTATCGGTGTTTGGACTGCACTTAAAGAGCCGTTACACTGATCGGCCGGATGACCCGTTATCCGCGATCCGGCGCGCGGCGGAAGCGACGGCGCTCCGCGACCGCATCCTGCTCCGCTGTGCCGATCCTTCGAAAACCGCGTTCATTGTGCTGGGAGATTTTAACGACGACAAAAACAGCAAGGCGCTCGGGTTTCTGCAGCAGCGGGGCAAGACGAAGATTGCCGACCTGCTGCCGGCGGTCGACAGCCGGGGCGAGGCTTGGACCCATGCGTTCAGGAAAAATGACACCTACACGCGGGTTGATCATGTGCTGGTCTCGGCGGCGGCGCTCCCGGCGGTGCGTGGCGGCGAGGCCTGCATTTACGACGGCCCGAGTTGGCGCGAGGCGAGCGATCACCGCCCTGTCAGCGTCGTGCTCGACTTTGGGGTAAAAAAATAGGGCGGAGGATTCGTCCGCCCGGGAGCGCTGGGCGCGCCGTAGAGGGCGGGTCAATGACCTCGCCCGGCGTCGTTCCGATTAACGGCCGGTGACCGTGACGGGCACGGTGACTTCACCGGCGCCAAAGCCTTTGAGGAAGAGACTGCCGCTGCCGGATTTTCCACCCTCGACCGTGATCGTGACCGAGGTTTGACCTTGGGGCACGATGATTTCCGGCATGATCACGCTCTCGGGAACATCCGTGGTGAGATCGATCAGGAGGCCGCCGGGAGGAGCGGAGACGGTGACGCTGAACGTGAGGGGTTGACGCTCGCCGGTGCGGAGGGTGAGAGCGGCGGGTGAGACCACGAGGTTGCTGGGGTCGATGCGAAACGTGCCGACGGGGGAGTTGCCGGCGGCGCTGCCGAGCATGACGCGGTAGTTACGGTTGGCCTCGATCGACGGGACGAAGAAGCTCAGGGAGTTCGGTGACTCAAAGGTGGTGCGCGCCGGAAGATTATCGAAATAGATGGTATCTTGAGGGGTGAAACCACGGCCCAAAACACTGATGCGGGCCCCGATAGGACCACGGTTGACCTCGAGGGAGAGGACGTAGCGACGGACGATTTTAGCGCGGACGATATCGGTGTAGGCCTCGGCCTCGGTGACGCCGTTTTGCGTCTCGATCTTGTAGGGGACGAGGTAGTAGTAGGCGACCTCGTCGCGTCCGTTGGGCATTTGGTATTCGAACTCGTAAATCCCTTCGCCGAAGGAGGATCGCGTCATTACGAAGCTTTGGCCATCGAGGATGATTTTCGGCGCAATGCTGGCGGCGGCGACCGTGTTGGTCTTGGGGGTTACACGCAGGGTGAACGTGTAGATCTGCGACGGATTTGCCGCGATAGACGGGGCGGTCAAGTTGGTCAAAACGACCGTCTCACAGCCGGAGAAAAGCCCGAGAGCCGTGGTGGCGCCGAGCCAGAGGAGGATTTTTCTCGCGGGAGAAATTTGGTTGGTATGCATTGGGCGTTTGAACAAAAAACACTTGGGATTAAAAACGGGCAAGTAATGAGCGCGACTCCATCAGAGCAAGCCAAAGGTGAGGGCGACGAACCCCTCGGGCTTTACGTCCACGTGCCGTTTTGTGCGTCGACCTGCGATTTTTGCGCATTTTATCAGACTCAGCCGACCGCCGAGACCGTGTTGGGGTTTCTTGATGGGGTCGAAGCCGAGGCGGCGTTGGTAGATTGGCCGCGGCCGGTGACGACGGTGTTTTGGGGCGGTGGCACGCCGGGCTTGCTCGCACCGCGTCAAATCGAAGTGCTGGGGGCCGGCTTGAGAAAGCGCTTCCGGCGTGAACCGCAGGAGTGGACCGTCGAGCTCGCGCCGGCCTCGGTAACAAGCGAGCGGTTGGCCGCGTTTAAGGCGATCGGGGTCACGCGGGTATCGTTGGGTGTGCAGAGTTTTGCCCCCGAGTTGCTCGATGGGCTGGGCCGACAACATACCCGCGAGCAGATTTATCGGGCGCATGAGCGGGTGCGGGCGGCGGAGTTCAAAAGTGTGAACCTCGACCTGATGTTCGCTTTGCCGGGCCAAGACGAGGCGAGCTGGTTGGCCGACATCGACGCGGCGGTGGCGTTGGCCCCGGACCACTTGTCCACGTATTGCCTCACCTTCGAAGAAGACACTGCGCTCTGGGTAAAACTCTCGCAGGGCAAGGTGAAGCTCGATGTCGAACGCGAAGCCCGGCTCTACGAGGAAACTTGGGCGCGGTTGGCCGAACTCGGTTATGCGCAATACGAAGTCTCCAATTTTTCCAAACCCGGTCACGTCTGCCGTCACAATCTCAACACCTGGCACATGCAGGAGTGGATCGGCCTCGGCCCCTCGGCGGCGTCGCAACACGCGGGATGGCGCGGGGCCAATGTTTCGGATTTGGCGAAGTGGCGGGAGCAGGTTGCCCGCGGGGAACGGCTCACGGAGGACCGCGTGGCGGTCACCCCTGCGCTGCTGGCCGAGGATGCCTTGGTCTTTGGACTGCGCATGAACGCCGGGGTGGATCTCGCGGCGTGGCAGGCGCGTTGTCTCGAGGCGCCGTGGGGCGCCGTCGAAGCGCTGGCGGATCGGCTCGTGGCGGAAGGTTTCGCGGAACGCAGTGGTTCACAGTTACGCCTGCTGAATCGCGGGCGGCTGCTGGCGGACACCATCGGGGCGGAGCTCATGGGCGCGTTTGAATCCGAAGCCGTGGCGCGATGAATCCGCTCAAGCTCCTCGCTGTCCTACTCGGCTTGACGGCGTTCGCCCACGCGCAACGCGCGCTAGTGTTTCAGTCGGATTTTGGGCGCAAGGACGGCGCGGTCTCCTCGATGCACGGAGTGGCCTTCGGGGTGAGCCCGCGGTTGGCGATCTTTGATTTGAGCCATGAGAATACGCCCTTTGACGTCTGGGAGGCGGCCTACCGTCTGAAACAGGCCGCCGGGTATTGGCCGAAGGGAACGGTTTTTGTCTCCGTCGTTGATCCCGGGGTGGGCAAAAACCGGAAGTCGATCGTCGTGCAGACGAACAGCGGGCATTTTTTTGTCGGTCCGGATAATGGGACCTTCACGTTGATCGCTGAGGACCTCGGGGTCGCGGCCGTGCGCGAGATCGATCCGGCGAAGCACCGGCTGGCGGGGTCGGATAAATCCTATACGTTTCACGGCCGCGATGTATTCGCGTTTGTCGGGGCGCGACTGGCGGCCGAAGCGGTGCCGTTTGCCGAGGTCGGCCCCGAGCTGCCGGCGCGCGTCGTGGCGCTGGCTTACGAGCGGGCGCACTTCGAGGGCGAAACGCTCGTGGGCACGATTCCGGCGCTCGACGCCCAATACGGCAACGTCTGGACGAACCTCGACGAAGCGCTGTTCGCGAAACTCGTGCCGAAGGTCGGTGACCGGTTTCAGGTCAGCATCTCGCGCTCGGGCGAAGTGATCTACACCGGCGAGCTGCCCTACGTGGCGTCGTTTGGCGAGGTCGCGCTCGGCGCGCCCCTCCTGTATTTGAACAGCCTCTTGAACGTCAGCTTTGCGCTGAACCGCGGGGACTTCGCCAAGACGAATAAGGTGGGTCGCGGGGCCGAGTGGGGCGTGCGGGTTAAAAAATTAAACGCCGGTGCGCCGGCCGTGGCCAAATGAAGTGGGGCGGCGGCAGCTTCGTGATCGGCGGGTTGCTCCTCGCCGTCGCCGGCTGGAGCGGGTGTGCCACGATTAAGCCGGTCGATTACACGCCGACGCAGGCGCGGTTGTTTTTGGAGTCGGATGACGCTTCGTCGCCCACCATAACCTTACCGCGCAGCGGGGCCGTGATCTCCGTGAACTCAAAGGCGGTCATCGCCGAAGGCGACATCCTCAACGCGGAGGTGGTTCAGGTGGAACTGGGGCGTTGCTTGCTGCTGCAAGTCACGCCGTCGGCGGCGCGGGACCTCTACCGGCTGACGGGCTCCAACCAAGGGCGCCGCTTGGTGCTCACGCTGAACGATGTGGCGCTGGGCGCGCGGCAGATTGACCGGCCCTTTGACGACGGCGCGGTCATGATTTTCGTGGAGATGAGCGACGGTGAACTGACCACGTTGGTGACCGACCTGAAACGCACGTCGGCGGACCTGCAAAAAGCGATGAAGCGCAACGGATGATCGCCCGACTCGCCCTGTTTGCCGCAGTGTTGGGTTGGACGGTATCGACCCTGTGCGCCCAACCGCCGCGGGTGGAATTCACTTGGCCGACGCCGCACTTAGGGTGGAACGAAGGTCGCCCGGCGGCTAATTTTCTGCAACACGCGGGCTCGGGTGATCCGGCCTCGGGGGGATTTGGTGGTGTGCGCAGCGGCGGCATGAAGTTTCACGAGGGCATCGATATCCCGCCGGTCGCCCGCGACCGCCGGGGTGAGGCGACGGACGATATTTTTGCCGCGATGGCGGGGGTAGTGCGGCACATCAACGCTTCGGCGGGCGACAGTGGCTATGGGCGCTACGTCGTGCTGGAGCATCCGGAGGAGACTCCGGGCGTTTACACCCTCTACGCGCATCTGGCGAAGATCGCGCCGGGCCTGCGAGTGGGCGAGCGGGTGCAACGGGGGCGGGTGATCGCCACGATGGGGCGCAGCGCGGGCGGCTACCCGATCCCCAAGGAGCGGGCGCACCTGCACTTTGAGATTGGGCTGATGCTGACGCGGGATTTTCAGTCTTGGTATAGCCGGCGGAAATTTGGCAGCCCGAACGAGCAAGGGCTTTGGAACGGGATGAATTTGCTGGGCCTCGATGTGCTCGATTTCCTCGGCGACTGGCGGGCCAAACGGG
>Ga0209617_10000684_pt1 | contig 15345 bp, 13 predicted proteins | sample LakEriepJuly2011_2_FD_187459 | JGI IMG/M metagenome (GOLD analysis project Ga0209617, IMG submission 187459) | Freshwater microbial communities from dead zone in Lake Erie, Canada - CCB epilimnion July 2011 (SPAdes) (version 2) | ecosystem: Environmental > Aquatic > Freshwater > Lentic >... | reverse complement strand
GCGTGCAAGTCGGTTCGGTCGCAGGCGCCGGCTATGCGACGAAACGCCTGGTCTATGCGGGCGACCTCTTTTTTCAGGAGGCGAAAGAGTTCGTCGCGCGGAACCGCGAGAAACCATTCTTTCTCTATCTCTCGCTCGTCGTACCCCACGCGAACAACGAGCGCTCCCGTGAGCTCGGCGACGGCCAAGAGGTGCCGAGTTATGGAATTTATGCCGACCGGTCCTGGCCCGACGTGCAAAAAGGCCAGGCGGCGATGATCACGCGGATGGACGAAGGGATCGGCGAACTGTTGGCGCAGTTAAAGCAGCTCGGCCTCGACGAAAACACCGTGGTGATGTTCTCCAGCGATAACGGTCCGCATCGCGAAGGCGGGCCCTTGCAGAATCCGGATTTTTTTGCGGCAAGCGGACCGCTGAAAGGCATCAAGCGCAGCCTGACCGATGGCGGCATCCGCGTGCCGTTCATCGTGCGTTGGCCGGGTAAGATCAAGCCGGGCGCGGTGTCGGACCACGTCGGCTACTTTGGCGACATGCTGGCGACGTTTGCGGAGCTGTCCGGCGGGTCGGCGCCGAAGCCGCACAACAGCGTGAGCCTCGTGCCCGAGCTGGTGGGGCGAGGAACGCAGGCGAAGCACGACTATCTCTACTGGGAGTTTTTCGAGCGGGGATTCAGCCAAGCGGTGCTGCTCGGCCAGCAATGGAAAGGCATCCGGTTATTGAAGCGCGACGCGCCCTTACAGTTGTTCGATCTGGTGGCGGATCTCGGCGAAACGAAGGATGTCGCCGCGAAGTACCCGGAGGTGGTGGCGCGCATCACCGAGATCATGCGCACCGGGCGCACGGACAACGAGTTTTGGAAAGCCCCCGCGAACTGAGCGTCGGCGCACCGAGCCGGTAAAGTCGAAGGCAAGGCGAGTGAGAGCCCGCGGCTTACTTGGGCGTCGAAGGCGCCGGCGGCAGATTTTTGCAGGACTGCCAAGCGAGGAAGCGCCACTTTCCGTTTTCCTCGCGCCAAACGGCGAGGTAGTTGAGGTCGTTCACGAGTTTTTGGCCCGTCGTTTTATTTTTCATATGCACCAAAACGCGGCCCTTCATCAAGACGACGCCGGGTCCGGCGGGGACGAAGGTGCGGTCCTTGTAGTCGAATTTTTCGTAGATGTTGGTGCCGTTGAGGACGCCCTCGAGTTGCGAGGCCTTGGTGTCGATTTTCCCGCTGGAGTGGGCGTAGTGCAGGTCGTCGGAATAACTGGCGGCGAGGCGGGCGCGATCGCCTGCTTGGGTTGCGGCGCAGCGTTCGTCGTCTGCCGCAGTGACCGCGGCCAGTGAGGCGTTGGCCGTTGCGGCGGTTGCGGCGGCGGGCGCAAGTAATGCGAGCAGGAGAGCGGCGGCGAAGAGTAGGGGAGTTTTCATGGGATAACGGGCGGAGATTTAAGGAACGGGACTCCGGTAAAAAACCCGCCCGCGTTGATCGAGGCAAGCGTGGGAAATGTCCGAGGAATTTTCGTTTGTTTTCGCCGTCGGCCGCGATGACGATGGACGCATGTTGGCACGTTCTCCGCAGGCCGCGTTGCAGCGGCTCTTTGATGAAGTGGGCACCGTCGATCAGATCGGGATCGAGGAGCGCGTCGCGAAGTATGGCACGCGCTCGATCAAGAAGGCCGCCAAAGTGTGGGGTCTCAAGACCGCCGCCTCGATGGTCGACCTCACGACGCTCGAGGGTAAAGACACGCCGGGCAAAGTCGCCTCGCTTTGTCAAAAGGCGCTCCAGCCTCACGATCCCGAGCTGGGCGTGCCCCAGGTCGCGGCGGTGTGCGTCTATCCTGCGATGGTGAAGCATGCGCGCCGGGCGCTCGGCCGCGATACGGCTGTGCGTATCGCTTCGGTCGCGACCGCGTTCCCCAGCGGCCAGGCACCGCTGAAGACCCGTTTGGCGGAGGTGAAGGCGGCGGTCGCCGACGGTGCCGACGAGATCGACATGGTGATCAACCGCGGGGCGTTTCTCGCGGGCGAGTTTGGCGAGATGCAGGACGAGATCGCCGCCGTCGTGCAGGCGTGCGGCGGCGTGACGCTCAAAGTGATCTTGGAAGTCAGCGAGCTCGAGACCTTCGATAACATCCGCGCCGCGTCGTTTCTGGCGATGCGGGTGATCCGCCCAGGCGATTTTATCAAGACCAGCACGGGCAAGACCTCGCTCAACGCCACGCTCGGCAATAATCAGGTGATGCTCGAGGCGATCCGCGATTTTTACCTCGATACGGGAACCGCCATCGCGATGAAGCCCGCCGGTGGCATCCGCACGGCTAAGCAGGCGCTCACGTTTCTCGTCGCGGTGAAAGAGACGCTCGGCGACGCATGGCTGAACAACCGCCGCTATCGGTTCGGCGCGAGCTCGCTGCTCAACGACCTCGTGCGGCAGCTCGAGAAGGAAAAGACCGGGGCCTACCAGGCGCCGTATTATTTCAGTGAAGCGGCCGAGAGTTACTAATTTTTAACCACGGATGGACACGGATGAACACGAATGCAGACATTCGGATCGGGAAATATGGGAGTTGGTTTTCTATCCGGGTTCATCCGTGTCCAGTTGTGGTTAAACCCTTTTTTTCATGCCCACTTTGACTGCCAAAAAAATGTCCACCCGTCTGTCGCGCCCCGCGCCCGAGCTGATTTTCGGCGACCTTTGGGAATTCGATCCTGCGCCGGAGTCGGCCGATCCGAAGTTGAAAGCGCGCTACGAGCTTTTTATCGACGGCAAGTTCGTCACCCCGAAGGGCGGCAGATATTTCGACTCCATCAACCCCGCCAACGAACAGAAGCTCGCAGAGATCGCGCTCGCCGGTCCGGCCGATGTTGATGCCGCCTATGCGGCGGCAAAACGCGCATATGACGGCGTTTGGGGCAAAATGCCCGGCCGCGAACGCGCCAAATACCTCTACCGGATTGCGCGGCTCTTGCAGGATCGCGCGCGTGAGTTCGCCGTCGCGGAGACGCTCGACGGCGGTAAGCCGAGTAAGGAGTCGCGCGACTTCGACGTGCCGATGGCGGCCGCGCATTTTTTCTACCACGCCGGTTGGGCGGACAAACTCGACTACGTCGCGCCGGGTCGGAGGGTCGCGCCGCTCGGCGTCGCCGGACAGGTGATCCCTTGGAATTTCCCGTTGCTCATGTGCGCGTGGAAACTCGCGCCGGCGTTGGCGATGGGTAACACGGTGGTTCTCAAGCCCGCTGAGACCACGTCGATCACGGCGCTGAAGCTCGCGGAGATTTTCCAGGACGCCGGGCTCCCGCCGGGGGTCGTCAACTTTGTCACAGGCGCCGGCGATGTCGGCGCAGCCGTCATGAATCACCCGACGCCGGCCAAGATCGCGTTCACCGGCTCGACCGAAGTGGGCAAGATCATCATGCGTGCCCTCGCGGGCTCGGACAAAAAGATGACGATGGAGCTCGGCGGGAAGGCGGCGAACATCGTGTTCGACGATGCGCCGCTCGATCAGGCGGTCGAAGGCATCGTCAACGGCATCTTTTTTAACCAAGGCCATGTGTGTTGCGCGGGTTCGCGTCTGCTCGTGCAGGAGAGCGTGGCGGAGAAAGTTCTCGCGAAGCTCAAGAACCGCATCCGCACCCTCCGCGTGGGCGACCCGATGGACAAGAACACCGACATCGGCGCGATCAACTCGCGCGAGCAACTCGACAAGATCACCCGGCTCGTCGCCGCCGGCGTGAGGGAGGGCAACGAAATATTTCAGCCCGCCTGCAAGCTCCCGACGAAGGGCTTTTACTTCCGCCCGACGATTTTCTCTGGCGTGAGCATGAGCAGCCGCGTGGCCCGTGAGGAAATTTTCGGCCCGGTGCTTTCGATCCTGACGTTCCGCACCGTCGATGAGGCGATCGAAAAGGCCAACAACACCGCCTACGGCCTGAGCGCCGGCGTCTGGACCGACAAGGGCTCACGGATCTTGAAGATGTCCACGGAGCTCAAAGCGGGTGTGGTGTGGGCGAATACCTACAACAAGTTCGATCCCACGTCGCCGTTCGGCGGCTACAAAGAAAGCGGCTTCGGTCGCGAAGGCGGCCGGCAAGGGCTGCTGGATTACTGCAAACTCGTTTGAACCACGAATGGACACGAATGAACACGAAAGCGGAAAGCTCCTGCACGGGGATTTGGTGTATGCGATCGTGGGTTGTGCGTTTGAGGTGTTGCGTGAAGTCGGTCATGGCTTCCACGAGAAGCCTTATGAGAACGCGCTCGTCGTGGAGTTTGGGCTTCGGGGTATCGCCTTTGAGCAACAGCGGCGTTTCGATGTTCTCTACAAGGGAGTCAGGGTCTCGGAGTTTGTCCCCGACCTCATCGCCGGTGCGGCCGTGGTCGTTGATGCGAAGGTCATTGACCGGATCACCGATCATGAGCGTGGCCAAATGTTGAACTATCTCCGGATTACCCGAATGCGCGTCGGACTCCTCATCAATTTCCAAAAGCCCAAACTCGAGTGGGAGCGAATCATCCTCTGACAAAATTCGTGTAGATTCGTGTCCATTCGTGGTTCTCAAAAATATGTCCCGACTTCCTATTACCAAGACGCCGAAAGTTTACGTTGGCGGCGCGTTTATCCGCTCTGAAAGCGCGCGGGTGTTCCCGCTGAAAGACGCGTCCGGCGAATTTTTCGCCAACATCCCCCAGTGCACGCGTAAGGATCTGCGCAACGCCGTCGAGGCCGCCGCCAAGGCCGGTCCCGGTTGGGCGAAGCGCACGGCCTATAACCGCGGACAGATTCTTTACCGGCTCGGGGAGATGATCGAGGCGCGCGCCGGTGAGATGGCCGACGCGATCACGCTTGGCGGCGCGACGCCCGCGGCTGCGGCGCGCGAGGTCGCGGCCACGGTGGAGCGCCTGATCTACTACGCCGGCTGGACCGACAAGTATGAGCAGGTGCTCGGCAACGTGAACCCCGTGGCGGCGCCTTATTTCAATTTCACTGTGACCGAGCCCATGGGTATCATCGGCGTGATCGCGCCGGACGAGGCGCCGTTGCTCGCGCTGATTTCGCTCATCGCCCCCGCGATCACGAGCGGCAACACCGTGGTCGCGCTCGCCTCGTCGAGGCAGCCCTATCCGGCGATTCTCCTCGGCGAGATGCTCGCGACGAGCGATCTGCCCGGCGGCGTGGTCAATCTGCTCACCGGTTTCCGCAAGGAAATGATCTCCACGTTTGCAACGCACACCCACCTGCGCGCGATCAGCGCCGTGGTGAATGCCGAGGAACGCAAAGCCCTCGCGCTGGGCGCCGCCGACAGCGTGAAACGCACGCACCTGCGGAAGGCCGAGGACAAACCCGACTGGCTGGCCGACAGCGCCCAGAGTCTCGAGGCGATCCGCGAGACGCTGGAGTTCAAGACAACGTGGCACCCCGTGGGGGCGTGAGGCGGTAGCCACGTTTCAGCGCCGCAGAAAGCGAGCGATCTCGCGACCGGTCGGCATCGACGGCGCGGTGCCGAACTTGGTGACTGAGAGGGCGGCGACCGCGTTGCCGAAACGCGCGGCAGCGAGGATGTCGCCGTCGAATTTTACCAGTCCAGCCGCGAAGCCGCCGCAGAACGCGTCACCGGCGCCGGTGGTATCAACGACGTTTACTTTGTGCGACGGGATCAAGGTGCCGCCGTCGGCTTGCGAAACGAAGGCGCCCTTTGAGCCGAGGGTAACGATCACGGTTGGCACCCGGAGCGCGCGGCAAACGGCGTGAAGCTGCTCGGGTGGCAGTGCGGCGACCGCGTCGGCGGTGAGGGCCGGCTTCGGTCCGCCGCCGAGCTGATTCACGATCGCGGCGAATTCGGATTCGTTGGGGATGAGCACGTCGACGTGTTTCAAAAGGGCGGGGTCGAAGTCGGGGCGCATCGGCGCGGGATTGTGCACGGTAATCGCGCCGGCGCGGCGGGCGGCGCGGAGCACGGCGGCGACGGTGCGTAGATCGGACTCGTGCTGGGTGACGACGACGCGCGCGTGGCGCAGCGCGGCGGCGGGCACATCAGTGGGACGGAGCGCGGCGTTGGCACCGAGAGCGACGATGATCTCGTTTTGACCGACGGCGTTGACGAGAATTGCGGCCGTGCCGGTGGCGTGCGGCGGTTTTTCGACGAAGCGTGCGCCAATACCCTCAGCCCGGTAGAACTTTTTGGCATCGGCGGCAAAGGCATCGCGGCCGACGGCGCCGACGAACAGGGTGCGGGCGCCGGCGCGGCCGGCGGCGACGGCTTGATTGGAACCCTTGCCGCCGGGGCCCGTGACGAATGTGCCAACGACCGTCTCGCCCGCAGCGGGAAAGGCGGCGCACTTCCAGGTGAGATCTTGGACAAAACTGCCAACGACGACGACGTGGGGTTGCATGGCTGAAAGCTAGATCGGGGTCGGAAGCTGACAAGCCGCCGTTCATCGCGGTGCGTCGCCCGCTCAGCTGGACGAGGAAGTCGAGAAAGCAAAAGAAGAGCCCGCGAAAAATAGGCGAAGGAACCGATAAGTTTAAGAGCAGGAGACCAAGCGGCGGAAGTGGGCAAAGGCCGATTGAGGCGCGAGGGCAAAAGGCCCGCGGTTGCGTTTGAGAGGTGCATGGGTTGGGGTCGGTGATGCTGTTTCCCCAACATATCATTGCGAAGAAGCGCGACGGTCAGGTCTTGAGCCGCGAGGAGATCGGGGCGTTTGTGCGCGGGGCGACGGATGGTTCCTGGGCGGATTATCAGCTTTCGGCGTTGCTCATGGCGATCTACCTGCGGGGCATGACGCCCGGAGAGACCGCGCTCTACACTGAGGCGATGATGAACTCTGGTGTGGTCGCCGATCTGCGCAGCGTGAAATTGCCCAAGGCCGACAAGCACTCGACGGGGGGTGTGGGCGACAAGGTTTCGCTGCATCTCGCGCCGATGGTCGCAGCGTGCGGGGTGGCGGTGCCGATGATTTCCGGGCGCGGACTCGGGCATACGGGCGGCACGTTGGACAAGTTGGAATCGATCCCCGGCTTTCGGGTGAATCTTTCGATGGCGGAGTATCGCGCCGAGCTGGAGCAGATCGGGCTTTCGTTGATCGGGCAGACGGCGGAGTTGGCGCCGTCGGACAAGAAACTTTATGCGCTGCGTGATGTGACGGCGACGGTGGAGTGCATTCCGCTGATCTGTGGCAGCATCCTCGCGAAGAAACTCGCCGAGGGCATCGACGTGCTCGTGCTTGATGTGAAGTTTGGCCGCGGTGCCTTCATGAAGGACAAGGCGAAGGCGCGCGAGCTGGCGCAGGCTCTCGTCTCGGTCGCGACGGCGCTGGGCAAGCCCACGCGCGCGGTGATGACGGCGATGGAGCAACCACTCGGGTGCACTGTGGGTAACGCGCTCGAAGTGATCGAATCGATCGAGTGCCTCAAGGGCCGCGGGCCGGCCGATACGATGGAGGTCACTTACGCGCTCGCGGAGCAGATGCTCGTGCTCGCGGGCGCGGCAAAGACGGCGGCCGAGGCGCGGGTGGCACTGGAGCGGAGTATTTCATCAGGCGCGGCGCTGGAAAAACTACGGGCGATGATCACAGCGCAGGGTGGTGACGCGCGGGTGGTGGACGAGCCGGAGCGGTTGCCGCAGGCGAAATTCAAAGTCGCGCTGGCGGCGCCGCGGGCGGGCTTCGTGCAGGACGTCGACGCGATGGGCGTGGCGCTCGCGGCGTTGCGGCTCGGCGCGGGCCGCGTGAAGGCGGCGGACGGCGTTGATCACGCGGTCGGATTCAGCGACCTCGTGAAGGTGGGTGAGCGCGTCGCGGCCGGTGGGCCGCTATGCGTGATCCACGCGAACGACGAAGCGGGATTGGCGGCGGCACGGGAGATGATAGCGCGCGCGATCGTGGTGGGCGACGTGGCGGGCACGATGCCGCAGTTGATCGATGAGGTGATCGGGTAGGCGCGAGTGAGGGATATAGGAGCGGGTTTATCCCGCGATTGCTGGATGGGTCCGGTTGGCACGGGGCTTGGTCGCGGGGTAAACCCGCTCCTAAAGTCGGGAAATGTTCACTTCTCCATCTCGGCAAGCTTCGTCGCGGCGGTTTCCCAGGCGGCGGTGGCGGCGGTGAGTTGATCCACGACGGCACTGAGTTCGCGGTTGAGGTGGTGGAATTTGCCTTTGTCGGTGTAGGACGCGGGGTCTTCTAAGGCGCCGGTGATCTCGGACTGCTTCGCCTCAAGCTCGGAAACTTTCTTCTCCGACATACCGACTTCCTCGCGGAATTTGCGGATCTCGTTGGGCGTGGCTTTCTTCGCGGTCGGGGCGGCGGCGGGCGGGGCGGTTTTGGCGGGCGCGGCGGCTTGTTTGGGGCGGCTGTCACTGAGGCCGGAGGTGAGCGCGGCGCGGGCGTCGGTGGACTTGGATTTGTCCAGGTAGTAGTCGTAGTCGCCGGCGTAGGGCGTGAGCTTGCCGCTGTGGACGTGGAGCACGTTTTTCGCGAGCGTCTTGATGAAGTGGACGTCGTGGGAGATGAAGATGAGCGTGCCTTCGTAGCTCTTGAGCGCGTGGACCAAGGCGTCGATCGACTGGATGTCCAAGTGGGTCGTCGGCTCGTCCATGAGGAGGAGATTCGGCGGCTTCACGAGGATGCGGGCGAGGGCGAGGCGGGTTTTCTCGCCGCCGGAGAGGACCGAGACGGGCTTGTGCACGTCGTCCTTGCGGAAGAGGAAGGCGCCGAGGATGGCGCGGGCCTGATGCTCGGTGAGCTGATTTTCGTTGGTGCGCAGCTCCATCACGTTCTCGAACACCGTCGCGTCGGGATTCAAGTTATCGAGCCGGTGCTGGGCGAAGTAACCGGGGACGACGTTGCTGCCGAGCTCGCGGGTGCCGCCTTGGATCGGAATGACACCGGCGAGGATTTTGAGCAGGGTGGACTTGCCGGCGCCGTTGGGGCCGATGAGCACGATGCCCTGGCCGCGTTCGGCGGTGAAGTTGAGGTTCTCGTAGACCACGAAATCTCCGTAGGCCTGCCGGACGTGTTCGAGTTCGATGACCTTCAGGCCGGAGCGCGGAGGCTGCGGGAACTTGAAGTTCATCTTCTTGAGCTCCTCGGTGGGTTCCTCGACGGCGGCTTCTTTCAGGCGCTCGATCTGTTTCTCTTTGGACTTCGCGCGGGAGGCCATGGAGGCCTTGGCGCCGAAGCGATCGACGAACACCTGGAGGTGGGCGATCTCGCGTTGCTGGGTCTTGAACGCCGCGGCCTGCTGGGATTTACGGGCTTCTTTTTCCGTGAGGAAATTGTCGTAGTTGCCGTGGTAATAGTGGAGCGCACCGGCGCGGAGTTCGAGCATGCCGGTGCAGAGGGCGTTGAGGAAGGCGCGATCGTGGGAGATGACGACGAGGCCGCCCGGGTAGCGCGTGAGGTATTCTTGGAACCAGAGGAGGGCTTCGAGATCGAGATGGTTGGTCGGCTCGTCGAGTAGAAGGAGCGCGGGCTCGGCGACGAGGAGGCGGGCGAGGTGGGCGCGCATGACCCAGCCACCGGAAAACGTTTTTGCGAGTTTCAGCGCGTCGCCCTCTTTGAAGCCGAGGCCGGCGAGGATCTTTTTGGCGCGAGGCTCGAGGGTGTAGTCGATGTCGTAATCGTCGTCGGTGGGCTCGAGTTTTTTGCCACTCGTCGCGATGTGAAGAATGGTCTCATCACCGGCGGGGGCGCTCTCCTGCGGCAGGTAGCCGAAGTCGGCGCCGCGCTCCCACTCGATGGTGCCGGTATCGGGTTTTTCCTCGCCGAGGATGAGACCGAACAAGGTGGACTTGCCCGCGCCGTTGGGACCGATCAAGCCGAGGCGATCGGTGCGCGCGATGAAAAGCGAGACTTCGGAAAAGAGTTGGCGGGTGCCGTAGGACTTGGAAACGTCGGCGATGGTGAGCATGAGAACCGAACAGCAAACCCTAGGCCGCGCGGGGTCGTCAATGATGCGGTTGAGCTGCGCGCAAAAGTCACTTTTTGGGTGATATTCGGCTTCAACGGGCGAGGGCGAGGGCGATGCAACCGGCGACGGCGATGAGGCCGCCGAGTAAGGAGCGGCGGGTGGGGCGTTCGTTCTCCAACCAGTAGCTCAGCGGGATGATAACGAGAGGGGTGCAGGCGACGATGGGGAGCACGATGCCGCTGGGCGTGGTGGCGAGGGACCATTGGTAGCAACTTACGCCGATGATGGCGCCGCAACCGGCATTGGCGGGAATCCAGAGGTAGGCGCGCCACGGCGGCGGGGCCTCGGGCGGCGCGGGGGCGGAGGGCTTTGCGCTAAGAAGGGCGCGGGCGGCGAGCCAGATGAGGGTGATGGCGAGACCGCCGAGAATGCGTTGGTAGGCGGCGGTGAGACCGTCGATGGGTTCTCCGGCGAGAGCCGCGAGAGCATTGCCTTTGCGGCTGACGACGGCGCCGAAGCCTTGGCCACAGGCGGCGAGGAAGCCGAAGAGAAAACCGATCGGGCGAATGGTCACCTTGGGCGGACTTGAACGCGAAGGCAGCAACGCGACGAGTACGCCGCCGAGGATAACGAACCCCCAAAGCAGTTGAGTGCCGGTGAGCACGGTGCCGAGCCAAAGCCACTCGGCGACGATGGCCAAAGGTGCGGCGAGGCACTGCGTCATCAACACGGTGAGCCGGGAGCCGAGAAGCGGCAACGCGGCAAAGACCGCAAGATCGCCCAATCCCATGCCGATGACGCCGCTGAGCAGGAGCCAGTCACGACCGGCGCCGCCGAGGCCGCCGCCGAATAGGTGGGCATACGCGCCGAGCACGAGGGCGGCGAAGAGAAGGCGGCCGAGGTTGGCGCGGGTGGCGCCGACGGCGCGCAGGCTGCGATTGGCGAAGATCGTTGAGAGCGAAAAAAAGAGAGTGGTGAGAAAGGCGGCGACCATGCGGACGAGCGACGGGAACGGAACGAAGCGGATGATGCGAAGATTTTTTCGTGGCGTTGCCTTTCACCGCCCCGCTATTTCTCGCCCCACAATTTTATGAAAGCCAAACGCCAGACCAAACGCCCGGAAGACATCAATGCGGCCCTTGCCGCTAAAAAGGGCCCGGTTTCCCAATTTATCGCGCAGAATTACCGCCACTTCAACGCTGCGGCGCTCCTTGACACGGCCAAGGGCTACGAGACCCACCTCAAAACCGGCGGCAAGATGCTGGTCACGCTCGCCGGCGCCATGTCCACGGCGGAGCTTGGGATCTCGCTCGCTGAGATGATCCGTGAGGACAAGGTTCACGCCATCGTCTGCACCGGCGCGAATCTCGAGGAGGACATTTTTAATCTCGTGGCCCACGATTACTACGAGCGCGTGCCGAACTACCGCCACCTCACGGCCGAGGACGAGGTGAAACTCGTCGAGCGCCATATGAACCGCGTGACCGATACCTGCATTCCCGAAATGGAAGCCATGCGCCGCATCGAGGCGGTCGTGGCCGATGAGTGGACCAAGGCCGATCAGGCGGGCGAACGCTACTTCCCGCACGAGTTCATGTATAAAATTCTGCGCGGCGGTAAACTCAAGCAGAGCTACCAGATCGACCCAAAAAATTCATGGATGCTCGCCGCCTGCGAGAAGAATCTGCCGATCATCGTCCCCGGCTGGGAAGACGCCACGCTCGGCAATATGTATGCCGGCCGCGTCGTCACGGGTGAAATCAAGAACGTGCACACCGTGCGCACCGGCATCGAATACATGACTTGGTTGGCCGAGTGGTATACGAAGACGGCGAAGCTCATGAAGAACGGCGAAGGCTCGATCGGCTTCTTCCAGATCGGCGGCGGCATTGCGGGTGATTTCCCCATCTGCGTGGTGCCGATGCTGCATCAAGACCTCGGCCGTGACGGCGTGCCGCTCTGGGGTTACTTCGCGCAGATCAGCGACTCGACCACGAGTTACGGCAGTTACTCGGGTGCGGTGCCCAACGAAAAGATCACGTGGGGCAAGCTCGCGGGTTCGACCCCGAAGTTCATCGTCGAGAGCGACGCGACGATCGTGGTGCCGTTGATCTTTAATTGGGTCCTCGGGAAGTAAGCGCCTAAGCAGAGGAAAATGCCGGCGGTTTTTCCGCCGGCTTTTGAGGGCGAAGGGAGCTCCGGTAGCGGCGCTCCTTTTTTGTTTTCGTGTGTTTCGGGCGTTTCGTGATTTCACCTCCGAGATGCCCAACGCGCTCGCTTTCGAAAAATCGCCCTACCTGCTGCAGCACGCGGCCAACCCGGTAAATTGGCTCCCGTGGGGGGAGGCGGCATTTGCGCGGGCGCGGGCCGAGGAGAAGCCGATTTTTCTGAGTATCGGTTATGCAACGTGCCATTGGTGCCACGTGATGGCGCACGAGTCGTTCGAGGACGAAGCGGTGGCGGCGCTTTTGAACGAGTATTTTGTCGCGATCAAAGTGGACCGCGAGGAGCGCCCGGATGTGGACAAGGTTTACATGGCTTACGTGCAGGCGCTGACCGGTCATGGTGGTTGGCCGCTCTCGGCTTGGCTCACGCCGGAGCTGAAACCCTTCTTTGGCGGGACGTATTTTGCGCCGCACGACCGGCCGGGGCGGGCGGGTTTTGCGACGCTCTTGCGGACGATCGCGCGCGGTTGGCGGGAGGAGCGGCCGAAGCTGATCGAAGAAAGCGAGCGGGTATTGCGGGAGTTGCGGGAGAAAGCTGAGGGCCGGAAATTGATCGCCGAGCGCGCGGCGGAGGCAGATCTCGCGGAGGCGGCGGGGGAGGCTTTCGAAAAAGGGTTTCAGTTTTTCTACGAGACGTTTGATGCGGACCGCGGCGGCTTTGGCGGTGCCCCGAAATTTCCCCGGGCGAGTAATTTGGCGTTCCTGTTTCGCTGTGCGGTCCAACAAGGCGTGACTTCGGAGTTGGGCGTGGCGGCGCTGGAGATGGCGGGCCACACGTTGCGCAACATGTCGCAGGGAGGAATCCACGATCACGTGGGCGGCGGCTACCATCGTTACGCGGTCGATCCGGCGTGGGCGGTGCCGCATTTCGAGAAAATGCTCTACGACCAGGCGCAGATCGCGTTGAACGCGCTCGAGATGAAACAGGCGAGCGGAGACGAACGCTATGCCTGGATGGTGCGTGATATTTTCGCCTACGTGGCGGAGCGGCTCACGGGGACGGCCGGGGAATTTTTCTCGGCGGAGGATGCGGACTCGTTGGTGTCTGCTCCTGGGCGGGACGCCCATGCCACGGCGAAGGAAGGCGCGTTTTACGGGTGGGACCAGGCTGAGATCGTGGCGGTGTTGGGCGGCGACGCGGAGTTTTTTGGCGGGCACTTCGGGGTGAAGGCGGAGGGCAATGTCCCGGTGGAGATTGATCCGCAGGGGGAGTTGACGGGGAAAAATGTTTTGAGCCAGGTGCGGCCGTTGGCGGAGTCGGCGCGGCTCGCCGGGCTGACGACCGAGCAGGCCAGCGACCGGTTGCAGACGGCGTTGGAGAAATTGAAGGCGGTGCGGGCGGCGCGGCCGCGCCCCTTGCTCGACGACAAGGTGATCACGGCTTGGAACGGACTGATGATTTCCGCGCTGGCCAAGGGGGCGCGAGTTTTCGGCGAGCGCGCGTATGGGGAAACCGCGCAACGGGCGGCGGAGTTTGTCGAGCGGGAGCTCGGCGATGCCGAGCGCAACGTGCTGTATCGCTCGTGGCGCGGGCGACGTGCAGTCAGCGAAGGTTTCGCGGAGGACTACGCATTTTTCATTCAGGGTCTGCTCGATCTGTATGAGGCGACGTTTGCCGTGCGCTGGTTGCAGTGGGCGGAGCGGCTGCAGGCGACGATGGATGCGAAGTTTTGGGACGACGCGGGCGGCGGCTACTTCAATTCCGCCGCAGGTGCGACGGACCTAGTGGCGCGGTTGAAAGACGAGTATGATGGAGCGGAGCCAACGCCGAGTTCGGTTGCGGCGATGAATCTCATCCGTCTCGCGGCTTTCACCGGAGAAATGGAGGTCGGCGGAATGACTCGGACGGCCCGCGCGCGGCGATGCGTGGAAGCGTTTCGCGGACACTGGGCGGAGTCGCCCCAAGGGTTGCCCCAGATGTTGTGTGCGATCGAGCGGTTGCTGGCGCCTTCGCGCCAGGTGGTGTTGGCGGGTGATCCGGGGGCGGAGGATTTTCGGGCGCTAGCGGCCGTGTTGGACGAACGACTCTCAGCCGGGTGGTCGGTTCTGGCGGCGGACGGCGGCGAAGGCCAACGCTGGTTGGCCACGCGGGCGCCGTGGATCGGGGCGATGGCGCCTATCGAGGGTAAGGCGACGGCTTTTGTGTGTGAGGGCCACACCTGCGAGGCCCCGGCGACGACGGTTGGGCAGCTACGGGCCCGACTGGGGCAGGGGTAAACCGGGGGCGGAGCGGCGGAGAGTTTTGCCGATTGCGGGGCAGAAGAAAAACCGTCCGAGTGAAGGGGTGAAAATCCTCGCCGTTGAAGATGATGCCGTCTCCCGGGCCGTTTTGCGGAAGTCGCTGCGGAAAATCGGGCACGACGTGATCGAGGCGGAGGATGGTCGGGAGGCGTGGACGATCATGGAGAGCTACCTCAACGAGCGCACGGGCAGCGAATTCAGTCACTCGGTGGGCCCGGATTGCATCGTGCTGGTCGTGCAGCCTCAGCTCGAGAAATTGAAGGCGGAGCGGGTCATCAAGAAACTATGAGTGATCACGACAATGCCGGGCGGATACTGAATTTGGAAGAGAAGGTGGCCTATCTGGAGCGGCATGTGACCGCGCAGGACAAGGTCATGCTGGAACTGAGCGACCTACTGGCCCGGGTGCGCGCCGAGCTAAAGGTGCTGCGGGAGCGCGCGGGTGACAGTGGCGCGATTGGCGGTGCGGGGCGCGACGAGGGCGGGGAGCTCAGGGACGAGCGTCCGCCGCATTATTGAGCGGCGCGATGCCGCTTTAGTTCGGTGACCGTCGAGGCTCAGAACCAAGGCGATCAGAACGACGCCGTGACTTCCGTGAGGTGGCCGGGGGCGATCGCTTGTTCGCCGAGGGCGGTGCACTCGATGGTATCGTTTTTGTAGAGCTTAAAGGTGATGGGAGCGGTCGCTTCGGGGGTTTCCCAGCGCCATTTGCCGATGGAGACAAACTGGAGGGGAACGCCTTTTTCCCACGTGAGGCCCGGGCCTTCGCCGCGAATGAAGAGGCGGTTGCCAATGCCAATATAGGCGGTGGCGAGGAGGCGGCTGGCGCCATCGGCGGTCATCGAGGAAACCGTGGCGTCGGGGCTGTGGAGTTTGAACTCAGGGGCGGCAACGGGCGCGGCTGGCAGTTCGTCCGGTGAGAATTGAACAAATTCATCAACCGGCGGCGGCTCCGTGGCGACCGGGGCCTCGGCGGCGGCGGCGGG
>Ga0209617_10000683_pt1 | contig 15351 bp, 17 predicted proteins | sample LakEriepJuly2011_2_FD_187459 | JGI IMG/M metagenome (GOLD analysis project Ga0209617, IMG submission 187459) | Freshwater microbial communities from dead zone in Lake Erie, Canada - CCB epilimnion July 2011 (SPAdes) (version 2) | ecosystem: Environmental > Aquatic > Freshwater > Lentic >... | reverse complement strand
TGCGACTCCAACATCTACACCAACACCAACATTAACTCCTTCTATAACCTCGACAAATACACCTACAGTTACTCGAACCCAAACTCAAACGCCAACAGTGACTCAAACGCCAACTCAAACTCAAACTCAAACGCCAACTCAAACTCAAACGCCAACAGTCACAAGAACTCAAACTCAAACGCCAACAGTCACAAGAACTCAAACTCAAACGCCAACAAGAACCTCAACTCAAACGCCAACAAGAACCCCAACTGTTACCCCAACACAAACTTCTCCATTGGCATTATTATTAGGAATTCCAGCCAATACTATTGCAGGAATTTCAGGACAAAAAGCATTTGTTGTCTTATCTATGGACAGGGTTTACCCGGATGGTACTACTAATACTTATGTCACAGCAGCTTCTGGAACAATATGGGACGCAACTGTAACTTCATCAGTTTCAGGAATTTTAATTTATAGAAATATAAACGTAGATAGCGCTTATTCCTCGTCAAAGAACTTAACCTTTACAAGTGTAACATCAATTGCCACAAATCCTGGAACGATTACAGTATTCCCAAATGTTGGTATTTTACAATTCACCAATTGTTCATGGACAAATATATCTGGTGTTATTTTACCAACTGTACTTGGTAGTTTTAGAATGGTGGGACATAGCGGAGCATTATCGAACGTACAAAATTCAGTTTTACCCTCAAATTTATTTACAACAAATGCAAATACCCTTCAAATAACCACAAGTGGAATCCAACAAATTAATTTAAATTCATCATCGTCTAGCTTAATGGGAGCATATACCATAACAAGTAATGGAGCATTAACAACTGTGAATCTAACCATACCAACTGCAATAGCTGAAACTAATTTAAATATTAACGGTAACGCTAATTTAACTACATTAAATATAACTAATTTATCTTCACTTTCTAATACTGTTACAATAGATTTTAGTGTAAATAAATTATCTTCGTTCACGGCACAACTACCATCTAGATTAACTCAGTTACTTTTACAACAACAACAATCACCCAAATTATCAACTTTTAATCCTCCTAATTTATCTACTTTGAATGAATTAGCGACTTTAAATGTTAGAGGTAACGCTTTAACATCAATACCTACATTACCAAGTGCTGGCGTATTGACTGAGTTACAAGTACAATCAAATAATTTAACATCTTTACCTACATTACCTAATACTATTACTACATTAATATGTAATAATAATGGTTTATCGTCTTTACCAAATATACCAAACAATATTGTAACTTTAACTATTGGTTTAAATAACGATACCGGCTTAAATAATTTTGGTACGTTTAATCAAACATTTGGAGGTTCAAGCTTACTTACCCTAACTGCTCAAAGATGTAAAATTACAAGTTTTGTATCTACATTACCAAATGTTTTAAATCAGGCAGTTTATCTTGACAATAATTTGATGCCCAGTTTTAATTTTAATTTTTTAGGAGCATCAGTCAAAACTGTTCAATTAACAAGTAATCCTTTAACATCACTTTCAAATTTATCATCAAGAACTTTAATTGAGGTATTGTATATTAGCCAATGTAGTTTCTCATTAAGTACTCAAATAGGTACATTACCTAACGGAATTAGGGATTTTGATGCTTCTTATAATCCTTTTGGTGGTGGTGGATGGACCTATAATTTTTCTAATTTAACCTATAATGGTGTAATAATAAAATTAAAAGACTGCAGTTTAACTACTAATAATGTGAATGAAATTTTATTCAATTTGGCAAATACTACACTAACTAATGGTCAATTATTTCTAAATAACGATAGTCTCGGCTTTATCGATAACCAACCACCAAGTACTGGAGGTGGTTTAGTTCCTGATGGATTAGCCGCAAAAACAACATTAGAAGGTAGAGGATGGACAGTAAATATTGCTTAGTGATAAAACTAATTTTCCCAACTATTTATAATCTATACAAAGAAGATTAATTTTAACTAATGGAAAATAATAAACTAACAGTTTGGCAAAGGTTATCTCAAGCATTTGGGCCTAATTCGCTTTTAGGTCAAGATTATCCTACATACAAATACGATAAAAAAGAATTACTTCGTACACAGTCAAAGTCTGAATACGAAAGAGAAAAATTACAAGCCCAACAAAATTACTATTTGGCAAACCAATGGGGTAAGATTGAGCACAATCTTTATACTCAGGCTATATACTACGAACCAACAAGATTATCTTCTTTTTATGATTATGAGTCTATGGAGTTTACTCCTGAGATTTCAGCGGCTTTGGATATATATTCTGAGGAATCTACAACCATTAATCAAGATGGTTTCATGTTACAAATTTACTCAGAATCAAGAAGAATCAAATCAATACTTGCTGACCTTTTTAATAACAATTTAGATATTAACACTAACTTACCTATGTGGACAAGAAACACTTGTAAGTATGGTGACAATTTTATTTATTTAAAACTTGACCCTGAGAAAGGTGTTGTTGGATGTATGCAACTTCCGATTATTGAGATTGAAAGATTAGAGGCGGGTATGGGAGCAAAATCCTCTGACTCTGATACCAATCCAGTAAAAAAACATACAAGATTTAAATGGAAACAAAAAGACCTTGAATTTAACATTTGGGAAATTGCCCATTTTAGATTACTTGGAGATGACAGAAGATTACCCTATGGAACATCAATGCTTGAAAAGGCAAGACGTATTTGGAAACAACTTCTTTTATCTGAGGACGCAATGTTAATTTATAGGACATCAAGAGCCCCTGAAAGACGTGTGTTTAAAGTTTTTGTTGGTAATATGGACGATGCTGATGTTGAACCGTATATCCAAAGATTTGCCAATAAATTTAAAAGAGACCAAGTTGTCGATTCTAAATCAGGTAACGTGGATATGAGATTTAACCAAATGGCTGTTGACCAAGATTACTTTGTTCCAGTTCGTGACCCTCAACAGGTATCTCCAATCGACACATTACCTGGTGCAACAAACTTATCTGAAATTGCCGATATTGAGTACATTCAAAAGAAACTTTTAACTGCTCTTCGTGTACCTAAAGCGTTTTTAGGATTTGAGGAAACTGTGGGAGATGGTAAAAATCTTTCACTCCAAGATATTCGATTTGCTCGAACAATTAATAGAATCCAAAAATCTATGATTCAAGAGATGAATAAGATAGCAATCATCCATCTATTTGTTTTAGGATTCGAAGAAGAAATTGGAAACTTTACTTTATCCTTAACTAATCCATCGACTCAGGCAGATTTATTAAAAATTGATGTTTGGAAAGAAAAGGTTCTATTATATAAAGACATGGTTGCTGACCCTGGCTCTGGTATTGCGGCAGTTTCACAATCTTGGGCTAAGAAACACATATTAGGGTTTAGCGATGAAGAAATTAAACTTGATTTGCAACAACAAAGAATTGAGAGAGCGGTAGGTGAGGAACTTAAGAAAACTGCAGAAGTTATTACACATACAGGGTTATTTGATAATTTGGATAAATTGTATGGTAAAAAAGAAGGTGAACCTGCTGGAGCTACTGCTGAGGGAGGAGAATTACCAGCTGATGAAGGTGGTGGAGGAATGCCTACACCACCTGACATGGGAGGAGAATTACCAGCGCCTCCCGCTCCTGGCCCTGAACCTGGTGGAGAAGCCGGAGTGACTCCTGAATCTATAGAGAAAGACATGAATATTTTACTTGAAAATGATATGTTAGCGGATGATGAGATGATTGATTTATCAAGGGCAAAAAAATCTTTGGGTGAAATGGAGCAAAAATTAAACAGCTTACTAAAAGATTGATATTTATACAGAAACTATGAATATGAGATTCGGTGTAATTAAAACTTTAGTTGAAAACAAACTAGTTAAATCATTTGTTGATAAAAAATTAGATAAGGATATGAAATTCTTCAAAAACGAACTATTGGAGAATAAATCTTTCAAAAGATTGTATTTTATATATGACACATTAAAAGAAAATAAATCCTTAGATAAAGAAACTGCCGAATATTTGGTTGACGACCTCTCAAAAGAGGTTAAATCAATTAAATTAAACGAAAGTTTTTTAAAAAAAATTGAAAAGTGGACAAAAGGTGTTGTTAAAGAAAATAATTACACAACCATAGATGATTTAATTTATGGTGATGACTTGAAACCCGAAAAAAAATCAATTGCTAAAAAGAATATTGTGGAATCCTTAATAAAAAAACCAACTGTTAAGGAATCCAAAAAAGTAGTTCCGATAAGTACAATGTTAAAAATTGCAAATAACAACATCGAAAAAACTTTATCTGAACTTAACGAGTCTGAAAGAGAGGAAGTAATTTCTACTCTAAAAAAGAAACCAACAAAAGAAGAGTTTCAAACTATAAAAGAGTCAACAATTCAAAAATTAGAAAAACTAATTTCTGAGTCAGATGAAGATATTAAACAAACTTTACTTGAAACAAAAAATAAAATTCAATCAACAGAATTTAACAAAAAAGAATTTATTAAACTAGAACAATTAAACAGAGGTCTAATTGTCTGAGAATTTTTTCTGTTTGTATATTGCATTTTTCTTAATCTGACGATTAACGTCAGATTTTTTTTTGTAGGTTTTTCTATCTTGTAATTGTGAAACAAGTTTTGTTTTAATTACTTTAGACTTAAACTTTTTTAATGCTCCTTCCACATTACCCTTATTAACTTCTATAATTAACATTTTGACAATCGGTTTTTTTTTATTAAATTTATTATATAAATAAAAGGATATTATGCAAAGTTAAATGAAAAAAGGGAAATCTTGTGCGCTGAAGGGATATAAAAATTTTAAAACTTCTTACGGAACGGTAGATTCAAAAAATCTAAAGTCAATCTACATAAACGTACAGTCTTGGGTTGAGCCAAAAAAATCAATAGATGGTTGGGTTAGGGAAGTGTCTTACCTTAATAGACTAATTAAACAACTACTTTTAGAAATTACTGACAAATTTATATTTTATAACAAATTTATTGTTGATTTAGATTTAAGAACAAGTGGAATAACACTTGGAAAAAGGTCATTTATGAATTTAGAAATGACCTTATATACAAAAACAGAATTAGACTTTAAATCAATTAAATTAAAAAATGAAATTAAAAAAATAATATCGTGTGTTGAAAAAGATATATTTGAACAATCTGAATTATTCGATTTTTACTTAACAAAAAACGACAAACAAAAAAATTTGGTTGATGTTTAATATTTATAAATAAAATATTAAATGCAAAACTTACGAATTTTAAGTCCAACAGAAATAGGTCGTGGTATTTTAATTGAGTATGATGCGGGATACGTATCCCCAAATGAGTTTTCTAACGATAGAATACTGAAAGAAAACTTTAACACTACGGACCATTCAAAACCATTTGAGTTTTATGCTGTTTTACAGAAGTATGATACCCCAAATAGAAACGGTCGAGTTTACCCTGAAAAAATATTAAGAAGAGAAGCCGATAACTACACTAAAAACTATATTAAGAGAGGAACATCATTATCTGAACTTAATCACCCTGAATCATCCTTAATTGACCTAGATAGAGTATCACATATTATAACTGATATGTGGTGGGATAAGAATGTATTACTTGGTAAATTAAAATTACTTACTTCGCCAGGTTTTCACGAAAGAGGAATTGTATCAACAAAAGGAGACCAAGCCGCAAATCTTTTAAGACAAGGAGTAACACTTGGTATATCTTCAAGAGGAGTTGGGTCACTTGCAAAAAGAGGGGAACAAAATGAAGTACAAGAAGATTTTGAACTAATTTGTTTTGACCTTGTTTCTTCTCCATCAACACCTGGAGCTTATCTATTCAAAGATGAAAAGGACAGATTTAAGTATGAAGAAAATTTACAAGAAGAAAAAGAATTAAAACAACAAAGAGAAATGGGTGGCTCACTTGATTTAATGAAAAAACTCACCGATTATTTATCAAAATAATTAATATGGACGAAAAATATTTTGTAGCAAAAATTACAATCGATGATGTTGACTCAGAGTCAGGAAAAATCAAAAAAACAAAAGAAGAAAAACTTGTCAAAGGATTTAGCCCAACTGATGTGGAAGCTAAAGTAACAAAACTTTTTGAAGTGTATTCTCAAGATTGGAGAATTACCGCAATCGTTGAGAGTAAAATCAATGAAGTAGTAGAGTAAACATACTCATATTTAAAATTAGTAAAGGGGACTTTTGTCCCCTTTTTTTATTTATAAATCAATAAAAACTTATTTTTTTATCTTCTTAATATATTTATTAAAAAAAAGTTAAATGGCTGAAAAAAATTTAGTTAACGAAACACTTCTCCAAATACAGAATTTGGAAGAGGTGATTAATGAAAACGCAAAAGAAATACTTGCTTCTACAATGAAGGAAGAAATTAGCGAACTAGTAAAGGAGTCTATGAAATATGAGACTGACGAAGAGGTTGAAATGAAAGAAGCTGAAGAAGATGAGCTTGAAACCGAAGTAGAATTCGAAGACGAAGATGAATCTGAAGAAGAGGAATCTGAAGAGGACGAAGAATACGAAGAAGAGGAAGACGACGAAATGCTTGGTATGATGGGCATGGGTATGGACGACGAAATGTCTGGTATGATGGACATGGATGACGAGCCAGTCGCTGACCTTACAGGTGAAGAGGACTTCGAAGAAGTTTTTAAAGTTTTCAAAAACATGAAAAATTCTGACACTGTAACCGTAGTCCCTGATGGTGACTACACTAAAATTTCTGATGACGAAACTGAAGCCGAATACCTTTTACAAATGGAAGGTGAAGAGGAAGAAGATGAAGATGATGAAACGGAAGAAGGTTATCAAGCGATGGAAGAAGAAATGTATGAAAATGCATCATATCAACCAGAAGAAGAAAAAGAAGAAGTCGTGTATGAAATTGAAATCGATGACATGTCAAAAGATGATTTAGAAGAGGAAGATTATGAATTTGAACTCGAAGAATCAGATGAAGACGAAAACAACGAATCATACAATGTTATGGAAGCTAAAAAAGCTAATAAAATGGAAACCAAAGAGGGTATGAAACCAAAAGTAGGTAAAGGGGCAAAACTTGGTTCTGCTAAAAAATTCTCTTATAAGAAATCCGCTGGCGGGTTTAAAGAGAATATGAAAAAAGCAAATCCTACAAAAGGTACGGGTAAACCTAAATTTGAGTTTAAAGAAGGTGAAATGATGGATATGCCATCAAGAGCCCCAAAACTTGAAAAAGAAGAAGCAAAAGAAGCTGCACGTACTTATGGATTTGGTTCAAAATCAGGTAGAGGTTTGAGAAAAGGAGTTACTCCTAACAGAAACTACGAATACGGCAAGAACGTTGCTGAAAGTGTTGAAGTTATGGAAGAATTACAAATGTTAAGAACTAAAAATGAAGAATACAGAAAGGCACTTAATTTATTTAGAGATAAATTAAATGAGGTGGCAATCTTCAATTCAAATTTAGCTTATGCAACAAGACTTTTCACCGAACACTCAACTTCTAAGCATGAAAAAATTAACATTCTTAGAAGATTTGACTCAGCTGAAACTCTCAAGGAATCAAAAGCATTATATAAAACAATTAAAGATGAACTTTCACAAGGTTCAAAAACGGCACCAATTACTGAATCTATTGAAAGAGTAATTGACCGTGAACCACAATCAGGTTCTGCAATTAACTTGATTGAATCTAAGACATATGAGAATCCTCAATTCCTTAGAATGAAAGACATCATGAGTAAAATTGCAAAATAAATAATAAAAATAAAAACCAAAATAAAAAATGGGAGCATTATTAGAATCAGGTCTCGTTGGTAACATAGGTCTTAAGCACCTTAAAGTTATCAAGGAAGATACTATCAACAAATGGGACAAATTAGGGTTCCTTGAAGGCCTTCGTGGCCACCTAAAAGAGAACGTAGCTCAGTTATATGAAAACCAAGCTTCATTCTTAATTAACGAAGCGGCGTCTACTTCAGATTCAGGTTCATTTGAAACTGTTGTATTCCCAATCATTCGTCGTGTATTCTCTAAGCTTTTAGCTAATGAAATCGTATCAGTACAAGCTATGAACCTTCCTATTGGTAAGTTGTTCTACTTTGTACCACAGATTCAGGGCTACACTGGTGCAACAGTAGATGCTCAGGTTCCTGGTGGTTATTCTGATTCAGGTCAGCACTACGCACCAAATGGTTCACCTGGTAACTACCCTGGTGACCCTAACGCAGGTTACACTTCAGGTACACCTTACGCTAAAAACCTTTATGATTTATTCTATGAAGGTACTGAGCCAGGTTTGAATCCAGCAGGTCTTTTTGACTATTCTAAAGGTCGTTTCATTGTTATGACATCAACAACTACTACTGTTGCATGGAATGGTGGTTCACTCATTACTTCAGGTTACACTGTATTTGGTGATGCGGCAGCAGGAACTAAAGAATTCAGAAAAATCTTAGTTGGTCTTTCTGGTTTCACAAGTGTCGGTGCTGGTAAACTTATCGGACCTGATGGACAAGAGATGGATAACGAAGCATTCTTATCTAACTTAGTTCTTTATACATCTGTTTCAACAGCGGCTACTAACCTTGGAACTGCGACATATACTCCACTTTTATTCCGTGTTGTTACACAGAAATATGGTAGAGGTATCATTGATTATGGTTCAACAACTCAAACTACTTTCCAAAGAGCTAACAATTCGTCAACAGGTAACGGAGGTTCATTCTATAACATTTGTGACTCTACAGGTGTAATTTACTTAGAAATTGATGCACAAGTTCCTGCATGTATCGCTTGTGGACAATCAACACCTGATGGTTATTCAGGAGCATCTTTAACTAACTCATCTTGGTCTGGTACTTCTAATATCTCAGCTGCTTGGAGACGTTACGAAGAATTAGAATTTGAAGACAAGATTGGTGAAGTTTCTTTCAACCTTGACTCAGTAACAGTTTCTGTAACTGAAAGAAAGTTGAGAGCACAATGGTCACCAGAACTTGCTCAAGACGTTGCAGCATTCCACAACATCGACGCTGAGGCTGAATTAACAGCTTTATTGTCAGAACAAGTGGCAGCTGAAATCGACCGTGAAATCCTCCGTGACCTTCGTAAAGGTGCGGCTTGGACACTTCGTTGGGATTACAACGGTTGGAAGCGTCTGAACAACCAATCTACTCCTTACACTCAGAAGGACTGGAACCAAACTCTTATCACTGCAATCAACCAAATCTCTGCACAGATTCACAAGTCTACGTTGAGAGGTGGAGCAAACTGGATTGTTGTATCATCTGAAGTTTCTGCAATTTTCGATGACCTTCAATATTTCCACGTTTCTAACGCAGCTCCTGAGCAAGACCAGTACAACATGGGTATTGAAAGAGTAGGTACATTGGCAGGTCGTTACCAAGTTTATCGTGACCCTTACTTCCCAGCAAACACAGTATTGTTGGGTCACAAAGGTACGTCACTTCTTGACACTGGTTACATCTACGCACCATACGTACCACTTCAATTAACTCCAACTATGTACAACCCATTCAACTTTACGCCTATCAAGGGTATCATGACTCGTTACGCGAAGAAGATGGTAAATAATCGCTTCTTTGGCCGGATTATTGTTGATGGTGTTCGCACATTTGATTTGAATGAATTGAGATAATCAATTTAAATGAATAAATTAAAAAGGGGACCAAAAGTCCCCTTTTTTATATTTATAGAATATGAATCTTAGAGAAAGTATTAAAAAACATTTAATTCTTGAAAAGAGAATAGGTCAAATTGCAACAAATTTTGAGGTTACTTTTGGTTTTGACGTTATAACAACAAAACATTCTAACTATAGAGGTGGAGGTAGAGATTTAGAAGATTATAATCAAAGACCTGTATCAAATGCTGAGATAGTAGAATTTATGCAAATTTTTAAAAGAGATATTGCGGAAAAAATATTAACAGGGGAAATACAAGAAAGTGAACCATTTGTTTTAGTTTCAAATAGATGGGAACTTGCAATGGCAGTTTCGGCCGAAAGAGAATTGGGAACTTATTGGAAATTAGTTGTAATAACTGTATTTAGGCAGTCAGAACTTTATAAATTCAAAGTAGGTGAAAACCAAATAGTAATAGAAAAATAAGATTATTCAGGAAAACCTAAAACCCTGATTGATTTAGAAAGAGCTTCGGCCTCATATAATGAATACACCCCTCTTCTATATGCAGATTTACTGGCCTCAATAATACAAGCAATTGCTTGTTCTTGAGTCATATTGTTATAAAACTCATTTATTTGTTCTTGATTGTGATAAGAAATGGTCTCAAATAGAACGTGTTTAGGAGATAATTCATTAATTGTATCTTTCATTTCTTTGATTAATTGGTCTTCATCTTTCATTTCTATTGATATTTATATAAAAATATAATTTATTTTCTTTGAAAATGAAAGGGATTGACGTAAAAAAATATATTTCCAAATGTTTACAAGAAATTGTATCTGAAGCAACTAGCTCAGGTGCCGCAAGAGGTTCGTATAAACCTCCTATTAGACCAGGTCTTACTTATTGGGACCCTGAAGATTTACAACCATTTGTGAATTCAATTTCTAATTATACCGATGCTGAATTGTATCATGATTCTTTAGACGGACATGTATCAACTCCAAAACACAAAATCTCAAAAAAAGAAAGGATTGCAAAAGAAATACAAACTAATGATTTTAAGCAAGACGCTCCTGTAGAAGGAGATGATGAATATACTGAAGCCCCATTCAAAGTTTTAGTACCGTCCTACAGAGAAAAGGGTGACAAAAGTGGAAAAAAACCACGAATGAAAAAAAACAAATTTAATACTTCCCAACCATTTGTTAATGAATCTGAAACAAAAGAAGACCTTGCGGTCTGGTTTGGGACAAAGAAAAAACCAAAAGGTAGTAAACAACCTAAGGGCCCGTGGGTTAATATTTGTCGTAAAAAAGAAGGTGGTGGTCATCCTCCTTGTGGTAGACCTGATGCCGATTCAAAAGGTTATCCAAAATGTAGAGCTGCGGGTGTTGCTTCTAAAATGACAGATGCTCAAAAAAGTGCGGCGTGTAGTCAGAAAAGAAGGGCTGAAAAGAAAGAACCAAAATCTGGTACAGGGAATGCTCCAACAATGGTTTCATACAAACCAAAGAAAAAAAGTAAAAACGAGTCGCTCATTATTAAAACTTTGATAGAACATTTAAAGAACAAATGAAACTCTGCTTAAAATTCAAAAAAGGTACTTTAGAAAAGTATCAAATTGATATTATAAAAAATTTTATTCTTCTCCTACAAGAAAAACTTACCCTTACAGATGGGATTACGGTCAGGTTTTTAGATAAAAGAGTCGATAAAATGACAACAGGGTCTTTTAAAAATGAAACTAATGAAATTAAAGTTTTGGCTAAGGGTAGAATGCTTGCAGATATTTTAAGAACATTATCTCATGAGTGGGCTCATTCGTATGACCACCAAAAACTTAAAATAAAAGACAGAAAAGATGTCGGTGGAAAGGCAGAAGATTTTGCAAACGAAAAGTCGGGTGAGATAACGAAAGAATTCATTAAATCCCACCCGAAATTACACAAAAAGATTTTTAATTAATCTCACTAACCGGTACCGAATCTATAATCGGAGATTTACTCATATCCTTATTTATCCTCTTGTAGATATTATCTAATGAGTGTTTTACATTAGATACAATTTGTTCCTCAATCTTCTTGGTGCGTTTTTGCATCTCATTAGAAAACAACTTATCCAATTTATCCCAATCTTTGTTAGATAGGTTAATATCATATGAATATGTTCTATCGATAATAGACCCTCGATGACCTAATAAAGAGACCAATATACCGAGTCTTTCGTTATAAATGTACTTGTCATCGGAAACAGGCGCGATAAGTAAAAGAGAGTCCTCAATTTTAAGTAATTTCATACATATAAAGAGTGGTGCTCTTTGGTACTTTTCTTGGTTTTGTTGTGTGTAGTACTGTTTGCGATAAGCTAATCGCATTTTAAGGTAAAGTCGTTTCAAGAATCTCATAGTGATATTTTTTACAAATATACTGCGGAATTCTAATTCTATCTAAAAAAATATTAACAAAGAGTAATTATTTCATACCGACATTTCCACCCTTTATACTGTTTTATTTCTCCTTTAGATACTCTATGTAAAGCACTATCGTTTAGATTATTTTCTCTTCCACTTACCACCTTTACTTTTGTAATGTTTTGCCGCAGCTCCATTACAATACGCACTTGGACAAACTTTATATCTAGCTCTTGCCCAATCTAATGATGATTTCCATAAAGATGGATTAGTTGGTACATTTTTTTTCTTTTTTTCAGTTATTTCTGACTCCATCATAATCATGTCTTTATCATCCATATTCATAGATAATTCCATACCATCCTTTTTTGTTTCATTCATTAAGAAATCAAAAACTTGGTCCAAATTATTTTTAGCCTCAGCGATGTGGTCTTGAGCCCAATCGTGACCGTTATCTAATATGGAATCAACCATATCACGTTCTAAATCTAACAATAGGTCACATTGTCTTCTCATTTGTTCTAAATTTGAAAAGAACATATATCTATCCGATTGTTCCTTAATAACTTTTCTAATTATATTATCTATATTTCTCATTATATTATGTTGTTGGGTTAGCTTTTAGGTTTTCACAAACATTTTGTAAAAACATTTCTATTTCTCCTTGTATTTCGTAATAGTCTTCAAATAAACCAGTACCTTCTGGAGACTCAAAGTTAGCGTCCATAAAAGTACCATCACCATTGCAGATTATTTCGCCATAATACTCATCATTGTAAATTGTGAAATATCCAGTATGAGCTATTCCTATTTCAGTGTCTTCAGTCATTTCATAAGTAAAAGTAACAGGTGCGTCTTCAATTCTACCTCTAAAAGACTCACCTTCAAATGAAGATTCCTCATCATATTCATCTTCAATATCCAAATATTCTCCTGTTGTCGAATAATGTTGTAGATATTCTTTTTCTTGTGGAGATAAAGATTCCATACCACTTTGACTTATTTTATCTAAAATATCATCAATATCCGACATTGCTTCGTTTACCATTCTTTGGATTAAATAAACTAATTCTGATTCTGTTAGTCTAATTTTTCTACTCATTTTACTTTATTTTTTATTAAACTGATTGATTTTCTTTAAATTTAAATGCCGCAATACTTCCTAATAAAGTTAATACGGTACCTAAAGCTGTTGTCCAATTAACTATAAATTGATGCTTACCTCCACCTTCATCAGAACCGGCTGAACGTAATCCAAGACTTCCCCCATCACTAGACCCTTGACCTGCAAGTTTATTTAATTCTAATAATTTGTTATTTAAATTTTCAGATTCTTTAAAATATTTTCTACAAAGAGCCCCATGACCAAATTTTCTACCTTTACATGTGTCTTTAATATATTTCTCTACTTCATTTAATCTATCAGTTAAGAATTCAAGTTGACTTATTTTTTCTTTTTCCTCTTGAGATTTTTTTAATTTTTCTTTCCCTGACTGTATAACTTGCATTTGAGTCATCAGTTCCATTTCTTTACGAGCCAAACGGGCCAATTCCTGCTCATCAGGTAAATCTGTTTGTTGAGAACTATCAACTTCTTGCTCAGTTATTGGTTTTACATTTCCAAGGGTACTTTCAACTAATTTATTAAAATTTTGTGTGTTAACTTTTAAAGTACCATTGTATTGGCTTAAAATTTTTTCTTTATCCGTTGGATTAATAATTAATTTTTTCATTTTTTATTTACTATTTGAAATTTGATTTGTTTTTTATAAGTATCCGCAGAACCATCGGAATATACCTTTAAATCTATGTAGTATTCATTTGGAATCTTGTCTCTAGTGTCAAACATAAAGTAATATTGATTATATGACCTATTTACCTTAGTCCAATCTTGAACTTGGACTTCGGTTTGACCTTCCCTAACATATATTCTATAATAAACATTAACTTTTTTAAGTGTTTCGTTTGTTGAGTAGGCCTTTTTAACTATAACACCAACTTTACGAACATCTGTGTTAAGTATTTTCTCATCTTGTTTAATGCCATAATAATCAAATCCATAAAGTATAGGGTCTTGACTTTCAGGACCAAGTTGAATTGATTTGGTATATGATTGTAGAACCAATTGATTTGTAATATTGTCTAAAATAACTCCATTATAAGTTATTCCTGTCCAAACATCGTACAACGTACAGTTTGTAACAACCGATGGTGAAGTTATCGCTGTGAATGTAACCTCATAAATTCCTTTGGTTTTTAAACATGATGTTATTGGACCTTGTATAATGTTGTCAGATGAGTCAACAAGTATTACTGAAGGGTTTGTGTCTAAATTCACAAAATCCCCATCAATGTATGAATACAAATACAATTTATTCTCTCTATTTTTATAAAAAGTATTTCTGTCATCTTCGATTAAATCATCGTATGTCGTTTCTAAATATGGCTCGTAGAATGTTTGAGTATCTCTTGCAAAAAAACCAACTGCATAATTTTGTGTTAATCCTGTAATTAATTCTAATTCAGGAGGAAAGGATATTATCCATCCTGTTGAATCTGTTGTACCTCCTGACAATATTGAGTTTATTTCATATGTCATGTCAAACTCAATATCTTCATTACCCACCCCAAAATGCTGAGTATCAACAATTGTCATTGATGAGAAAGGAGTTAGACCTGTATTGATATTTGAGTATATACCATATTCACTCCAGCCTGAAATTGTTGTTCTTTGATACCAATTAGATGGTCTTTGGGAATAACTTTTATTAGTTGGTAAAGCTATGGGAGTTAGTAATCCGTTAGTGTAGTTAGTTGTATTTTTTATATCGTAAAAATCCGAACCAACTCCTCCATCCCAAGTCTGAGGGTTACCGGTTGAGCCTGATGTTTTAGGTATTCTAATTAAATTTAAATCAAATGAGGTAGCTCTTTGCCTTCCATCCCACATTGAGTCGTTTATCAATGACTTATCAAATGCGGATGTATTTGTCATTATAAGTTTGTGGGTAATACCACTAAAACTAGTACATCCCGTTGATATAATTCCACTTGAGAACTTTTCAAGTAAACTTGTTAAATCTAAGTCAAATAAATATCGACTATAACCAACAGGAGAAACAACATCATTGGCACTACCAAAATAAAGTTCGGTATACGGAGATTTACCAGTGTTAGTAAAACTTGACACCAAAATCGTATTATTCTTAGAAAAATATGAACGATGAATTGACATTATCTTTTTTTAGATAAATATCAATTAATT
>Ga0209617_10000681_pt1 | contig 15366 bp, 13 predicted proteins | sample LakEriepJuly2011_2_FD_187459 | JGI IMG/M metagenome (GOLD analysis project Ga0209617, IMG submission 187459) | Freshwater microbial communities from dead zone in Lake Erie, Canada - CCB epilimnion July 2011 (SPAdes) (version 2) | ecosystem: Environmental > Aquatic > Freshwater > Lentic >... | reverse complement strand
TTTTATTTTACGTGATGAATGTTTTCTACGACGATGAGTCATTGAAGCACCACCTCGACTTTCATCTTCTTCTTTTGAAGAAGGAGAATTTGATCTTGAACGTGACTTTGAAGGCGTTGTCAGTGAACGTGGTATAGGACCCTCTATCATCGCTCTTGCAGTTCTTGATGCTCTTGCTCTTGCTGTTGCTCTTGCTATTTTGGCCGGTATTTCTATTTCTTCCAAAAAATTGGGAGATCTTTGTTTAAATTTATTACGTAGAAACTCTTGTTGAAATGGCATATTACGCATACGTCCTGAAAATAATCTGGGTAGTAGGTTTTCTTCTAATCCACGTAGTAAAGCTATATTACGTTGTCCTTCAGAAGTTAATACGCTACAATCCCATAAAAAAGCAGTATTGCCGCTATTGCCTGATGCAAGAAGTCGACCATTTGAATGAAATGCGACAGATGTAACACGTTTCGCCCCCTCGAATGTTGCCATACAAAAAATTTCGCCAGGTAAGATTCGCCACAATTTTATGGTTTTGTCTGTGCTTCCAGATACAATAACCGGTGCTGATGGATGAAACGCAACAGAATTTACATCATGCGTGTGTCCCATAAGAGTTGCTATACAAACAATACTACTTACATGGTAATGATCCATCAGTGCTTGCGCAGTTGGTGGGTTACCAACGGGTTGATCCGTTGAACGCGAGTCGAAATTTATTTGCCACAATTTGAGATTATTTTCTCTGCCATTGCCACCAGTTACCAAAACAGGTGCTGTTGGATGAAATGCAACGCAGTTAATATCTCTATTCGTTCCTTTAGTATCCATAGTCTTTAACAGTCGTATTCTATTTTGAGATAATTGTAACCACAACATTGCCTTACCATCACTACCAGTAGTTGCAATAAGGGGTTCTGTCGGATGAAACACAACAGAGTTAACACTAGGATGATGATGGTCTAAAGACCAAACATCATTCACAAGAGTCATATCTCTATTGTCAGGTGATAGTTGCCACAACTTTGGAACATCTATAAAACCACTGCTCGCAATTAATGATTTGCTGGGATGAACCGCAACACAAGAAACCCCATGTGGGTGCGGTCTAGTGGTGCTTGATAAACACTCACGCGTTATGATATTCCACACTTTTATGGTATTATCATCGCTACCAGATACCAAAATAGGTTCAGTTGGGTGAAATGCAACAGATGTAACATAACTTGTGTGACCCTCAAGAGTTGATAGGCATTGATGTGTAGTTGTGTCCCATATTCTAATTTCATTGTCGCTGCCAGCCGTTGCCATAAGTAGCGCGGTTGGATGAAATGCAACTGTCCAAACACCGCCCCTGTGCCCTTCTAAATTTGCTGTAAGAGGAATATTACTTCTTTTTCGGGACATGTATTTGATTTTTATTATATATATAATCAAATGTAATAAAGTGTATATAATACCAAGCGTTGAACATCATATTTTTACTTATGCGTCTTTTTTGTGAATTTTCGTTTTGACACCCGTTTTCTCATTTTTGTTGTTACTGTGTGTTTCTTTTTTATTCTAATTCTATTATTTATAATGCGCCTACGTCCGCCACTGCGGGGAAACCTTGGTTCATGATCATTGATTCGGGTTAATAAATCCATATATCTCTCAACATTCTTTGAAATGTATGCGTGCGCTAAATCATTCAATTGTTCGGTTGTAACACCATACTCCATCTTTGTCATGATCTTGTTATCAAATAAAAATCTGATATTTTCAGGGTCCATTGTATTGCCGAATAAAATGTGCATTGTCCATTTGAAGCAATTCCAATTCTCCTCCTCCATTCCATATTTTTTTGGAATAATATACTTGATATTTCTACGAATCTTATCACTCCCCTCGTGATCTAAATTCAATATAACTGCGGTGTTTGTAGTAATATCAGCAGATAATCTTTCTGCAATATCGTGTGTTAGTATTCCAATCCACAATATTCTTGATTTCTTCCTGTAATCCATTGGTATGTCAATTGAAGACAATGCAGCACCTCCCTCTGTATCCATCTGAATGTAACCTATTGAATATAATTGTTCATTATACAATATATATATACTGGTATGTGGTATATTTGTAGAAACTAAAAATACAATTGGTTTATTTACATTATTTTCTTCATCACGTCCTTGACAAATTTCATCACGCAATCTAACGACTGGTTTGCCTTTTAAACCATTGTATCTAAATTCAGTTTCATTATTAACAAACGGCACATTCGTTACTGGTCGGATTAGTTCATTATCTGGTTCTTTACCTAGAAACAAACGAAATAATTGATTTAAATTCGCCATTACACTGTATTATTATGTAATTTATTATGTAATTTATTATATAATAAACCGATTTTAATTACATATTCATCTTTCAATCCCTACATTTTCTGAATTGTTATGCGTAAGAAGGTAATCGTATACATTCTGAATTGAATCTTGGGTTTTTTGTAACGAATGATAGGAGTAACCAAGATGGAAATTATGTTTTTTAAGTTTGCCGCCAGATATTTTGCGCCATGATTTCGGTGTTTTTGTGAATGTATTATTTGATATAGAGACGAGGAATTCCACCATAGACGCGATATTTGTGCAAGGATTATGATTCGTATTTTGTATATTGTGTATTATAATCTCATCTCGTGTGAGTTGCCGCAAAAAAGACCCGATATGCGACGGACAAACCGTGTCACTTACGCCAAAACAAATCGATGTAGGCGCATTTTTATAAACATCCATGAGTTTTGTAATTGCCGGTGTATTCCAGAACGAGTGAAACGGGCGAAGTGTTATCAGTCGTTGCACGATTCGATGCCCTTCATTGTTCTTGTTTGCATAAAAAGAAAACCAGAATTCTGTTGTAATATTGCTACTAGGATCGAACATATGACTCCAACCTAACCACCACCACCTACCTAAATAAATCAACAGTTCAGGTGAAACCATTGGAAAATGTAATGCACTTGTTGGTAGTCCAGTTTTGAAAAATAACGCCCAATAATATCCCCATACACCAAGCGTGGGAAGAATACCGGCCGGATTCAATAGGACGAGTTTTTTGATGGGGAATCGGTCCGCGACATAAATCGAAAGGAACCCGCCGAGAGAATGCGCAACAAGGATTGTTTCATGGACGATTTTTAATTGATGAAGTGTATGTCCGATGACGTCGGCGTAACCCGTGCACATTTTTTCGTTTGTCGGGTAGATGTCTATATCAATATGACCACTTATTCCGAATGTGGGAAGATCGATTGCAACACACTTCATTGTAGGCGGTAACGCTTTCATCGTATCGAAAAATGTAGCGGATGAACTGGCCGTTCCATGAATAAAGACGAAAACATCTGATGCGTCGGTGGCGGTCGCGTCTTTAATAACGCAATGTATTTTTACACCAGAAATGTCGTGTATTTCTTCGCGGAACCCGTAGTGAGATACAAGATTGGTCATGTGAACGGCGACATTCATAGGAGGAGGAGGAGGAGGAGGCGTGGTTGCAAGGGTAGGCGCTATATTACATATCAATGACAATATGACCAATTTCACATAAATCAACCAAAGAAGTATGAATAAAATACACCATACAAATGATCCGATGATATAATTGATAATAATCATATTCCCACTATTCTAACTTTCGAAAAGTGAACTGCTTTCCTTGACGAAATCTCTCGGCGTCCATTGTTCCACGCTTCAAATTACAATCCAAACACGCGATAACAACATTTGCGTCATTGTGACCATAATTATTATCGATCCGGTCCAGTGTCCATTGTTTCCGGCACATTGATTCTTTATATGCAACTTGGCAAATCTCTCGGCAATAATCACACAAAAGTTCAGATTTCGCCAGAAACTCCACGATTCGTTCTGTTGTAATCGAATAACGCGGATCATATATTTTGTGATGTTTGTCTTGATAAATATATGCTTTCCTCTTTGTATCAATCTCTCGGATGAGATGTGTTGAAATGGATTGTATGGATGAATCCAAATTCGATGTTCCGAGAGATTTATCGGCAATATACCCCTTTAATACTTGAAGAACGAGAGATTGTGATGGTGTGTATATCTCTTCGGGAAGGGGGATGAGACATTTATGTTTGGGGACCTTTCTCTCGATCACGACCTCCGGATCCGCCATTTGTTTCATCTTGTCTTGATTTCGCTTCCCTAAAATGTCGATCTTTTTCATTTGTTATTATACTACATTATGACCATACTATATAACGTATATTATGAACGTGATGCATAATATAAAATTGAATATAATAATGTTAATGATAAAGGATACATATACATTATTGTATTCTGTGGATATTCAATGGTATTCATCTATGTTCTTAGACTAACGAACGGTAAATATTATGTAGGCAAAACAACAAATCCGGAATTTCGCTTGGAAACACATTTCAAGTCAGGTGGGTCAGCATGGACATCTCAATATAAACCATTGCAGATTGTAGAAATCATACCAAACTGTGATGAATATGATGAAGACAAATATACAAAAAAATACATGGATAAATATGGAATAGACAATGTTCGGGGTGGTTCATTTGTTTCAATGACATTAAGTAAATCTATCATTCAACTTCTAACACAAATGAGCAATGGAACCAACGATAAATGTTTTACATGCCAAAAAAGAGGTCATTTTGCCAAAGATTGTAAACTCCAAAACACAAACCAAACCAGAAATATTTACACAACTCAAGACAACGGAAGTTCTGATGGTTGGGAAACAGACGATTCTGACGATTCCGATGATTCCGACGATTCCGACGATTCTGATGTTGGTTGTATTAGATGTGGAAGAGGAAGTCATGAAACATCATCGTGTTATGCATCAACACATATCAGGGGGTATCATTTATAATGAAAGGATTATATTATTCAAACGCGGATTCGATTCGATGAATCCAATATTGCATCGTAAGTTTATCGTATCGGAAGGTTCGCTGTGAATATTCCGAGAGAATACGATCGAGAAAATCTCTCGAGATATCAGACCATTGTTCCACAATAACGACGGGTAAGTCCGCATACAATTCTTCCATTACAGGTGCCTCTGGTAAACGCCGGACGATAACAATACATCCGAGCAGTAACGCTTCCCATGTGCGTATTGTATCGAGTCCATTTCCACGTGGACTTGCAACAAACACATTCTGTGTATACGCCCCCCATGTTTCATATCGATTCACACGACGTCGCTCTATACTCATTACATCTCTCGGAATAGTATAATACGCAAGTAATCTCTCGAAGCATCCGTTTCCATTCACGTTGAATTGAAAATTAATATAGATCTTCGGAGGACCACCGCCATCCTCGCCAGTCCGTTTCGAAAAATGAAGCATTGATTCGCGTAACCGAGAGAGTTCTCGATCTTGTGTACACGCTGCAGCCATTTGCGTATTTCCCCATGTTTTCCGTATACCCAATGTCCAATAATCAAGACCATAAGGGATCGGTGATATTTTGGCGAGTGCCGTCGCTGGCGCTAATCCGTCGATATTTCGGACACTACAATTTGTAGTAAACCAATGTCGAAACAGTTTGAATTCTGGTTTGTGTTTTCCATCTTCAATAACTGTATTAAAAAAAGATCCAATGACTTTAACCGGAAAGATGGGATCGTCCATACATGTAACAATCACATAAGGTTTATTTGCCGCGTGCAATAACGTCTGAATTTCCGTTTGAAAAAGAAATAACGCATATTCGTTTTGTTGAATTAATACGACAAACCGGGAGTGTTTTTTTATTATCTCTTCTATCTCGTCTTTTTCTTGGTGTTGTAAATACATACATCGATGCAGAAATCCTGTTTTAGAATTCGGAAGTGTGCCAGGTCCACCCCGTGAATAATGTTCGTATATTCCATACATTGAAAAATTCGTTATAATTGATGATCGATCCATATTAGCGTGTTTGCGCGTATTTGAGCGTGTTTGCGTCTTTTAATTATCTAAATCGATAAAGTTTAAGTTTTATTTAATGCGCGCGTTGCACAATGACAAGTTTGGGCGCACGACGTCCTTGTATTTTTCGTAATTCGCGCGCATACCAAACCGGCGTTCCGCGCAACTTCGCCCATTTCGCAATACGGCGTTTTGGTTCGGACAAATAATAACTCCGATACGATGCAACCGCGTCGTAGATATCATTGCCATGACTGGTTCCGGTGGGTGACGCTGCCGCGCCTGGGAGTGCGCGAATTTTGAACTCGTCAGGCATCGCAAGTGCGAAGGGTGTCATAACACCGGCAATTTTGACACGTTCGAATGCGGATGCTGGGGGGATATTTTGTCGTATATACTGGGCAACTCCGTATGATTTATGGTGCTTGTGTGCGGGGTGACCGTATCTGTATTTCCATTCTTGGTGCATGGCGTCGATGAGATCCAGTGTCCAGATGAAGTTGGCCTGTGCTGCACGACACCAAATCGTAACAGGGTGGTTTTTATGCGCGATCTTATAGACGCAGGGGTCGCATTCGCCGGCGTCGGTGAGCAATCGCTGGGTCGTGCATAACATTTGGACTGCTTCCAGGATAATTTTAGCAATATGCTTGTCCATCATATATTCCGCGATTTTGGTTGGATCAAGGGAAAGAATGAAGAGGTTCATTAGTGTCTGTCACAATCGGCAATAATATTGAAACATAGGAACATATGGAAATAAGATTTCAATTTTATTAAATTTAGGTGAAAAGAGACATAAACCTATTTCTCACGTTATATCATAAAATGCTTTTGACACCCAACTTTTCTTCTGCCGATGCAGCCGACGCCAAGGTTCGCATTTCCGGTTCTGTTTCTGGAACTGTGAACTTTTCCTTTGGTCAACCCTCGGCCAAGTCTACTTATATGTCTAACGGCTATAGGATGAACTCTAATGGATATTTGGCGAACCCATCGCGTTCCGCACAGATCGCAGCCAACAATGCGGGTGCACTCACTCGTTCTGAGGCAACCTCTATGCGTCTATCTCTCGGTGGTCGCCGTTAAACCAAAGAATATTACTTCCGCCGGTTATGATATAAAACTAAAATGTTAGTGTATATCATAAAATGTCTTTGAACCCCGCCTCCGCCTCCGCCTCCGCTGCTTTTTCGGCTGCTTTCCCCGATGCGAAGTTGACCATCAACATTAACGCATTTAACGGGAATAAAACCAATTTTGGTGGTGGTTCTGCTCCCAGACCAAAGTCGATGCTCGCCACTACCCCTGTTCAACCGATGCGCAATTTTCCGTCGTTTACATCGACATCGACATCGACAAATTCTCGTCCTGGTATGATCGGACCATTATAATTTGAATATTTACGTTATTTTATGCAATTTATTATAATACAAACATTTATACGTTGTATTATAAATTCTATGGATTATTATCAACGAAGATATAACTACGAAAAATCGTTCAAGTATCCGAAGTTCATAACACTTGACGAGTCTTATACGGAACATACCGATCTGGGTGCAATTAACCTCGTTGTTCAAACATACCCGATCCAACGACCCGAAAAACGAGAAGAGTTGTTACTTTGTCTTCATAACAATCTCAACAACAAATGCATTAAAAAAGTATACAATTTATACGAGGATAATATCGATTTTTTACCGGAATGCATAAAAAATAACAAAAAACTCGTGAATATTAAAATCGTCAAAGATCCGTCACAATACATCCATACTTACGTTCCGGATTTTAATAAAACAAAAGGAGGAAACGCAGACATTATACATCATTACAAATATGGTGGAATAGATGAAAACACCGATGTAACCGTATTTCAGAATAATATAAAGGATAGATTAACCTGGAATTATTTCGTAGATTTCTGTTTGAATACATTCAAAGATGGCGAAGTTGTGTGTTTAGTCAATGCAGATATTATAGTAGAAGACTCGCCGGAATGGTATGAGATTTCAAACTTTTTAAACGAAAATATCGCACTTTGTTTATCAAGACATGAAATGGATAGACAAGGTAATACATTTCTAGACTTTAACGTATTCAAATGCTGGTCACAGGATTGTTGGGTATTCAAAAAAACGGAGAAGATGCGTTCATTTAAAACTAAAATAGATTTTTCCATCGGAAACTGTATGGGGTGCGATAATGCAATTGCTGGTATTGCTGCTGCATGTAATTACATACCGATGAATTATGCGTTCAAATATAGAATATTTCATTTAGATAGGGTTACAAAACTAGATGTTAAATCCATTATATTAACGCGCACACACGATAATCGGGTAATAGAGAACTTTGCAATATTACCGATCTTGGTTGTATGCCCATTTTTGCCATATGATCAAATGATGCGGTTACCCATACCCCAAATTATTAAAATTATTAGGTCGAATAATCGTTGTGGCTTTAAAGAATATCATGAGCATTTACAGTTGTAGTAAGTTGTGCGCGGTGTTAGCATAATCTACTAAAATCAAACCGCGGACCATTCAAAACAATGACAGGCAACCAATTCATCATGGAAGGATTGCAAATCTCAGCACTAAATGGTCCAATTCCTATTTCAGCGCACACACCTATTGCAAGTCGACTTGAAATGATGAAACGCGATATATCTCCTGAAAGTTCGGCTCTGGCGCCAACATTAGACCGTCCAATTACAAATGAAGCGCCGGGAATTGGGCGATTCACCGAAAATGTAGTCGTCCACGTATTTCCAACATTCAAACGAACGCCAAGGAGTGAAGCCCACGCACGATATCCAAAATTAGAAGGGACCGCACATGGACGAAACCACGCCGACGCGCCAATTGTTATATAGGTTTGAAGACCTATTGCACACATGATTTCACTACCGCCGCCACCATCCCTACACGTGCAAAAATTAGGAAGACGAAAATTGCGTGTAACTGCGCCACATATACTCAATGATGTTGGTATCATACCCTTTCCGAAATCACGGGAGTCAGCTACTCGAAATGCGTCGACATTCACGATCGCATCCGTCGCATCCGTCGCATCCGTCGCATCCGTCGCATCCGTCGCCGCTGCCGTATTTGATACACATCGCCCACTTTTACTACATGTAAACGACGAAGGACATGAAAAACGAGCATCCATGCATCGGACCGCGCGATCTATCGGCGAGCAAGCATAAATCAAACCCGCGCCAGTTGCATTACTCATACAAGTTTGACCTGCAGCACAATAAATACCATTTCCGCAATCATTGTTTGACGGCGCTAGATTTGGAAGACCATTCGCTACACTTAACCCACTGCATGTAACTAGAAGAACCCATGATAAAAAAGCAACCGGTTTCATTTGTATATTATATACATCGATATAAAACTTTATATATTATTATGCAGTCCAAATCCATTATATACAAAAAACGACTTTAAGTCATCTTACTATATAATATATAATATGTTGCGCAAAACCATTTCATCTGCACAAGATAATTCCTCTGAACCGATGCTTCAAGAACCCGCATCCACGCCGGCGCCCGCGCCTACATCAGAACAAGATGACGCCGCACTCAAAAACATCAATTATAAGAACATGCTTCTTACTGGTAACTATGGTATGCTTAAACCAGACATTATTACAAACCCAAACATTGACGACATTCTAGAAAATGAAAAGAATACAAATAAAAGCGATCCATGGAACAAACTCGACAAATCTGCAAAGATCGGGAAACTGAAAGAGTTTGCGATACGTCATGGAACGAAAGAAAACTGCACAGAACAAGAAATTAATACTCTTTATAAGTTTCTTGTTTCTGCACTCGATCAAAAAAAACTAATGCGCGCCAAAGATGTCATATATGACAAGGTTTCTGGTGTTATTACAAGTATTCCGTGTCTTATTTACAACGCTGGATTTAAAAAATTCACACTTAAACGATGTGAAAAGCGACAATCTACATTGAAATCTCTCGCACCTATGACAAGTATGTCGAAGAAGAGAAAACTTGTAATTGATGAAACCAAATCAAGTGAATAAATCGAATCATTACAAGAAAATAAAATTGATATAGAAGACGATGTCTATATCAATATAACACGGTTATTTGGTGATAATGTCTACGAAAAGGATTTTAAAAATTGTTCCGAAGAAGAAGACTGACGCTGCTGCTGCTGCTGCACCGCCGGCGCACCCATCAAGCGCAAATCTCACATTCATCGACTTATTCTGCGGTATTGGCGGATTTCATCAGGCGCTTCATCAAATGGGCGCAAAGTGCATCCTCGCATGTGATATCGACAAGGATTGCAGAAAGGTATATGAAGATAATTATGGAATTGAACCGGTTGATAACGTAAAAACGATCGACCCTTCAACATTACCGGACTTCGATATATTATGCGGTGGGTTTCCTTGTCAAGCATTCAGTAATGGTGGGAAAAAGAAGTGTTTTGACGATGAACGCGGTCTGTTGTTTGACGAAATTATTCGAATTGCAAGGGTGAAAAAACCGCGTTTCATGTTTCTCGAAAATGTCAAGCATATCTTGAAGGTGAGTAATGGCGAAGTGATCGAATATATCAAACACAAAATTGCAGACAGTGGATACAAACTACAAATATTTCAAATTTCACCGCACAACTACGGTATTCCGCAACAACGAGAACGTGTCTATTTTGTATGCGTTCGAAATGATATTGCAATGGCGTCGGAAATCACATTACCTCCTACTACGAAATGTCATGGCGGACTTGGTGCGACATTTGAAAAATTCTTAGATCATTACGCCGATATCCCCTCCAAATATATCATAAAGGGGGATATACTGAATGTGTTAGAAGCGTGGGATAAAATTATCAAGCAAATGGAAGTGGGTGAGAAAATGTCGCCGACAATCATGATACACGATGCGTTTGTTGCGTATTCAACATCGGAATTCGAAGCATTTCCGGAATGGAAGCGCGACTACATCACCAAAAACCGCCCCATTATTAATAAATATCGCACACTTTTCACGACATGGTATGATGCACATAAGGATCTGTTGAAAAAGCGCGAAATCTATGGGAAATTAGAATGGCAGACCGGACCCATACAGAAAAACGACAGTATTTTCAATCATTTCATCCAAATTCGACAATCAGGTATTCGGGTGAAAAAGAGTCAGTATTTTCCGACACTTGTGGCGATTTCACAAATTCCAATTTACGGAAAAGAAAAACGCTACATCACTCCGCGTGAATGTGCGAGATTACAATCGTTTCCAGAATCATTCAAGTTGTCGGATGATGATAAGAAGAGTTACAAGCAGTTAGGAAATAGTGTGAATGTTGATAATGTATATACTGTAATTAGTTCAACCTTGTTGCATTATGGATTTCAAATTCCGGTTCGAAATACAGAATAAAAAAGTGGGTTTATACATCTCACAACAACCCTTCTTCGCAAATGGTGGCGTCGTCGTCGGCGTGGGCGTCAGCGTCGTCGTGGGCGTCAGCGTCGTCGTGAATTTGGAACTGTGGCGAAGCGTCATGAACATTACCTTTCCAACGAATTTCCACACGATATTTTTTTTGAGAAATGCACAACTGGTAGAACAACTTTGCGGCCGAACGCTCTTCGCCGTTTTTCATTTTGTAATAGTTCGCGTGTTCTTCGAATGTGACGGTCCCCGTAGACGTAGACGTAGACGTGTTTAGACTGTGAAACGATGAACCGTCAAATTCGTAGAGAGAATACGGAATTGTGTATCCAGTGAGACCTTTCACCAACGCATCAATGACTACGCTCTTGTTATTGGTAATGGCGTGACGCACTGCATACCAATACGCATTGTTCTTGTTCTTCGGGTAAAACAGTTGATTTACCGAGTCGCGTTGATCTTTGGAAAATTTGGGGAAACCGTTTTCGGTCAGAAACGTGCTTTTCGTCTGGTTCAACTCCTTCATCAGTCCTAGAATTTTATGGACACTATAGTTTGATTTTGTGGCGTGTGAACTTTGTTTGCAAGACCAACCAATGATTTCGCCGGTTGTATATTCGATGTAAATGTCGCCTTTTTGTTGTTTGATATCTAATCCGGCGTTCAATGCGTGGATTTTTTCATGGGCGTTCTTCTTACCCGACACGTAAACACACGCGATATCTGTTAATTTGAATCCAGACGCAGGCGCGGACACAGGCGCAGAGGAGGAGACGCTGCTGGTTGTCGACGCGACGACGAGTTCTTTAAACGCAAGGATACGTTGTGAAACACACGCCTTTTTCAACATCAAATCGTTCATGTATTTTGGCAAATCCGTAAAATCATTCAACCGTATACATGAAGGAACGTGTTGCGATTCCATCCATCCTTGACATATTTCCTGGATATTCTCGGCATTAGTTATCTCGCAAGCTAGTGTATTTGCGTAATTCGCAATCATCATTGCGTCGATCAATTCGCATATATTGAAGTCGACGTTTTTTCGTTGTTTGGCAGGGACGGGGGCAGGGGCAGGAATACTTACAGCAGCAGTAATTTCTTGAACAGGAACAGCAGGATCATCCGAATGCTCCACAGGAGCAATTGTCTTCATCTTCATGGGACACGTTTTTTGATAATGTCCGGAAAGTTTACAAATACGACAGACCATCTTCGATATCTTCAGCACTGTGTTTTGATTCATTGGTATCTGAGTATTTCAATTTTTTTAGGTTTATGTTATTTTCGGCGTCATCATTTATTTTCGTCTTTTTGTAAGACGACGCTTCTTGGTTTTTGCGACTTTTTTTCTATAAACTTTAAAACTACATTTTGGTCCACAAATCGGTCGAAGCATCTTACGCCTTATCTCGCTCTCATTTTCTAAAATAAGATCCACCATATTTCGGTAAAATAATCTAAATTTCCCGCGGTTTTTACGTAATTCTGCAAAAGTGAACCATTTGATCTCTGCTTTTTCAAGGAGACCATTATAGGGGTTTTTTTTGGCGCCTGGTAAATACTTCTCGAAAAAATGATAATTATTCGCATAATACTCTTGTAATTTTTTATCGTATTCGGTTTTAAATAAAATCGTCGTGTATTCTTCATATTTTAATTCCGCAATTTTGTGCCGAACAGCTACCTCTTTAAGTTTACTTTTTGAACCTAATAATCCATTCAATTCTTCACTACCTTCTCGTGAAGCAACATCTAATGGCGTTTCATTCGGTTTCGAACCGCCGCCAAAATCGGCCCATCCAGGTGTATCATTAAGTTCATTCTCTCGACCAAATAATAAATAAACCACCCCTTTGTGAAGTGCTGCAGGCAATAATCCAGCGCCAACCATCTTAACTATGAATTTAGATGGGAATATGAAACTAGATGTAATATTCAAATACTATTATAGATAAATATTATATTGTCATACGTAAAATTGATTAGTTTATAGTTGTATTTATCTCTTACAAATATAAACGCATTTCTATTAGTTGTTTATGTATATAGGCAATGATTTCTAGAAATGCTAAAACAAATGATAACGAATATAGTAGATGCGATGATGTCAGCAACTACGACGGCGACACCGACGACACCGACGACGCCGACGCTGCACCATACTCCGTTCTTCCGTCCGATGAAGATCGAGAGACAATTATCGACGATGCGCTTGATGAACTGGCCGTCATTGCGCGAGAGAATATACTGGAATTCAAACGCGAGGATTTCAATACAGAAGAAGTCGTTGGAACGTGGATTGACAGTTATTTGTGCAACTACTTCGCGGAGTTTGCCGTTCCATTGAAGTCGGATTTCTCAACTGCAACATCTGCTGAAGCCACTGCGTTGAATGAAGTGTTGGAAACGTATATTCGCGAATTATACAACGAAATTACCGAGAGATTTTACGAAGAAATTGCGCCTCCTCGTGTCTCTAATGTTGAGGAAAGTGAAGACGCAGACGTAGACGCAATTAGTGCGAAAATACGGACTCTGCAAGAAAAACCGCAACCGGAACAACGAACTCCAGAATGGTATGAACGACGTAATAATCTCATTACTGCAAGTGCTGCGTCAAAGGCGTTTGGGTCACAAGCCTCTATCAACCAACTTGTATACGAAAAATGCAAGAATCAAACGTCATCACACGCTTCATCACCGCCTGCTCCTCTTCAAGGTTCCGTGAATTCCCCTCTTCACTGGGGGCAACGATATGAACCACTCACTGTAATGGTATATGAACATCGAAACCATACAAAACTAGGCGAGTTCGGTTGTATCCAACATGATACTCACACATTTATTGGTGCATCGCCGGATGGAATCAATATTGACGCCACATCACCGATCTATGGTCGGATGGTGGAGATTAAGAATATTGTGAATCGAGAGATTACAGGACACCCTAAGGAAGAATATTGGATTCAGACACAGATTCAAATGGAGGTTTGTGATCTCGATGAATGCGATTTTGTAGAGACTCGATTCAAAGAATACGAATCGAAGGAAGATTATGATGCGGATGGAACCACCACACAGGGATATACCGCCAACGGTAATGAAAAAGGTGTCATTCTCTGGTTTCAAACTGCACCTGCGCTAACACAACAAGGTTATGTATCGCCGCCGATACAGTTATATGAATACGCGCCAATCGGTGCAACACCTTATGAATTTGATAAATGGGAGGTCGAAATGTTTTCGAAACATGAACGATTGGGAAGTATTTGGGTGCGGACCATTTACTGGTATTTAGATCAATACAGTTGTGTCCTCGTGCGCCGGAACCGGCTTTGGTTCGAATGCGCCGTCCCCATTTTACAACAAGTATGGGAAACCATTGAAAATGAACGTCGGACTGGGTATGAACACCGGGCGCCTACGAAACGAAAGACTGCGTCGATAGAAGCACCCGCAACGGAGGCAGGGTTAGATTCCGTATTAAAAATAGTTAAATTGGAAACGGCACTTATAACAGAAAACCATGAAACAACTGCAACAAATATGGCGTCATTGATGTCATTGTATACCAACAATAAGAACAATATACAAAAAAAATATAACAGTGGCGGTATGGCTGCGAAACGTCCGTCCGATGTTCTTATCAACTGTTTCAAAATAGATGAATTAGAAATCGACGAGAGTAAGATGGAGTGAATGTTTATATCACCGTTTATTACACCCCCACAGCATAAAATCCCACCCTGCGCCCAGGGTGGTCCAATGGAAGCGGGTCCGGCACTTTATAGTCATCAGGCGCCTTCGGCGCATACAACGCACCACACATCCCCGCAGGTTTGCATGATCCATTATCCGGTGTAATCCAATCGCGCACGTTGTTTGTTGCTTGGTCATAGTTGCTTAGATTTGCAGCAACGGGATATAATTTGGAATTGTTCTCTGA
>Ga0209617_10000679_pt1 | contig 15375 bp, 14 predicted proteins | sample LakEriepJuly2011_2_FD_187459 | JGI IMG/M metagenome (GOLD analysis project Ga0209617, IMG submission 187459) | Freshwater microbial communities from dead zone in Lake Erie, Canada - CCB epilimnion July 2011 (SPAdes) (version 2) | ecosystem: Environmental > Aquatic > Freshwater > Lentic >... | reverse complement strand
ACCGACCAGTTGTTCGACTCCCCTAATTACTGCATGATGCCCGTCGATACGAATGTCGGCGCCTAGTTTTTGCAACTCATCGACATAGCGAAACCGACCTGGATACAAATTCTCCGTTGCAATTCCTGTGCCGCTTGCGATGCTGAGCATGCCAACAAGCAGTGGCTTGTAGTCGGTCGCAATTCCTGGGTATGGCAGCGTTGCGAAGTCGATTGATCGCAGCCGATCAGATGCAACAACACGTAATCCGTCTGATTGAGGTGTGATGCTGACGCCCATTTCTGCATATCTATTGAGCAGCATCTCCATATGTTCGGCGCGAGCTCCACGCACAAATACATCGCCACCCGTTACTGCAACTGCAGCAATATACGTAGCAGCTTGCACTCTGTCGTTAATCACTTCGTGGGTAACTGCGTGCAATGTTGACGGAGACACACCAGTGATCGTCAACTTGACAGTGCCAACGCCAGCAATATTTGCGCCCATGTTGTTGAGCATGTTGCACAGGTCGCCAATCTCTGGCTCGCGCGCAGCATTGTCAATCACTGTCACACCATCGGCCAGCACTGCTGCCATCAAAATATTTTCTGTTGCGCCAACACTCGGAAACTTCAAAGTGATTTGTGCACCGTGCAGATGTGTTGCCGTGGCTTTCACACCATCGCGCGTTAAATCAAAAATCGCGCCCATTGCTTCAAGACCAGAAACATGCAAGTCGATCGGCCGTGAACCAAAATCGTCACCTCCAGGCATCGCAATGTCAACGTGACCGTATTTACCGAGCAATGGACCAAGCAGGTTGATCGAAGCACGAATTCGGTCGACCAATTCAAATGGTGCAATCGGTGTGATGTTTCCAGTATTTACGAGTAGCAACTCATGTGCGTTTATTCGCTGTGTCGACATTCCGAGTGCCTCGAGCAACTCGCACATTGTCGTTACATCAGCAATGTCGGGCACGTTGGTGAGACGAAACTCACCTTCTGCAAGCAATGTTGCAGCCATCAGTTTGAGCACCGAGTTTTTTGCTCCTGGCACCTGCACCTCGCCGTGAAGCATGGATGAGCGCTGGACAACGATTTGCATGACGCATTCAGTATGCTCGCGCGGTGGCCTCTAGCGACTCATTAACTCGCAAAATACCTGTATTGCGGGGTTTTGCGGCATCAGAGCCACTCACTGTGCGTCAACGAAATGTGCTGTGGTTGCTGTGGCTTGCATGCTTGCCAGCGTCGTTCGTCAACACCGTTTTTACGCAGACCGCCACGTATGCAGCAGCCGAATTTGATGTGAGTGAGCGCGGCCAGGGTTTCGCTGCGGCCATCGTGCGCTGGGGTGTCGTAATCGCATTGCCATTTGCATTTTCTGCCGACCGTTTTGGTCGACGCAAGATGATTGTCGCAATGAGTTGGCTTGCACCGATAGTCGCTTCGCTTGGGGCACTCTCTCCTTCGTTTGGATTTCTTGTTGCAACGCAAACCATCGGTCGCCCACTCGGCATCTCACTCAGCATTTTTATTATCGTGTTCGCTACCGAAGAAATGGGCACAAACACGCGGGCTTGGGCCCTCAGCGTGCTCGCTGTTGGTAGCGGCGTCGGCGCAGGCTCGGCTGTTGGAGCTTTACCGCTTGCAGGTATCTCCGACAGTTCGTGGAGATATGTATATGTAGTTGGTTTGATGTGGCTTGTCGTTGCATTCGTGCTCACACGCTCGCTTCCCGAAACCGAGCGCTTTCTGGCATTACAACATCAGCAACAAGTAGAAAGCCCCACTCATCATTCGGCTGCCGTATCGGCACACATACATCGCGATCGCTTGTGGTTGCAGATTGCTGTCGCAGTGTTGACCAACATCTTTGTTGCCACAGCATCGGTGTTTCAGATTCGTTATCTCAAAGACGTGCGCGATTATTCAGCATCGCTTGTCGCTGTTTTTACGATAATCACTGCTATTCCAGCATCCATTGGTTTGGTTATCGGTGGGCGTATTGCCGACCGACAAGGCCGCAAAAAATTGGCCGTCATCACCATCCCCCTCGGCGCAATTTTGATTGCCACTTCATATGGTTTTGGCGGTTTCATGATGTGGTTCACAGCAATTTTGGGTGGTATTTGTCTAGGTCTTGCCTACCCCGCCATGGCCGTGTTTCGCAGTGAACTCTTCCCCACTGCAAAGCGCAACATCGCATCTGCGATCATCACCACAGCATCGCTGATTGGCGGCAGTTTTGGATTAGTCGGTGCAGGACTCTTGCTTGATCGCGATGTCAGTTACGCAACCGTGATGATGAGTCTTGCCATGGGACCAGTGCTTGTTGCCTTACTGGTGTTTTTGCGGTATCCCGAAACCGCACACCGCAAACTCGAAGAGCTCAACCCCGAAGATTCTTTGTTACAGATTTTGTAACCACTGCGCCACAAGCGTCGCGACTTGTGCATCTGCGCCACGCAATTCGTGTCGACCTTTTTCAATCATCTGCACGGTCGGCTGTATTGGCAATAACTTCCATGCCAATTCCAACTCATCTGGCGTTCCAAATTCGTCTCGCGTGCCACTAATAAACAGCAGTGGACTATGCAGATTGCCAAAATGCTCTGTGCGCAACTTGTCGGGTTTCTTTGGTGGATGCAGTGGATATCCGATGCATGCGATGCCCAATACGTTGAGCGGATCGACCTCATCACTCGCAGCCATCGTGCACATTCGCCCGCCCATTGACCGACCACCGATCACGAGTTGCTCGGTATCGCACTGCAGTTGTTTGGCAAACTCGCGCACAGCCGACTTCACACATTCGATCAACACAGGAGCTTTGTCTGGAAACTTTTTGCCAGCAAGTCGATAAGGAAAATCGACACGCAATGTTGGCAGCGGAGCAACTGCTTGCTCAATGGCGATCAATGCACTGTGTTGTGAGTCGCTTCCAGCGCCGGGAAAAAGTACGAGTCCGCGCGCATTCATTAACTTAAGAGAACTCTGCGTGCTTCGCCTAAATCAATGATCGATCTGCCAGCAGACCCTTCGTCGCCACCAGAATCTGGGTGCACGTCGCGCAAACTGTCGCGAAAGCGAGCCTGCACTTCTTTCTTTGAAGGCTTAATCGTGCCCGCAGGAAATCCCAAGATTTCAAGAGCCCATGCTCGCGGATCAGTAAGCGCAGAAATTGTTGATGACCCACTACCGGTGAGATACGAAACAAAAATCTGATTAAGTGGTCCACGCCATGTCATGGCCTTGAGCAACAAAGGTGCGAGTTGTTTACGCACCGAACCGTCTAATCGCTCGAGCACATAGATTGCGCCAAGCACATGTTGCAACGGAGCACCGGTTTCCGAAAACTGAAACTGCACTTCGTTATCAACATTGACCAAGCGGTGCACACTGCGCCCGAGCCCGTGTCGATCGGCTTGATAACGGTGCCGCAATCGTGGCTGCACTATGCGCTCGCCACGCTCCACTTGACTAATCAATCGATGTACATCAGGAATCATGTCTTCGTGAACATCACCAACATATTGAGCAATAATTCCGCCGAGCAATATTCCACCAATGCCTGGTGCCGGATCAACGGGCAACATGATGTGTCCCAACGAGAGTCGACGAGTTGGTGTGATCGGCCGCGAATGCCAAAACTCGACTTCGGCGAGTACTTCGGCTGCTTCGCTCAACTACTTACCTTCGGTGAACTCAACACCCCTGCTATCGATCGAGTCGAGACACGAATCAACAACTGCTTCAACACCAATTGGCACCAACAACACCGTTCCGTCCCAGCGATATCCGATGTCTAGGTTGTCGAGCATGTCGCAGAGTTGCTTGCGCTCGCCCTCTGTCCATTCGTCAAGTTCGTATTCCGTGATGTTGTCGTCTGCAGTTTCTTCCGCGTCGTCTGCATCCATCTGTTCTTCAAGTTCGTCCAAGATGTCTTCAACGACTTCTTCTTGCTCTTGTGGCACCACCAATTCGTCGCCGACCCATGCGTGTGGCACCTCCGCTTGGGCAAGTGCGGCCACTACATCTGCTCGCTCATCGACCGTCCAGTCCGTCAGGTCGTAGCGCGTGCTTGCCGCATCAGCGTCCTTAGGGTTCCATTCACTCACAAGACAAACGCTACTTGTTTTGAGCCCAGATACGACTTGCGACTAATATGAGTTCTCATGCCGGCCAAGGAACGTCCAGATCGCAACCTTGCGATGGAATTGGTTCGAGTCACAGAATCTGCAGCACTCGCCGCAGCGAGCTGGGTAGGACGCGGCGATAAAAAAGGTGCCGATGGCGCAGCAGTAGATGCGATGCGCAATGTGCTCGACACCGTCAGCATGGACGGCATCGTTGTTATCGGTGAAGGCGAAAAAGACGAAGCCCCAATGCTCTACAACGGCGAGCGCGTTGGCAATGGTTCAAAACCACTCGCCGACGTTGCAGTCGACCCGATCGACGGCACAACGCTCACCGCCATGGGTCGCGGCAATGCCATCTCAGTAATCGCAGTTGCCGAACGCGGTGCCATGTTTAATCCTGGCCCATGTGTGTACATGGAAAAGATTGCGGTTGGCCCTGAAGCCGCAACTGCAATCGACCTCAATGTTTCTCCAACCAAAAACCTCAAAGAAGTTGCCAAAGCGATGAAGAAATCGCTGAGCGAACTGACTGTGATGATTTTGGAACGCGATCGACACAACGATTTGATTGCCGAAGTTCGCTCCACTGGTGCTCGCATTCGCCTCATCACTGACGGTGATATTTTTGCAGCGATTGCAGCGGCTTCAAGTGAAGTTGGTGTTGATGTATTGATGGGCATTGGCGGCACGCCAGAAGGTGTTGTTGCCGCCGCAGCGCTCAAAGCAATGGGTGGACAAATTCTTGGTCGTTTGCATCCGCGCAATGACGAAGAAAAGAAAGCAGCAATTGCGCTTGGCTACGACCTTTCAAAAGTTCTCACCATCAACGACTTGGTAAGTGGCGATGACGCGTTCTTTGCAGCAACCGGTCTCACCGACGGCGAGTTACTTCGCGGCGTTAGATACGACGCTTATGGCGCACGCAGCCACAGCCTCGTGATGCGCAGCCGTTCAGGCACGATTCGTTATATCGAGACGCACCATAGGCATGACCGCCTGAGCGCGTATTCATCAGATACAACCAAATAACCCTTTTGGGTACTTGACAGCCAGAGCATGGCCTGTGTGACACTTTGGCCAACCTCCCGTACACATGGGTGGCATGACCCAAACACTCACAGGAGCAACCGTGACCGGTACCGAAGTGGAACGCAAATGGGACGAACTGGCCGATCGTGGCGATTTGCGCACTGCCATGCAGCGCATCGACAAACAGTTTGATCGCATCGAGCGTCTGCACTGGATTCAGATCATCACCTTCGTGTGCGGGCTTATCGCTATTTCACTGAAGTAACTAGCCGTTATATACAAAAAGGGCGGGCCGCCGAAGCGACCCGCCCTTTTTTACTACTGAACTACTGAACTCAGTTGCCACCTTCGGTGAGGGTGACAGTGATTGGTGCAAATGCTGCACCATTGATGTCAATTCCCTTTTCGACGAGCAATGCGTGTGCTGCAGTCACGAATTCATTCGTGTGTGCTGCTGCATCTGGAGCCTTGGTCAACACGGTGCCGCCTTCGAGGTTCTTCGCGTTTTGCGAAAGATCCACGGTGCGTGTCCATGCTGCCTCGTCGATCATGCCTACACCAGCTGCTGCTGGCCAGATCAACTTGTTGACTTCATTCATCTGCCACAACTGGTGAGTTGCGCCGAGCTTGGAACCCTTTGCTACAACGATGTCTGTGCAAGCCTGTGCGTTATCGCGGCAGAATGCCCAGCCCATCAATGAAGCAGCAACAAACTTGACTGATGTTGCGTAGTAGTCGGCGTTGAACAAACGGTGACCGTCAGCCCAAATTGCGTCCTGCAACATACCAACACCTTCAGCCTCGTACGAGACGACGTTCAAGTCATCTGCTGTATACAAAGCGCCTGTTGCTGGGTTGATTGTTTCCAAAACCTGTGCGTACTCGTTGTAAGTCATTGCTTCTGCAGCGTCGATGTCGCCTGCAAGCAAGCCCGACATGTCGAACTGTTGCTGAACGAGTGTGACGTCCTTGGCTGGATCAAGACCGGCCTTGGTAAGTGCTGCGAAGATTTCGAACTCGTTGCCGTAGCCCCAGTTACCAATCTTCTTGCCCTTGAAGTCTGCCGAGGTTGAAATTCCTGCATCCTTGAACGAAACCTGCAATGTGCCTGAACGTTGGAACACCTGTGCGATGTCCACGATGTTTGCTCCACCTTCGCGTGATGCAAGAGCCTTCGAGACCCATGAAATTGCGAAGTCTGCTTCGCCGTTGGCGAGAACAGTCTGTGGTGTGATGTCTACTGCACCTTCGAGGATGGTTACATCGAGACACATGTCTGTGTAATAGCCATTCTCAAGTGCTGCGTAATAGCCAGCGAACTGAGCCTGTGTGAACCACTGCAACTGCAATTTGACAGGTGTTGGTGTGACGCACTCTTCTGTTGCTGCTGCTGCTGTTGTCTCAGTTGCTGCTTCGTCTGAACTGCCGCATGCAGCGACAACCAGAGACAATGCAGCGAGACCCGCAACTGCGAGCTTGATGCTTGACTTCTTCATGTTTGGTACTCCCCCGAGAACCGAAGCTCTCTACTTGTTGTTGTTGGATTTACTTGCAACGCCACCCCGAGAGGCAACGTTTTCTAGCACTATGGATACAGCGTAGAAGGTTAATCCAAGCAGGCAGGCACCGAGCACGTAGGCCCAGGCTGCGGCGTTCTTGGAATTGGCGATATTGCTTGTAATTCGGCTTCCGAGGCCATTTTGGGAGCCCCCAAAATACTCAGAAACAAAGGACGTAATCACCGAAACTGGGGCCGCAATTTTGAGTGCCGTGAAGAGGTAAGGAACGGCATTTGGTACCCGTACTTTTCGCAAAATTGCAAAGTCACTTGCCGCATATGACTTCATCAATTCGACATGCGTCGACTGCACTTGTGTGAGCCCTTTGGCAACGTTGACGAGCACAATGAAATAGACAACGAGCGAAACCATGATGCGTCGTGGAATTTCGCTGGTGATCGAATACATGTTGTTGAGCACTGCTACCAAGACGAAAATTGGAATTGCGTTGAGAGCGATTGCGAGTGGTGTAACCAACTCACCGAGGAAGCGATATCTACTGAGTGCAAAACTCATCACAACTCCAAACACTGTTCCCGCGATGAGACCAACCAATGCATTTGTTCCAGACACCGAAGTTGCTTCCCAGATGCGCACGAAATTTTTGAAGAACTGCTCAAAAATCTTTGAAGGTGCTGCGAGGAAATACGGCTTCAGATCAAATCCCTTTACGACACCTTCCCACAACAACAAAAACGCCACGCCAAAAACAAGTGGCGGCAAGATTCGTCGAATGCGAGATGTGGTCGTCATAATCAGCGATCTTCCAATCCGCGAATAGCGCCGGCATTTGCATGATCGGCATGCGTGCCACGAAGTGCTTCGCGCACTGCGGTAATGCCAGTAAAGAAGTCTGCAGCACCTCGTGTGTCTTCAGTGCGCTTTGCACCAAGGTTGACACTGATCAGGTCGGTGATACGTCCTGGTCGCGGCGACATCACAACAACTCGGTTAGACAAATACACGGCTTCCGGAATTGAGTGCGTCACGAACACAACTGTTGTAGAAGTCTCGGCACAGATGCGCAACAACTCGCCTTGCATGTACTCACGCGTCATCTCGTCGAGCGCACCAAACGGTTCGTCCATCAACAGCAGTGGTGGGTGTGCTGCAAGTGCGCGAGCAATTGCAATGCGCTGCTGCATGCCACCCGACAACTGCCATGGATACAACTCGGCAAACTCTGGCAACTTCACGAGCTCCAACATCTCTTGTGCTCGTGCTGCGCGCTTGTCTTTGTCCCAGCCCTTGAGCTCGAGTGGCAACTCGATGTTCTTCGCAACGGTGCGCCAATCAAACAAACCTGCTTGCTGAAAAGCCATGCCGTAGTCCTGATCGAGACGTGACTGAGAAGCCGACTTGCTATTTACTGTGACTGAACCCGTTGTTGGTTCGAGCAAGTTTGCGATCAATCGCAACAACGTGCTCTTGCCACAACCAGATGGACCGATGAGCGAAACAAACTCGCCTGGTTCGACAGTCAAATTGACATCAATCAATGCGTCCACCTGCTTCGGTGTGCCCTGATTAAAGATCTTGCTTACTCCTGTTACTTGAACCGCACTCATGAGGTAGTCTCCTTCGGTCGATTACGCATCAAATACACATCTGAAATTGCAATTACTCCTGCCATCGTGAGCCCAAGTGCCGCAGCGCCAAACACTGCAGTAAACACCTTGGCTGGGTCGGCTGTTGCTTCGCGCGCGTACTCAATAATGAGTCGCCCGATACCACCTTTGAGACCGGTTGAAATCTCGGCAACCACTACACCGACAACCGAGCCAGATGCGCCGAGTTTGAATGCTGGAATCATGTACGGAATGGCTGATGGGAAACGAAGCTTGAGCAAAATCTGCTTCCACGACGCCGCATAGCTCTCCATGAGTTCAACCGCCGCCGCTGGCGCACTTGCAAGCCCGCGAAGTGTGCCAACCGCAATTGGAAAGAACGACAAAAACGCGCCGAGCACTGCTGCCGAAAACCAGCGTGGCCATTCAATACCAAAAATGCTGAGCTTGCCGCCCCACAATGCAACGAGTGGAGCAAGTGCAATCAATGGAACTGTTTGCGACACAACAAGATATGGCAATAGTCCACGTTCGACGATTTTGAAACGCGACATCAATACTGAAAGACCAACGCCGATCGAAGAGCCGAGCAAGAAACCAACGATTGATAAGCGAAACGAAAACCAAGCACCCTCGAGCACTACCAACCACACACGCTTGTCAGAGCCGCGCACTTCTGGTCGGCCATAACGGCTGAGCATTGTCCAGACATGAGGCATTGCTGTGTCATTTGAACGAGGCAACACGCCTGCGCCAAACAACTTCCCGCCGTCTTGCGGGCCAACAACTTTGTACATTTCCCACAACGCAACAACAAGCACTATTGACAGCACAAACATGCTGGTCCGATATGCAGCGCGTCGGGCAAAACGATTCATTGCTTGGCTTTGCTCATCTCCTGTATCGCCGGCAAAATTGTCTCGCCATACGCTTCGAGCGTTGATTCCTTACCGTCATGCTGCAAATACACAGCAAACTGATCGACACCAAGTTCTTTGAGCTCTGTCAATCGACGAATGTGCTCGTTAGCGTCACCCAGAATGCAAAAACGATCAATGATCTCGTCTGGAACAAACGTGGTGTGGCTGTTGCCCGCACGACCGTGTTCGTTGTAGTCATAACCCTGACGACCCTTGATGTAGTCGGTCAGTGCTTTTGGCACTGAAGAATCGTCGCCATAACGCTCGACGATGTCGGCAACGTGATTGCCCACCATGCCACCAAACCAACGGCACTGATCGCGCATGTGCGTGATGTCGTTGCCTACATATGCAGGCGCTGCAACACAGATCGTGACACTCTTTGGATCACGACCAACGCGCTCGGCGGCTTCGTGCACAGCCTTGATCGTCCACTGCGCAATGTCGGCATCGGCAAGCTGCAAAATAAAGCCGTCAGCAACTTCGCCTGTGAGCGCAAGCGCCTTTGGTCCGTATGCAGCAATCCATACTTCGAGCTCGCTCTTCGACGCCCAAGGAAAACGGATGCTCGAGCCGTTGTAGTCAACTGCTCGGCCATTGCCGAGCTCGCGAATGACATGAACACTCTCGCGCAACGTGGCAAGGTTTGTTGGCTTACCGTTTGTAACGCGCACAGCCGAGTCGCCACGACCGATGCCGCACACCGTGCGGTTGCCATACATCTCGTTGAGAGTTGCATATGTGCTGGCAGTCACTGTCCAGTCGCGTGTTGCAGGATTGGTCACCATTGGCCCAACAATGACGTTGCGTGTCTCTGCCAAGATCTGGCTAAAGATCACATACGGCTCTTGCCACAAGATGTGACTATCAAAAGTCCATACGTGCGAAAAGCCATACATGTCGGCCTTTTTTGCAAGGTCGATCACGCGCGCCGATGGTGGGGTCGTTTGTAGTACTACACCTATATCCATAACTCTCCCCCTGCTGTCGAAAAACTGGTTACAAAACTGGTAACTAAAAACTTCTAGCGGTTGGTTGGAAAGCCCAAGTCAACTGCCGAAGTGCGTGGGTCTGGCCAACGTGATGTGACGACCTTGCCGCGCGTAAAGAAGTTGATGCCCTCTGGGCCATACATGTGTTGGTCACCAAACAGCGAAGCCTTCCAGCCACCGAATGAGTAGTAGCTCACAGGAACTGGGATTGGCACGTTGATGCCAACCATGCCGACTTGCACGTCGTATTGGAACTGACGAGCAACGCCACCATCGCGGGTGAAGATTGCTGTGCCGTTACCAAATTCGTTGTCGTTGATGGTTTTCAAACCTTCTGCATAGCTCTTGACACGCATCACGGTGAGTACTGGTCCGAAGATTTCTTCGTCGTAACACTTCATGCCTGGCTTGACGTTGTCGATGAGGCTTGGGTTCAAGAAGAAACCAGCATCTTTGGCTTTATCGGTGCCGTTGATCACGACAGTTGCGCCTTCGCCTGCTGCATTGTTGATGTAGCTCGCAACTTTGTCGCGGTGCTCGCGGCTGATCAATGGACCCATCTCTGCAGATGGATCGGTGCCAGGACCAACTTTGATGTTTGGAACACGTGTCTTGAGTTTTTCGATCAATGCATCAGCGATCGTGTCGACTGCGAGCACAACCGAGATGGCCATGCAACGCTCGCCTGCTGAACCGTACGCTGCGCTCACTGCAGCATCGGCTGCCATGTCGAGGTCGGCATCTGGCAACACGAGCATGTGGTTCTTTGCACCACCAAGTGCTTGCACGCGCTTGCCGTTCTTTGTGCCGGTCTCATACACATATTTTGCAATAGGTGTCGAACCAACAAACGACACTGACTGAATGTCTGGGTGCACGAGCAAGCGATCTACTGCTTCTTTGTCACCATGCAAGACGTTGAAAACGCCGTCTGGCAAGCCAGCCTGACGCAGCAAGTCGGCAATAAACATCGAAGCCGATGGATCTTTTTCGCTTGGCTTCAAGATGAATGTGTTGCCGCACATGATTGCGTTTGCAAACATCCACATTGGCACCATTGCAGGAAAGTTGAACGGCGTAATGCCAGCAACAACGCCAAGCGGCTGACGAATTGAATAGACATCGACTCCACCAGAAGCCTGCTCTGAGTAGCCGCCCTTCATCAATGCAGGAATACCGCACGCGAACTCGATGTTTTCGATACCGCGCGCAATTTCGCCGAGTGCATCGCTTGGCACTTTGCCGTGCTCGAGTGTCAAATATGTAGCGAGCTCTTTGCGGTTTGCATCGAGCAACTCGCGTGTGCGAAACATGATCTCTGCACGACGCGACATGCCGGTTGCACGCCACTCAGGAAATGCTGCTTTTGATTTTGCAATAACTGCGTCAACTTCAGCGACGCTCGCAAGATCCACCTCTGCTTGCTGCTCACCCGTTGCAGGGTTGAACACTTTGCCAGTACGACCTGACGTGCCAACTACAACTTTGTTGTTGACCCAATGACTAATGCGTTGCATAACTTCTCCTGATGTGATGTTGAGGGGTTGAATTTAGTTGAGATATTGGCAAAGGCCGCGTTTAATGTATTTTCCGTGGCCCTTTGTGCCTGTGAACTTGTCTTTTTCGACAACGACTTTTCCGCGTGACAACACGGTGTCTACTTTGCCGTCCACTTTGAAACCTTCCCACGATGAGTGGTCCATGTTCATGTGGTGCTTGTCGTTGACACCAATCTTTGTCTTGCCATTTGGATCCCAGACCAAAATGTCGGCATCAGATCCTGGAGCAATGATGCCCTTTTGTGGATACATGCCAAACATGCGGGCTGGTGAAGTGCTGCAGGTTTCGACCCAACGCTCGAGTGTGATCTCGCCTTGCACAACACCCTGATAAATAAGTTCCATGCGGTGCTCTACCGAGCCCATGCCGTTTGGAATCTTGGAGAAGTTACCAATGCCCAATTCTTTTTGATCCTTCATGCAGAACGGACAGTGATCGGTTGACACAACTGCCAACTCGTTCATGCGCAATCCCTTCCACAAGTCGGCGTGGTGATTGTGCTTGTCGTGCTTGCTGCGGATCGGCGGGCTACACACATACTTTGCACCTTCGAAGCCTGGCTGAGCCAAGTGATCTTCGAGCGTCATATAGAGGTATTGCGGGCAGGTTTCGCCGAACACGTTGAGACCTTCGTGACGAGCTTCCGACAAAGCGTTGAGTGCTTCTGATGCCGACATGTGCACGATGTACAACGGCACGTTGCCTGCAACTTTTGACAACACGATTGCGCGGTTGGTTGCTTCGCCTTCGAGCAAGCTCGGTCGGCTGTAGCTGTGGTACTTCGGATCGGTTTCGCCACGTGCGATGTGCTGTTGCACCAACACGTCGATTGCAATGCCGTTTTCGGCATGCATCATGATGGTTGAACCGTTGTTGCTGGCCTGCTGCATTGCGCGCAAGATTTGGCCGTCATCCGAATAAAACACGCCTGGGTAAGCCATAAACAGCTTGAATGACGTGATGCCCTCGTTCTTTACGAGGTAATCCATATCGGCAAGCGCCTGCTCGTCGATGCCACCAATGATTTGGTGAAACGCGTAGTCGATCGAGCAATTGCCCGCAGCCTTTTTGTGCCACGTAGCGAGCGACTCCTGCACATTTTCTCCGTAGCGCTGCACAGCAAAGTCGACGATGGTTGTCACGCCACCCCACGCCGCAGCAGTAGTGCCAGTTTCAAACGTGTCGCTTGCATTGGTGCCACCAAATGGCAACTCCATGTGCGTGTGCACATCGATGCCGCCAGGAACAACAAACTTGCCTGTTGCGTCAATCACTTTGTCGGCAGTGATGTTGAGCGAGTCAGATTTGCCGCGCTCGAGCAATGCCAAAATTGTTTCGCCTTCAATCAGCACATCAACTTCATGCCGACCGGTTGGGCTTACAACTGTTCCGTTTTTGATAAGTGTGCGTGCCATCATGTCCCCTTAGTAACTCGCAGTTATTTAACGTTCTGAAATTTCGTGGTAAGCGTCTGGACGACGATCGCGGTAGAACGGCCAACGATCGCGCACCATGCGGATCTTGTCCATGTCGAGATCGCGCACGATGAGCTCGTGCTTAAATGCGTCGCCAACTTCACCAACAAACTTGCCTTCTGGGTCTACGAAATAGCTCTGACCATAGAAGTCGTCAGTGCCGTATTCTGCTTCAATACCAACGCGGTTGATCGCGCCGACGTAATACATGTTTGCAACTGCCGAGGCTGGTTGCTCGAGGCGCCAGATGTACTCCGACAATCCACGACTTGTTGCCGATGGGTTGAACACGATCTCTGCACCGTTGAGTCCGAGTGCGCGCCAACCTTCTGGGAAGTGGCGGTCGTAACAGATGTAGACGCCAACTTTGCCAACTGCAGTTTCGAAAATTGGATATCCACCGGTGCCAGGTGTGAAGTAATACTTCTCCCAAAAACCAGGAACCTGTGGAATGTGTTGCTTGCGATACTTGCCGAGGTAACGACCATCGGCATCGATCACTGCAGCAGTGTTGTAGTACAAACCTGGCTGCACGATTTCGTACATTGGCAACACGAGCACCATGCCGAGTTCTTTTGCGAGCGCCTGAAAACGCTTTGTTGTCGGGCCATCAGGAATTGGCTCGGTGTATGAAAAATATTGTGGGTCTTGTACTTGACAGAAGTACGGACCATAAAACAATTCTTGGAAGCACATGACTTGTGCGCCTTGCTTTGCTGCTTCACGGGCTGCTGCCTCGTGCTTGTCGATCATCGACTCTTTGTCGCCTGTCCAGTCGGTCTGCAACAACGCTGCTTTTACGATTCTCGCCATGGTGGCTTCTCCCCTTTGAGTAACACCCTTATTAATGAATACCTAAGGGTTTCAGGCTAGTTGCCTATGCGCCAAACGGTAAAGCCGCAATTGGAATAGGTGTTTTATGAGGAAATAACGGCTCTGCGGGCTGGCAGAAACTTGAGAGCAAACAATGCACCAACTAGTGCAACGCCAGCACCCGTAAAACAGGCTGTATGGAACCCATGCAAAAAGGCTTCGCTCACGGCTTGGCGCACTGCTGCAATCGCTTCAGGGGTCGGCGACATTTCGGCCACGGCAAAACCCGCTCCTGCAGACTCTTTGGCCAATGCCACTGCTTCGGCCGGCATGTTGAACTTGGCTACTAATTCGCCAAGCTTTGGTCCATACAACGATGCGAATACCGAACCGCAAATTGCAACACCAAGTGTTCCGCCCACTTCACGACTCACGTCGTTGACTGCAGAACCAACGCCCGCTTTTTCACGTGGCAACTCGCCCATCACTGCATCAGTTGCTGGTGAAGTAACGAGTGCAAGTCCGTTGGCAAGAAACAACATGCTAATGATGACTGGGCCAAAGAATGCAGTTTCTGCTTCGCAGAATCCGATGATGATGAGACCGATCGCCATGTTGGTGAGACCAATAGACACGATTCGCTTTGTTCCAAACTTCAACGCAAGTCGCGCAGCAATAGGAGCGGTCACTCCAGCACCAAGAGCGAACGGCAACGTGTGCACGCCGGAAGACAGTGTGCTGTAACCACGAACGAACTGGAAGTACTGCGTTACGAGAAACGTGAACCCGAACAAAACAAAAAATGCGATGCCAATAGAACCGGTTGCTGCAGAGAGTCGTGCGTTACGAAAAACTCGAACATCAAGCAGCGGCTCGCTCGTTGAAAGTTCTCGCTTCACAAATAAAGCAAACAAGATCACTGTGCCAGTGAACGATGCCAATGTTGAGACGCTTATCCATCCGCGATGTGGACCTTCAATGACTGTGTACACCAGCAAGCCAACCATCGCGATTGAAAGTGCAAGCCCTGGGAAATCGAGACGATGTGGATTCGGATCTTTCGATGTTGGGATGTACAACGCACCAAGAACTAGCGCGATAATCACGATGGGAACGTTGATGAGAAATACGGAACCCCAATAAAAATGTTCGAGCAGGAAGCCGCCAGCAACTGGACCGAATGCAACTGCCATTCCCGAAACCGCCGACCAAACACCAATAGCTTTTGCGCGTTCAATTGGATCACGAAATACGTCGATGAGAATTGCAAGTGTTGCTGGAAAGACTGCTGCAGCCCCGATACCCATTGCGCCACGAGCAATGATCAACGTTG
>Ga0209617_10000676_pt1 | contig 15390 bp, 13 predicted proteins | sample LakEriepJuly2011_2_FD_187459 | JGI IMG/M metagenome (GOLD analysis project Ga0209617, IMG submission 187459) | Freshwater microbial communities from dead zone in Lake Erie, Canada - CCB epilimnion July 2011 (SPAdes) (version 2) | ecosystem: Environmental > Aquatic > Freshwater > Lentic >... | reverse complement strand
ATCATCGGGCCCAACATCCTCACCCACCCCTCGTGCGGCAGCCTCCCGCACAATCGCCTGCCATTCTTTGACCGAGTGTTTCATATCCACAGCGTGCAATCCCCGGTGGGGACAAGTCGAGATAAACGTCCTTCTCTTTCCTCCCAGCACCCTTTCTCATACCCTCAGCTTATGAGGACACGTGTTTTGCCTATCTCGGAGGCTTCGATTGACGAGGCGTGCAAGGTTCTCCTTGCCGGCGATCTGGTGGCGTTTCCAACAGAAACCGTTTACGGATTAGGTGGCTTAGGTTTGAACCCTGACTCCGTCAGCAAGATCTTTGCAACCAAGGATAGACCCACTACCGATCCCCTCATTCTTCACGTAAGCTCCGATGATTTGGCTGCTCTTGCCGACGACGAAATTATTGCAAAGCCAATTCCCGCCTTGGCAGTGGCTCTTGTCAGCCAGTTCTGGCCTGGGCCACTTACATTGACTTTGCCCAAGGGTCCCCGTGTGCCCCTTGGAGTCACAGCAGGTCTCCCAACTGTTGCCATTCGATACCCAGCCCACCCCGCTGCCCAACTGCTTCTACAAAAGCTGGGGCAGCCTATTGCTGCGCCCAGCGCAAATCGGTTTGGACGAATCAGCCCAACCGACGCCTCAGCTGTTCTGCAGGAGTTGGAAGGCAAGATCCCCCTCATCCTTGACGGTGGCCCATGCACCCAAGGCATCGAATCCACTGTTCTGTCATTATCAGGCCCAAATCCCACAATCTTACGATCGGGTGCCATTACCGCTGAAATGATCTCATCGATAACTGAAAGGCAAACCCTCAGGGATGCCTGTAACCTTCAGCAGTCCGTCCCTTCACCTTCACCTGGAATGTTGCAAAGCCACTATGCGCCGCAAACACCTCTCTATCTTGCCCCCACACCGATCGAACACTTTGTTCCTCCCTATCAGTATATTCTTTATGAAAATAGAAATTCAAAACTACCCCCAGGAGTTTATCTTCTCGCGCCTAATCAGGACCCGGCGAATGCTGCGCAAAACCTTTATCGGTTACTTCGCCAAGCCGATTCAGTTGGCAGTCCAGCTATTCTGATTGATCCAATACCCGACTCCAATTGGGCTCCTGCAATTCGTGATCGATTACAAAGGGCAAGCTCTGGAACCGCCCTTTGGCAGAATGGTGGCTGGAAACTTCTCCCCCGAGCTGGGGCCTAGATTTGCCCACCCGGGCCTGCTGCACCCTCTTGATCCCCATCTTTTAAGCGAACGAGGCTTAAAACATGGCTTAAAAGACGAGCAGCGGATTGCTCCACTTTTTCTTTGCCTGTTTCGAGGATCAGATCCGGTTTTTCAGGCGCCTCATAAGGAGAGTCGATACCCGTAAACCCCTGAATCTCTCCTTTGCGGGCTTTTTGATAAAGGCCGCGAGGGTCGCGCTTTTCGCAATCCGCGATCGAGGCGCTAATATAAACTTCGGAGAAGTTCAGGCCTGCATTGTGACAAGAGGCGCGAACCGATTCGCGCTCTTTTCTCAAGGGAGAAATTAGAGAGCCAATGACCACCAATCCCGACTCTGCCATCAGTTTTGCCACCTCCCCTGCTCGCCGGATATTTTCGGCACGATCTGTCATGCTAAAGCCCAAGTCCGCACACAATCCGTGCCTCAAATTATCCCCGTCCAGTATCATAGTTCCAATTCCCCTTCGAAAGAGCAGACTCTCAAGAGCCACAGCGAGAGTTGACTTGCCCGAGCCAGATAATCCAGTGAGCCAGATGACCGCCCCCTCATGGCCAAAGTGACCTGCACGCGCCTCTTGGGAAACTCTTCCCTCTGTCCAAGTCAAATGTTCTCCGGTAACCGCCTTGGCTAAAGAGGATGGATACTCGGCGAAGGTAATAATGCCGCCCCCACCAATTCTGGGTCCCCTCTGCAAAGCAAACCTACCAGTCGCGGAAACTTTCTCGTGAGCATCATAAACCAAGGGTCGACGGCACCGGATCCTCACTTCCGCCACCTCAAAGCGCCCCACCTCCTCGCGAGCATCATTGACCGCCTCTAATTTTTCCGCATCCACCACACGGTCGATCGATACGATCCTTGCCTCAACCGTTTGCGTTCCTAATCGAAGTGTGACCGGCGCCTGCAAACGCAGAGGCTCGATATCCAGCCAAAAGATCCTCGCGCGTACCTCTCTGGACTCGACAGGGGGATTGTCCTGTAAAGCGCCCACATGACCCCTTTCGACAAAAATCTGCTCCTCCAACGTTACGGCGACACTATGACCAGGCCCGACATCCCGAAGGGGTGTCTCCTCGCCCCACGACTCGATTGATTTAATTTTACTCGTTTTTCGATCCGGAAAGAAAACAACAGGGTCTCCCACACGAATTCTTCCGCTTTCTAACTTCCCGGCAATCACCCTGCGTGAATCAAAGCGATATACATCCTGAATGCTGAAGCGTAGGGGGCCCTCACTCTTGGCCTGCACTTTACCCGCACCCGCTAAAAGGGCTTCCAGGAGTGTCGGCCCTTTCCACCAGGACAAGTTTTTTGCATCCCGTCGCATCACCGTAGCCCCTTCACGAGCTGAGATCGGGATAACCTCGCGGGGGGTAATCTTCAGCCCTCCTAAATAGTCGCGAATCTCTTTTTCCAGCGTGCGAAAACGATCCTCTTTCCACCCCACTAAATCCATTTTGTTAACGGCAACGATGACACGGGAGACCCCCAAAAGAGACAAGAGAAGACCATGTCTTCGGGTCTGCTCCTTTAAACCCTCTTGCGCATCGATCAGTAAAATGGCCTCTTCTGCCGCCGCCGCGCCCGTCACCATGTTTTTAATAAATTCGCGATGACCTGGGGCATCGATAATTTCAAAGGACTGACCTTGGTAGCGAAAACCAATGCGGGTTGTATCGATTGTAATATTTTGTGCCTGCTCCTCCAGAAATGCGTCCATCAGGAAGGCATACTCCAGCGGCATTCCCTCCTCCCGTGAGGCCTTCTCAGCTGCTTCTAGCTTCCCCTCAGGCAGTGATCCCGTGTCCGCCAAAAGCCGACCAATCAGAGTCGACTTCCCGTGATCCACATGTCCCACAACCACAATACTTGTGCGGGGTTCTTCTGGACCGCCTGCGGCGCGAGCTCCCCCTTGCCTCTTTGGAAAAAAGGCTGCGACATAATCCGCAGGTACCGGCTTAGGAGCCGGAGGCATGACGACACCTTGGCTCACATGAATCCTTTCGCCCGCAATTTTTGCATGGCATTGCGTTCATGATGATCCTGTGCCCGACCAGCCCTTTCCGAGGTCTTGGTGACCTTTAACTCCTCCACAATGCCCTCCAAGGTGTCGACCGAACTTTCGATCGATTTGGTAATCGGCCAGCATCCCAGCGACCGATATCGCCTCCCCCCTTGGGCAAAATACATTTTCGGAATGGGAATGCCCTCCCGTCTGACATACTCCCAAATATCTAATTCGGTCCAATCGAGCAGCGGCTGGACACGCACATGCTCACCCGGCTTTACCGCGGTGGTGAACTGCCCCCAGAACTCGGGCGGTTGATCTCGATACTCCCACTCATTCTCGACCGTTCGGGGGGAAAAGTATCTCTCTTTAGCCCGTGTGGAATCCTCATCCCTACGAATTCCAGTAACCAAAGCATCCCAGCGATACTTGGCTAAGGCTTGCTGTAAAGCAGCTGACTTCAATTCATGAGTGACGGTAACTGGATCATGCGTCTCATACCCCACCCCTCTTTTTCTTGCCTCCTCATTCACCATGACAATCAGGTCGATCTCATAATGCTTTCGTGCCCACTCACGAAAGGCCAACATTTCAGGAAATTCATACGTTGTGTCGATGTGGAGAAGCGGGAATGGGATCTTTCCTGCAAACGCTTTCTTGGCCAACCAGATAAGTGTGTTTGAATCCTTGCCCATAGACCAAGGCATAGCCATATTCTTAAAATTCGCGAAGGCCTCACGAAGGATATAAATGCTCTGATCTTCAAGGTGTTGCAAATATGACATTAAAGATAGACTTTGTATGGTTTGAACGTATATTGCAAGCATGATTCTTGAAAAAACAAGCGGGGTCAATTTAGGCAAAGCCCGGCTTACAGACCTAGAAAAGGAATCTCCCCAAGAGCGATTCACTTGGGCGGTTCGCACTTATCCCAAAAAACTGGTGCTAACCACCTCCTTTGGGGCTCAGTCCGCCGCCTTCTTGCACTTGGCGACGCAAGTAGAGCCCGATTTACCTATCATTTTCATCGATACCGGATACCACTTCCCGGAAACATTAGAATTTGCCCAACAGTTGACCAAAAAACTTGGCCTAAAGGTTCAAACCTATCGACCCCTGCAAACTCCTGCGGACATCGAGAAAAAGCACGGGCGCCTCTGGGAAATGGGCGCAGACGGGATGGAAAAGTTTCATGAAATCATACGGGTTGAGCCCCTTCGACGGGCCATGAAAGAGTTAAACCCGCTCCTTTGGATTGCAGGTCTACGTCGCACCACAGCAGCCTCTCGAAAAGAGTTATCCATTCTCTCCCATGTCAATTCTCGTACCAAAATGCTGCCCATCCTCGATTGGACCGATCGACAGGTCGGTGAATACCTGCAACAGCACTCCCTCCCCTATCATCCTCTCTGGGCCAAAGGCTATGTTTCAATCGGCGACCGAGTGACAACAAAACGTTTAGACGAAGTCACAGATCCTGCAGAATTGAGACATTTTGGCGGTAAGCGGGAGTGCGGAATTCACGAGAAGGTCTAAGAAACGGAAAAAGATTTCAATCCCTGCCCTACTCACCTAGGGTTTTAGGTTATGGCAGGCGAAGTTGTTGAGGTAGAGGGAGTCGTAAAGTCGGTGCTGAAGGGCACTCTCTTTCGTGTCGAACTTGTCAATGGTCACACCGTCCTAGCACACATCTCAGGCAAAATGCGCAAGAACTACATTCGCCTGAATATCGGCAACAAGGTGAAGATGGAAATGTCTCCTTACGACCTAAGTAAAGGGAGAATCACCTACCGCATTCCTCCACCGTCCGCAGATGGCCAGCCTGTCGTTCCTGTTCCTCTCTAAACAACATTCCCTTTCGCAATCATCTCCGCATACGCTTCCCAAGGCACATCCCCGCCCTCATCCCGAGCAATTCGGGCTAAATCTTTCGAGCCAAATTCAATCCCAAAGAGCCCAAACCTAGGGTCGTAAGTTCCCCATTCGTAATTGTCGGTAAGCGACCAGTGAAAGTATCCAATCAAGGGTAGCCCCTCCGCGGCTAGCTTTTGCACTTCACCCACGTGCTGCCGGATAAAATAACTTCGGCTCTGCTGGTCAGTCCTCAGCGTGCACAGCTCCCCCGGGTGGCATCTTCGCTCCGCCATCCCGTTTTCTGCGATTAAAATAGGTAAGTTCGGATACTCAGTGGCATAACGCTCGACAAAGAAACGCAATCCTCGCGGCAACGCTTTCCAGTCCCACCACTTTGTCGTCAGACTTTGTGTCAGCCATTCCCGAAGTCCTACCCGACCTAAACGCAAATCGGAAAAACTAGGCAGGCGGACCGCATTTCCGACAAAGGGGTCATAGTAATCGAATGAGATATAATCGACCACCGGTTCATCTCTTCTTTCCCTGACCAGCGCTACCAGTCGCGAAAAAGTGCTTTCGTTGAGGAATTTCCGGCTCAGCCCATGCTGAATCTGCTTAATCAATTCGCCGACCGCTTCTGAAAAAAGCCCGTGATGCGGGAAATCCATCGCCCGGTAGGCCCGAGTAAATTCACGGTAGCGGTCGGTCAAAAAAGCCAAGATAGGCTCGTTTCCCTCCGTGACCCTCGCCCCCTCCAAGACATCCAACAACATCTTATCCATCCAATACAAATCACTGGCAAAGTTATTAAAAGTAAGCTTCGGCTTTCCCCATTCGGGATGCTCCGCATACAACGCGTGCATTTCGCGACGGACACGAACGTGGGCCTCTAACATCGTCTGGATGGCACAAAGAGCTGCAGCCCACCATGCGCGACGGCCTGCTGGAAAAGCGCCCACATTATAAGTGCACGCCGCCAACATATTGGGCTCATTGATCGTAATAAACCATGTGGGTGGAGCAACACTTCGTGCGGTTAACTTTCGATTGATCACCTCCCAAAGTTTTCTCTCAAATGCACTAAAGATATGGGGCGTGCTTTCCTCTAACCATGGATCGGCTCCCAACCACTGCGGGGTCGTAAAATGGCAAAGGGTAATTAGCGGCTCCAGTTTGCGAGCACGCAGAGCGCAAATCATCTCGACATATCTATCAATTGCCGCCTTCTGAAACTCAGCGGGCGGAGCTTCCGGTTGAATTCTCGTCCAGTCCACCCCCAAGCGATATCCCGTCAGCCCCATCATCTCGGCGCGGTCAAAATCTTCCTCATATCGATTCCAGAAATCGACCGATCGCCCTGAACGGGCGACTTTTCCCGACCTCTCCCAAGCAGCCCAATTATTTTGCGGCTCTCCCTCCCCATTGTATCCCCCTTCATGCTGGTAAGGGCAGGAGGATACTCCCCACAAAAACTTCTCACCAAAACGGCCTGCCCTCATCGCTTGCGCACCTGCTCGGCCATCTCCTCCTGCTGATCGCTATTCACTTCCACCGCGGTGTTATCGGACTCTGCTAGCAGCGTTTTCACCACCGTTTCCGCAGCTTTCGGTCGACCCATCTCCCGCGCCGCCACCTTCATCCGATGAAGGCGATCCGGGTCTCCTAAAAGCCGTCCCACCTTGTACCCCAAGGTCGTAATCTCATTACACTTAATCGCTACTCCCTTTTCTAAAAGCTGATCACTGTTTCGCTCTTCTTGTCCTGGAATTGGATCATAAATCGCCATTGGAAGGTGAGAGGCCATCGCCTCAGCAGAGGTCATTCCCCCTGGCTTGCTGATCAATAAATCTGCTGCCGCCATCCATTCCGGCATATCTTCTACATAACCGTGTACTAAAAATTCAACCACGCCCGTGGTGGCTCGATTCACCTCCTGCTCAACTCTCGCTTTCGCCTCTGGATTCTTTCCACAAATCACCACCACTTGAACTTTTTGATTCAATTGCCGTAGCGATTTTACCACCTGCTCAGCAGGATTTACCCCCAAAGCACCCGCCGTTACTAAAATGACCAGTCGCTCAGGATGTAATCCCAACTTCTTTCGTAAACTCGGGCGGTCTGCCATACGCCCGAACTTGGGATCAACTGGAATCCCGCTTACTGTGACCCGCTCAGCTGGAAGCCCGAGCTGCGTCAAATAGGCTTTCGTTTCATCGAGCGCGACAAAATATCTGTGAAAAGCACGAGAAAGCCACATCGCGTGAAAGTCGTAGTCGGTCACCACGATCGATAGCTTGGCTTGAATCACTTTCTGGGTGATCAAATGCGAAATGATCTCCGCAGGCATAAAGTGAGTGCAGACCGTGATGTCGGGTTGGAGCTTCGAGATTAAGCGCACGAGTGGACGCGTATTCAGCCGATCCAGAAGTAAGCGCATCTTGTCGGTTTTCCACGGCTCATCGCTTTTGTCATACCACCAGCCCAAGAGAGTCGGTGCGTCCTGCACTAACGTGAGGTAAAGCTTTGAGTAGAAGTCTCGAAATAGTTTATTGGTGAATGAGAGCGCATCGACATTCACCACCTCACCGACCCCTGGGGTATTTCTGCAGACCGTCTCAATCGCCGCCGCCGCTCGCACGTGCCCAGTTCCCGCACTTGCAGAAAGAATCAGAACCTTTTTCGCCTGTTTCACTTATCTGAATTGTAGCTTTATGCCGGCCCCGCGAAACCTCTAAAACACCGTCTTTTTCTCAGAAAACAAGTCCAGCTGATCCTTTGCATTTTGTGATGATGGCACAGACCCTTTGGGATGAATCCGCGCTGGCTTGCCGGCGGCATCCGTTTCCTTCTCCTCCAAACCCCGAAGTATTTCACCCGCTCTTCGCAATACCGCTGGGGGTAAACCGGCCAGCCTGGCTACTTGAATTCCATAACTGCGGCTTGCCTCACCTTTGACAATCCTATGCAAGAACACCACTCGGTCTTTCTCCTCTCGTACATCCACCCGAAAGTTCATTACCCCACGCCGAGTTAAGGCTAGTTCTGCGAGCTCATGATAGTGGGTCGCGAAAAGAGTCTTCGCCTTTACCTCGTCATGTAAATACTCCCCAACAGCCCAAGCGATACTCAAACCATCCAAGGTGCTCGTTCCACGACCGATCTCATCCAAGATCACTAAGCTATCCTTTGTGGCGTGGTTCAAAATAAGCGCCGTTTCATTCATCTCCACTAGAAAAGTACTTTGCCCGCGGGCTAAGTCATCCCCAGCGCCAATTCGCGTAAAGATTCGATCCAATAGAGGCAACTCAGCCGCTTGTGCCGGCACGAAACTACCCACCTGAGCCAGTAAACAAAGAAGGGCAGCCTGTCTTAAGTAGGTGCTCTTGCCCGCCATGTTTGGTCCAGTCAGTACCATAAAACTCCCCTCCCCCCCACCAATCTCGAGGTCATTGGCCACGAAGGGTTCTGCGCCTCCCGCCAAAATTTGTTCCACCACAGGATGACGCCCCGCCCGGATTCGAACGACCCCATCTTGCCGCATGACAGGACGCACATAACCCCATCGGCGCGCCACCGTGGCAAACCCGGCTAAAACATCCAGCGACCCAATGGCCATGGCTGTTTTTTGTAGCGAACTACTTCTCGCTAGAACTCGATCCCGCAGCTGCGAAAATAAGTAAATCTCTCTGGCGATAGACTTTTCCTCTGCACCCAGAATCTTTGCCTCCACCTCTTTTAGCTCGGGAGTTACATACCGCTCGACCTGAGCCAAGGTTTGCTTCCTTTCATACTCTTGAGGGACCTGGTCTAAATTGGCTTTGGTAACTTCAATTCCATATCCAGACACCTGCTGGAACCGAATCTTTAGGCTTTTGATCCCTGTTCTTTCAACCTCCCGCGCCTGTAAATCAGCAATCCACGATCGGCCTTCGCGCATAGCCGCACGATAGCCATCCAGAGCCTCATCAAACCCATCTCGAATCATTCCGCCCTCTCGAACTGTGGCAGGAGGATCCTCAGCCACTCCGCGCACTAGTTCTGCCACCAACTCTTGCTCCAAATGAATCTCTTGGCTCAACATCCGATTATAGCTTCCCGAAATCTTTCCAGCCTGTTTTTGTAGTTCAGGAAGAACTTCCAGTGTACCTCGCAAGGCCAGCAAATCTCGGGCTGTGCCCGAGCCGCCGGATAAGCGCCCTACCAACCTCGCGATATCGCGCACTTTTTGCAAAGTCTCGCGGAATTCATCCATCGCCCCGACATCCTCTAAAAAACCCGCCACCGCCTCATGTCGCTCCTCCACCTCTTTTTTCTGCCGTAAGGGTCGGAGCAGCCAACTCCGCAACTCCCTTCCCCCCATCGGAGTGTGTGTCTGATCGATGGCGCACAGTAAGCTGGTGTCTGTCCCGCGGGAGGCTGACTCGATCAGCTCCAAATTGCGTTGTGTGGCAAAGTCCAACTGCAAACTTTCCTCAGAGCGAAAGGGCTTGGGAACCTGCCAATGTCGCATCCCACTCTTTAAGGTCTCTTGTACATACCGCACCAGCGCGCCCGCGGCACCAACTGCGGGCCCCAAACCCTGACAACCAAACCCATCCAAGCTCTGTACTTGGTAATGCTCGCAAAGCATCGATCTCCCTGCATCCACTTCCAGCGTCCACTCAGGAATTTTTGTGACGCGCACCCTTGAATCTACCCACGGAGCTATTTCGCTCTCCTCTTCAGAAAGTAAAAGTTCGGCAGGGTTTGATCTTCGCACTTCCTCTCGGCAAGAAATCTCATCAGCCAGATCGGTAATCCTGAAATCTCCACTACTGACATCTAGCAGAGCGAATCCCCACTTTCCGCTCTTCCCCTCCCCCCTTCGCACCGCCGCCAGCCAACGGGGAAGTTTTGGCTCCGTCAGCTCCATCCCGGTGGCGCATCCCGGGCTGAGAATCCGAGTGACTGCTCTCTCCACCATCTGCCCTGTTCTCACCTCCCCCACCTGGTCACAAAGTGCAACTCGCCGCCCGGCCGCTAGAATCTTGGCGATATAGCCTTCCGCCGCATGGTACGGCAATCCACACATGGGAATGCTATTACGCTTGGTCAGGGTTAAATTGAGGAGCTTCGCCCCTTCCATAGCATCTTCGAAGAAAAGTTCGTAGAAATCGCCCAGCCGAAAGAAAAGAAAAGCATCCTTGGGAACCTGAGCCCGCAGCCCTTGGTACTGCCTCATCATAGGTGTTGAGCCTTCTGCCATCCTCCCTTTTTCCCCTACTCTACCCCCCAGCTCAATCCACAAGGGATGCAGGCTGTGCATAGCCTCGAAACCTTCTAAACTTCCAATGTGCGCATCATTATCACGGGCCTCGTCGGGCAGTACCCTTTTGGAGGTGTCATTTGGGACTACCTACACTACCTCCTTGGCTTTCGCTCCTTGGGGCATGAGGTTCTTTATCTCGAGGACTCCGGCGCTTGGCCCTACGACCCCGTTGCCGGCACGATCACCGATGACTGCTCCTTCGCCCTTCGCTCTCTCAAAAAGATCTTTACCGACTTCGACCTAGCTGACTCTTGGGTCTACCGCAATGGAGCCGATGGCTCCTTCCATGGGGCCGGAGAAAGGAAAGCCCGGGAGTGGCTCAAAGATGGAGATCTTCTGGTCAATGTCTCCAGTGCTGGATGGTTACGGGATTATGACCTTCGCGTCCGACATAAGATGTTTATCGATGGGGACCCTATGTTTTGTCAGGTTGGTTTGCTCGATGGTTCTAACCCTCAGTACGCAGGCCGCCTCCGAAACCACGATAGCCACTTCACTTTTGGCCTCTCCGTTGGTCAGAAAGGGTGCCTAGTACCTACGGATGGAATCACCTGGCGTCCGACTGTTCAACCCATCGCCCTGGATCAGTGGCCGGTAACCGCTTCCCCTGCGCAATCTCCATGGACAACGGTGATGAACTGGGCCAGCTACCAACCCAAGATCTGGGAAGGTAAAAGCTACGGACAAAAGAATCTGGAGTTTACCAAGTTTCAAAAGCTTCCAGAAAAAACTCGGGTTCCCCTCCGCCTCGCCATGGGTATGGGAGTCGATGGCCAACGACCCGCGCAGCAACTTCGTGGTTTAGGATGGGACCTCGTGGAACCGCAAGAAGTTGTGCCTGACCATCAAACTTACCGCGCATTTCTCCATGGTTCACGAGGAGAGTGGAGTATCGCCAAGCACGGTTATGTTGCGGCAAAAACCGGTTGGTTCAGCTGCCGTACAGCTTGCTACTTAGCGGCAGGTAAGCCGGCTGTGGTTCAAGAGACGGGATGGAGCCAACATATCCCGTCCGACAAGGGAGTTATCCCATTCACCACAATCGAAGAGGCGGTCGAGGCGCTATCTCAAGTAGAACATGACTACTCCGCCCACTGCAAAAGAGCCCGAGAAATAGCAACGGAGTTTTTTGATGCTAATAAAGTGTGTCGCGATCTCCTGGCGTTCTTGTGACTTACTGCCCGACCAATTCACTTAGTCAGTAGTAAGTAAATTATGACGGCAAGAGATCCCCAAAAGATGAGGGCCACGCTGATTGAGGCAACAAAAGCGGGCGAGCGAAACGCATTGAATCGAGATCTTAGCTCTTCAGGAGACTTCTCCTTAGATTTCATCATTTATTTCTCGCTACCCCATTACCCATAGCCCAGGGCAGTTGAGTCGCTCTCTCAATCCTTAACTTTTCATAAATCGCTTTGCGCTGATTTTTGATGGTCCCCTCAGTGGTTCCTAACTTCTTCGCCGCCTGCTCCGCGGTTGCGCCACGAACGAGAATTTGCGCAACCTCCATCTCACGTCGCGAAAGGGCTTGGAGGCCATGTTTTGCATTGGATTCATCCAAGGCCGCTTTCGCACTTGCGGTTGCGGCAATACCGCCATTGAGGACTGTTCGAATACAACTCATCCAATCTTCCGGCGAATCACGCAAATCAAGTAATCCTTTGGCACCTCTCTCTTGCCACCAAAGAGCGGTTTGATGGCTAAAGTTATCATCGAAGACAATCGGTACTGCCGCGGATCGTTTGGGTAAAATCGGCCCCTCATAGGATGCTGTCCGCGCCGAAATAAGGCACATTTTTGCATTGAAGTGATCTCGATCCATTGCCTGGGGGTGGGTGATCTCCGATAAGCGGCAAGGCAGTGACTGCTCCATCCAGCGAAAAAGGAGAGACCGAATTAAGGCCCGATCCTCACAAACCACGCAAAAAACAGGCTGCGAGTTAATTTCTGTGTTTAGCAACATCTCCGACACTCCCGTAACCTAAACTAAAAAATGGCCCCTTCCATAATTCCGTGATTAATGGTAGGTTTTTTGTGATTAGTGGTTGTGTCAACTTTATGAATTCAAGTATTTTGGCAATTAGGGGCATGGGTTTCTCTAGATCGAAATTAGTGGGCATTATGGCAACGGCACTCAGCCAGTACGTCCTGGCATATGCATCCCTCTGTATCGAGAATTTCTATCCGGTTTGGTCCGCCCCACTTTGGCCCGCCTCAGGCGCCGCTCTGGGTGCGACCCTCCTAGGTGGCCCAAGTATGCTCATCGGTGTTTACCTAGGTCTACTACTACCCTCAAAGCTGTGTTTCTGGGGACAAATACCCACAGTCACCTCACTACTACTGCCTCTTGCCAATGTGGCCGAAACCGCCCTCGCTTGGTTTCTCCTTCGCAAAGCCGCAAAAGAATTTAATGTTTTGCTCACGAGCCAAAGAGACCTTGTTACTTTTTTGCTCTTAGCCCCCTGGATCCCAGCTCTGCTCAGCGCAACTCTCGCTCAATCTATTCTTTTTATGGGCCGACAGATACCTTCACAGAATATTCTCCCCGAACTGTTTGCCTATGCGGCAGGAAACGCCAGTGGAATTATTCTCCTCACTCCGCTGATTTTGTGTTGGCGAAATATCATTCAGCTTCGTTGGAAAGATAGAATCATCACGCAGTCTTTAGTAACGGGGCTATTCATCGGACTAGGCGTTTGGATCATTCGCCAAGACGCCATGATTTCATCTACTGTTTTCATTTTGCTCGTGCCGGTGGTCATTTGGGGGGTTTGGAGGACAGGTTTGAGGGGCGCGACTCTCAACTGTTTCATTCTCTCCTTTCTTTTTTTTAACCTAAAACCAGCTGAAGCTTTCGATCGCAGACAAGCCAATATGCCCCCGAGGACGGACTCGGCACTCTATCTCTATCGATCGGGTGCCGGCGAGATTCACCAAGTTAGGTCGATTCTAGAAAGAATAAGTAAAGATCCTCTCACATCGCAAATTGCCATGCTCACCGTCCTTTGCCTCACGCTTTTCCCGCTGGGACTTGCAGCCGACACATCGCGTTCCAGTGCAACCAGAGATCGTTTCATCATGGATTCACTAGAATCCTCTCTTTGGACCTGGACTTCATCGCTAGGCTATACCATCCATAGCCCTAAGGTTGCGGCTAAGCTTCCTCCTTCAGTAACACTTTTCCTAAAAACCCAACAAACCGGGCAGGTCAAAGTCATGCCCCAACAAAAGGATGCGCCCGCTTATGTTTCCTACTGGGTAACAACCCAAGCTTCAACCGCAGGAACTCCGTTGCAAGTCACCGGCATCCTTCACTCCTTAGAAACACAAGAAAAGATGGAAAAAGCAGAGAGGGTCGCAGAGATAGCCAACATGGAAATTACGGCCTTGCGCTCACGCCTCAACCCACATCTTCTTTTTAACTGTCTCACCGGCCTGCGAGCTCTCATCCAAAAAGATCCTCAATCCGCGCAGGATTTTACCGGGAAGCTTGCTAATTTCTTGCGCAATGCGGTCGACACCCAAACTCGTCCCCTGATTCCTTTGCAGGAGGAGGTGTCCCTCTGCCGAGACTACCTCAGCCTTGAGACGATTCGTGGCGCGCGGTTAAATGCCATTTTCCAAATCGATCCCGCCGCGACCCGATTGACTGTGCCACCCATGTCAGTTCACACCTTGATAGAAAATGCAGTGAAACACGGGAAGAGAATGAAAAATAACGCCCTAACCATCCAAGTCATTGCAAGAAAGTCTCGCGACAAGAAATTAACCATTCAGGTGATTCAGCCAGGTCGTTTGAAAAAGGTTCGCCCTCATAAAACAGGTGCAGGGCTTCTCTTGGCGCGCCAACAGCTGGATTTACTTTTCCAGAAAAAAGGTCAGATCAACCTGACCGAGGATCAATCTGGTCATGTCACCGCGACTTTAGAGATTCCAATCAATCGTAAGGATACATGAGTCAGCTCAGCTGTATTTTAGTCGATGATGAGTCGCTTTGTCGTCAAGACTTGAAGAATGCCTTACAAGAGTTCCCCTACATTCAGGTTGTCGGTGAGGCAGAAAATAAGAAGCAGGCAAAGGCTCTTTTGCGGAAAAAGCAAGTGCAGCTGATGTTCTTGGATCTTTCTTTAGGGAATGAATTTGGCTTCGACCTGCTCCGAACGAACTCTTTTGCGGGGGCCGTCATCGCGGTAACGGCCCACCCGAACCACGCGGCCGAGGGTTTTGACCTCGATCTTGTCGATTACCTTCTCAAGCCAGTCGACAAAAACCGCCTGACTGAGTCCCTCCAACGCGCCCGGCGTAAAATAGGATTTACAGAAAACCTGCCGCAAGATTTAGGACTGCTTGCCGATTTTTCCGGGAAAAGAATGTTTGTCTCCGTCTTAGAACTTCACCAAGTCGAGGCGCTGGGAAACTATGTCGTTTTGCGCTCCACAAAGGGAAAAGGGATTATCCGCTCCTCCCTAAAATCCATTTTGCAGAAATTGGATTTGCGGTCGTGGCTTCAGACCTCTCGGTCACAGTGGGTGGCGCGAAAGAGTATTCTTAGTTGGTCTCGCAAATCGAACACACCCCTCACTCTTACTTTGTCTGGTGAGGTTCAGGTGAAGGTATCTCGTAGACATACACCAAAAGTTATTACTATTCTTTCTAGTCCCTAAAGTTAATTTTACTGCAAACTACTTACTATTAGTAGCTTATAACTATTTTGTAGCTCCCATAGTTTTGACAAAGTCTTTACTAAAAATCTCTTACAGAAGATGCATTTCGCACAGTTCACGCTAGATTGTGGTTATGCAACTGCGACTCTCTAACGGCTACTGTTTGGCAGGACTTTTCTTACTGATCACCATACTGCCAATTTGTGCAGAGTCTTTAAAACCAGCCGCGGGTGCGCAAGCGACTGCTATGCTTGTGCAGAAACTGCTTCAAGATCACCACTTCGCCGGGAAACCACTCACAGAAGAGCGAGCCAAAGATTGG
>Ga0209617_10000675_pt1 | contig 15400 bp, 11 predicted proteins | sample LakEriepJuly2011_2_FD_187459 | JGI IMG/M metagenome (GOLD analysis project Ga0209617, IMG submission 187459) | Freshwater microbial communities from dead zone in Lake Erie, Canada - CCB epilimnion July 2011 (SPAdes) (version 2) | ecosystem: Environmental > Aquatic > Freshwater > Lentic >... | reverse complement strand
CCCGCCGCCGATCGCGCCCAAAGCCTGCGACTTTTGGGAGCGCGGCAGCGGCTTGGAAAACTAAGCTGAGGCTCCGTGGTTGGAGGCCGAGCGCTCGCGCTCGGCTGCGCCGGCCGAGAACCCGTCGGAGTCTTAGTTTCCTCCCAACCCGCCGCGTTACGGCAGATCGGTCGAGCCCATCAGGAAGCGGTCGACTTCACGCGCGGCGCCACGGCCTTCGTTGATCGCCCAGACGACGAGGCTCTGACCGCGGCGGCAGTCACCGGCGGCAAAGATGCGCGGGACGTTCGTCGTGTATTTCTCGTGCTCAGCTTTCACGTTGGTGCGGCCGTCTACTTCGACGCCGATGTCTTTGAGGATCGACTGTTCAGGCCCTAGGAAGCCCATTGCGAGCAGGACGAGTTGTGCGGGGCGCGTCTTTTCCGTGCCGGGCTGCTCCTTCGGGATGAACTGACCTTTGTCGTTCTTCTCCCACTTGATTTCGACGGTCACGATCTCCTTTAGCTTTCCGGCCTCATCGCCGACGAATTTTTTGACGGTCGTGAGATAGACGCGGGGATCGGCGCCGAATTTCGCGGCGGCTTCTTCCTGGCCGTAGTCCATCTTGTAGGTCTTAGGCCACTCCGGCCACGGATTGTCGGCCGTGCGCTCGAGCGGTGGCTTGGGCAGGATTTCGATCTGCACGATGCCCTTACAGCCGTGGCGCATCGAAGTGCCGACGCAGTCGGTGCCGGTGTCGCCGCCACCGATCACGATCACATCCTTGCCGAGTGCATGGATCGCGGCCTGATCGGCGCCGCCGTTGAGGACGGCCTTCGTGTTGGCGCTGAGAAACTCCATCGCGTAGTGCACGCCCTTCAGGTCTCGACCCTCGATCGGCAAGTCGCGCGGCTTGGTCGCCCCGGTGCAGATGACGGTGGCGTCGTATTCTTTCAGGAAGATCTGCGCCTCGACGTTTTCGCCGACGGTGGCGTTGCAGATGAATTTGATGCCGGAGTCTTCCATCAACTTGATGCGGCGAAGGACGACTTCCTTTTTGTCCAACTTCATGTTGGGGATGCCATACATTAGGAGGCCGCCGGGACGGTCGGCGCGCTCGAAGACGGTGACGGTGTGGCCGGCCTTATTGAGTTGCTCGGCGGTGGAAAGACCGGCGGGGCCGGAGCCGATGACGGCGACTTTCTTGCCGGTGCGAACCTTGGGCTGCTCCGGAACGACCCAACCCTCATCCCAACCGCGATCGGTAATGGCGGCCTCGATATTTTTGATCGTGACGGCAGGGTTGTTGATGCCGAGCACGCAGGAACCTTCGCAGGGCGCGGGACAAACGCGGCCGGTGAACTCGGGAAAGTTGTTCGTCTTGTGCAGACGATCGAGGGCTTCTTTCCAGAGACCACGATAGATGAGGTCGTTCCACTCGGGGATGAGGTTGTTGATCGGGCAACCACTGGCCATGCCGCTGACGACTTTGCCGGTATGGCAGAACGGCACGCCGCAGTTCATGCAGCGCGCGCCCTGATTGCGGAGTTTCTTTTCCTCCATGTGAACGTGGAACTCTTTCCAGTCCTTCGTGCGTTCGAGCGGCGAGCGGTCGACGGGAAGTTCGCGGAGGTATTCGATGAAGCCGGTTGGTTTGCCCATGATCGGAAAAGTTGAGAGCTGAGAGTTGAGGGTGGAGAGCGGCGAACCGTCAGTTGCCGCCGACGCGCGAAAGGTCGCGGGCGTTTTCTTCGAAGGCGGCCATGATGGCTTCTTCGCCGGTGAGGCCCTGGGCCTCGGCTTTTTCGATACAGCCGAGCATCCGCTTGTAGTCCTTCGGGAAGACTTTGACGAATTTCGGCAAAAATAGGTCGAAGGCGGCGAGCACCTGTTTGCCGCGGGCGCTGCCGGTGTAACCGACGTGGCGCTCGATGATCGCGCGGAGTTCGGCGATCTCGGCTTTGGTCTCCACCTTTTCGAGACCGACCATCGAGACGTTGGCCTGCTCGGCAAACTCGCCCGTCTCATCGAGCACGTAAGCGATACCGCCCGACATACCGGCGGCGAAGTTCCGGCCGGTGGGGCCGAGCACGACGACGCGGCCACCGGTCATGTATTCGCAGCCGTGGTCGCCCACGCCCTCAACCACGGCGGTGACGCCGGAATTGCGGACGGCGAAGCGCTCGCCGGCGCGGCCGTTGACGTAGATCTCACCGGCGGTGGCGCCGTAAAGGGCCACGTTGCCGATGATGATGTTGTCCTCCGCCTTGAAGCCGGCATTGGCCGGCGGGTGGACGATGAGTTTGCCGCCGGACAGGCCTTTGCCGAAGTAGTCGTTGGCGTCGCCCTCGATGGAGAGCGTCATGCCTCGCGTGACGAAGGCGCCGAAGCTTTGGCCGGCGGAGCCCTTGAAACGGAAGCGGATCGTGTCCTCGGGCAGACCCTTGGCGCCGAGTTTTTTGGTGATCTCGTAGCTCGTGATCGTGCCGACGACCCGGTTGACGTTTTTGATCGGCAGCTCGGCGATCACTTTTTCACCGCGGTCGATGGCGGGTTGGGCGAGGCCGAGGAGCGTCGTGAGGTCGAGGCTCTTGTCGAGGCCGTGGTCCTGCTTGATCGAGCAGAAGCGACCGACCTCGGGACCGACGTCCGGCGAGTAAAGGATCTTGGAGAAGTCGAGCCCCTTGGCTTTCCAGTGCGTGACGGCGCGCTGCGCTTCGAGCCGGTCGGTGCGGCCGACCATCTCCTCGATGGTGCGGAAACCGAGCTGCGCCATGAGTTCGCGGACCTCGGTAGCAACGAACGTCATGAAGTTCACGACGTGTTCAGGCTTGCCGGCGAATTTAGCGCGGAGCCGGGGATCTTGGGACGCGACGCCCACCGGGCAGGTATTGAGATGGCAGACGCGCATCATGATGCAGCCCGAGGCCACCAATGGCGCGGTCGCAAAACCGAACTCCTCGGCGCCAAGCAGCGCGGCCATGATAACATCGCGGCCGGTCTTGAGCTGGCCGTCGGTCTCAACGGCGATCCGCGAGCGAAGGTTGTTCAAGACCAGCGTCTGGTGGGTCTCGGCGAGGCCGAGTTCCCAAGGGAGACCGGCGTGCGTGATGGAAGTCTGCGGCGATGAGCCGGTGCCGCCATCGTAGCCAGAGATAAGAACGACGTCGGCGTGCGCTTTGGCGACGCCGGCGGCAATGGTGCCGACGCCGACTTCGGAGACGAGCTTTACGCTGACGCGGGCGTGGCGGTTGGCGTTCTTCAGATCGTGGATAAGCTCCGCGAGATCTTCGATCGAGTAGATGTCATGGTGCGGCGGTGGCGAGATGAGGCCGACGCCGGCGGTGGTGCCGCGGACTTTGGCGATTGGAGGATATACCTTGGCGCCGGGCAACTGGCCGCCTTCGCCGGGCTTTGCGCCCTGAGCCATCTTGATCTGAATTTCTTTGGCGTTGGTGAGGTATTCGCTCGTGACACCGAAGCGGCCGGAGGCGACCTGCTTGATGGCGGAGTTTTTCGAATCTCCGTTGGCCATCAGGTTGTAGCGCAAAGGATCTTCGCCGCCTTCGCCGGTGTTGGACTTGCCGCCGATGCGGTTCATCGCGATCGCGAGCGTCTCGTGCGCCTCGGCCGAGATGGAGCCGTAGGACATGGCGCCGGACTTGAAGCGTTTCATGATCGCCTCGACGGACTCGACTTCCTCAAGTGGAACGGCGGTCGAAGACTTGAACTCGAGCAAACTGCGCAACGTGCAGAGCTTGGTGCCCTGTTCGTCGACGATTTTCGAGTAACTGCGGAACGTCGCGAAATTCGCGGTGCGGACGGCTTTTTGCAGGTGATGGATGGACTCCGGGGTGAAGAGATGGGCTTCGCCGTCGTTGCGCCACTGGTATTGACCGCCGGAAGGCAGCACGGCGGCGTTGGCCGTGCGGTCCGGGTAGGCCGCGCGGTGGCGGGCAAGGACTTCCTGCGCGACGATATCGAGGCCGATGCCGCCGATGCGCGTGGGCGTCCAGGTGAAGTAGTGGTCCACGACGGACTGGTTGAGCCCGAGGGCCTCAAAAACCTGGGCGCCCCGGTAGCTCTGGATCGCGGAAATGCCCATCTTGGACATGACCTTGACCACGCCTTTCGACGCCGCTTTCACGAGGTTCTTGCACGCGGTCTTGTGGTCGACGCCGGTGATCAGCTCTTCCTTGATCATGTCGTCGATGGTCTCAAACGCCACGTAGGGATTGATCGCCGACGCGCCGTAGCCGATGAGCAATGAGAAGTGATGCACCTCGCGGGCGTCGCCGGTTTCGACGACGAGCGAGGCGCGGGTGCGGAGACCTTCGCGGATGAGATAATGGTGCAGGCCGGCGACGGCGAGCAGCGCGGGCACGGGCGCGAATTCCTTGGTCACACCGCGGTCGGAGAGGATGATGACGTTGACCTCCTCTTCCTCGATGTGGCGGCGGGCCATCATACAGAGTTCTTCCATGGACTTCGCGAGACCCTTCTCGCCGCGTGCGACGCGGAAAAGAATGGGCAACACGGCGGTCTTCAGGCCGGGCAGATCGGTACGCCGGATTTTCGCGAATTCCTCGTTGGTGAGAATCGGGTATTTTAACTCGACGCGGCGGCACGCGGTCGGCTGCGGGTTGAGCAAGTTGCCTTCGGAGCCGAGGCGCGTCTCGGAGGACGTGATGATCTCTTCGCGAATGGCGTCGATCGGGGGATTGGTGACCTGCGCGAAGAGCTGCTTGAAGTAATCGTAGAGCAGACGCGGCTTGTTGGAGAGCACGGCAAGTGCCGCGTCGTTGCCCATCGAACCGATGGCTTCGACGCCGTCTTTGGCCATCGGCGCGAGGATGATGCGCTCGTCTTCGTTGGTGTAACCGAAGGCGATCTGACGCTGGAGGAGCGTGACGTGGTCCGGCTGCTCATGCTTCGGGGCGTCGGGCAAATCGCTAAGGTGCACGAGGTGTTCGTTGAGCCACTGGCGGTAGGGACGCGCCGTGCAGATTTCCTGCTTCAGCTCCTCGTCGGAGATGATGCGGCCTTGCGCGGTGTCCACGAGGAACATCTTGCCCGGCTGCACGCGGCCCTTTTCGGCGATCTCCTCGGCGGGTATCGGCAACACCCCGGCCTCGGAGGCCACGACGACGAATCCATCCTTGGTGATGTAGTAACGCGAGGGGCGCAGGCCGTTGCGGTCGAGGACGCCGCCGATCTGGATGCCGTCGGTAAACGCGATGGCCGCTGGGCCGTCCCACGGCTCCATCAGACAGGAGTGATATTGATAAAAGGCGCGGCGGTTGTCTTCCATCGTCTCGTGGTTGGACCACGGCTCGGGAATCATCATCATCACGGCGTGCGCGAGCGGGCGGCCGGCGAGCACGAGCAGTTCGAGCGTGTTGTCGAACATCGAAGAATCGGAGCCGTTCGGATTGATGATCGGCAGGATTTTATTGATGTCGTCGCCGAAGACGGGGCTGTCGAAAAGCGCTTGGCGGGCGTGCATCCAATTGATGTTGCCGCGAAGCGTGTTGATTTCGCCGTTGTGCGCGATGTAGCGATAGGGATGCGCGCGCTCCCAGCTGGGGAACGTGTTGGTGGAAAAACGCGAATGGACGATCGCGAGGGCCGATTCCATCGCGGGATGCGCGAGATCGGGGAAATAATGGGCGACCTGCTCGGTCAGCAACATGCCCTTATAAACCAGCGTCTTCATCGACAGGCTCGCGACATACCACGTCTCGGAACCGGCGATGGTCGAAGTGCGGATATCGTTGTAGGCACGCTTGCGGATGACGAAGAGCTTGCGCTCGAAATCCAGGTCGTTGGCGATATCGGGACCGCGGCCAATGAAGACCTGGCGCATGAACGGTTCGCACGACTTGGCCGTCTCGCCGAGGCTCTTATTGTCGGTCGGCACGGTGCGCCAGCCGAGAAACACCTGGCCCTCGGATTGCACCACTTGCTCGAACACTTCCTCTACCTTGCGGCGAACGGTGCGGTTGCGCGGAAGATAAACGAGACCGGCGCCGTAGTGGCCGGGCTCGGGTAACGTGATGCGCGCGATCTTGGAGACTTCCGCGAAAAACTTGTGCGGCATCTGGATCAAGATACCGGCACCGTCACCGGTGTTGGGCTCGCTGCCGGCGGCGCCGCGGTGGTCGAGATTGGTGAGAACTTGGAGCGCGTCCGCGACGATCTTGTGCGATTTCCGGCCCTTCATATCGACGACGAAGCCGACCCCGCAGGCATCGTGCTCAAACGAGGGATCGTAGAGGCCCTGTTTGCCGGGTGGACGCGCGAGCGGCGGCGCGGCGGACTCATCGGCTGAAACGGGCGTGGCGGTATGGTGGGCGGTGTTCACGGATAAAAGTAAAGTTTCGGAAGCAGGATCGAAGCCGGATCAGGTGCGCACTACGCAAAAAAGGGCCGGCCTCGCGTTTGCGAGAGCGGCCCGGAAGTTAGGCGCGGTAGGCTCTCAGCGTTAGAAAAAACGAACAGTTTTAGTGGCCATTTTGGCGTGTTCTTCGTCGGAGCAGCCGGCATTGAGCGCCGTGCCGGCGGAAGCGTCGGAAGGTTTCACGAGGTCGTTGCTGAGCAGGTAGTTTTCCACTTCTTCACCCGAGATATCAGCCAGCATCACGCCGTCGATCTCAACACACGGCGAAAGGGGCTGACCGGACTTGGCGACCATCTCGGCGTAGTTCGAGCGATGGTTGATGATATCGATGTCCTCGAAAGCGAGACTATGCTTTTTCATGACCGCACGCACGCCGTTGGACCAACCGCAGGAGGGCTTGAGATAGGCTTTGATCTTCATGATGGAAACGTGGCGAGGGACAACCGGGATGCAACTCATAGGCCGTGATTTTTCCCAATCAAGCCCGCTCTTGGGGTTTTCCGAAGAAATTTTGTCGGAGCGAAAATCAGAGGCTTCCAATTTGCGCGGATAACGCTGCCGTCGTCTTTTTCCTAGCGCCGACGCACGGGTCGCGCTATCGCTCGGCAGAATGAAAGTCCTTGTGACCGGCGCCGCCGGCTTCATCGGTTACCATGTCTCCCGCCGCCTAGCCGAGACGAGGCGTTGCGAAGTGCTCGGAGTCGACCACCTGTCCGATTACTACGACGTCGCCCTGAAACGTGCCCGGCTCGGAGAACTCGTCGCGCTCGAAAAATTCCATTTTCTCCAAAGCGATTTCGCCGACGCAGAGAATTTTGCCGCGCTCACCGCCCAATTCAAACCCGACTACGTCGTCCACCTCGGCGCTCAACCCGGCGTGCGCTACAGCCTAGAAAATCCCGCCGCCTACACGCACAGCAATCTGGTCGGTTTCGCCAGTGTGCTCGAGGCCTGCCGGCGCACGCCGCCCAAGCACCTCGTCTACGCTTCGAGCAGCAGCGTCTACGGTGCGGGGGCGACCGCACCCTTTCGGGAGGACGCCGACACCGACCAGCCCACGTCGTTTTACGGTGCGACCAAGAAAGCCAACGAACTCCTCGCGCACAGTTACGCGCGCACCCATGGGCTCAACGTGACCGGCCTGCGCTTCTTCACAGTTTACGGCCCCTGGGGTCGCCCCGATATGGCGCCGACCCTTTTCGCCCGGGCGCTCGCCGAGGGGCGCCCGCTCAAACTCTTCAACCACGGCAAAAATCTCCGCGATTTCACCTACATCGACGACATCGTGGACGGCATCGTGCGCGTCCTGCTGTATCCGCCCGCCGCCGCGCCCGTCCCGCCCGTCCGCATTTTCAATCTCGGCCACCACCGCCCCATTGAGACGCTCCTCTTCGTGCAGATGCTCGAACAACTCCTCGGTCGCACCGCCCAGATCGAACTGCTCCCGCCCCAGACCGGCGACATGTTTGAAACCTGCGCCGACCTGACGCGGGTGACCGCCGCCGTCGGCTACACGCCAAAGGTCCCGCTTGAGGAAGGCCTGCGGCGCTTCGTCGCCTGGTTCCGGGACTACTATCAGCTCCCACGGTAGGGGCCCGCTTGCGGACAATCTTCGCCGGGATCCGCCGGCCACGTTTCAATTCGCCCGCCCGCGGGCTCCTGCCTTCTTCCGCTGAAAGCCATTCTCCTCCTCATCGCCTCCGACGTCTTTACGACCCTCGCCTGGTAGGGGCGCGAGTCGGTGAAAACCAAAACGGTCGGCGGTGGTAACGCCGCGCTACGATTTTTTCTTCGGCGCGGGCTTCGGATCAAGATTCGCCGCGATCGCCGCGTCGCTCACGCTCGAAACCACCCCACCCGCGGGCACTTCGAGCTGCGCCAGCCAGACGATCGCGTTGAGGACGAGTTTGCGCTGGTCTTCCTTCTGCCAGCTCGCGTGAAAGTGTCCGCCCGTAAACCCGAACCCACGGCCGCCGGCCTCATTCTCGGAAGTCCACATCACCGTTTGCGGCACTTTTTTGGCGACCTGTTCGCGCACCGCGGGGTTGCCCGAGTGCTTGCCATCCGGCCGGCTCATGGTGTCGGCCGGCGGCACCGCCTCGAGGATCGGCGTAATATTTTTCAGGCCCGGACGGAAACGCATATTAAAATACCATTCGTCGCGGGTCGTAAACGGTTTTACGCCCCGCGTGGTCGCATGCACCGGCAGCGTTTTGAAATCTCCATCCCAGTGCGGATTCACCGACCAGTGGATCTCAAACGCGCCCCCGATCCAGTCGGTCCACTCGGCCTGACCCTTCTCTTTCGTAGGTTCGACGGCATAGTGGATGGCCCCGATGCCCGCCCCGCGTTTCACCTGCCGACCAAGCACCGCCAACCGGTTTCCGACCAACGCCGGGTGTTTCTCGCCGCCGTCGCTGTAGAACACGATCGCCGCCGCGTCATCGAGGGCCGCGTCGTCGTCCACCGCTTTTCCGTCCACCTGCTTCGTCGGCCAACCGCCGTCATAAACAACGACGTTCGCCCCAGGAAAACCGGTGAGGCATTTTTGAAACAACAGACAGCCCGCACGGTGCTCATGCGCCCCCGGCCCGTGGCTGGGCTTGCCGGCGATCAGCACGATTTTTTTGTCGGCTGCGTGCACGCCGCCGGCGGCAAAAACGGCCGCAATGAACGCAAGGATCAAGGATAGTTTCATCGCGGCCTCTAGGGTTGGAGTTAAGAGCGCGGGGTTACTTGAGCACTTTGCGCAGGAACTTAAGGCCGTTGACCGCGATGTCGTCGCGCTTCGGCTCGATCTTGCGCCAGATGGCGGCGGCGCGGGCGATCACCTTCACGTCGGTCGTAAACGACTCGATCACGACATCGCCTTTGTAGCCGATCGCTTTGAGCGCCTTGACGATTTCCGGCCACGCGATGTGGTCCCCGCCCGGCGTGCCGCGGTCGCTGCCGCAGGCGTGAAAATGCCCCAGCAATTTACCCACCTTACGGATGGCGGCGGCCTGATTCTTCTCCTCGATATTCATGTGGAACGTATCGAGGTGGAGCTTCACCGCCTTCGAGCCGACGGCCTTTACGAGCCGCAGGCCTTGGTCGCTGGTGTTGAGGAAATCGGTTTCGAAACGATTGAGCGGCTCGATGCAGATCTCGACGCCCTTGGCCTCGGCGTGCTTCGCGAGGACTTTGAGATTCTTCACCACGAGCGCCCACTCGATCTTCTGTTGGGCCGGCTCGACGGCATCGGCCTTTCCGACCACGGAATAAACCGGACCGATCACGCGGGGACAGCCCATGACGGCCGCCTGATCGATGAGCGCTATGCAGTAAGCCATGCCGGCTTTCTGGTCCTCATCTGAGCCACGGAAATCGCGACCCGGCCCCATGCAGGCGCAAATGCTACCGATGGCGATGCCGGCTTTCTCGGCGGCCGCGCGGACTTTCACGGGGTCGATATGACTTGGGTCTTCTACTGGGATTTCGACCGTATCGAAGCCCCATTTCTTGAACTTGGCGAAGAGCTTGGTGCTCTTAGTGGTGAACGGAGACGCGTAAAGGAAGGAGTTAAGGCCGATTCTCATGGGATGGTGGGATGGGGGTGAAACACGACACACCCCACAAACCAATGGCCACCCCACAAGCTCAAGCTTCAAACTTTTCGCGTGCCCGCTTTATCGAGGCTTTTTTGTTGTTGGTTTACCTCCTTCGAGACGCAACGCCCTCGGCACGTTCCGCATCCGGTCCAGACCGAGGGCTCGATGAACCTTGAATTCGCCGCAGCCCAAGACTCCAAATTTATTAACCACGGATGCACCCTAATTAACCCGGATAGAGACGGGGAACCGGCTTCACCTCATGAGTGAGTCGTTCGCTGCTCCCATCGGTTTGGGATGCGGGTCCATTCGGGTCTAGCCTTGGTTCAACTGCTGTTTTTAGGTTCAACACGGCCGCGAAATCGCCGAGATCGGACGCGAACGCGACGAAAGCCCCCGCCACGTCCTCACCAACGAGGTCCGCGGCTACATGGGTGCCAAAGCCGACTGCGCCCTCGCCCTCGACCCCCGCGGCCGCCAACTGCACTGGGCCACCGTCTCCGAGAACACCGTGCGCGTGGACGACACCAGGTTCACCTTCTTTTTTCCGAACACCCACCAACCGCCCACCGTTCGCATTGAAGGCGACGCGGCGGTCGGCGGTCAGCAACGTGGAGCGCTCAACCGGGGCCATCTCAAGCTGGCGGTGGTCGGGCTGTAACGATCACCCCCCGGTCTTGGTCGGTGGCGCCGTCAGTCCGCGCAACGCCCGTTTGGCCAAAAATCCCACGATGCTAAACGCCACCACCGTCACCGCGATCCCGACGATCACCGTCGTGCGATCGCCCACCTGCTTAAACATGAGTTGCTCGACCCCCGCCGCCGCATACGCCGCCAACGCCGTGCGTGGCGCCAGCCCGACGACGGTGCCGAAAAGATAGGCACCCAACGGCACCTGGGCCGCCGAGAAAGCAAAGTTCGTCAGCGCAAACGGCGACATCGGCGACACGCGGAGCAACGTCACCACCAGCGCCGTTTTCCCGGTCGGCGCGCCGAGGAGCGCTTGGTGCACCGCAAGGAGCGACGGCTTTTCCCGGATGATCGCCATCACACGATCACGGGCGACCCACGTCCCGAGCACGCGCGCCAAGAGCGATGCCGCGGTGAGCGTCGCCAACGCCAAGGGCCAGCCCACCCAAAAACCAAACGCCCAGCCCGCCAAAATCGCGCTCGTGTAGGTCGGCACGAACGAGACCCCCAGCAGCAACCCGATGACCAAAAAGAAAAATAACATCCCGAGCCCACCGTGATCCCGCAGCCACGGCCCAAAACTCGTGAGCGTGGACAACAGCACCAACGCCCCGAGAGGCGGACAAAACGTGAGCATCAGCGCAAACGGCCCGGCCGCTCCCAACCGACGCACCAAACCAGGCCGGGAGGCGGGCGCGGGCGAATGGTTCGGGACAGACATCGCACACGGTGTAAGCCCGTCGCGGCTCAGGCAAGCGCGCGGGTAAGCCGAGCTGTCGGCCGAACTGTCGGCCCGAGCGCGGGACTGGCTTTTCATCGGCCGATCAACCGACCACCGGTCGGTTCTACAGCGCGAAAGCCGCGCCGCCGCTTGCCTCGGCGCAGTGCGGCGCCTGTGCTTTTCCCCATGAAGGCACCCTTGGTTTCAAAATCCGGTCAACTCAGCTGGCGGCTCAAAAACAACACCGTCGATCTTTTCGTCACGCGCACGGCAGGCATGCTCGCGCCGGCGACGTTTCGCCTCCCGGGCGCGCGCGCGGTGCAGCCGTTTGCCGTCGCGCCGTGGGCCGGTGAGAAAATCGACGCCGGCCTGCCGCCGCTGTTGCACGCGCTGCGCGGGGATTTTTTCTGCGCGCCGTTCGGCGGCAACGGCACGCCGTGGCGCGGCGAAAAACATCCGCCACACGGCGAGTCGGCGAATGCCGATTGGAAGTTCGTGGACGTTGCGAACGGCAAGGACACCACGTCGCTACACGTGCGGCTGAAGACGAAGGTGCGCGCCGGCGTGATCGACAAACGCATCACGCTGCGCGCGGGGCAGACCGCGATTTACTGCGAACACACGTTGAGCGGCTTTGGCGGACCGCTGGCGCTCGGTACGCATCCGTGTTTGCACGTGCCCGGAATCGAGGGTGCGGCGCGGGTCTCGGCCGGCGGCTGGGACCACGGGCAGGTGTTACCCATGCCGTTTGAAGATCCGGCGGTCGGCGGCTATTCGTCGCTTAAGCCGAGTGCGCGATTTGAGAATTTGAACGCGGTTCCCCTCGCCAACGGCGGCACCGCCGATCTCACACGGTATCCGGCGCGCGCGGGGTTCGACGATCTCGTGATGCTCATGGGGAAACCCGGCCGCACGCTCGGCTGGAGCGCGGTGACGTTTCCGAAAGACGGCTGGGTGTTTCTCCAATTGAAGAACCCGGAGGTGCTACGGCACACGATCCTCTGGCACTCCAATGGCGGGCGGCACTATGCGCCGTGGAGCAGCCGGCACCGCCACGTGCTCGGGCTGGAGGAGACGACGTCCTATTTCCACTTCGGCCAAGCAGAGTCCGCAAAACCCAATCCGCTCAGCGCCGCGGGTTATCCAACGACGGTAACGCTCTCGCCGAAAAAGCCGCTGCGCGTGCCGCACATTTTTGCGGTCGCGGCGATTCCGCGCGGCTTCGATATCGTCACCGACGTGCAGGCGCAGACGGACGGCGGCGGCATTTTGATCACGGCGGCCAATGGCAAGGCGGCGAAGCTGGTGCTCGACACAGCGTTTCTCACGACGGCGGGCTGAGGCGCGGCGTTAGAGCGCCCAGCTGCGGTCAGTGGGAGCGAGTTTCACGGAGCCAAGATAGGTGCCGGGAATTGGGTCGTAGCGCAGCGCCTGCGTGGCGCCGGGTTCGGAGGTGAAATAGCCGAGCAGCGTCAGTTCTTTAATGAGGCGAAACGGATGAGCACCCTGCTGGGGGACGGCTTCGTAGGCGGTGAGGACTTGCTCGCGTTCGGCGACGCCGAGCGCGGGGAAGGACTGGTTGAAACGCTGGCGGCTGGCGGCGTCGATCTCGCGGAGCGCACGGCGGAGCGTGTCGATGGATTGCGAAGGGTAACAGTTGGTGGCCTGCGTGATAATGAAGCGGCCGATCGCCATGGAGCCAGCACCGGGCGACGTGGCGGTTGCAGGGATGATGGTGTCGCCGATGAGGGTGAGCAGTGCTTCATCGTCGGCGGACCAGTCCGCAGGTGCGGCGAGCGCAGCCCAGGTGCGGGCGGGCAGACTCGCCCAGAGAGCGGCGACGCCCGCGGCGAGCGCGGTTTGGCGGAGGGCTTCGCGGCGATTCACAGATTGCCTTTCTTGAGCTCGGCCACGGCGCGCTGCGCGGCGCGGGCGGTGAGCGCCATGAAGGTGAGCGAGGGATTTTGGGTGCCGGTCGAAGTCATGCAGGCGCCGTCGGTCACAAAGACGTTGGTGCACGCGTGGAGTTGGTTCCAGCGGTTGAGCAACGAGGTCTTGGGGTCGTGGCCCATGCGCGCGCCGCCCATCTCGTGGATGTCGAGGCCAGGGTTCTGCTTGGAATCGCGGGCGGTGATTTTCTTGGCGCCGACGGCTTCGAGCATCTCTTGGCCACGGGCGAGAAAGTCGCGCAGGAGTTTCTCGTCGTTGTCGTCGTAGCCGATGGACGTGACGAGCTGGGGAATGCCCCAGGCGTCTTTGCGGTCAGCCGAGAGGCGGACGTGGTTTTCTTTCCGCGGGACCGTCTCGCCCTGCATCATCATATAGATGCTCCAAGGACCGGGGCGTGTGATCCGGTCTTTGAAGGCCGCGCCCACTCCGGGCGAGTGGTTGCCCTGTTGCCAGCCGGCACGCGACGCGCCGAAGAACACCATGTAGCCGCGCTGGAAATCGGTCTCCTGTTTCCGCACGTTGCGAAAATTGGGCATCATCAACTGCGTGGGGCGGCGACCAGAATAGTAGGAATCCTCAAAGCCCTCGACCGACGCGGAGAGGCTGCCGCGGTAATTGTGAAACGCGACGTAGCGGCCGAGCAGATCGTGATCGTTGCCGAGGCCGGCAGGGAAACGGGCGGACGTCGAGTTGAGGAGCAGGAGGTTGGTGTTGAGGCAGGAGGCGTTGGCGAAAATGACGCGGGCAAAAAATTCCGTGGCCTGTTTCGTGACGGCATCGATCACGCGCACACCGCTGGCGCGGCCGGTGACGGAGTCGTGCAAAATCGACTCGACGACGGAGTGCGGCCGGAGCGTGAGCCGGCCGGTGGCGGCCGCGGCGGGCAGCGTAGCGGAGTTGGAACTGAAGTAGGCGCCGAACGGGCAGCCGCGATAGCAGAGATTGCGAGCCTGACATTGGCCGCGGTTTTGCGCGAGGTGTTGCGGTTGCGGGGCGGTGAGATGAGCGCAGCGGCCCTGGATCACGTGGCGGCCGGGGAAGGCGGCCATTATTTTGCTCTGCGCGTGTTTCTCGACGTCGTTCATTTCCCATGCGGGGAGAAATTCGCCGTCGGGCAGAGTCTCGAGGCCATCATAGTTGCCGCTGATGCCGGCGAAGCGTTCGACGTGGGAATACCAAGGCGCGAGTTCGTCGTAAGTGATCGGCCATTCGCCGAAGCCGTCACGGGCCGGACCCTCGAAATCAAAGCGGCTCCAGCGCTGCGTCTGGCGGGCCCAGATGAGGGATTTGCCGCCGACCTGATAGCCGCGAATCCAGTCGAAGGGCCGGTCCTGCACGTAGGGATGCTCGTCATCTTTGACGAAGAAGTGCGCGGTGGCTTCGTCGAAAGCGTAGCATTTTTTCGCGATGGGATTCGCGGTAGCGACGGCGCGGGGCGTCTTGTTGCGGTGCGGGAAATCCCACGGGGCTTTCAACGCGGTCGGATAGTCGTCGCGGTGCTTCACGTCGCGGCCGCGCTCCAACACGAGGGTGCGCAGGCCAGCCTCGCAAAGTTCTTTTGCCGCCCAGCCGCCGCTGATGCCGGAGCCGATGACAATCGCGTCAAACGTATGCTCGCGCGCGCCGGGGGTCGTGGGGTGATTCGTCATCGGAGACGAAGGTGAGCAGAGGGCCGCGCCGCGTTCAAGCGCGCGGGCCCAGGGGCCTTGGCCTTCGCCTGAGCCTGCCTTGATTCAATTGCTCCACGGCTGGACTCGGATTTGCGGCGGTGCGGGCTAATTCGCGACGCGTGGGCATAGGGAAATCGTTTTTCTTCGTCGTCAGGAAGCCAGCCCATTTAAAGATCGCCGAGCTTAAAAAACTTCAATGCCCGGCCGGTCGCCCTTCAGTTCAATTTCGCCCGCACACTCCGGCGAACCGCGCTCGAGATCACGGCAGGTCTGCGGACGCAGGGCGTAGACGGTGCAGAAAAACTCCCGCCTTCCCTCCCCGTCCTCGCGCACGGCCAGCGCCGCGCAGCGCCCCCGTTCCATTTTCATGTAGGCGCGGTGGCCGATGAAGTGCGCCACC
>Ga0209617_10000672_pt1 | contig 15424 bp, 12 predicted proteins | sample LakEriepJuly2011_2_FD_187459 | JGI IMG/M metagenome (GOLD analysis project Ga0209617, IMG submission 187459) | Freshwater microbial communities from dead zone in Lake Erie, Canada - CCB epilimnion July 2011 (SPAdes) (version 2) | ecosystem: Environmental > Aquatic > Freshwater > Lentic >... | reverse complement strand
TCATCGATGGCCTTCTGGTCGGTTCCCGACTTGATGGCTTCAACCGAGCGGGCTGCGTACGAGCTGACGCTCGTCTTTTGCGCGGCGTTCAACGCACCCGTGGCGCTGAGGATGGATGCATCAATTCCAGAACCTCCGCTCTGACCAAGAGCGGGAACCGTCAGGAAGGCGGCGAGCAGGGTGGTCAGAAGGGTTCGGGGCATCATCCGAGGATTTGTCCGGGTGCGTTGTGCGGTGGGGACAGACGTACAAACCATGGCGGTACACACCATGATCGAAGGCATCGTCAAAAGAGATTGACCTCTTCAGACACCCCCGACTTCCAAGGCCGCCGATGCCGCGGCGCCCACAAGGAACGCGACGCCAACGGACGCCCACCGCGCCGGCAACGGCGAGGCGGAAGTCAGGACGTGGGACGCTAATCCAATGGGCGGCGACTGTCAACGAACCGGGGGCTCCGCAGACGGGATCGGCAAGGCGTGATGACGAGGATTTCGGCGGCGCGGACGAGGATGCGGGCGAGGATACGGGCGAGGATGCGGGCGGAGGTGGACGCGGCGAAGCGACGGATGTCCGGGATCCGCCCCGCGAAGCGTCGCGACGACCCTCAACGAACCTCAACGAGCCTCAACGAGCCTCAACGAACCTCAACGAACCTCAATGAGCCTCAACGAGCCTCAACGAACCTCGTAGTGCATCGGAACATGTTCTCGTGCGCGATGTTCGATTCCGAAGCCCCGAACATGCCGATGAACTCCGAACAGCTCTGTCCCGCAGCCGCGTAGGGTTGCGGGACGTTCCGTCCGCGGGTGTTTGACCACATCGGCGGAGAGAACGCAGTAAGGAAACCCATGCAGCCGAAGTCCGTCCTCCGACCTGTCCCGATCGCGCGTGTGCTGCTCGTCTCCGCACTTTGCGGGCACGGCGCCTTCCTCAAGACAGCGAAAGCGCAGGAGGGTGCGGTTGCGCCTCAGGTCGGCGCCGCGACGCCCGCAGCGACCGGTGATGCCTCCGGCGTGGTTCCGCCGACACCCGAGCAGGCCGCCCGCTACCGGGATCGACTCGCGCGGAACTTCGCGCAGCGAACCCGCAGCATGCTGCAGCGAGAGTTTGTCTTCCTCGGCATGCTCGAGAGCGGCAAGAGCATGCTCGATGTCGCCCTCGAGCTAGAACCCGAGAGCCCGTTCCTCTGGCGACTCGCCCTTGACTACGCGATCAACCTCGAGGATGGCAGCCCCGAAGCGGCCGACCTCGCGAAGCGCGCGCTCCTTCGGCTGGGCCAACTGGAGCCTCAGGATGAGTTGATCCGACTTCGACGACTTCTTGCCGCGGTGGAACAGAAGCAGACTGCTGAGGAGCGCGAGGCGCTCTACCAACAACTGCTCGCGCCGGAGTCGATCAATCGCATTGGTTCGAGCGTGGCCGCGCGGCTCGCGTTCGATCTTGCGTTGCTGCTGCGACAAACGGGCGACCAATCGGGCTTCGAACGCGAGTTGATCCGCGCGCTCGACCTCGACCCATTCTTCCCAGAGGCAACGGAGGTCGCCGCGGGGTACTTCCGAACCTCGGCGCCAGATGCCGCTGCGGAGGCCCGCGCGCTTCGCCAAGCGTTGCTCGCGAACCCGACTCGGGAGCCAGCCGCACTTGGGCTTGCCGAGCTCTGCCTGAAGTCGGGCGCCTACCGAGCTGGCGCGGACATTCTCAATGTCGTCGCAGGACTGTTGGAGACGGACCTCCCCGACATGGACTTTGACGCGGTCCTGACCGACCTTTGCCTTGCGAACTGGGGCGCGGACCGCTCGGAGGCCGCCTTCGTGGTCGCGACCAAGCGACAAGACTCGCTGAACCGCGTCTTCCGCAAGACCGTGGAACGGCAGGGGACAACGCTTTCGGTCGAAGATCTTCGAAATCTCGCCTATCCGATGTCGATGCCGCTCGCGACGACGTTCGCCGCGATTGCGCACAGTATTTCGCCCGAATCGAGCGGAGCTGTGCTCAAGGGAGCGCGCATCTCGGCTGAGACCACGTTACGCGCGATGGACGAGCAGGATGCTCCCGCCGATGAGAAGGCGACGACGGCGCTGCAAAGCGCGTTCGTGCAACTTTGGCTCGGCGGCGACGTCGACTTTGCCAAGGCGCAGGTCGACGCTGCGACCGTGTACGCGCCGCTTTCCGAAGCAGCGCGTGCGCGCTTCGACGGCTGGTTTGCACTCCGCGCGAACGACCCCGCGAAGGCGCGCGAACTCCTCGCGCCGTTCGCTGCCACCGATACCGGCGCGCAGTTGGGGCTGGCGGTTGCGGATGCGGCGCTTGGTGATCAGAAGTCGGCGGCACGCGGATTCCTCGCTGTCGCGCGAGCGAATCCGTCGAGCGCGATCGGCCTCTGGTCGCGTGATCGACTTCGCAAGATCGTCGGGAAAGACATCCAGGTCGTCGAGGTCGCAGAGAGCGTTGAAGAGGCCGCGGCTCTACCGAGTGAGTTTCTCGAGTTGATGAGGTCTGGTGCCGGGCGATTGATGCTTCGCATCTACCCACGCGAATCGACCATTTCCGCGTGGGATCCGATGGTGTTCGATATCGAGATCACCAACCGAAGCTCGTGGCCACTTGCGATGAGTGCCGACGGACCGCTGGCGGACACCGCAACAGTCACTGCGAATGTCAACGTCCCCGGTCAACCGGGCACCGCGCCGCCGTTCGCGCTGTTGGCGATCAATCGGCGGTTTGCGATTCAGCCCGGTGAAAGTCTTCGCATCCCACTTGATGTGTCGCTCACAGACGCGAGTTTCGCGATGCGCGAGGATGCGTTGAGCGGCGGCTTTGTGTCGATTCATCCGATCCTCAATTGGCGGACGACGGAACGAGGTCTTGAGCCTGGGCCACTCGGTGTCGAAGCGGAATCTCCAGTGGTTCATGTGCGCGGCGAACGCGTGACGGCCTCGTGGCTCGAAGAGTCGAAGGCGATGTTGCGCGATACCACGAAAGCGCCCGATCCAGAACGAATTGCGGCGCTCGCGGCGGTGCTTTTCCGAGCTTCGCGAGATCCGCTGCGTTACAACGAAGCGGAGCGGAAGGCACTCGAAGGCATGCCAGAACTTCTCGCAGATGCTGCGAAGCGGCTTTGGCCCGAGGCTCGTGCGTGGCTCGTCTTCGCAACGCCAAAGGGTGAGTTGCGTGAGTTGTCGGTTCGTGCCTCGGATCTCGGCGGTGGCGAGACGGCGGGTGCGGCGGGCGCAGCGGGTGCGGTGGGTGCGGTGCCTGGAGCGAGCGCTGGTGGTGAGCCATCGAAGGAAGTTCGTCAAGACGTTGGACTCGAAGCAGTTTCTGCAGCCCCAACGCTTGCGCCGCTCGACGCTGTTCTTTCGGCCGATGAGGATCCCTTGGTTCGTATGGCGTGGATCGCGGTGCGCGTGAAGCGGCCCGAGGATCAACTCCTCGCGACGACATGCGAGCATCCGAATCCGCGGCTCGCGAAGTTCGCGCGCGACTTCCAAGCGTGGATGAACGACGTGCAGGAAGAGCGACGACGCAAGCTCAATCTCAGCAAGTGACTGCGCACGACGAACCGAAGAACGACGTTCGAGATGCCAACGCGCAACCCCGCGACGCGCAGGAATCCCTTCGCCATTCGCGCGTGCTGCGCGTTTTAGGCGCCGCATTCGGTGTGATGTGTCTTGTGGGCGCGATCGTTGTGGCCCTTCGTGAAAAGGGCGCGATGACCGCTGCGATGGACTCACTGCGCGCAGCGAGCGCGTTGGAAATCCTGCTGCTTCTCGCATCGGTCGCGCTTGGCATTGTGCTTACCGCGATGCTCTTTTCGATGCTCGTGCGCCGCTACGCGAACGTTGCATTTCACGAAATGCTCGCATTGATCGCGGCGACGTCGCTCGCGAACATGTTGCCGCTCAAGCCTGGATTCGTGGCGCGCGTGGCATGGCATCGCACGCGGCATGGGATTCGTGCGCAAGATTCACTGCGCACCATTCTCGAAGCGATCGGTTTAAGCGCGTTGGTTGCCGGCGCGATGCTCGGTGCGGTTGTACTTCTTCGCGCGACGTCGATGCCTGTCGGCTTCGCACTTCTTGCTCCGGCACTGTTCGGAATCGCAGGAATCACGCGACATTTCCGCATGTTTGCGCAGGCTGTACTTGTGCGAAACGCAGAGTTCGCGCTCGCCGTGTTGCGATATCAACTTGCACTTGCGCTCGTCGGCGCGGAGACGTCACTGGAAACGTCGATCGTTCTCGCCTGCGCCTCAGCGGTGGCGACGCTCATTCCGTTCGTGTCCAACGGGCTCGGTGTACGCGAGTGGGTGACCGCGTGGCTGTTGCCAGCGCTCTCCGGCGGCACTTTTGCGGCTGGTGTTGCTGCGGAACTCGTGCTGCGCGTCGCCGAACTGGCAATCACGTTGCCGGCTGGGCTTCTCGCGAGCGCGTGGCTTGTGCGCGTCGCGCGGGTCACACCGGCGAAGACAACCTCTGCGTCGGCTTGAGCGGCGGTGCAACGCCCGCGCGCGTCTTCAAGTGATCAAGCACGTTCATGAAGTTGATGTACGCGTCGTACGGCGAGTCGTACGGCGAGAAGTACTTGTGGACGTCGCCGTCAGACCAGTACTTCGTGCACATGTAGTAGAGGTGGTCGCTCGTCGTGAGCTTGCGCCAATCCTCGAGAATGTACGGGTCGCCTGCAGCATGCCGCGCTTTCACGGGGCCTTCGAGCGCGTAGAGCTCCGCAGCCGCGCCGTCTTGAATCGGGTTGCCAAGCCACGCGGAGAGATCGCGCTCGCTGTCTGCCCACGAAATGAAATCCTTCACGTCGTACTCGCCAACCGGCTCATGACAATCAAGCACCTGCGACGGCGTGAGGAAGTCATTGTGCCCCGAGTTGGTGTCGTAAATCGCGCCAGGAAGCGCGTCGAGGAATTCGAAGATGCCCGTGTCGGCCCACTGGTGTTCACCGAACGTTTCGTAGTCCATGAACAGGTTGCACATGTAGCCGTCGCCGTTGATTTGATTCACCCAACCGGCGAATTTCTCAGCACTGAGCGGCCATTCCTTCCAGCCTCGGTTCGAGAATCGGAAGGCCACGTCGTCGGAAAGTCGGTAGTTCTTCAGCAGCAGTTTGACGGGTCGATCTTCAATCGCACCTTCACCGGGCGGCGCGTAGAGATAGTTCGGCGATCGGAACCCAAGCAAACGATCGACGCCTTCGCACAGAATCGCGCGATGTTGACCGCGCCGCGCGATGTGGGCGGCGAGTTCGTTGGAGTAGATGAGTTCGGTGTTTCGGAAGACCTTCGGTGTGACGCCGAAAACCTCTTGCATGCGCTTCTGATGGAGATCGACCTGCGCATCAAACTCCGCGCGCGAGAACAGGAACGAAAGCGAGTGGTGGCTGGTTTCGCCGACGAGTTCGCATGCACCGGTATCGACGAGACGCTTCAGCGTGTCGATGACATCGGGCGCCCAACGAATGAGTTGATCGAGCGCGGTACCTGTGATCGAGTACGAGCAGCGGAAGCGACGATCGTGACGCTTCACGAGGTCGAGCATCTTCTCTGTCGCGGGCCGATAGCACTTGTCCGCCACTTTGCGAAGGATGCGCTCGTTCGCTTCGTCATCGAAGTAAAAGGGATCCGTCGAGAAGACGGAGTAGCGACGAAGTCGCCAAGGCTGATGAAGTTCGAAGTAGAAGCAGACGCTTGCCATTTGCGCAGCGTAGCGCGGAACAGATGTCGCGTCGCGCGAACCCTGTTCAGACTCGGTAATGCGCGCGGTACCAATCGACGAAACGCGCAACACCTTCTTCGACCGGCGTCGACGGACGGAAGCCCGTATCGGTGGCGAGTGCCGTGGTGTCGGCGAAGGTGTCTGGCACGTCGCCGGGTTGCATGGGCATCATTTCGAGCGTTGCTGTGCGGCCGGTCGCCGTTTCAATCGCGCGGATGTAGTCGAGCAGTTCGACCGGGCGAGAATTGCCGATGTTGTAGACCCGCCAGGGCGCACTTGAAGTTCCGGGATCAGGATGCGCCGCATCAAACGCAGGATTCGGCTGCGCCGTGTGATCGAGCGTTCGAATGATGCCCTCGACGATGTCGTCGATGTAGGTGAAGTCGCGGCGGTGTCGACCGTGGTTGAACACGGGAATCGGCTTGCCTTCGATGATATTTCGCGTGAATAGGAAGAGCGCCATATCGGGTCGACCCCACGGGCCGTACACGGTAAAGAAGCGCAATCCTGTCGTAGGAAGGCCGAAGAGATGCGAGTAGGTGTGGGCGAAAAGCTCGTTCGCTTTCTTGCTCGCGGCATAGAGCGAGAGCGGATGGTCGACCGAGTCACTCACCGAGAACGGCAACTTCGCGTTGCCGCCATACACCGAACTTGAACTCGCGTAGACGAGATGCGTGCAACCTTCGCCACGCGTGAACGCGTGACGGCAGCCGTCGAGAATGTTCTGGAAGCCGACGATGTTCGACTGCACGTACGCGTGAGGATTCTCGATCGAATATCGCACGCCAGCTTGAGCGGCGAGATGAACGACGCGACTGAATCGATGCGTCGCAAACAACGACTCCATCGCGCTGCGATCGGCGATATCGAGTTTCTCGAAGCGAAAGCCGCGTCGCGGTTCAAGGCGCGCCAATCTCGCAAGCTTGAGGTTCGGGTCGTAGTAGTCGTTGAGGTTGTCGATCCCAACAACTTCATCACCGCGGTCGAGCAGCGCCGATGCGACGTGCGAACCGATGAAGCCCGCGCAGCCAGTGACAAGAACAGTCGAAGGAGTGACGGGCGCGTGTGTCATCGGCGAGAGTGTGATCGAAGTTGGACGCTCCGTGACTCGAGCGGCGCTCTTGTCAGAGTGAAGTTACGAGCGGCGGAAGGTATCTGGCAACGCGTGCATTGATCGGAGTTCGAGAACTCTTCCGCGATCATGCGACTGCTGCGCGACTCGGCGCGAACGCGCGTTCGATCGCGCCGACAACGCGCGTGAGATCCGCGTCATCCATCGAACTTCCTGATGGAAGACAGATGCCCTGTTCGAACAAGCGCTCGCAGACGGGCTTGCGACCGCGTTCATGGGCGAACATGCGGCAGCCCGCGAAAAGCGGCTGCAAATGCATAGGTTTCCATGTCGGGCGCGATTCGATGCGTTCGGCGGCGAGCGCCGCGAGCAGTTCATCGCGCGTCGTCGCAGCACGCGCCGGATCAATCGTCATCGCGGTCAGCCAGCGCGTCGAGCGACCCCACACAGGTTCAGGCATGAAACGAACGCCTGCGCGCGTTGCAAACGCGGCTTCATATTGCGCGAAAATCGCGCGGCGCCGCGCAACGCGATCGGCGAGCGCGAGCAACTGTCCGCGTCCGACGCCCGCGCAGAGATTCGACATGCGATAGTTGAATCCGGCGACATTGTGCTCGTAGTGCGGCGCCGTTTCGCGCGCTTGCGTTGCAAGGAAACGCGCACGTTCCACGAGCGCGGCATCGGACGAAACCAACATGCCGCCGCCCGAAGTCGTGATGATCTTGTTGCCGTTGAAGCTAAACGCCGCAACTTTTCCGAACGTGCCGCAACGACGTCCATGAACGCTCGCGCCGAGACTTTCAGCCGCGTCTTCAAGAATCGGAATGTCCCATTCGTCGCAGATTGCTTCGATCGAGCCGTAATCGCAACCTTGACCGTAGAGATCGACCGCCACGAGCGCGCGCGGACGACGACCCTCGGCGTCGAGCGTGGCGATCGCATCGCGGAGTGCCGCGGGCGAGAGATTCCAGCTCGCCTCATCACTGTCGACAAAGATCGGCTCAGCGCCGAGTTGGCGAATCGGGTTCGCGCTCGCGACAAACGTGAAACTCGAGCAGAGGACGGCGTCGCCGGGGCGCACACCAAGCAGCATGAGCCCGAGGTGTATCGCGGCGGTACCCGAACTCGTGGCACAGCAGTGCATGCGCGCGCTGTGCTGGCCGAGCCCGAGGTACTCCGACATCTCGCGTTCGAAGCCATCGACGTTTGGACCGAGGGGCGCGATCCAGTTCGTGCGGAAGGCGTCTTCGACGTAGCGCTGCTCCGCGCCAGACATGTGCGGCGGGGAGAGCAGGATGGGTTTCGCGCGTGGGTCGAGCATGGGTGAACCTCGCAGGGACAAGTCGTCCCTTCAGATTCCCTATCGGCATTCGCCCGCAGGATGAGCGAGACGATCCAACGAATTGGTTATGCGCAACGAGGGGCGTTCGGCCGCCCGGCCATTGGGAGCGTCCCGCCTGCGCAGCTCAGTGCTTTTTCTGCTCGGCGAGCCAGCATTCGAACATCAGAACGCTCCAAATCTCGGCCGCATCGCCCCCGCGGCGGCCGGCGAGGGTGTCGGCCCAGAGGGCTTGGACTGCGGTTGGATCGAGATATCCCTCCCGCCCGATCCGAGCCGGATCGAGGCGCTCCTCGGCCCAACTGCGAAGCGGCCCGCGCAGCCAGCGCAGGAGGGGTACCGAGAAGCCGGTTTTGGGCCGCTCGAATAGTGCCCGCGGAACGCGACGCTCAAGGACGCGCCGCAGGATCCACTTCCGCTCCCCGTCGCGGATGCGCATCGAGGGCGGCAGTCGAAATGCAAGCTCCGCAAGCGCGGAATCGAGGAGCGGTTCGCGCGCCTCGAGACCATACGCCATCGTCGCGCGATCGACCTTCGTGAGGATGTCGTCGGGCAGATAGTGCGCAATGTCGCCAAGCATCATGCGAACGACGGGATGGAGGGCGGGGTTGATGTCCGTCGGGAGACCTCGCGATGGCGTTCTGCTCTCGCTTGAGCCGAGCACGAGTCGATCGGCGTCATCCGAAATGCGGGCGAGCGTGGCGTAGATCGCGTCGACGCTTTCGAGGTGCACCACGCGCGCGAGTTTGTGCGCGCGGTCACCGAGTCGGTCGAAGGGAAGTTGAAGGAGGAACTCGGGAAGCGCACGTCCGACGGCATTCGCCGCGCCTCGAGGAACGGCGCGAAGCAGTCGAGCGAGCAGCGGCCGCAAGTTTCGTGGAACGCGCGCGAGCCGCGCCGCGAGTGCGGGTGCGTGGCTGTAGCGGTAGTAGCCACCGAAGAGTTCGTCGCCGCCGTCGCCGGAAAGTACGACTTTCACGCGCGATGCAGCTTCGCGCGCGACGAGCAGCGTTGGAATCTGCGAGCTATCTGCAAAGGGCTCGTCGAAGAACTTCGCCGCGTTTTGTGCGGCGATTTGCACGACTTCGTTCGAATGCATACGAAGGACGACGTGTTCGGCACCGAGATGCCGCGCGACAGCGGCGGCATGCGCGGTTTCATCAAAATCGGGGTCGTCGGTGCCGACGGTGAACGCGAGCGGGCGCGTTGCTGAAACTTCGCGCATCGCCGCAAGCACAACCGCCGAATCGATACCGCCCGAAAGAAAGGCTCCGACTGGGACATCCGCAACCATGCGCAGTCGAACGCTCTCGAGAATCGCCGCATCCACGGCGTTGATCGCGTCGGCATCACTTCCAACAAAAGGCTCGGAATTGCCGCGATCCGCGAGTGATTCCGCGTTCCACCAACGCGTGATGTGCGCTTGACCCGTGGTGAGATCAAGGCGAAGCATGTGGCCCGGCGAAAGCGTGCGTGCTTCACAGTGGATCGACATCGGCGCTGGGACACAGCCGTAGGCGAGGAATGCGCGCAAGGCCTGATGATCGATCGACGCAGAAAACGCAGGATGCGCGCGGATGGTCGCCAGATCGCTCGCAAAGAGAAATGCTGCACCCTGCGGCACGGTGAAATCGCCCGCGGCAAGTGCATGCCCGTGCGAGAGCGCATAGCGGCAAGGCTTCACGCCGAATCGATCGCGTGCAAGCGTGAGTGTGCGATCGTGATGATCGAGCAGCGCGAACGCGAACATGCCGCGGAATTCGCGCAGCGCCGCTGGCATACCAAGCGAACGGATCGCAGCAAGCATCGCTTCGGTGTCTGAACGCCCACGAAACTCGGTCGAAACACCAAATCGATGGCGCAACTCGGCATGGTTGTAGATTTCGCCGTTGAAGACGATTTCATAGCGACCACATGCTGAGCGCATGGGTTGCGCGCCTGTTTCGGTGAGATCAAGAATCGCAAGACGTCGAAACGCAAGCCCTACGCGCGTTGTTTCGTCGAAACGAATCCGCTCATCGTCGGGGCCGCGATGCGCGACCGCGCGTGCCATCGCCGAAAGCGTTGCGACTGGATCAGCCGTCACGCCTGTTCGATCGAAGAAACCCGCGAATCCGCACATGCCGCGAGCGTATCACGCGCCGAGTGCGTCGATGATCGCACGATTCACGCGACGCACGTCGAATTGCAGGGCTTTTTGCCGTGAAGCGCTGGCCATCGCAGCGATGCGCGCAGGATTTGATGCGAGTTCAAGGCATGCGTTGGCGAGGGCTTGCGCGTCGCGCGGCGGTACGAGGAAACCGTTGCGGCGGTCATCGTTCGTTTCGTCGATCGTTTCGCGACAGCCCGGAACATCTGTGGTCACGATCGCGCGGCCAACTGCGAGCGCCTCGAGCACAGATTTCGGCGTTCCTTCGCGATAGGACGGCAAAACGAAGACGCTTGCAGCGGCGAGTTCCGCGCGCGGATCGTCAACGCGGCCTGCGTATTCAACGACACCTTCACGCACCCACTGCGCAAGTTCATCGCGGCGAATGGCCGAGGGATTCGCGTCAATCCAGCCAACGAGGCGGAAACGCACGTCCGGCCGCTGTGCGCGCACGAGCCGTGCCGCTTCTACAAACTCACGGACACCTTTGTCGGCGAGAAGTCGCGCAACCATCGTAAAAACCGGTGGTCCAGGTGGCAGCGGCGCGGGCGCAAAGTGTTCGAGATCGACGCCAGATCCCGCGCAAAACTGCACGTCTCGCGCTTCGCGCAAGAGCTCGTTTTGTTCAAAAACAGCGTGGTCATCGGTGTTCTGAAAGAACACCGATGTCGCATCGCGCATCGCGCGTCGATAAAGCCGTGTTGCCGCGATGCGCACGACTCGCGCCTTCCACGAAGTGCCGATGAACGCGTAGCCGAGCCCTGTGATCATCGCGACGCGTCGGGGAGTGCCGCACGCAGCGGCAGCGGGAATGGCATGAAAGACGGGCTTTGGATTCGCGGCAAAAACGCCGTCCGGTTGGAGTCGCGCGAAAAGTGCGTGGAAATGCCTTCGCGCGCGCCATTCGCCGAGCGGGTTGAGTGACGCGCGGGCATATGGCGCAAAGTCGACTTCGGCACCGAGTTTCGTAAGGGCGTCGCGCACATGTTCGACGGGGATTTCATCGGGCTTCGTTGTCGAGACCACCACGCGATGTCCCCGCGCGACGAGGTCACGCACGAGCGCGCCGCGAAAGGCGACGACGGTATCTCCGATGGTGTTGACGAGAACGAATGTGCCCAAGTGCGCAATTTCCGAGGAAAACGAGTGGTCGCGCACGAGTTTGTCCGCGCAGCATTTCTCGCGCGAACACTATACTCGCCGCCCCATGCGACTCACCTATGGCGTGGTTACTGCGACACTCAACGCGCGCGAGTCGCTGGCGCGGTCGCTTTCATCGACACTCGGCCAATCGCGGCGCCCGAATGAACTCGTGGTCATCGACGGTGGTTCGACCGATGGAACACGCGAGCTCGCGCACTCGATCCTCGAACAGGTGCCCGCAGAGGTTTCCGCACGATTTCTCGAGCAAACAAGCAAAGGGGAGCGCGGCGGAATTGCGGGGGCGTGGAACGAAGCCATCGCCACGCTCCAAAGTGATGTGGTCTTCCTCGTCAACGCCGATGATGCGCTCGAGGACGGTGCGGCCGAAATCGTGATGCAGGCATTCGAGGCGAGCCCGCGCGTTGGCATAGTGCACGGCAATGCGCGATTCGTCGCGATAGACGGCCGCGAAATTGGCGTTGTTCGTCCCGGGCTTCTTTCGCGGCTTGGCATTCGTTGTCGCACGATGCACTGCGCGACGATGGTTCGGCGTGAGATCTATGCGAGTATCGGCGGGTTCAATCCGGCGTTTCGAAATGCGCTCGATGTGGATTTCATCGAGCGATGTCATCATGCCGGCGTTGCATTTTCACACATCGATCAAACGCTCGCCACGTTCACGCTCGGTGGCGTGTCGAACACGCAAGTTGCACGAACCGATCGTGAAATGCTGACGATTGGTCTCCGGCATTCGCGCACCACGGTGTTGCCCGTCGCGGCGTATCTCGTGCGGCGGTGCGTCATGCGTCCACTGAGTCTTGCGGGCTATCACCTCTCGAAGGGCGCAGGAACGCAGGCATGAATCGTGTGCATGCCCAGCGCATTTCGGTTGTCGTGCCGAGTTTCAATCAGGCGCGTTGGCTCGGCGACACGCTTTCGAGTTTGCTCGCGCAAGGCGATGAAAATCTCGAAATCATCGTGATGGATGGCGGCTCGACTGATGGTTCCGATGCGGTGATCGCACGATTTCGAAAGCATCTCGCGCACGTCGAACAAGGTCCCGATGGTGGACAATCTGCCGCGATTGCGCGCGGATTTGAGTTTGCAACGGGCGGCATTCTCGCGTGGCTCAATTCTGATGACATGCATCTGCCGTGGACGCTCGCAGCTTGGCGCGACGCGTTCGCTCGCGAACCGGCTCTCGCGCTCGTACATGGCGATCGCATCGTGATCGACGAGCATGCACGCGTTCTCGAGTATCGATCGTTGCGACTGATGCCTCACTGGCTTCTCGCGCGCATGCCATGGTTTGCGCAAGAGACATTTGCGTTCCGGCGCGAGGCGTACGACGCGGTTGGCGGCATTGATCGCGACATGCGATTTGCGATGGATTATGACCTTTTCGTGCGGCTTCTCGCGCATGGTCGAACGCGATATCTCCCGCGACTGCTCGGCGCATTTCGATGGCATGAGACATCGAAGAGCGCAACCATCCAGGGCTCGATTGGCGCTGCCGACATGCACGCGGTTCGCATTCGATACGGACTACCTCAGTGGCCGCGTCTTCATCCTGGCCGCGTCGCCGCGAGCGCTGCGGTCCGCGTTGGCTCGGCCGCCTTTCGGCTGCTGCCGCACGACGTATCTCAGCGTCCAACACGATGCGGATTTGATGTGCGTGACCTCTTTCGCGCAGCGCCGCCGAGGGAGCCGCGCTCCGTACCCTCAAGCGACTTGTGGTAGAAACGCATCATGCGGGTTGTGCATCTTTCCTACAACGAGTCGAGCGGGGGCGCTGCGCGTGCGGCGCACGGGCTCCACACGGCGCTCGTTGCCGAAGGAGTCGACAGCCGCATGCTCGTCGCGCATCGACAATCCGATGACCCGCGCGTCGAGGTTGTCGATATCCCTTGTGCGGAAACACGGGCTTGGAATGTCGTTGAAGAACGTTGGATCTCGCGCGAACGCTCCGACGTGTCGAACACGTTCTTCTCAACCGGCGGCCCAGGATCAGCGTTGGCCGCGCATCCGTTGGTTCAATCGGCCGACATCCTGAATTTGCACTGGATTCCGCGGCTTGCCGCGCCGCAGGACATCGGTGATCTGCTTGCACTTGGGAAGCCGGTTGTTTGGACGTTGCACGATGAGTGGGCGTACACAGGCGGCTGCCACTACGCATCGGGTTGTGAGCGATGGCGCACGCGATGCGACGCGTGTCCGCAACTACGGCGTGATCCATACGAATTCGTGAAGACCACATTCGAGGCCAAAATCGCGGCGTACGCTCGTGGAAACCTCGTCATCGCGTCGCCGAGTCGATGGCTCGCCCAGACTGCTTCCGAGAGCGCGCTGCTTCGTGGTCGTCGCATCGAGTGCATTCCCTACGGCGTTGATCTCGACACTTTTCATCCGTCGCGGCGCGAGGCAGGACGCGCGCGACTTGGTGTTCGGGAAGACGAAGCGGTGATTCTCTTCTCCGCAGATACGGCGGCGGAGCGGCGAAAGGGTTTCACGGAACTTCGCGCGGCGCTCGAGATGGCGCGCGCAGCACTCGACGCGAGCGAAATCTCAGCGTCCGTGCGTCTTGCGGTGCTTGGTCACGCGGATCCCGCAACGCTTCCCGAGGGCGCGGTTGCAACCGGCCACTTATCGAGTCGCACGGCACTCGCCGAAGTGGTTGCCGCGAGTGATCTCTACGTGCTCCCGTCGCTTGAAGACAATCTCCCAAACGGCGTGTTGGAAGCACTTTCCTGCGGAACGCCCTGCGTCGGCTTCGACGTCGGCGGAGTTCCGGACATGCTTGCACAGTCGGATGGATGCGAACTGGCGCCAGTGGGCGACGCATGCGCGCTCGGTGCGGCGATTGCGCGATCGGTGCGAAATCTCGCCGCACTGCGCGAGCGACGCGCCGCAATTCGCAGCAACGCGGAGCGACGGTACCACCCACGATTGCAGGCACTTGGCTACCTTGCGCTCTATCAAGCATCGCGCGAATCGAGCTCGCGCTCAGTGATGTGACGACGGGGGGTTTCCGATCATGACCATGGCTACACCGACGACTGCTCACCAACGACCAGCGGACGCACTTGAACAGCGCGCCATGGCGGCGTTGAGTGAAGAATTGCACGCACGCATCGCGGCACTCGAAACGAAACTTGCCACAACCGAAACCAAACTTGCCACAACCGAAGCGGAACGCGACGAACTTCGAGCACGCATGTCTTCGGGGCGTGAGCTTTTCAAGCTGTTGAAAGGCCGCGTGACGTCGCGGCTTGGGCTCGGCGGAGGCGAAGCCGCGCAGTTTGGCGGCGCCGGGATCGCGATTCCGACGGAAGCCGCTTTGCGTCGCGCTCGCGCGCGCGGTGTGGAAATCGCGTCCATCATCGACATTGGCGCATCTGACGGCAGTTGGACAGAGATGTGTCGTCGTGTCTATCCCGAGGCGCGAGCGATCTTGCTCGACGCGAACGACGTGCATCGCGCATCGCTCGAACGCTACGTTGCATCGCGGCAAGGAGTCGAGCACAAGATTGCAGCCGTCGGCCCGGCGTGCTGCGATCTCTGGTTCGAGCGCACGCCTGATCCGTTCGGTGGTCGCATTCACTCCGAGCGCTTGAAGCCAGAATGGGAACCGCTTCCCGGAACGACGATCGACCACGAGGTTGCAACGCGCGGCATGCGCGGCCCGTATCTCGTCAAACTCGATACGCACGGCTTTGAGGTGCCCATTCTCGAAGGTGCGCAGGAGACGCTCAAAAACGCGCAGTTGCTCGTGGTCGAGTGCTATCCGTTCAAGATCGGCGACGGCGCGTTGATGTTCCACGAATTCTGCGCGTGGATGTGGGAGCGTGGTTTCATGGCACTCGATATCACCGAGCCGTTGTGGCGTGCGCGTGACGGTTGCCTCTGGCAGATCGACATCGTTTTCTCGCCGCGCACACGCCCAGAATGTCAGGTGCATTCGTGGACGTAAAGCCAGCGCATCCGAACGCGAA
>Ga0209617_10000668_pt1 | contig 15460 bp, 14 predicted proteins | sample LakEriepJuly2011_2_FD_187459 | JGI IMG/M metagenome (GOLD analysis project Ga0209617, IMG submission 187459) | Freshwater microbial communities from dead zone in Lake Erie, Canada - CCB epilimnion July 2011 (SPAdes) (version 2) | ecosystem: Environmental > Aquatic > Freshwater > Lentic >... | reverse complement strand
TTATTCATATTCTATTATTAGAATATGAATACTATTATAAAATGTAATATTGAGAATAATTTAACCGAAATTGCGGAAGGTCTTCATATTGGCTATATCGATCTTATAATAAATAAGGATTTCATTGATTTCATTTTTAAAAATGATATTCGGGCAATATATATTGCCCCCGCTAACAGATTTCATGGTTACGAATGGATTCTCAAATCGGCAGGATTTGAGAACGTGTATCCGTTTTTAGGGGGGTTTATGGATAGATCTATTCTGTTATTTTGCTTAGGTACCGACGAAGAAAAAAAATATTATACGCGAATTACAGGTTTGTCATTTTTACGACCTCTACTACCGGTCAATAAGTCTACAAATTAAATACATCGCTTAAACTTACACTATTGCTACAGGACAATTGAGGTATTTGTTCGTATCCTTTTTGCTTCAAAAATGTGCGCACGTCCCATAAAAGATATTTAAATTTAATATTTATGCCATATTTAGTCCAAACTTCAATAAGGGCATTTGTTAATGCCCCACATGGTATGTTTTTACTATCCACGGTGTCAGCCGATGTTTGTGTATCCAAACATCCACTTAAAAATATAACAGACCCATCTGTTTTTGGATAATTATTATCTTGAGTCACCATTATTTTACCGTATTCCGGGGCGCTATATATATAACGTAAATCCAAAGCAGAACCACTATGACAACAATCTAATACTACAAATGCTTTACAGTTGATTGGAATTTTATTAACAAAAATTGTTTTCAATTCGTCGTCTGTTATAGTTTCAATAACCCCATTATTAATAGGATAAATACAACTATCGTAACCGCTTTTTTCATCACCTGAACGATCAAGCGTCAGGCCACCATGTCCACAATAATGAAAAAATACAGATTCTCCAGATTTAAGATCTTTAACTAACCAATTTATAGAATCTATAATGTTTTTACGTGTTGGTTTTAATAAATGGTTCGTAGAATCATCTGTAAGAATCTTGTATTCTTTACACTCAGGGTTTGTTTTGCGCAAATTTTTCTCCATATTTTTTACATCATTGATACACCCCAATAATTTATTATTTTTATCTTCAAAATAATTTATTCCAATTAATAAACTTCTTTTTAATCCTTTATTGGTATTGTTCATATTACTGATTGTATTATTCGTATTGCTAATTGTTTTATTTGTATTACTTGCAGAATTACCCATACTTATATATATTAATAATATATTTATTTTACTGACCGGCACCATGAAGTGCCGAAGTTAATTGCTCCCCAAAAAGAGGGGTGCCATGAAGTGCCGAAGTTAATTATACCCCCTCTTTTTGGGGAGCAATTGACTTTCGCTACTTTCATAGCAGATGTCGTACAAATTTAGTTGCCTTTAAAGGTAACTAAATTTGTTACTGACCGGTATATTGTTTTCCCTTCTTGATAAATCAAAAATAAAATATTATTGATTAATAAAGATAAACATTTTAAATTAACATTTTTATTGCCGGTACGATTTTATTTAGAACCATGCGACTGCTTTGTTGGAGCCGGTGCTAGTGCCAATTTTATTTCGCCTAAGCCTGCAACAGAATACTCAATAATAATAGGATAATCATTTTTTAAATATATAGATATGTCGGAACAAAGACTTGTACATTTTGTAAAAAGGACAAGGTGTTTCAAAAGGAAATTGCCCTGCACAATGTCACTATGAGATTTAGCAACCGACATTCCCTGACCTACAGAAAAGACTGTCTCCTGTTCTGCAAAATCTCCACGACACTTGAGAATAAGTTGATTTGAAGCACTTGTGATCTCCACCGTTTCACCTAAAGTAGACATATCGCGAACTATTTTTTGAAAGTCCAAAGAAGGCATAGTAATAATAGCCGAAAATTGTACAGGTGGAATTTCTATGGGATTAATATCTAATTCAATTAGATTCAAATTAAATGTTGTCTCCATTTGCTTCTCACCGTTTAGAATTACGATACCCATCTTCGTAGTATCACGACGTTCCATAAACATGATTAGAGAGTCATTGTTTGACATAGTTTTCACAAGTTTGAATAGATTAATCATATTAATACCCAAAATGGATTTTTGGGTACATTTATACTCGTCAAAACGGTCGGCATGTAAACGGAGATGAACTAACACTGTGTGTGTCCCGTCCATCGCCATAATCTTGAGACCTGACTGATCAACTTCAATATTTGCCTCCGTAAGAATTTCTTTTAATGCTTCGGAAAGGGTTCGGATAGGAGCAGCCTTTACTGTTCTGATCCGGAAGAGGTAATCGCCGTTTGGATCCATTTATCTAGTTTTGATTATTAACGCGCGTTTAAGCACTTATTCAGGCCAAACGCGCGGTAATTAATTTTTTACCGGGATTGATGATTTTTTCACCTTTTAACATTTCAAACGCCGATTAATTAACGCTTAATTTAATCCAATTATCAATAGAAAACATATCTCCATACCATATTTTATTTAATTCATATTCAGGATAATAAATATTAGAAAAAAATGATAAATAACCGATTATTGCCGAAAATGAACCATGTGATAATATGATATGTTTACACGTGCTCGCAAATTGAAATGTATTTATTTCATCAAAATTAATTAATTGTAAAGATGGATATAATTTTAATAGTTCTTTTATCATATTATTATTTTTATCATCTGTTGATATATACAAATCATCAAAAAATATATTTTTGATTGCGTTTATATAATATTTAATTCCTGGATTAAAGTGTTCAACATCAGTTAATCTAATATGTATAAATAAATCATTATTTTTGTTATATCGCTCTTTAAATGGATTATTACCAATAACATTTGATTTTATTTTATCTTTGTGTAAATAATTATATATAAAATTTGTTATTTCTTTCGTCTGAAAATAATTGTTGTTTGGATTTAAATTATAATTTATTTCATCAATATTATAAATCGTAAAATAATTATCATCTGTTAAATATTGAATATGTTTATATGAAATACTTCCACTAAATAATTCAATTCCCAATTTGTTAATTAAATCTTTATCTTCTATATAATAATCAACTTTTAGATTATGTTTTTCAGCTAATAAAGAAACAGCCACGTTTCGTATAATCTGATTTCCTAATCTACCTCTTTTTGCAACTGAAGTCATTTATATAAATATTTATATTATATTAATATAAATATTTATATAAATATTTATATAAATATTTATATTATATTAATATCGGCGTTTGAAATATAAAAAGGTGTACCATGAAAGTACAAAATTAGTTGTGTTTAAGGGCAACTAATTTTGATACTGACCGGTAAAGAGAATACACAATTATTTTTTATTTTTTATTTTTATTACTTTGAGTATTTTTGAACGTCTTTGTCAAATCGCGTTTGATGCCAAATGCGGTATATAAGCCAAGAAGCGCAAGAGGTGTCGCAAAAGCCTGCGCGTTTGCCACAAAAGAACCCATTATAGAAGCGGCAAATCCGCCACGCTGGGTCTTGCGTTTATTTTTCCTATTTCCACCTGCTTGTTTAGGCATCGTGTTTGGTGACATTACGTGAGTGGCAGGAAGAGGGGGGCGGACAAAGCCGGGAGAAGGGGCGGTTGTCAAAGCGGGACTATTAGAAGAAGGCTGTAACGCGGAAGGATTAAAATATTCTGCAGGCATTAAATAACCAGCGCCTTTTTTATTATTACGTGTTTGTTTAGGCATTTCTATATTATAAAACTATTTAATTATTATAAATGTCAAAAATTGAATGATTGGATTATAAAATTTTTATATCAAAAAGAATGGCTACAGTTGCTGCGTTTAAAAAACATACGCACAGAGAACACATTCTTGAACTACCTGATACTTACATCGGTAGTATTGACACACACAAAGAATGTCGTTGGATTTGGGATGAAACTACCGGGTGTATGGCTTGGAAAGAGGTTTCGTATTGTCCAGGGTTTTACAAGTTATTTGATGAAGTGCTTGTAAATGCTCTGGATCATCGTGTGCGATTACTTACTACTGGTGCCGGTTCTAGCGATGTAAATCCTGTCAAGAATATTTGGGTTACTTTGGAAGCAGACCGCATTACTGTAAAAAACGATGGTGATGGGATTCCTGTCGGAAAACATGAAAAAGAGGGAATTTATGTGCCTGAAATGATTTTCGGACATTTATTGACCTCGTCAAATTACAATAAAGAGGAAGAGAAGACTATTGGAGGGAAAAACGGCTATGGTGCTAAACTTGCTAACATTTTCAGTAAGGAATTTCGCGTTGAAACCCTTGATCATCGTGCTGGAAAAAAGTACAAGCAAATATGGCGTGACAATATGACAAAGTGTGAAAAACCCTCTATTACGGCTGGAGGGGCAAAGCCCTTTACGGAGATTAGTTATGTGCCTGACTTGGCACGTTTTCATTGGCTTACGGACAATATAACAGAAATCCCCAAGGATATGTTGGAAATTATGCAGACCCGTGTTATTGATGCCGCCGCGTGCGCCGGTAAAGATTGTAAAGTACATCTAAATGGGAAACTTGTTCCCATAAATACATTTCAAAAATATGTGTCACTATATATTTCTGGCGATGATAAGGCATCGGTTGATTCGTCAGATGAGAAAAAGAAGTTGATGGCATATGAGCGGTGTGGGGAGCGCTGGGAAGTTGCCGCTGTAATGTCTAGGTGCTTACACGGAGATAGTGTTCCCGATGAAAGGCATATCTCTTTTGTAAATGGTATTTCTACACGCCGTGGTGGTAAACATGTGGAATATGTTACTAAAAATGTATTGGGTGACTTTTGCGAAGTGGCAAAGAAGAAGGCCAAGATTGATGTCACAACGGGTATGCTCAAAGACTCCGTTGTATTCTTCATTAATTCAACCATTGTAAATCCGGCCTTTGATACTCAAACTAAGGAGACCCTTACATCTCCTCTGGCTAAATGGGGTTCTAAACCTGAAATCAGTGCTAAGTTTTGCGATCAACTTATCAAAATTGGTCTATTGGATGAGGCACAGATGGCACTGGACGCAAAGGCGGCTCGTGACAACAAGAAGACGGATGGTAAAAAACGCTCCACTGTACGGGGGATCCCAAAGTTGGAAGACGCAACCTGGGCTGGAACGGCCAAATCAAATGAGTGTACCCTTATTCTTACGGAGGGTGATTCTGCCGCCACTACTGCTATTTCTGGTTTGAAAGTTGTAGGTCGTGAAAGATTTGGCGTGTTCCCTTTACGGGGAAAGTTATTAAATGTAAAAGATATTTCGGCGGCAAAGAAAACCGCCAATCAAGAACTTACGCATATAAAGCAGATATTGGGTCTTGTTCATGGAAAATCCTATAACGAAGTAAAACAACTGCGCTATGGACGCATCATGATTATGACGGATCAAGATGTGGATGGTTCGCACATTAAGGGACTTTTAATTAATCTGTTTCACACGGATTGGCCTAGTCTCTTACATTTGAATTTCATCTGTTGTATGATGACCCCTTTGCTAAAAGCGACCAAAGGTTCTAAGACTCTGTGCTTTTATTCCCAACCAGAGTTTGAAACATGGCGCGATAGTCAAGAAGATGGTGCTCGGGGTTACAAAATTAAATATTATAAAGGATTGGGTACCTCTACGGCAGTAGAGGCTCGCGAATACTTTAGTCAAATGAATACATTGGATTTCCAATGGGATGAAACTGCTGATAGTAGTATTGATTTGGCATTTAACAAAAAGCGTTCGGATGACCGAAAGGGGTGGCTCAGTTCATATGATAGAAACCGGCAACTGAAGGTTGTTGCCGGTGGTTCAAAGATCGGTTATAGTCGGTTTATTCACGATGAACTAATTCATTTCTCATCTGCCGATAACATCCGTTCGCTCCCTTCTGTGTTAGATGGTCTCAAGCCATCTCAACGCAAAATTCTATGGGCGTGTTTAAAGCGCAATCTTGTTTCTGAAATTAAGGTAGCACAACTAGCAGGTTATGTATCAGAAAATGCTGCATACCATCACGGTGAGACTTCCTTAACATCTACCATTGTTGGTATGGCTCAAGACTTTGTTGGTTCAAACAATATTAATCTATTATACCCTGGTGGTCAGTTTGGTTCAAGACTTCAGGGAGGACAAGATGCCGCCAGTGCAAGGTATATCCATACACATTTGGAATCAATTACACGGGCATTATTTAAAAAGGAGGATGATGGAATTTTAACTCACATTGACGACGATGGACAATTGGTTGAACCGGAAAATTACTTTCCAGTTATACCCATGTTACTAATAAATGGGTGTGTTGGTATTGGTACCGGTTTCAGTACTGATATCCCACCTTATAATCCATTAGATATTGTGTCTGTATTAGAACAACGATTAAACGGTAAAATGAGTTCATTTGAAAATACGGACTTGAAACCTTGGTGGAATGGATTTCGTGGTTCTATTGTAAAAGCCGATGATGGTAAAGGTTGGGTTTCTAAAGGTGTGTATAAGTTTGCCGATGATGAAGCCGCCCATGTTCAGATTACGGAATTACCAGTTGGAACATGGACACAAGACTACAAGGAGTTTCTAGAGGATTTTATCAGTGAAGATGGGGGAAAGGACAAGAAGCCTTTGCGCGATGTGGAAAACAATAATAACGATATGGATGTGAACTTTACATTGAAAATGGATCACGATGTTTATCATGAGGCTCGCGCCTATCCTGCTGAATTTGAGAAACGGTTTCGTTTGAATGTTGCCATTCGTACCACAAATATGGTGGCTTTTGATTCTCGTGGAAAAATTAGGCGTTACATTTCTGTTGGAGAGATTCTGGATGACTTTTATGGGGCGCGTTTGGATGCCTATGAAAGGCGCAAATTGGCTGAATTGCGACGTATGGATGCAGAGATTTTGGAGTTGCGTTCACGACTGAAATTTATTGAAGCCATATTATCTGGAGAACTTACTGTTGCGAATGTAGAGGACGATATATTGTTAAGTGGACTCAAGAAATTGGGGTTGCCACCACTATCTTCCATTGAAACACCAGATGATTTGAAAGCATTTGAGTATTTATTACGCATTCGCATTGACAGGATCAAGGCTTCTGCCGTTACAGAATTGCGGGAGTTGGTTGCGAAAGTATTAGCGGAACGCGATTTGTTATCATCTAAATCCGCTGAGAATTTATGGCTCACGGATTTGGATGTATTTACTACGGCTTATAAGGTGTTTACTGATAAAAAGGCTGTTATTCACGCTGAGGCACAACTGTTGAAAGGGGTTGAAGGTTCCAAATCAAAGGTGAAAGGAAGGACGGTTAAAAGAAATTAGGCATAGGTTTAGATTTTGTTCCTGCACCACTAATATTAACGGGATGTGACAAAGGCACGGGCATAGTAGAAGCATCTTTACGATAAGTTAAATACATAGAAATTTCACCAATAATACGGGGAACAGTCCAATCCGCAACACGTTTATTAAGTTCTTCTATCTGTTCCTTTATTTTTTCAGGCTCGTTGCGACCATATGTTAAATACATAGAGCGCATTACTATAAGGAGTTCATCGGTTGATTGCGGATCTATTATTTGTTGTGTATCATCGTAAATTCTTTTTCGGATTAAATTTTGTATGATTTGAACATTCTGCGGAGAAAAAAATGTTTGATTAAGAGCGTTTGGTTCCCAATTTCCCCTAATCATATCGGATTTTGCTGCTGAATCTCCGGTAGTTCTCCATCCAAAGCCTTGGACTTGATTGATATTTTCTCCGGGTGTTGCGTTAAAATTTATACGACCGTTCTGTTCAGTCATCCTAATACTTACAATCATTTAGGTTTATAATTTTAAACCTAGTAAATTTATTTTCTTTATCCATGATATAAAATGACTTCTGTACTCTCGCATGTTGCCAACTTAACTCGTGACACTTTTTTTGTAAATATCAGTACGGTTGGTGCGTCTGATTTTCTTGATGCTGTGGGTTCAACCTTTACACCCCGCCCTACATTAAATACGGCTGTAGGAAGTGTGCTACTTCGTGATATGGGAAAGACCATTCGCACACCCGCCCAAGGCCCTACTACAGGCAATCAACTGGTTTTGCGTAAGGTTGTTGTTGTTGATAATACAGTTGATAATTCTCAGGCATCGGGTACATCAACAAATCCTGGCGAAGGTGATGCAGTAAATTCTTTACCTGCATATGTAAACTTGCGTACTGGAAAATGGGCACGTGTGTAATTTTGTATGTATATTTATTTTTAATAATATATTAGTGTATTGTATTATTAAAAATAATAATACCGGTGAGTACCATGAAGTGCCGAAGTAAGTTACCGGTCAGTATTATATTTTGTTGCCTTGTAGGGCAACAAAATATAATACTACCTCTGATATGAAAGTACCGAAGATAATTGATCCCCCCTCTTTTTGGGGGATCAATTATCTTCGGTACTTCATGGTACCCTATAAAAACAATTAATTACGATATTTGACCTCATGTTTATCCTAAATCTTCCGGTGTTGAAATATACAGTTTTCAAGGATTTACTTTTTCCGGCATTTCTGTTTTATGCGTTAAATGTAATTACTTTTTTCCGGCGTTTCTTATTTGGCGCGTAAAAAAAAATATTTGTACTAAATATAAAATGAGCTCTGTTCGATCTGTTACTGCTAACTTAAAGCGCAATGAATTCGTTGTTACCACTGGGACCAGTTTAAGCACATTTGACAACGACGCCACGGCGGGTGCTACTCTTACAGTGACGGCCGGAACCTTATACCGTGTATATGGTAAGAAGGTAGTGACCCCTGCCCAGGGTACCGCCGCTGCAGGTGCTAACCAGGTTGTTCTCCTGAAGATTGGAAGGGTTTCCACTGCCACAAATGCCGCCGCCAGTGGTACCTCTGCAACCCCTGATGAAGGTGACTGCACCTCCACCCTGCCCGTGTATGTCAACTTACTGAGTGGACAGGTTGCCCGTGTGTAAAGGTTTAACTAACATACCATGAAGTACTGAAGTTAATTGCCCACCCCATCTTTTTGGGGTAGCAATTAACTTTCGCTACTTTCATAGCAGAGGTCTTACAATTTTTGTTGGCCTACAAGGCAACAAAAAATGATACTGACCGATATATTATTTTAAGTAAATTTCTTATAAAGACATATACTTATTATACCATGAAGTACCGAAGTTAATTGATCCCCTTTTTTGGGGGAGCAATTAACTTCGTGGCAGAGGTCGTACAAATTTAGTGACCCTTAAAAGCAACTATTTTCGGTACCGGTCAATATCAAAATAATATACTTTTTATCACATACATATAATTTTACATATTATATATTTTATTTTACATCAATGAAAAATAAAACTACGCTACATTCAGAGAACGGCTTAAATGGCATTTACCCCGGCAACAATGTTAATTTTCGAAAGGTTATTTCTTTATGGTTTGACCTTTTTTCTTGGCATATTTGTATATGTGTTATATAAGCAAAATAAACAAGTTGAAGCCGTATTAATTGCTATAATCGGTTCTATGGCTATGTTTTACTACTGGATTAAATGGTTTAAAATAGCGCAGGCAGATTCTGTATGGCCTCCTTATATAAGTCCTTGCCCAGATTATCTATCACTGATAAGCCCTGCTGTCACCGGTGACAACATACCAGTATGTATGGATTTTATTGGCGTATCAACTATACCACAGGTTTTTAAACTAACAGATCGTAATAATATTCCAAAAGTCACCGACTCCAGATATGAAGAACATGCTTTTATAGTTCCTCCCCGTGGAGATACAAGTGCGGCGGAATATAACAAGGCGATGTGTAACAAAGTTAAATCTGCAGGGCTAACTTGGGAAGGAGTTTGCGAATAATTGTTTCCAGTACTTACGCAACTGGGAACATGCGATGAACTAACTTAGGTACTTTCATAGCAGAGGTCGTGCAAATTTAGTCGCCTTTAATATCAACTAAATTTGTTACCGTCGTGTACATTATATCATATGTTTTAAACTATTGAAACATCTGATAATATATGATTGAAGGCACCTAAGGTGAAACCTATCTATAATTCTAGCATGGATACACAGATCCATAATGAATTTTACAAAACCATCTTGGAATGGGTAAAATCACCTACTCCGCGCAATCCCCCTGCTGTGTTTCTATATGGACCACCTGGTATAGGTAAAACTACTCTTGCTCATCGTGCTTTACAAGATGCCGGATTACGGGTTGTTGAATGGAATGCTAGCCAACATCGTCATAAAGCCGCCGTAAGTGAAGCCCTGGAACCATTGTTACAAAGTTCAAATATTACCGATTATTTTCATGAAAACGGTCATCGTTCTTTGGGTATCATTTTAGATGAAATAGATGGTATGTCTGTTGGCGATAAAGGGGGTTTATCTGAACTGTTACGTTTAGTTAAAGAATATCGTGGTTCAAATGCTATTGTTTGTATTAGCAATGAATGGCAGGAGAAACGCTATGCCGGATTTCTTCGTTGGTGTAAAGCGCTACACATTACAACACCAACATCTGTTGATATTTTACCAGTTATTAAAAATATTTTAGGGGATGATAATGCAAATAGCGACGAGATTATAACATTGTCACATGAAATTCAAAAGACACATTGTGGCGATTTGCGTAAAATAATACAGTCATTGCGTGAAATGGCTCATGAATATAAACGGGGACAGTTATCGCTTACAGAAATGAGAACATTATTACGTGAAGGGCCGGTAGAACGTTCATCATTGGGAACCAATCGTGTACGGCGTTCGGAAACAATTAAAACGGCGCTCAATAATCTTTTGACAGGTAATATGGATACGATGGCTGAAATACCATTAAATAACAATGATTTGAATTTGGCAGGATTACATTTACACGAATCTTTGCCTAAATGGCTTTCCAAAAATGAAAAAGATAAACATAAAGCGTTTGATATTTATGCAGAACTTATGAATCCTATAACTACCTCTGACAGATTAGATTATTATACATTTTTTTATCAACATTGGTCGCTTTTTTCAGTAACATACCAAGTGAAACTACAATCAGTAAATATTAAATTATTTGAATCAGAGTCATCATCTATTCTCCGTAACGACGATGATAAACCAATAGTTAAATGGAATGAGGGTGACATTGCTTATACGTCCGTTTTATCCAAACAGTCGTGGCTTTATAATCAATTTCGCTATTTATGTGAATTGCGTGAAATTATACATAACGAATTTAATCATTATGATTTCGGCATTGAAGGTATATTTTGGGTTGGTGGATTGGCTCTCAAAAATCGTATGCTGGGAAAAAATGATGTTGTTGGTGTTGGTGCCGATCAAACCAGGTTTGAACGATGTTTAAAGGCTATTGACTTACCACGCGTTTCAAAAATGCCTGTTACTTAAATGTAAAAAGCAGGTCTCCTATGAACTTTGTATATTTTTTGAGGGATGTTCAAACTTCATTGATGTTCGGTATTTTCAACTAAATTCTAACCATTTTTGCTCTGAAAATAGCAAACAACAAGAAACATAATATTTATATTATAAAATATAAATATTATTGAAAATGATGATTATTGGTTGGGTAAATTTATTGGTTGGGTAAATTTAGTTATTTTTCAGAATTATGTAATAAATAATGTACAGTTAAAGGCGTTGTTCTACCCATTCTATACGCTCTACCTATAATTTGTTTTTCCATCTCTGAACCCATTTTGTGAAATAAAAATACATCTGTTGCCGTAACTATATTTAGTCCAGAGCCTACATGTTTTGAATTCAACATCAATACACGATAATTTCCTTGGGAAAATTCGGTAAGAATTTTACTAACCCTTGCGGTTGAACCATTTATAGCCGAAAATGTGATATTTCGTCGTGTCAATTCATTCATTATCTGAAAAAAAGATGCGTCATATCCACTAAATAATAGAATTTTTGCTTGTGGATGTTTTTCAATAAAATGAATAAATTCTTCTATTTTTGTTTTCGGCATATTATTGTTTTCTATTGTATTAATAGCGTTTGTACTTATAACTTGTAAATCGCTAGCAGACACTATTCCCGCCCTACAAAGTGGGCACGTTGGTTGTGTTTTTAGACTTTCACAAATACATTCAAAACAAAATAAATTTTTACAACAAGGGGTAATTGTTGGTGTGACAATATCACCATAACATACTGGGCAATTTGTAGTATTTATATTTTCTACCCGTTTTTCTATTGTTTCTATACGACTCAGTAAAGACGCTATTTTTTGTTCTTGCCCTTCTAATGACTTTTGTTTCGCTATTTCAGATGAGTAATCTTGTGTTTTGAAAAATTCAAAGCGTTTTTGAGTCTGTTCCAATTCTCTTCGTAATGTTTTTGTCAACGAATCTATTATAGATGTCGGTGTTTCATCTTTTATACCCAGGGCTTGTAATGCTGATTTCGTATCACCGGCGTGAAGCATTTCCATAACATCTGACTGTACAAGTGACTCTAAGATTGTTACATTGGTGTTTGCTCTACATATTATTGTGTTTTTAATCAATGGGGGCATTTCAAAACTTTGGTCAATAAATATATCTGAATTTCGCAACACTAATCTCCAACTTTGGAGATCTGAATTTTTAAAAACATCCGTTACACCAACCAATGATTTAACTAACGGGGCATTTGTATAAATGCCATCTACGCGAAATTCATCTCCACTTATTTTCTGAATTTTTTCTAATGTTTCTGGTTTCAAATTATTAGCAGTGAAATATGTGTGAGTTGTACCATTTAAACGTGAATATATCCCAGAAGGAAATGCTATATTGAGATATGATGCTGTAATTAACCATATGAAATTTGCCCCTATTTCTGGATAAATTGGACTCTGAATGCTATCCGCTTCATCTATGAATATTCGCGACCAGTGATATTGTGCCGGTTTTACGTTCTCGTCAAAAAATTTATACATAGTTGATGTAACAAAAATTGCATCAACCGTGTCAATGAAATTTACAATTGTTGGATCACATGCTTCCTTCTTTCTTCTACAGAACATTACATTCAGTGTTGTATCACGTGTAACATAATCTTCCCACTGCCCCATTAGACTATGTGGTATGATAAAAAGGGCAGTCTTTACACGTCGGTTTTTATTATTTGGAGTAATATATTTAATCATTGCTACATCGTCTCCCCGATGTATTGTCTGTATTTCACGTTCATCGGGTATTATGTGTTTTACTAAACTTAGAGCAACGAGCGATTTACCACTTCCAACGCGGTCGGCTAAAATACCGAAATTTGTGTATAGATGTGAATGCTCATCACATTTTATACCGGTAAATTTTTTTCTCTCTAAATCCATGGCGGCGGCTAAAAGCGTTTTTTGATGTGTATATAATTCTGGTTTTATATATGATGGTTGTATGTCAACTTTATTTGATTCTTCGGTTAATTCATTGTTAAAAACCCCTTCTATATATGTGGAGAATTTTTGTGTTCTTAAGGAGGAAGAATAATGCATCTATAATTTATTATTATTTGAATTTTAGGTACTTTCTGTAAAAAATTTGATATTTATTTTCTAGTATTTGTTTTGTAAAATTAAAAATGTCTTACGTAATACGTCAGGGTGATGGTGAAACACGCACAACAGTCTTGGTTCAGGATGACGGCACAATATGCGAACTTCGTAAAGGCGATAAAACGTATAAACTAGGAAGTATTGCACAAAGAACCTGGCTTAGTTTGGATGATTGGATTAGAGAAGAGTCTATTGAACATCCTGAAATTAAAATACCTGGTATTGCCGTATCTTCCAATTGTTCAGATGTTATTAAAGTTTTGAAATGTTTTATGCGAAGACCGAATATGATAAAATCCAGTAATTCTATGAACGGATATAAATATTCGGTTGATTCGTATTTATTTGTTATGGAGAATGATAAACTAATACCATTTTATGTTTGTTCTGACGGATATATGATGTATAAATATATGTTGGGTAGAACATTTGAACAACTGGAACTTATAAATCCCGAATTTTGGGTAAAGGATCGCGGTAACCAGATTGTAAGATATAAATAATATATTATAGAGAGATTAAAATGTTTGAACTACCTTTTGTAAGTGTTCTAACACCAACATATAATAGGCGTGAATTTATACCATATCTGATTGAATGTTTTAAATCGCAAGATTACCCTCAAGATAAAATGGAATGGATTATTTTAGATGATGGTGTTGATAAAACTGAAGACTTATTCTTAAATAGTGGATTAAATAATGTACGATATTATGCAGATAAAAAGAAATTAAAAATAGGGGCAAAGCGAAATAAATTAAACTCATTGGCAAAGGGGGATATTATTGTATGTATGGATGACGATGATTATAATCCGCCTGAAAGAGTGTCACATGTCGTAGATATGTTTTTTTCAAGACCAAAGTACGAAATTTGTGGAGCGTCTGAACTTTATATGTATTATACCGATATTGATAAAATTTACAAAGTTGGCCCTTATAATTCAAATCATTGTACAAATGGTACAATGGGTTATCGTCGGTCGTATTTAATAAATCATACATATGATGAAACTGTGTCTCACGCTGAAGAGAAATCGTTTCTTAATAATTATACCGAACCCATGATACAATTAAATCCTATGAAGGTGTCTTTGCTTATAAGTCACAAAAGTAATACTTTTGATAAAGTACAATTACGTGATAACAATTCCAAAATTAAACCCACTAATTTAAAGATTGATGTTTTCATAAAGTCTCCAAAATTATTGGAATATTATGCTAATATATAATTTCAAAGAACCTAAACAAATAATTATTATTTATACTAGAGATGAGCAGACCGTTTGTCAGTGTTTTAACACCTACCTATAATCGTAGAAAATTTATTCCTTGGTTAATAGAATGTTTCAAGGCTCAGGATTACCCACAAAATAAAATGGAATGGATTATTTTGGACGATGGTAATGATAAAGTAGAAGATATATTTATGGCATCTGGTTTGAATAATGTTCGCTATTATTATGAACCTGAAAAAATGAAAATTGGGGCAAAGCGTAATAAATTAAATGCTCTGGCAAAGGGTGATATTATTGTGTGTTTAGACGACGACGATTATTATCCACCTGAAAGAGTGAGTCATGTCGTTACTAGATTGAATGCGCATAAAACAATAGAAATTTGCGGTTCTTCACATTTATATTTACATTATTCGGATATTAAACAAATTTATAGCGTTGGACCATATGGACAGCAACACTGTACAAATGGAACAATGGGATATCGTAGTTCTTATATTAAAACCCATAAATATGATGAAACTGTGAATAATGCCGAAGAAAGGTCATTTTTGAATGATTATAAAGTTCCGATGGTACAACTGGATCCTATGAAAGTCATGTTGGTGATTAGTCATAGTGAAAATA
>Ga0209617_10000667_pt1 | contig 15467 bp, 12 predicted proteins | sample LakEriepJuly2011_2_FD_187459 | JGI IMG/M metagenome (GOLD analysis project Ga0209617, IMG submission 187459) | Freshwater microbial communities from dead zone in Lake Erie, Canada - CCB epilimnion July 2011 (SPAdes) (version 2) | ecosystem: Environmental > Aquatic > Freshwater > Lentic >... | reverse complement strand
CCTAAAGATCCTAAAGGATTTAAACTAGATAAATTAAATATATTACCTCCTAATGTCATTGCAATTAATATAATAGAAATTACAATTATAATTGATAAATTTGTAAACCCAATTGTTACTAACATATAATAATAAAACATATAAAAAATTTTATATGCTTATGTTATAATGATACAAATATTTTTATTAACTGCGTTAGTTGCTATTTTAGATTCACTATTCTTATTCTTCACTCAAAAATACGCTGGATTTTTATATAGTTCTGTTTTACCTCAAGAATCATTTATGAATATTATGTATATATTTGCATGCTGGTTTTGCATAGCTATGGCTATTTATTTTTTAATTGTTTCTAGTTCTGACTTTAGTTTTTTAAATATTTTAAAGAGAGCTCCTATTCTAGGATTAGCTATATATGGGGTATATAGTTTAAGTAATTATACATTAAATCCAGAAAAATGGTCATTAGCATTCGTTGGAATAGATATTGTACGTGGAATACTAATAGTGATGATATCAACATTGATATTTTCATTATTTAGAAAAATGTTTAAATAGTTTATCTTATAAACTAATAATTTGAACCAAAAAGTTGTCCTATAAATAAATTATCAATATTAATTTTTTGTTTAGATCCAAGAGTCTGATCTAAATTTCCAATAATTGTAGCAATTTTAAAATCAACTTTTGTTTTAGGTACTTGTTGATTTAATTGATTTAATCCCTCTTCCTCTAATCCACTAGTTGAAACTTGTGTTTGAGCTTGTTGTTGTTCTTGTTGTTGTGTTTGATTTGGATCTTGTTGTGTTTGATTTGGATCTTGTTGTGTTTGATTTGGATCTTGTTGTGTTTGATTTGGAACTTGTTGTGTTTGTTGTAAAGGAACTTGTTCTTGTTGTAAAGGAACTGTTTGCTGTTGTAAAGGAATTGTCTGAGTTCCACCTTTTAAAGTTCTTGAATAAAAGTTATATTTTAATTCTGTAGAGTTCATTATTATAATATTATTTTATATAAAAAAATTTATGTAAAATAATATATTTGTTAGATATTTCTATTTAAACCAAGAATAATAAAGTTGAACTAACTTTTCTGGAATTGTTAGTGTATAAGATGAACCATTAAATTGTAATTCAACTAAATACCAACTTTTTCCTATGTATATTGCTGTTCCTTTAGGAATAAATTTAAAATCAAAATTATTATTTTTTGTCTGATCCAATTTATTTAATTTTTGAGCAACATATAGACCTTGTTGATATGCAACTTGTGCTGTCTTTGGTAATCCTGTATTTACACCATCTCCTCCAACAAATACCTCGGGGTTAGATTCTAATGTTAATTGAGCAGTTGGTTTCCATTTGGATGTTAAATCATTTGGTCTTGATCCAATTGCAAATATTATATCATCAAATTTTGATCTATCTGAATCAAGAAACATTCTAGAAGTATGTAGTGGTATTGATTTTACAACAAGTTGTTCAATAATTTTACTTTTAGATTCTGGAGTTAAAAAAGTATATACAGATGGTAAACCATCATACAGAGTTGGCTTAAAACCTAAATCTGACAAATGAAATGCTAACTCTGTTCCAGTAGGACCTGCACCAACAATACATAAACTAGAACCAGGTTTTAGTTTTTTTATATGTTCAATTTTATCAGTCCAGAATCTACCAGCATCAGTATTTGATCCTAACCCACAAACAAGATATCCACCAGCCCATGTATAGCTTTTTGTTAATGTATAGATTTTCTTTGTTTCAAGATTAATAGTTATAATTTCATCTTGAATAGATTTATCTATTAAACTAGTAAAGCATTTATTATTATGTAAAAAATTACTAGTCTTTGGTTTAATTGTTTGGAGTAACATAGGAGTATTAACAAATGGATATCTATATATATTTATTACTACAAACTTTGATTTATCAATATTCTCCATAAAACCTTTTGCAAACCATCCTTGCCCTAACAAATAAACTTGTTTTTTAGGTAAATTATTTTTTGGTTCTACATAAGACCAAGACTTAATCTTATTAAATAATCCAATAGAAATAGATTCAATTAGTACCATATTTATATTATATGTATTGTATTTCTTTATATATAAAATAAATTAATTTCATTTTTTTAAATAATATTCTTGAAGATGTGACCTTTAATCTCATCGAATATAGTTAGTAACATCCCAACCCATTTGTTAGTCTTGCTCATAGTATGAGTTTGATTGTATAATATTCTAATAATCTCATTAATATGCAAAAGACGTGCCATAGATATGCTAATATTTTCATTAAAAAGAGCTCGTTTATATGATCTAGTTAACGAGTTGTAACCATGAAGCTCGACCATCACACCCTTTGAACCCATATCTTCCTGGAACTCGTACATTAGATTTTCATTTTGCTGATTAGAAAATACTAGCTTTTCATTATGATTATCAACTAATGTTCCAATCATCTCAAATAAATCTAATTTTTCAATACTAGTCCCAGAATACATTTTTCCAGATATGAAAAGAAGAAAGTCAATAATTGTCTCACTTAGAATACCATAATCAGATAGTCTGTACACATTCATAAAGTTTTTAAACCCAAGTCTTTCAACAAGTTCTTGATGTGTTTCTGTTATTAATTGCATACGCTCCTCTTGTAAAACTTGAATTCTCTCTTTTTGAACTTCGGGTGCAAGACTAGAATCTGAAATTATGTCACTATAATCAGCAAGTGATACAAGAGCTAAACGACTAATATCAAATTCTGTGTTAAACTCTTGAGGTAATGACATGTACTCGTTATCTGGATTAGCACCAGTCACTTTAATATACTCTGAAGAAGTTAACTCTTTCCAATTCACACCAATATAAATTGTGTGTCCTTTCGTATCCAAACCTCTTCGTCCTGATCGTCCTGAAGCTTGATCTGCTGTAGACTTGTCAATTGTATCATTAGATGTAGAACCTAACAATCCAACACTTCTAATTCCATAATTAACTCCAACAGACAAACTTTTATCTGAAAATGTAATAGGTGCACCGCCATCTGCAATTAACATCTGAGCGATTCGTTGAAAAGGAAGCGGTAAAGCATTCAAATAGAGTACAAATCCACGTTCAATAGATTTAAGAAAGAAATGATTGTATCCAATATTGAAGTTATTTGTTAGTTTCTTTTTACTAACACGAGCATCACTAACAATTTGACTAGTATACTGTTTAAGAAGACTTCTAATTTCAACCATAGTCCCCATACAGATAGTTACATTAGAAAATGTAAAGTCAGGATGAGGAGCGAATACATTAATATCTCTCAACTCTTTCATTTTTTCGAGGTCTTTTACTTCCTTGGTATAATGAGTAATATAGAACTCGAGACGAGCACGACGTTCTTCTGAGATGTTAGGATCATCAACTTCACTAGAATATTTATGAATATTATGTCCAACAAATCGTGTAAACTCGTCAATAAATTCCTTTAAACATGCATCCTTTACACGATTCTCGCGATCTAACTTGTCAGATTTGATATCATCTGACTTGCCAAAGTTTACCTTATCAATTTCTTCTATTTTTAATTTCATTTGTTTGAAATGTTTACTTTGAATCTCGCGAGTATCACGATAAAGAGGATATTTTTCTTGTTCTTCTTGCTCCATCCATTCAAGAAGATCATTAGCAACCTTCTTACAACTGATTGGATCAAACTTGAAAATGATTGCTGGGAGTTTTTTTGAGTATTGCATTTGTTTTAACACATGATACAAATCCTTTGGTCCTAATGTTTCAAGTGCAATATCTTCAATTGCGAAATGAGCTAGCAAACAATCAGTCTGCTCGGGATATGTATGTGATAGATCAGTAAGTAATTGTTTCATTGCACTTTCATACCCTTTACATTCATTCAAACCAATACAAGCATTTTCAAAGAAGGTTTCTGGTACAACAGATACAATTGCCTCAAGAGGGTAGAGTTCTTCCATTTTATCATACAAAATAAATAGATCTTTTGGAATAAATTGCATTTCAGTACGTGTTAGTTTACCAGTCTGGATATCATCCAGTGTAATAACAGAGAGAGGATGAATAGAAACAAGTTCTTTACCATCCCACACATGCTTCTGTTGATTAATAAAACGCTTGTCATAAGATATACGTTTTACTTCTCTATTGGGTGTAGTTTCTTTTAAATACTCTAACCAAGATCTAAGCTCTTCTGGATTTCCAATAGTGGCACTAAGCCCTAGCATTGGGCATTTGAAACGTTTAATAAGACGTTGCATAGCACAGCCTTGTTCGGGCGAGTTCATCTGATGAATTTCATCTACGATAATGTAGTCAAATGTATCAATATTAAATTGTGAAGAATATCTGTCTGATTCACCTTGTTTAATTCTTTGAGAATTTTCAAGGTTAAAATACCTTTCTAAATCAACAGCAGTGCCAATAAAAACCTTAGGATCGCCGTCTTCATAAATATTCTCTCCTGTAATTAACTTAATAGGTGTATAACTAGTAGTTTGAGTTTTCATATTTCTAATAACTCCTGCTACTTGATTTGCAAGTTCCTTTGATGGAAGTACAAAAAGAACTTTTTCGCAAACAGTCACACAATAAGTTGCACATACAGTTTTACCTGCAGCAGTTGGTGCATCAATAAGAATTGAAACCTTTTGATTAATATATCTGAATACATCAGTCTGCCAAGGATCTAAACACATCTTTTTTCTTTCAAAAGGGGAGAATGGTGGAATTATATCTTCCATCTCTTTAAGCTGAAACTTGATTATTTCGTTAGTTGAAAATGTTTTAGAAAATTTTATTATTGCTTCTTTACATTTCTTTGATTTTATTTCTTCAATAGAGAATCTTCTGATAATCTCCACATAGATAATTTTTTTAAGAGTAGGATCTGATATCTCCATAAATAGAAGTCCAAACCCCTTCATTTTGTTTTCTGGATTTGCAATAATTACTATCCAGTTTGCTGCATCATATACGGTCTTGATTCTTTTACATTTAAGTTCTTCTGCAAGTTTAATCAAGTAACTATCATCTTCTGATAATACTTTTTCTTCTTTAGCAGATTTTTTCTTGGAGATCATATCTTGGACTTTTTTTGATGGCCCTTTGAGTGCTTTTGCAACTTCTTTATCAACTTTTTTACGGGCTTTTTCTTCTTTTTCTGCTAGATCAAGTTTTTTTTTTTCAGCTTTTGAAAGAGAACTCTTTCTTGGACCAAGCTCTTCAATAATCTTTTCATTTTCAGACTTTGATCTAATATCCAAATCAACTACACCAATATTTTTTCTGATTGTTTCTTCTTTAATTTGTGCGCGATCAGTATCAGATAGAGTGTTATTATATGCATCCACAGGATTAAAACCACCATTTGAACCTTGTTTACTCAAAAAGTTTATCATATTTTCTTTTGAAATAGCAGGTGTGGTAGTTACACTCTCATATTGCTCAAAAGTGTATCTTGTCGAGTATAATAACTCTTCGGCAGTAGGTACATGTACATCTTCATCTTCAACAGATCCTGATTCAGAGTCAGTTTCATATTTGTCAATTGCATAATCTGGCAATTCAATTTCTGATATTGTAGGTACACAACTTTTTGCAAAATCATATGTCAAAGTAGTAACTCGACTAGAATTATTTGCATCTCTGTTTTTTTTCAGTTGAGCAATATATTCATCATGTGTTATAACTGGTTCTGGTTCAACTACAACAGTAGGACTCAAAAGTGTTGATGCATATGACTTGCTCTCTGTACTAATACCTTTTTTAAGAGCCAATTGTTTTAAAAAATCTTCTCCTGACATTTGTTTTTTATCTTCAGGTTCAGACTTGGGCTGAATAGGATTATCTAATTCAGTATTAACTGATTCAGTATTAATCCGTGATGCACGCAAACGTTCCATAAAATCAGAACTTGATACTTCTTTCTGAACATGAATTTCTGAATTAGTATCGGTTTGTAGTGCATATGAACGTCTAGGAGTATCAGAAGTTGATTCTGAACCAGTATCAACTTTTGATGCTCGTAAACGTTCTAGAAAATCAGAACTTGATGTCTGTTTCTGATTTTCGGGTGACTTATTTAAACCTTGACTGACAGACCCTTTTTGGCGCATTAATTTGGCCATAAAAGAGTTTGGGTCATGCTCGGTCGTAGTCTTAGTTTGAGGGGCAAAAAATTTTCCATTAAAGCTCATTGCTATAGTTTGGTAATATTGTTATATATATATTAACTTGTATTTGTTTAACACATATAAAACATCAATTTTTTTACTATAATTGTATAAAGTATTATTTTTCAATTTTTTAATATAAAGAATTGTTAAATATAATAGTATTAATGGTAGCCATACCCTCAGTACTAGAATTTACTTGTAATCTCCCGCCAGAATCCGAAGAAGATAATATTGAATATAAAAGACTCCTTACATATGAAATGATTGATAATACAAGAATTGATAGTCTTGTAACACAAATGAAATGGAGAATCCAAGAAGGGGATGGAAAAGCGATTTACTACTTGGGTATAAATGATAATGGAAGTATTTATGGTCTTGATTTAGCAGAATCAAAAGAAACAATTCAAGTTTTCAAAACAATTGTTAAAAATGCAGATGTAAATATACATAGTTTTAATACAATTAAATCAGAAAACAAAATATATTATAAAATTGGTGTAAAATCAAAATGTATTATTCAACCAGAAATTAGAATATTAATAATTGGTCCAGAAAATTCTGGTAAAACTACTTTAGTTTCTGCATTAATTTATAAACAGTTAGATAATGGAAAAGGATATTTAAGAAATTTATTAGTATCACATAAACATGAACTATATTCTGGTAAATCAAATTCAATTACAATAAAAACTTTAAAATCCCAACACTCAAATATAACGCTAATTGATACTCCTGCAAATATTCTAGAAAATAAAAATTATTTAGAAAAATTAGCTCAAATATCAAACTGTGGAATTATATTAGCAGGACCCGGTGATCAAACAAATGAGTATGTTGAGTTTTTAACAAAAAATAATCTCCCATATATTACTATAAAAACAAAATCTTGTGATGGTATTGATTTATCAAAAGAGTTACCAGTAGATTTTATTCAAAGTTGTACTAAAGTAAAACGTGATTTTAATTATTCTGATTTTTCTGATCTATACCCATATGAAAATAAAACAATTGTATTAACAAAACTATATTCGGGAGATTGTATTTATTTATTAATATGTGTACAGATTTCAGGAATAATAAAATTAGGTGATAATATAGTTTTTTTATCAGGTTTATCGGGTCAAGTTGAATCAATTCAATATTTAGGTTGTACTTTAACGAGTTTAGACTCAAATGTAACATTTACATGTTTTATTAAAACAGATCAAATTATTAAAAAATTAAAAGGTGAAATTTTTTATTCTATATAATATTAATGGAAAATACTTATATAGAAACAGATTTAGACGTTGTTAAATATTTAGATACAAAAACATGTAAACAAATTTTAGATATGTTGGAAGGTAAGAATTTAATAGGTAAAGGATTTTGGGGATTTATTTATAAATTAAATATAAAAGGATATAAAATTTCTGTTAAAATTCAACCAACAACAAATACAAAAACTTGGGATTCAAGTATTATAGATCCTAGAGACATTGATCTTGAAATTAAACTTCTTAAGCTATTATCTCAATATAAAATAACTAACTCTTTTATTCATTTTCCATACTTTTATAAAGAACTTGAATGTGATAAACAAAGTTTAATGTTTTATGAATATTATGATAAAAATCTTAAAGACTTATTACTTGGTGAATATACTTTTGAAGATTTTAAAAGTATTTGTTATCAGATTTTAATTTGTATTTGGTATTTTCAAAAAGTTACAGGATATTTTCATAATGATATTCATGTAGAAAATTTTCTTGTAAATAAATTATCTGGACCAATTGAACAAATTTATCAAATTGACCAAATAAAAAAAACATTTATTTATAATAAATTTTATATTGGGATATGGGATTATGCTAATGCACAAGCTATTCCTAATAATTTTAATTTTCATACTCAATCAAATCCAGATTATGTACAATTTAAACAAATGTTTGTATCATTTATTAAGAAAATTTTAGATAAAATTTTTAGACTTGATGAAGTTCTAAAATATTGTAAAGAATTAAATTCAAAATCATTTGATTTGTACTATAGTCAAGAGCTAAAAGCCAATAAGCTTAAATGGTCACATATTAAAAATACTGAAAAAGCTGTCAGAAAAATAGATAAATCACTTAAAAAATCTATATTGTATTGGATTATCGAAAACAAACAACTTGATCTAATAATTGAATATTTTAAAAAATCAAAACAAGTTGATCCTAATCTTAATTTACCAACTAGTCAGATGCTACAATGGATTGAAAATCTTCCTGATAATTTAGAAGTTTGCTTGCTAAAGCAAACAAACCTGTCCTGAGGGGAAGTTTGCTTGCTAAAGCAAACAAACCCGTCCTGAGGGGAAGTTTGCTTGCTAATGAGTTCATTTTGATAAAAATAATATATAGAATAATATTATATATGGAAACCCAAGATATTAGCTTGAATTTAATTAATTTATCAAAAACAACTATTACTACAGAAATAGTTGATGTATCTTCTAATATTATTGTTGATACATTTGTAAAATTACTTCAATCTAAACTATCTGATACAGAGTTTGCTATTAAAGTTAATTTACATCCAGATGGTCTAGCTGTATTAAATCTAGTTCTTTCTAAATGTCCTCAAGTAATTAATTCAATGGGAACTCATGTAAAGAAGATTATGTCTGATAAAGTTATTAACTCTTCTGATATCCCTGAGATTATTTTACTTGTTCAAGATGTACTTAATACAAATGTTAGTGAACTTAATAAAATTAAAGTTACTAGAGAACAAGTAATTCAAATGATTAAGAATATTTTTATTATTTTAATTGAATCAAATGAAATTAAAACTAGTCCTGAAATCAAACAAGCTTGTTTAATTTTATTAGATCTTAGTATCAAACTACTTGAATCTAAAATAAATGTACAAAAAGTCATCAAATGTAGACTATTTAGATAATCTTAAATAGAATATGTCTTTGCAATAAAATTTTTTGTCAAGTTAATAAAATAAATAAATTTATTTATTTTATTTTAAAAGTCTATAATAACAATGAATTATGATTATGCAATATATGGGATGGGACCTACTGGTATTAATTTAGCATTAGAAATTTCCAGAATATTTCCTGATAAGAAAATATTATGTGTAGAAAAAGAAAAAAAAATAGGCGGATGTTGGAAAGTCGAATGGCAAAATGGATTATTTACAGAACATAGCCCAAGAGTTTTATTAGATAAAGAATTACCAAAATTTTTTAAAAAAATTGGTCTTGATTATGACAAAGAAACAGTTGATGCATATGGAGATATTTTTACAACAAATTATAAAATGTATAAAACATATTTGTCTAATTTTGAACTAAATGACATTATCAAAATAATAAAATCATTCATTTTTAAAGATTATTATGGTAAAACTGTTAGTGAATGGACAACTCAAAATAATATTTCTAATAAAGGCAGAGCAATGTTCAAAATTGCGAGTATATTGGTTGCAAATTCTCCTGATAAATTATTAATGTCTGAACTTTTTGAATCAAAAAATTTAATTTTAGAAATAAAACAACTAAAAGATAATACCAAATGGCTGGATATTGTTGAAAATTTGCTGTTACAAAATAAAAATATCACATTGCTAACAAACACAGAACTAGTCTATATAAAAAATCATTTTGATTCTGTATTGGAAACAAAAACAAATCTAGTTCATAAATATACAAACATAAATTCAAAAATTCATATTTTAACATTACCACCCAAACCATTATATACATTTTTATTAAATCAACAAGATGAATTAAAAAATAATTTTGGTTCTATAGACCAAATAAAAAACATTGTTGATTATGGAAGTTATTACTCTCTAGGATTCCAACTTCATTTTGATAAAGTTATCAAATGGAGAAATCAATGGTGTTGGAGTTGTTTTAATGATTATAATTTAATTATTTTACCAACATCAAATTATACAAAAAATTTTACAAAAAATAGTCAAATAAAAACTGTATGGTCTTGTACAATAGTTAGTACTGATAACTTTATAAAAAAAAGAGGTAAAACAGTTAACAATCTAACAAAGAAAGAAATAATAGAAGATGTTTTAGAAATAATTAATGTTAAACCAAAATATATAACATTTTATGATGGAGTTAAAAAAGAAAGTGGTAAATGGATAAGTAAAGATAATAGTTTTAACTTGAGTAAATATGGAATAATAAAACCAAAAGGTAAAATTCCTAATATATATTCAGTAGGATCACATAACACACCAGGAATATCAACAATAGGCAAAGCATTCACAAATAGTAACAATTTTATTAATAAATATATAAAACAAGATGTAACTAAATCTAATAAACCAAATATAATTTATTATCTATTAGTTTTATTATTAATTGCTATATCTATGTTCAAAAAACAAAATGCAATTTATAATTTAGGAGTTTTATTACTAATTGCTATATTTGTTAATTCTATGTATGAAAAAATTACAAATATTAATCAAACATATCAATTAATAGTTGAAAAAAATATTCCATGGCCTAAACTAGCAACTGGTTTTTCAATTGGTATTCAACTTTTTGCAATTTATTTTATATTGAAAAAAATTTTATTTAATTCCAAACATAAATCTCTTACTAAACTTAGTATTAAAGGATTAATAATATTTACTGTATTGACAATATATTATTTTCATAATATATTTACTGATTCTACACAAAAAAATCATTTTTATAAAAATTTATCAATAATAGGTGGACTATTAATATTACACGAAACTATATAAATTAACTACTAATATATTTAAAAGGTTTACAACATATTTCATATTTACTATTTACAAAATCTAGACAACTTTTATAATTAGAATAAATTCCATTAATTTCTTCTATATGTGAATCCATATTTTTTGTAGAATTTTCAATTATATCTAATCTTTTATCTATCTGTTCCAATTTTTCTAATATTAGTTTATTTTGATTAATAAGTATTGACAATTTATCATCAGTATTCATTATATAATATAATATATAGATATTATTTATTTATAATTTTTCTCTCAATATATTTTTCTTTAGCATATTGTCCACAAGGCCCACAATGATCTTCATTTGATAAATCTATTTTATTATCAATTTTTATTTTACATTCTTCAATTTTCCATCTACCAACTGGTCTGGGTACTTCTTTTGTAAATATATTTGGAATTAGTTTTTTAAAATAGGCTATAAAGTATTTCATTATTTTATTATTTTATTAAGTATTTTTATCTTTATGTAAATTTGTTAAAAATTCAATAATTTAAAAAAATAGTATTATATTATAATATAAATGTACAAACATATTTTTAATCGTGTAAAAAGTATCATTCCTAAAATTTCTGAAACTGAAATTATTGCATTAAAATCTGGTGGTGTTTCAATAGATCGAGAAATCTTTAAAGGTAAAATAAATTATTCAAATTTATTAAATGGTCGGAATGTAAATAAAATAACACCAGATGAAAAGGTTTTTATTCAATCTACAAATGTATTATTAAAATATGCTGGTCAAGATAGTATATATCCAAGTAAAAATATTAATAGTATTATGACTTACTTGGGAGAAAATGGATTTTTAAGTATGATCATTGATAAAAAATTTCAAGGAAATAAAGTATCTATTTCTGCACAGTCTAAAGTTCTATCTATGATCTCTTCTTATAATCCATCATTAGGTGTAGTTACTATGGTTCCTAATTCACTTGGACCAGCTGAGCTTTTACAACATTATGGTACAGAAGAGCAAAAAAATTATTTTTTACCCAAGTTAGCAAATGGAACATTCATTCCTTGTTTTGGATTAACTGGACCAAACAATGGAAGTGATGCAGTTGGTAAAATTGATGAAGGAACTGTCGAACTAGTAGATGGAAACCCCAAGATTAAAATTACTTTAAATAAACGTTATATTACATTAGCACCTATATCAAATTTAATTGGTATTGCATTTAAATTAAAAGATCCAAATAATCTATTAAAGTATAAAAAAGAAGGGATAACAGTCGCATTAATTGAAAGTTCTCAAGATGGTTTAATTCAAAACACTTATCATAATCCAAATAATGCTGGTTTCCCAAATGGAACTATTAAAGGAACTATTTTTATTGAACCTGACAAAGTAATTGGTGGTGAAAATAATATTGGTGAAGGTTGGAAAATGTTAATGGAATGTTTAGCAGTTGGTAGAGGTGTTAGTTTACCAGCAACGGCAAATGGATCATCCAAATATATTACTTTATCTATTATGAATTATATAAATATTAGAAATCAATTTAATATGCCTATTGGAAATATGGAAGCAGTTAGAGAAAAATTTATTGATATGTTTATAAATACTTGGATTATTCATACAAGTGTTCAATTTACTAATAACATATTAGATTCTGGTTCAACGCCTTCTGTTATTACCGCAATTATGAAACAGCAAGCAACTGAAAGAGCAAGAAATATTTTAAATCATGGAATGGATATCTATTCAGGTAGTGGAATATGTATTGGTGATAATAATTTTTTTACAAAATTTTATAATTCTTCACCTGTTGGAATTACTGTAGAGGGTTCAAATACATTAACAAGAGGATTAATAATATTTGGACAAGGATTAAATAAAAGTCATCCTTATATTTTTCCTATTTTTCAAAGTATTCAAGATAATAATCAAGATATGTTTAATGATAATTTTAATTTATTAATCAAAGAGATAATGTCAAATTATTTAAATTTATTAAATCCATTAAATTTAGCACATAAAAATCCACAATCTCAATTAGACTACCTCACTCTAAAATTTAGTATTCTTGCAAACTTTGTAGCATTAATGGGAGGAAAAATTAAATCAAAACAAATGATTTCAGGAAATATGGCAGATTTACTATCAAATATTTATCTAGGATACAGTCTAGTATGGTATCATCATCATCATTTAAATAATAAAGACAATGAATTAAGAGATTTTTGTATTGATTATTTAAATAATGAAATTGAGTATAAAATGAACTTGATAATTGATAACTATCCAATTAATCTTTTAAAACCAATGTTAATACCATTAAAAAATAGAATAAAATATTCAAATCTTGAAAATAAAAATAAAATTTATTCTATAATAAATAATGATGTTAATCTACAAAATATACTAAAAGAAGATATTTATTATGAAAACACAGTATTAGAAAAAATGGAAAAATTGAGAACTATAAATAATGAAAATCCAGAATATAATAAATTATACCAAGAAATAATTAGTGTTGGTGAATTTAATATATCAAAATAAATTAATTCTTCTGATATCCCTGAAATTATTTTACTAGTGTATGCTAAACAAAATTATACGAGGGCTATTTTTTACTTCTGGTAAAAAAATTGAAAAAATAAATCTATCAGTTAGACATTTCAGTTATCTGTTTTGTCTATCCCAAAAATAATAAACATAGGTATATTTTATTGAAGTATTCAGCAATGAACAACAATGAAGAACTTTTTGCCGGACTTGATCCACAAGTCCACCCACTAGTCCCGCCTGAATTTATTCAGGCTATTCAGGCTATTCACTCAAACACACTTTTACGCTCCTACCGCTCCTGCCGCTGTCTGCAAATATATGAAGAATATTTTGATTTCATCTTGGAAGATTCAGATGGACACAAATCTCTACATGCTCCTGGAGGAGGTGATCGAGTTGGATGGAATTTGTGTAGATTCCAAGGACAACTGTACTTTGTATTTAGCTTTCCTCCAAATATATATTCGCATACTTTCGATGCTCGTGAAACATCAATGAATGAAGTCCTCAAGCTTCTTGCAAATGAAGGTGGTGGATTATTTGACAATAATGGTTTCTGTCACAGATTACAGAGTATTCGTCCTGATTTAGTTATACCACCTCCTGATCAGCTTGATGATAGTTTAATTCCACTCTTTGGAAACATACCAAATGAAGGTTTGATCGAACCACTTCCTAATCAGCTTGTTGCAGATCTAATTGCAGAATCTGATGATGAAGAGTCTGACGATGAAGAGTCTAATGAGGAAGAGTCTGATGAGGACTATGATGAAGAAGATGATCTGCAGCAAGCTGATGAAGAAGGTTTTCTTACTCCACCTCGTAATCAGCTTGCTGCAGATCTAATTGCAGAATCTGATGATGAAGAGTCTGATGATGAAGAGTCTGATGATGAAGAGTCTGCTGATCACGAGTCTGATGAGAACTACCATGAGGATGAGGGGGATGAAGATGAAGATGATGAAGACGAGTCATATGAGAACTACGATGAGGATGACGTCGAAGTTGTTCAAGAAGCGGAACAAAATGTTGTTTCTGGTAAAAGGAAAAGGAAGCAAACACGTTTCTACAAACCTGATAAAAGATCCACAAGCTCTCATCGTTAAGAACATATTAATTTATTTTATTTATTACAATATTTAAAATAAATTAATTTTTTATAACTTGGTTTGATTTGACTTGCCCCAGGCTATAATAGATATTCTTCCAGTTTGATCTTTTGAAGTTGTTAATTCAATTGATTGAATTATTTCAGGTTTAATTGGAGGAATTCCATGTCTCCAATCAATATTAACTTGTTTTCCAAATCCATAAATAGTTCCATTTGTTAATGGAAATGATACCCTAGCTCGGGTAACTGCATGTTCAAATTCAACAGATCTAGTGTATCCAAAAGATACCCCAACAGTCAAATTCTGTGTTAAAGCTTTTTTAGGATCAATTGCTGCTGCATCAAAATGCATAGGTTTATAATCTCTCAAATCTTCATACAAATTAAAACGTGTTGCTTTTACATCCATATCAAAGAACTGAGAAATTCTATCAATAATCAAATTGAATACAGGACAAGATTCTTTCCATCTTAAATGATCATCTGCAATTAAATGAGTATTACCATGCCATGGTTTCCATAATTGGTCCAAGTTTTTACAGCTTGATCTTTCAATCTCTTCAAGTAATCTTGAGTATACTGATTTTAAATCATCAAATAGCCCTGGGAGAACAAAAACATCAGATTCAGTTATTATAGGTTGGGGGTGGTGCGGATTTAAAACTTGAATTTGCATATGTGGAGGTTCATACCAAGGTTCAAATGTCTCGGTATTAACTTTAATTAGTTTAGGTCTAGATTTATTAGATTTATTTGATTTAGACTTTGCAAGTGTAAAACCAGGTTCAGTAGTTGTAGATTTTGTATGTGAGAATTTACATTGAGAACCCTTGGTACATTTAGATTCAAGAAAAAATTTACAAACA
>Ga0209617_10000666_pt1 | contig 15474 bp, 6 predicted proteins | sample LakEriepJuly2011_2_FD_187459 | JGI IMG/M metagenome (GOLD analysis project Ga0209617, IMG submission 187459) | Freshwater microbial communities from dead zone in Lake Erie, Canada - CCB epilimnion July 2011 (SPAdes) (version 2) | ecosystem: Environmental > Aquatic > Freshwater > Lentic >... | reverse complement strand
CCCACTGGACCGACTGGACCCACTGGACCGACAGGATCAACCGGACCCACTGGACCCACTGGACCGACAGGTGAAACCGGACCCACTGGACCCACTGGACCGACAGGTGAAACAGGACCCACTGGACCCACTGGACCGACAGGTGAAACAGGACCCACTGGACCAACAGGACCCACCGGTCCCGCAGGAACAACCGGTCCCGCAGGAACAACCGGTCCCGCAGGAATAACTGGTACAATCGGATATACTGGACCAACTGGTCCAATACCTAATTATTTTTGGGATGCTTCTGGAACTAACCTTTATTACAACAACGGTAATATTGGTATTAATACTTCAAATCCGACAGCATTATTAGATGTGAATGGAACAGCTCAAGCTATCGCATTCAATACTATATCAGATTATCGTATTAAAAGAAATGTAAATGATTTAACAAATAAAACAATTGATAATATTCGCCCAGTAGAATATTACAATATTGTTTCAAACCGGATAGAATATGGTTTTATCGCCCACGAACTTCAAACAGTATATCCGGAATTAGTTAAGGGTATAAAAGATGGCGTAGATTATCAAAGCATCAACTACTCCGGTTTGATTCCATTAATAGTTAAGGAATTACAAGATATCAAAACAAAGATGTCTAATTCATAATTTATTGATATTGTAATAATTTCATAATATATATTACAATATAATTACCGCAACGATGTCAGTATCAGACAACCGGCGTAATTTATTATTAGTGGATAACACGGTACCGAATTATACACAGATTGTAAATTCAGTGAATACATCCATTTCTGATGTGTTAGTGTTCAATCCAAATGAGCACACATACGCTAATATTGTATCGATGATTCAATCACAAACTGTGAATAGCGATAGTGGTTATAAATCGATTGGTATTCTACAACATAATATGAGATTACCATATTATCAATCTTTGAAAAAAGAAAATAAATGCACACTTTTATCAGTTGAAGTCAACGATCCATCCTTGTCTTCATGGAGTGATTATATTGATTTCATAACTGCGTTAAAAACCAGTTTTGCCATTTCGCATTTAGATTTACTGGCGTGCGCACTTTATTCGGATCCTAATTGGAAATATGTAATCGATCAGATTGCAGATAGATTACAAATTGTGGTTCGTGCATCAACAGACGATACTGGTGCAACCGAATTGGGTGGCGACTGGTATTTAGAATCACATATGGGAGTAAATCTGAAAGATGTTTACTTTACAGATGCAATTGATTCGTATGCTGGAGTGCTTGATATGGGATTTGCGATTGTTTCGAGAAGTCAAGGCAATTGGATGAATATGATCGTTGCTCCATCTACGCTAGCAGTGTGGGGAGATCGTTTAACAACGACGGTTTTATCTACAACTTTATCTGCAAAATTGGTGAATATTACCAAAGTGTTTTCATTTGTGCGTATCGGAACAACCCATAATTGTATCTTTGCATTAAACACAAATGGTGTATTATTTGGATTTGGAACCAAGACGTTTGGCGCCCAGACATTGAATCAGGTTCTTAATGTTGAAGCAAACAGTGGATTTATTGATTATTTCGCCCAAAATGAATACATTGGTCTTTTGAAATCAAATGGAACGGTTGTCTTTATAACTGACGCTAACAATACAAATGGATTTATCTATTATACAACATTTACAGTATCTAATGCGATAGGTGTATACAATATTGCACAATTCAATAACGATCCAAACCGTCATTTTAGTGTGTTAGATGCGAGCAGCACATTCTATTTTTATGAAGGTCCTAGAGATGAAAATAATTTCACCGCAAGTCTTATGTTGACAGATACGAATATTGCACGAGTATATACAGGGGGTGGTTCTTATATATTACTTAAAAGAAACCGTACCATCGGAGATAGGTGGAATGAAATCACATGGACAAATGTTGCAAATATACATAAATCCGCATTTTCTTACGCTGGAGTAAGTATTTATGGTATCGATACAAGCAATAACTTATTATATACAAGTTACTCTAACGGTTATGATTATAATAACATAAGCACAATTAATGCCCCCTCAGCTGCACGAACAAATGTTGTTACCATAAAAACAAGCGGTCTAAGTTCATTTACAATTGGTTTAATTCTTCAATTGAACGGTAATGTGACAGGCTGGTCTAAAACAAATATTGGTGTCAATTTTACATTTACATCAGAGAATTACCAAGCAGTTGCTATTTATATTACGAATGTTTCTTCGGATAATTATACTCGGGCAATTCAAGCCGCATTGAAATACGATGGAACATTATACATTCGTGGTGGAACAGGGCAATCAAATGACGCAAATACATATTCAAGTCAACCGGTTATTGATGTTGTTACAGGATTATGGTATATTGCCTTTCTCCTGAACAATGGCAATGTTATTTTACACACATCATCAAATACATTTGTCACAGTTGTAAGCACAAATAATGCGGTTGCGTTGTATATCTACAACGATAATTCTGTAAATGTCATATTGAACAACGGAAGTTTGGTTCGTTATTACAATGGTAGTATTACCTATGACACGTCAGTTGTCACATATAACGGTTCAACCACACAGTCAAATACTATATTGAACTCAAATGTCGTGGGTGTTGTGCCGATTGATGGACTTCAAGCTGCTGCAATCAAGACAAGCAGTAGTTTATCATCTTTCAATAAGTTTGATTTATTTCAGTATTTTCTTTCTAGAAACAATCGACGTATCAATAATTTTAATTCATTAAATGGAACATATACGATCGATGACTATCGAACACTTACATTGATTAATCCATTTTTGCCCACAAATAAATCATATACGCTGATTATTCCGGATTATCAATCGAGTGCAAATTTGGTTTCTTCACCATATAATATCAAATCAAATGTTACGTTGGATGATTCGATTGCGAATTTTATAACTGCAATTGATGAGGGTGAGCAGTTCACGATAAATGGTAATACAGCAACAACTTATGTTTTACATCATCCGTATGTGTATACAGTTACGACATCACCGACATTTGTATTGACAAAGGTGTCATCAATTACAACTGCATATAATACATTTGTCATTTACGGTGATGGTGGATTTTCCGGAATTGGAAATCCAGTTCTTCCAAAACCAACATTATCTGCATTTTATGCGTCGGGTATATCAAAAAATTATGGCGACGCTGCATTCAATCTGACGGATCCGAGTTCAAATAATACCACAGGTGCATTTACATATACAAGTAGTAATGTGAATGTTGCAATCATAACCGGTGGCGGTAGTAGTAAAAACATAACAATCATTGGCGCTGGCACTACTACAATAACGGCAACACAAGCGTCAACTGCTGAATATGCAACCGGAACAATTACAACGACACTAACAGTTGCACTTGGAACACCAACACTATCATCATCGACATTTACGGTTCGTAGTTCGGCAACCTATGGAGCCGATGGTGACATTTCATTTGGAATAACAACGGCGCCGACAAGTAATAATACAGATGTATCGATTACATATGCAAGTAATGACACCAGCGTAGCAACAATTAATGCGACCACCGGTGTGATAACTCCGGTTGGGTTTGGAACGGTGACATTTACGGCAAATCAAGTGGCGGTAGCAAATAAATTCAATGCGGCAAGTGTAACGAGTAATTCGTTAAGTGTTGCACGAGGAACCACGACACTTTCGCGTGTATCTATGAACGCATCGATTTCAAAAACATTTGGTGTTGATAGTGCGACATTTGATGTATCTGCAAACAGTGCGAGTTCTGGTGCAGTAACATATACTAGCAGTAATACATCATGTGCAACAGTAAACATAAATACGGGAAGTGTTACACTTGTGGCGGCGGGAGAGACAACAATAACCGCGCAACAAGCACAAACGTTGCAATACAACGCGCCGACAGATATTTCATCGTCATTAGTGGTAAACCGGGGAACAACAACATTAACGCGGGTTGCGTTTGATTCAACAATTACAAAAACATATGGTGATTCTCCGTTCAGTGTGTCAGTTTCTAGTGCAAGTAGTGGTACAAAAACATATACGAGTAGCGATCTTTCATGTGCGACGGTAGATAATAATGGTCTGGTTACATTAGTAGCGTCTGGATCAACGACGATTACGATATCCCAGGCCCAAAGTGGTCAATATAATGCACCAACCGATATTTCTTCAGTAGTAACGGTAGAGCGCGCAACACCGGTTCTTACTCGTTCAACCTTCCCAACCACACTTGCAAAGGCGTATGGTGATGCATCATTTAGTCTTGTAGTGACAAGTACAAACACGGACATTCCTGTTTCTTATACCAGTAGCGCACCGAGTGTTGCAACAGTGAATTCAAGCACTGGTGAGGTTACGTTAGTTGCGTCTGGTTCAACTACGATTACTGCTAGTCAAACACAAACATCGCGTTATTATGCGCCGACGTCATTGACAAGTGTAATAAGCGTATCACGCGGCACGGTCACATTAACTGGGTTTCCTACGAATCTCTCTAAGAATGTGACTGATCTTTCTTTTGCAATAACGGCAACAAGTGCAAGTAGTGGTGCGATAACATATCAAAGTGATAATTCATCTGTTGCAACGATCAACTCGACGAGTGGTTTAGTTGCATTGAAAGGACCGGGAACTGCCACGCTAACAGCGAATCAAGCACAAACTGCGTTATATGATGCACCAACCGCGGTTTCATGTACATTAGTTGTTTCGGCTGCAGGTAATGCATTAGCCGGTCAGGTTGTTTCTTCTGGACAGAGTTTTGCAGGTGTTAATTTGAGTGGAGCATCTCTTGCTGGTTCTACTGTATCAGGTGTGAGTTTTGCGGGGGCAGTATTATCAAGCGTTGATTTTACTGGTGCAATAATTACAAATACCGACTTTACTGGCGCCGATATTAGTGGTGCAAATATTACAGGTGTTGCATTTTCATCTCTTCAAAAATTACAGTTACTAAAAAACACGAATAATCGTAATATTGCGGCAGTTCAATTACAAGATGTGAGCGCTTCTGTTATATTATCAATTGTTCCTCAGAATTCATCCTTACTACAGTTACCAAATGTGACAAATTTAGAATTTAAAGTGATTATTCCGCCCACGGCTACATCGATCAATGCGCCTGTAGAAAATGCAACGATATCAGAAACAGCCTCGGCATTTTATATGCCAATAAATCAAGGTGAATATTTTAAAATAAATGATGTAAAATATTATATTGACGGAGCAAATATAAAAAATGCGACAACGAACGCGAATATATCAGTATTATTGACAGGAACAGGAAATTATTACCGTGTATTCGGAGGGTCAATGGCGGGGGTCGTTTTAGATTTGACTACATATTCGATTCAAGGTGCTACTTTGCGTGATATATTAAAACTTGTAAGTGGGTCTGGAAGTGGAACTAGTGGGGCGACTGGACCGATTGGGGCAACTGGAATCAGTGGATTCATAGGATCTACAGGTCCGGTTGGATTCATAGGATCTACAGGTCCGGTTGGATTAATAGGACCTACGGGTGTAACTGGACCTACTGGTGAAACTGGACCAACCGGACCAACCGGAGCCACGGGCGGCACCGGACCGACGGGAACAACCGGACCGACCGGACCAACGGGCGGCACTGGACCAACCGGACCAACGGGCGGCACTGGACCGACAGGGGCGACGGGACCCACTGGTGCCACAGGGTCGACGGGAACAACCGGACCAACTGGACCAATAGGTGAAACAGGACCGACGGGACCAACTGGACCCACAGGGTCGACAGGGGCGACGGGACCAACGGGCAGCACCGGACCAACCGGACCCACAGGACCGACAGGACCAATAGGTGAAACAGGACCGACAGGACCCACAGGACCTACAGGATCAACCGGATCAACTGGACCTGCCGGCGTTACAGGACCCAGTGGACCCACCGGAACAACTGGATCAACCGGACCCACTGGTCAAAATGGCATACAAGGATCAACCGGTCCTAGTGGTGTATCCGCAACATCACCAGCTGCGTACGGATTTTATCGAGTAACCGACAGAAGTACTGTTGGCGACTACACACTAACTAAACAAGAAGGAACCCTAGAAGTATCAAATTCTTCCTTTGTAAGTCTTACTGCAGGTTTAACATACGAACTTACTGCTTCATTATCAGTGCGCTGTGCATTCTCTGTATGGTCATGGCATACTGAAGCAGGAGTTGCAATTGGCAATTCCGGTAATTCTTTTTCAACTAATTCTAGCGACCCTGGTGTTACTTCTACAGCTTACGCTGTTTTCACACCTACCGCGAATACAAATGTTAAGATTAGATTAACTACTATTTCAGCGCATGTTGCGACTAACAACGATGTAGGTCAAATCAGTATTATTCAAATGACCGCCCAAGGACCAATAGGTGAAACAGGACCCACAGGACCCACTGGACCCACTGGGGCGACAGGCGCAACAGGACCCACCGGTGCAGCAGGACCGACCGGAACAACTGGCGCAACAGGACCCACCGGTCCCACCGGACCTACCGGGCCAACTGGACCAACTGGACCGACTGGTGCAGTAGGACAAATAGGACCCACCGGTGCAGCAGGACCAACAGGCCCGTATAACAATACATATTCGATCTATTTTGCTAATATTAATACAAGCTCAACTGGTTTTAACGCCCTACCAACGAATATGGATTTACAAAAATACGATTATTTATTAGATTTTTTTATAACTGGTTTAGAAAATAATACTTGGCTTTATCTAAGGTTTAATAATGACGACGCTTCTGGTAGTTTAGCAGCGTGGGATAATTCTCTCATCTTCAATCCTAATAGTTCGGCAACGGGAAACATAATTATAGCAAGTGGGACATATACAAAAGCAGGTTTTGGTAATAATATTTACTGGTTAAACGGAGGATTAGGCGTGGGTGCTACTACAATTCAATTAAAAGCCACATATAAAATATCGGCAATTAATGCTTCTACTTTTGTAGTTTCGCTCGAGCAATGTCAGCCAGTTAGCATAACAGGAGTCAACAATGTAGCCCCATATTATCAAGTGTTCGCAAGTCAAATTAAATATGTCTATAGTAACAATCACGCCACAAGATGGGCACCATCAAATATTGGTATCTTTACAAGTGGAGGATCATTTACAAATCTCAACTGTTGCATTCAGCAATGTATAAGGTCAAATGTTGCAACCACCCATTGATAGTAGAAATATATTTTAAAGGGGTTATACATATATTATATTATATATAATGGCAAGTAATACAGTATTTCATACAACGAATGGGTTTGAAATCCATTTATTTCCTATTCAGGTGGAAATAGGAAAAAAAGCAATTATAAAGTATATTCAATTGTCATCGATTGGAATGTATGATAAAACATATATTCTAGATAATGAAGATTATACGAACTGGGGTAGCGATGACAATTACATTAAAAATTATATATGTCAGAAAGAATCCTATTTAGGGCAACCTATCCCATAAAACATATATAAACGCAATCTATATCTGTTATTATACAATTAAACACATTCGTTGTATAATGAATCCGGTCCCTCCGAATACCCGCGCGGCCGATCATCCACAACTCCTCGAAGGTCTTACCAAAGCCATATCTGAATATTACATTGTAGAAGGTGGGTCATTCCAAATCCGCGCACAAGTGGACCGTCTTCGCGAGTTTGTCGCCAAACGTCAACCCAAATCCATTATGGAGATCGGTTTCAATGGTGGACATTCAGCACTTCTTTTTCTGTCAATAACGCCCCCGGAAACAAAAGTCGTGAGTTTTGATTTAGGAGAGTACGCCTATGTTTTTGCAGCAAAACGGTATATTGATTCTGTATTCCCAGGGCGGCATACCCTAGTTACGGGTGACAGCACAGCAACGATCCCTAATTATGAAGAGCAGGTTGCACACCGTCTGAAAAATGCCGAAACTGCGCCGCCGCTGAAGTTCGACCTGATTTTCATTGATGGCGGACATCAGGATGATATTCCACTGAAAGACATTCTTAATTCGCAGCGACTTGCACGGGATGAAAATACGATTGTCGCGATCGACGATATTTGTCGCAACCAGGAGCGTCATGCGCATTATACAGTCGAACCTACAAAAGCCTGGGATCAAATGGTGAAAACCGGTGTGATTACCGAACACGGTTTCGATGATTATTACGAAATCATGACACAAAATAACGACCCTAATTTGGACGGATATAAAGCGCGTGGAATGGCGTGGGGGCAGTACTCTTTATTACCTGGGGCGGATGAAGACGCGGATTCGTCAACAGAAACCGACGCAGTCGTTGCAGCAGCCAAATCCGACCCAACGCCTGCGTTCAAGAGACTCCGTTATAATTACTATCAAAACAGTTGTAAATTCATGGACCGAAACCAGATGCTGCAAGAGATACATAACCAGCATCATCATTACAAGGACCTTGAGAAGTTGATTGCAGTGGCGGACATGTACCTCAATTATTTTCCCACGTATAATAAGCGCGACAGTAATTTTGTAAAGTTTTATCGCGCTTGTTCGAATTTCACGGTGGATCCGTTATTGTCGGTGAAACAGTTTGAGGAAATCGTAGACACGCCATCGCCTCCATGGAATGAAACAAACGGCGCCAACAATAGTGAATCTGAACTGCCAGACACTATCAAGAACGCGTCAATTGCGAACTTGATAATGTTGTATGGTGATGATACCTGTTCGAGTATTCCAAAAATCATTCATATATTGTATTTTGGTGAAACTGATTTTTATAACTTTCACCATCGGTGTCTTCATTCAATGTTGCAGTATATGCCGAATTATGAGATCCGCATCTATAACGCGAAAGAACCGGTGGGGAATGTGTATTGGGACGATATCAAGAAGCAACCGCGTATCAGTATTCATAAAATGGATCCACCAGTCTTTTACGACGGGTTTGAATTGAAGCATTTCCAGTATAAGGCTGATGTAGTTCGTCTTGAATTGTTATACAAACATGGTGGAGTATATTTGGACCTCGATATGTTGATAACGCGCCCATTCGATAACGTCTTTGCGTCTGGACATTCGTTTTACATTAGCGAAGAACGGGCGAATGGTGCAGGCGATGGAGCATTGATCAACGCATTTTTGGCAGCGAAACCGAAGAATGGATTCATTCAATTATGGTTGAACGAGTTTAAGTCCGGACTTCGTTTGGGAATATGGGCGACACATATCCGCGATTCAAATAAGAAATTGCTTCAGGAACATCCACATTATATGCATAAGTATCATATTCGAATTTTGGATGGAAAACTATTCATGCCTCTTCACTGGCAAGATACAGTAGCGTTTATACAATCAGAGACGGTTCCTCATGAGTTTCCTCCCGAGTCGTATGGCACACATCTTTGGGAGACGATATTAGGAGATGTGATGCGGAAAAACGAATTTCTCCATAAGCAAAAGATGGAACTTACTGTATACAATTCGCGTTCATCTGCGTTTTACGCTGGAAAGGACGCGGCAACCGCGGCAACCTCAACCGACATTGCAGTCGCGGATGAAGATGACGACCTTACCATATATCCCGAGTATTATCATGACTATAGAAATGATCAATTTGTAGACAAATATATAACCCATGGTAAACACTGTGGGTATTTTATTGAAATTGGCGCAGGTGATGGAGAAACAAACTCGGCGTGTTATTTTTTCGAGAGATACCGTGAATGGCGCGGACTTACGGTAGAACCAGCGAAGGTGAATCATGATCGTATTCGCACGTGTCGAGCATCGTTGATACCCGTTGCAGTGAGTAATATCACATCATCGATTACAAACGGTAGTGGGCGTGGCGCTATTTTCTATGAATCGACCAATCCAAGATTAAGTGGATTGAAAGGGGCGCTTGAAAACAATAAAGACGGCGAAGAATGGACGCGTGTTGGATTCAAATCATATAAGGTCGATACAATTACACTGTATGACTTATGTTGCCAACAAACCGCGCCAGAACAAATTGATTATTGTGCGATAGATTGTGAAGGCGGAGAATACGAAATTCTCTCGACATACTTTGAAGAAAACCAAGCAACACCGGCGTCAGAGACGGGAATGACAATGCCGTCGACGAATAGTGGCGATGTTTCCCTTCTTATTACAAACAAGGTGTTTCGAATCAAATTCTTTAGTATAGAAGTGAGTTCGGACAAGATTCTGAATAAGATTCAGGAACTTATGAAGAAGAACTACTACGAAGAAACTGTGAATCCGTATCTCTCGGTGATACAATCGAGTAAAGGAGACGGGGGCGCAGGCGCGAGCACAAAGAAGGCGTATTTTACATACAAGGGTAATAGTGCAACGAATTCGCCACAATTATCTGATCGGTCTCTTTCTTCGATATCGTCTGGCGCCAATATGACTCCTCATACAACGCATACTCCGCCTTCGTCACCTTCATCGCCGGAATTTTCCTCAAAAAACCAAGTAAATGCGTCATTTTTATTGCGCCCTCCATTTGCAGAAGAGGTCGTCGTGATATGTATCGAGGAACGACCTGAGAGAACAAAATATGTAAGTAATGAGTTACTTTCTCATGGGATCCGCCACTCACTATTGATGAACAAGTTAAATACGGAAAATACGAAAGTAGGATGCTTTCGTTCGCATATCAAGGCGATTCAATACGCGCATAGTAAAAATCTCTCGGCAGTAATGATTATAGAAGATGATATAGTGATCCGCGACAACATTTCCGAACTCGCAACCTTGGCAACTCCGGCAAACGGTGAATGGGATATCTTGTATTTAGGTGGAATACTTACAAAATACGATGGAATGGATGCAACGCGTAAGTGGATCAATGGAACGATTTGGTGTAATCATGCATATATCGTCAAACAACACATGTATAAACCCATCCTGGATTTTGTCGAACAATTCCCAAATTTAATCGAACTCGAGAAGAAGAACATCGATTTCATGTATACTGAGTATATTCAACCGAAATACAAGTGTTGGTTGGCAATGGACCAATATATCATTCAGAAGGAAGGATATAGTGAGATTGATAGTCGCGTGAAGTGGGCAAACGGATTTGATTGGAACACATTTTCAATGAAGGTGATTTAATGTCGCAGTCACTGACGACGACGACAGCGGCGGTAATTTCACTGTCTGAAAATTCGTGCGATGAATATCATTTTGCGCGTGAGAAGGTTCGCGGACCATTTCAAACCCGGCTTGATAGAATGGATGAGGAAACCGGTCATATACATCAATATAACCGCGAAAGTCCATTTCGAGTAACCACATATCGAGAGGCGTTTTCATGAAAAGTGCCGTATCTGATTCTACTGCTTCTAATAATCGTTTCGCACCGCGTTTACTTACGAGGTATGCACCTGCGGTGCGAAATAATGGCGTAAACCAAACATTACGGTTTCCATGAATAACGGCCGGAGTGAGATTTCGACGTTTGTAGATTCCTTCGCGTGATGCGAGGGTATTGGAATTATGATAATACCGTTCGAGAGAATCCATGCGTGTATTTTGAAATGAGAAATACGAGGAAACTTGACCGTCGATATCATAATCGGGTGTCCATTGTCCGCCGACATACATAACATCCCACTGAGGTTTGGATGCGGTTAATCCGGCGAGGGTTCCTTTCATTCGTTCGAGAGATTTGTCCGTAAACATTACATCGTCTTCAAAAACAAGTAAAATATCGGATCTGGGGCGTTGTGCATGTGATTTCCATAATGAATAATGACTCAATGAACATCCCACCTCGCCGAGAACGCGCGATTTATCACGTATTGTATCCAGTAAATCAGGAAAGTCGGAGTAATGTTGCGAGAGATTGAGACCATCAATCGCAGGAAACCGGCGATAATACCCGCGGTCGTCTTCTTCGTTGAATGGATTACACGACAAAAATGGCATGTTGAATCCTGAAATATCGAATGACATTGGTCGAAAAAGAAACGGAATATTTTTGTATAGACACGCCATACGGTCATGTCTTCGATCTAAATTTATGACGACGATATCGAGTTTTTTTAACATATCTTTCCTATTTCAATGTAAACACACTCGATAATACACATTATAATCATGTAGATTTATACCATTTCTATGCATTCGTGAGTAATTACCCCTAATTATGAGTTTTTATATCCATCTATAATATCCACGACTATCCCCTTTATTTAGGAAAACGACTTAAGTCTTCATCTCGTATTTCATTTATCTGTCATATTTATCTGCTCGGAATTCCATTTCATTCCATTTCATAATTATGTCTACCCCGGTCATTCCTGTCTCTGAATCTTCTATAAACGATACCGTCGTTGCTGCTTCTGTAATAACTGCATCAACTGCATCAACTGCATCAACTGCATCAACTGCATTGAAACCACAAGTGATTGAACCATTATTGGAAGAGGATCAAAATCGGTTTGTATTGTTTCCGATTAAAGATCATGCGATTTGGAACATGTATAAAAAACAAGTTGATTGCTTCTGGCGTGCAGAAGAAGTGGATCTTACAAAGGATGTCGTTCACTGGAATACACTTAATAGCGACGAGAGATATTTTATATCCATGATTCTTGCATTTTTTGCAGCAAGCGACGGAATTGTCATGGAGAATCTGGCGCAACGGTTTATGACGGAAGTTCAATTGGCTGAAGCGCGTGCATTTTACGGATTTCAAATTGCGATGGAGAATATTCATTCCCAGATGTATAGTATTTTGATTGATACGTATATCAAAGACACAACCGAAAAGGATCGTCTGTTTAATGCGATCCAGACGTTTCCTTGTATCAAGAAGAAGGCCGATTGGGCGCTGAAATGGATCGGAGACAAGCGCAGCACTTTTCAGACGCGTTTGGTGGGGTTTGCGTGTGTAGAAGGAATTTTCTTTTCTGGTGCATTTTGTTCCATCTACTGGATGAAGAAGCGTGGACTCATGCCAGGATTGACTTTCAGCAATGAACTCATCTCTCGAGATGAGGCGCTTCATACTGAGTTTGCGGTGCTGCTGTATACGAAGATGGTGAAGAAGATTCAGCGTCATCGTGTCTATGAAATCGTGCGTGATGCGGTGGAAATAGAGAAGGAATTTATTTCGGAGGCGCTTCCTTGCCGTCTTATCGGTATGAATGCGAAGTTAATGTGCCAGTATATCGAGTTTGTTGCAGATCGTTTAGTTCTTCAACTGGGATATGATAAAATATATAATGCGACAAATCCGTTTGATTTCATGGAGATGATAAGTCTCGCTGGAAAGACGAACTTTTTTGAGCGGAGGGTAGGCGAGTATGCGCTAGCGGAGAAGAAGGTGGCGGATACAGTATTTGAGTTCAACGCCGACTTTTAGTTGGTTACATTTACATGAATAATCCGCGCATTCCAAAGCGTCGATGTGATTGTAATGGAGTCGATACCGAGACCGCGACGGGCGCCTGAACCTGAGGAGTAACCATTGGTTGTTTATGATTGAACATATTTGTATGAAAGAAATGATTCATTGGTCTTTGAAATGAAAATATTGGATCTACTACAGGATTATTATTATTATTATTATTATTATTATTATTATTATGAATAACATTTTTATTGACATCAAGAGTATATTTATCATTTAATTCTTTGATATTGCGAATTGCACTCGGTAGTGAAACACGTATCTTTGTTAATTTATCTAGTGTTTCATCTTGAAAATTAAGTTGGGAATAAGATACATAAGTTTCAAATGCTAAAACATCTATCATGTGCGTATCATTATATGTAGTAAATTTTAAATCCGTGATTTTAGATATTCCATCTGCATAGTTTGGAATGATAGATGTCGCCAATTCATCGCGACAAATGAGTCGTTTAAATCCGTCAGCAAATTGAAGAATATTCATATCTCCTATTTTATAGAAATTACTCCGATCAATGACAAGACCAAAATCATTTGCGCGTTTATAGATAAGATTATCTTCACCGCCCCACGCCCAATAGTTGGGAAATCCATTGATTCTCTCGAAATCCACGCCGCGAATTGAAAAAATGCCGCCAAGTGCGAAGTCAAACCCGTAATAATGCTTGATAACACCGAAATCGGTATGATAGTTCAGGATATTCTTATCATATGGAAGTGTATCAATGTCATTGAATATAAAAATGATGTTCTTGTAGTCATTCGGATATTTCTCTTTCAACGCTAAAAATCCGATGTTTTTCATTCCACCGCGATTGAATGGGCGTTTATCGGTTTGATGAATGAAAAAGTATGTCCAATCTTTGAGGGGAACATCCTCCATAATTTTATGAATGTATGTATTAAAAAACATCCGATGTGGTTCGCGATTGCGGTATGGAACAATAAATACAAATTTTGGAACCACATCAACCCCCGACGGTTCCGGTTCCGGTTCCATTGAAGATGTATTATGATAAAGTATACTATCATAATATAATAAAATATGGATATTTCAACGAGGGTAATTAGGGTAATATGGTAATTGAATTTTCGGCAGCGATGGGAGGGACGGCGTATTTTGCGAGTATCATTTTCGGAACAAGTTTGTCACGCATGTCGTAAAGTTTCTTGTAGCATTTGTTGATCGTAACTTCGCTCATATCACTCACACGGTTCACGTCTTTTTTGGTGATGGAAAGATGACACATACACGAGACAAAGAAGATAATTCCAGATGCAATACTGTGCGGTGTATTTTCAGGAATCAAGTTTTGTTTTTCAATCGTTACGGCAATAAACTGGCATAATTTCGTAAGTTCGTCGTTGATGGAGAGACGACTGCAATATCTCTCGATAAACGCTTCTGGTTTCGTTTTACAGAAGTTCGTTTTCTCTGAGTTTTCTAAATTAGATTCAAGTTCGTTGATGATACTTACGGCATTTTTACATCCTTTTGTCGCGCTAGTATTGTCGAGATTGAAGATGGTTGCAATTTCTTTGGGTGTGCGCGGGCAGTTGTGTATTTTACATGCAATATAAATCGACGCGCCAACAACTCCATCACGGTTGAGACTTCGGAATGTTTTGTGTTCCGAGATGCGTTTATGTGTGCGAAGTGCTTCATCGATGATCATTTTCGAAATGCCCTTATTTTGCGCGAGTGTGGTGATTTTCTGGAACATGTCGTATTGCGCCTTCTCTCGATAGGGCATCGACTGCCATTCCGTATACCGCCGGATTTTTAACATATCTTGAGAATAAGAACCGCCTTCACACATCACTTTACAACCGAAGGACGACTCTTTAAGTAGCGGGTTGACCGGCATTCCACATCGGGTTGGGTCGTTGTTTTGATTATCGTCGGCGCCATAATAACGCCATTCGGCAGTTTGATCGAGAGATTCGTCCTTGTATAGAATACTACATGCAGGGTTTTTACATGTGAGAAACCCGTCATCGGT
>Ga0209617_10000663_pt1 | contig 15496 bp, 13 predicted proteins | sample LakEriepJuly2011_2_FD_187459 | JGI IMG/M metagenome (GOLD analysis project Ga0209617, IMG submission 187459) | Freshwater microbial communities from dead zone in Lake Erie, Canada - CCB epilimnion July 2011 (SPAdes) (version 2) | ecosystem: Environmental > Aquatic > Freshwater > Lentic >... | reverse complement strand
ACTTAACAAAGGTGACATGATGGCTCAAGTCAAAGCCAATTTTCTGATGTAAGTCACGGGCGACAAAATAGGCTTGAATTTGCCAGAGGTAATAGTGAAACTGCATTCCCCCAGACTGTCCCCAGCGTCGGCTATCTTGCCAAAAGGGCAAAGTAAAGTAAACAAAGTGAAGATTGGGAATGGGGTGGCGTGCCAATTCGGCGTTAATAATATCCTGACTTTCATCGGGTCGGGTGAGTACCCAAACTTCATGGTATTTAGCAGCTTCGCGGGCAATATTCCAACCCACACCAGGTTCAGAACCCATACCTGGTTCACAGGAGTAAGCAGACATTAAAATCTTCATATTTATACTTGTATTGAGTAGTTAACGCTCTTCAGGCAAGGTAAGAGACAAGAAATATTCCCCCTGCCCCCTACTCCCTGCTCTCTCTCCCTGCCTCTGCTGTGTCTGTTTCTTCAGTTGTCGTTCTTGCCATACTATTCCTAGTATCAAGACGATAAAAAGCATGAAGCCTGGTTCTTCCATTTGAGTAAAAATAAAACCGAGAACGAAAACAGCTAGTGAAGTAATTTTCGAGGAATCATCTAGACCAAAGTATTGCCAAGCTAAATAGCCTAGAAATAAGTATGCTCCTACACCCAAAAGTCCCAAGTCTCCCCATATTCCAGCCCAGCCAAAAATTGGCATGAAAAAAGTAGAACCAGAACAAAGCCAAGAACTACCACAAAAATTCATTGCTTCCTGACTAATTGGATTAGTGGTAGCACCTAACGGTTTGAGTATAGACGAATAATCTTTAAGAAACCACACCCCTAGACGGCTTACCGTATGTCCTGGACCAAGACCAAATAACCAATCCAGAGGGGATTGATAGTGAGATAAAATAGAACGCACTGAGTAAAATTTGGTATACCAAGCATAACCATCTGGTCCGTAAAGTTCCGGTCGCGCCCAAGCTGTAAATGCGAGAAATGCTTCTACGTTCTGTATACACCACAGAAATCCGTATCCGAAGATAGCGATCGCACTCAGAAGTTTGATAGTTTTACCAATATCCTGGATATTGACCACAACTAAAAGACCCCAGGCAATTAGATACGCAAGCACAATTTGTTTGGAATCAGAAAATAGAATCTGCCAGAAAGCAGCGATAATTGCTACGATTCTCATCCATAATGGAAAAGTTTTTTCATTAGTGAAGAAGTAGAGGGCAAAGGCAACTGATACCGAAGCTGATACATAATTTCCCGCCCCGGAAACGAAAAAGACTCCACCGCATCCATCCGTGCCATTAAATCCGTTAGCATAGAGCTTCCCTGCATCAATTAGAGGTTTTTGGAAAGCAGCGAGAACAAAGTTAATTAAAGCAGACCAGATTAGCCATTTCTTAATCCGAGTAATGGATTTAAGAGACATGGGAATACAGACGATTGCCAGCAGAAAAATAAAAGGTTCGCAAAGCATCATGAAAGAGACAATTGCATTAATCAAGCCTGTGTTATTCCATAAAGCACTAGCTAATACGACCACTAAAAAAAAAATAATTGCGAATAAAAAAGAATATACAATTGCAATTTGTTGACGATCTTTTGCTTGACTTGTCAACAATACAACTACTAAAACAAATGGAACAATTGCGAAGTGAGCAATGTTAAGGATTGAGGGAGCATGAGTAATTGAACAAAAAATGCGGGAATAAAAAACTACAGAAAAAGCAAAGATAATTAAGCTGGTATTATCAATTAATCCCTTCTTTTTCGGTTGGTTTATTGTCGGTGAATGAAAATACATAATTTGGGTATTTTACAACTTTATAATCAAAGAAAATGAGCTTTAATCATTCAAAAATATACCTAATATACTCATTAAAAATTATTTCATCAGCAAACTCTTTTTCCATCAACTTTCTACTATTCTGCTTCATTATTACTAGTAATTCTTTATTTTTAATCAGTGATGTTAGCTTTTCAAGTAGTGCTTCTGAAGAATCACAAATATAGCCATTTTCACCATTTTGAATAACTTCAGAGGCACCCAACGCATTCTTTGTTGTGAGAATTGCCAACCCAGCACAAGCCGCTTCTCCTAAAACAGATGGATAACTATCACAGTTAGTTGGTAACACAAAAATATCATGACTTTTGTACAGTTCAATATGCTTAGGTTGTCCATATTCAACATTTTTTTCTATGGTGATGCCCGGATGATATTCAATAGAAAAACTTGTTACCATTGTCATTTTTAAGCCTGGCTCATAATTTTCCTTAAACCACTCTAAAAGTACATCACCTCCCTTCCGCTGGAAATCTCCCCCTACAAAGAGAAGACGAATTTCTTGATCTCCACGGTGGGGACTGGGTGTAAAGAGTTTGAGATCAAAGCAGAATGGTAGTTTAGTTTTCTTGATCTTACTATAAGGTACATCGTAATCTTTAGCTATCTGCTCTACCACAGCATTTGTTAATCCTAAAACATATTTTTGTCCATTGAGAATCTTTTTATGAATTTCCGTTAACCAACCTGGAGACGTTGAGCTTTTCCAAATTGGTTCGTACAGTTTTCTCGTCCATTCAGTAACTATATAGCTGCTATTATTTCCAGTAGCAAAATACCCATATAGTGCAGTAGATACTCCATGAAATAAGATTTTTCGGTCTTCTTGATTTGCTTCTTGTATACTTTTATAAAGTTTTCTTGATTCTTGAAGTCGGGAGAGAAATAAGGATGCATAATTTAGCGTAAAAATTGATAGTGAATGGGAATTACGGGGAGTTGGTGCAAAACGAAAAATTTTCAGGTCTATTTCCAAACTATTTTGAAATAGATTAATAAGTGGATACGTATTCAGGGAAGTTGGTGCAAAACGAAAAATTTTGAGGTCTATTTCTGGACTATTTTGAAATAGATTGATAAAACGCATTTCATAGGTTGTATTACCAAGATCAACGGGAAAAGTAACTAACAAAAGTTTTTTCATTTCATTACCTCAAACAATGTATATTTATTCACCTTCTAAACCAAAAAAACATCTATTATTTAACAAAATATTAGAGGTGAATTGTCATTTTTTACTTGGTTAGTGTGTCTGTCCAATTTATTCAGAATAAAAACGGCTTTCAGACTAAACTATTGTTGGCAACTGCAAGTTCTAATTGTTGACTTGTTAACTGCTCATAAATTGAAACTAAATGTTCTGCTGATTTTTTCCAAGTCAATTGTTTAGCTCTCATAAATCCCTGAGAAATCAATTTTTGAGAATATATGGAATCCTGTTTGAGTCTAACTACAGATTCAGAAATAGTTTGGATATCCATAGGCTCTACTAGCACTGCCGCATTACCCACCACTTCCGGTATGGATGAGACATTGGAAGTAATTACAGGTAGTCCGCACGCCATTGCTTCAATAACCGTCAAACCAAAACCTTCATAAAGAGATGGTGCTAAGAGAACATCGGCTGCATTGTAAAGTTGAATCAGAATATTTTGATTAGCAATACCAAAATCAAGAATATCTTGATCAAGATTATGTTCTTTAATAAAGGTTATTTGCTCTGCCATAAATTTGCCTCCTGACCGCCAAAGCCGCACTGATAGCCCTTGATCTTTTAACGTTTTTAGCACTTTCAACACAGTAATAATGTTCTTTCGTTGGTGAGTTGAACCAACATTAAGTAAACAGATTTCCTCAGGTAAACGTTGATATTTTTTCCGAAATGATTTTACTTCCTGGGATGGTAATGGTTGAAAAGATGCTTCAACTCCGTTAGGAACTACCAAAATTTTCTGTAATTCAATATCAAGCCTTTCATGAACATCTTTAGCTGTATTTGAGGAAACAGCAATAACACAATCAGCATAACACATTCCTTTAACTGAAAATTGCCAAGATGCCATACTGAAAGCGGGAAAACGGGATTGTCCTTTGAGAATTTCTGGATAGACAAATTGCACTAAGTCATGACAGGTAATAATAATAGGTTTGCCTTTCTTTTTCAACCAATAGGCAACATGAGCATTGGTATGATCAATGATGTGATAAATATCTCCTTCTACCTGACAAACTTGTTGGGGATGATGCCAATAGCGTTCATAATACTTGCGGATACCAGTCCCGGAGTGCCACAGATTTTCTGAGCTTTTGCTCCAAGGTTGAGGTGCAACCTCGACAATTTCCCAATTTGGACGGATTGCCTTTAATTCAGCAACTAAATTGTCAGCATAGACATCCATGCTGAAAGCAACACCAGGTTCTCTACGCACAATCACTAACCGCATTGCATATCTCCAAATAAATTGATTTGATATTCCTACAATTGCTGATCAAAAATCGAAATGAAGCTAAAAAAGTGAGCATATGTTTATTAGAAGCATCTTGATAATTATTTAAAACTGACTTGCCATTGAGTTCTATTTTTAAAGTCCTCAATATCTTTGATTCCAATGAGGTTTTCATACACAGTTGATACCGGAATATATTTACTATCAATAGGGACAATCTCTTTTTTGCCGTCTTTTCTTTTGAATAGACCGAAGCCGCTTTGTTGAATAGCTGTGAGGACATCTTCGGTTTTATATCCGAAATTATGGAAATTATTCTCAGAAACCTCAAAATAAATACACTTTACCTTCTCAAGAGTTTCTCTTGCACCTTCAATAACAAACTTTTCATATCCTTCAACATCCAATTTTAGCAAGGTAACGCTATCTAATTCTTTAGCAATATCATCCAGCAATGCAATCGAAACTTTAAGATTATTCTCAGATGAAATTGAAACTTTATTCACTTCATCATTAAACCTGTTGCTAAAATAGATGTATCCTTGTTGATTCCCTAAAGCACAATTGTAAATCTCGACGTTCATTAGACCATTCAACTCTAAGTTTTCTCTGAGATATGAACATATTGTGGGATGGGGTTCAAAGGCAATAGCTCTTCCTTTCTCTCCGATAGATTTAGCTCCTGGTATGACAGTGACTCCAACATTTGCTCCTATATCTATGTATATGTCGCCTTCTTTCAAGAAACTATGAATGAACTCGTAGTCTTCACTATAGGCATTTGGGTTACGCCAAAAAGCACTACAAATACCAGTTGGATGAAAAATGATGTAATAATCTTGAATTCTGATTTTAATTCTCAACAGTCTACCAAGCCCAGATCTGCCGATTAATACTGCTGATAGACGTTGAAACAAATTCTTGTCCCGAATTAAGTCAAATAACTTTCTGCTCACATTCATTTATCTCTCCTCCAAATAAAATTGTGTATATACAAAAGGGAATTGATAGTCTCTAATTTGGAACTGTGTTTTTATATCTTGGCGATATTAAAGATTTAGCCTCACGAGTGATTTCATGTCTATTGCGTTTGATTCGTTCTATCACTTCCAAAAAAGCTTTGACTTCGCAGTAGATATCTTGTTCGTAAAAGACTTCTTTAGACTTTGTGCTGTAATGCTTGCGAGTCCCAATATCAGTCATTTCTAGCATTCTGTCTGCTAAGACATCAGAATTACCGCAAGGATAAATCAGACCGTTGTAGCGATGGCGAACTGTATCGTTATACCCCCAATTACCACAGCGATCGCTTAAAATAGGTGGACAACCTGACACCATTGCTTCTGAAACCACTAGGGGATGGGGATCAATCCACGATGTAACCACAAAAACATCCATCGCTGCATAGTAAAGTGGAATTTTGGCTTGATTCACAAAGCCAAGATTGATAACCTCTGCATTACCAAGTTGGCTAAGACGTTGATTAATCTCGGATTCTAAGTCACCTCCACCAATCATGATTCCTCTGACACGCGGATCACGTTGATGGGCTTTTTCTATGGCTTCAATAAATTCAAAGGGATTTTTTCGCTCTATATATTTACCTGCAAAGCCATAAATTAAAGTATCCTCATTCCCACTAAGTTCCTGACGAATTTTCCAAATTTCGTCTTGGTTTTGCCTAATTGATTGCTCAAATCGTTCACCATCTACGGGGTGACACCCACGGACAATTTTTTCGTCTGCAACACCATAATGACGTAAGTGAATTTCATTATGGTCGCCACAGGAGAGCCAGTAATCTGCTAAATTAAGCATCCAGGGGTAAAGAATCGCCATCACAATTTGCCGCGAGCGACTATAGCGACCATCGGACATGATGGTTGCATCGTTTTGCATGATTAAAGGAATGCGACGGAGTTTACACAGCAGAGCAGTTAATCGGTAAGAGTAATTAACAAAACTCTGCATGAAAATGGCATCGAAGTTATCTGGAGTCAGACTATTGAACAACTCTGGGCTGATAACGTTCTTTTCTTGTTGGGATGGTACTCTTCCAGACAAATCTTTGAGATAATCATACTCATAGCCACTTAATACATCAACATCCCAAGGTTGAGAACTACCACCCAGAAGAGCATCACCACTGATCTGATTTTCATTGCAGAGGTAAAGGACTTTGACGGAAAGACCAGGTTGTTCATTTAATTTTCTCCAAAGTGGTCCGTGGTGTTGAGTTGGATGGGTAAAAACAATGCCTAAACGAAATGGAGCGTTCATAAATCTGAATCTTTGATAAATATTTATTATTGGCGGCTTATTTAACTAATGTGCGAATTTTAATCAATATCCAATCAATTGTTTTTGGACGAAGATGCGGAGCATATAACCAGGTAAAACCCAATTTTGCTAGTGGAACTGGCATCAGTCCAACCCAGAGAAAAAAGATGCTATAAATACATCGTTTCTGCCAATTAAAGTCAGAATATTTCCAGAGAGACTGAAACCCCCAATAAATAAGTTGAGGTGAATTGTCTGAAGAAACAGGATGGGCTTGAGGTTCTAGACGCAGAGATGCTAAACGTGACCACAAACGACCTAATGATCTCTTTTCCAAGTCATTAGGAACTTCCAGTCCGAACTCCTTAGCTCGTTGTAACAGCAGGGCAAAGTTTTGCAAGTCATGTTGCACAAATCGGCGAAACCGGCTGCCGGAAACTGATGTTAACGCCCATTGGTTGCTGTTGTGAATGCGATATAAACCAAGTGCTTCTTCAATGCCCACAACCTGACCATAAAATGGTGTTGAGATCATCAAATAGTCATCGGCTGTGGTCTTATAGTCATCGGGAATTGGGAAAACATTAGTTAGAGCAGTTCGACTGTAAGCATTACCACTCATGGGCGTACTTGTATAGCCACTGGTTTGGAGCAAGTGTCTCCATACCTCTCCAGAAGATAACTTCGCTTCAGTCGTAGGAATGTAATATCCTAATGGTTGCTTTTCGGTATCTACGACTTGTAAGCGGTAGTGAACTTTGCCAACTCCCGGTTTCCATGCTTCTACGACCTGCTCGACTGCATTAGACAATAGACAGTCATCAGAGTCAAGGAAAAGGATAATATCACCATGACTGGATGCAAAGCCACTATTTAGAGCCGCAGCTTGTTTACCGTTTTCTTGAAAGATGGGAATGATGCAATCGCCATATCCATCAATAATATTACGGGAATTGTCAGTTGATCCATCATCAACAACAATAATTTCAGTATGAGGATAGGTTTGGTTAATGGTGCTATTAATTGCTTCTGGGAGAAAGCGATCGTAGTTATAATTATTGATGATGATGCTAACAATTAACTTCTTATCCATAACTGTAACGCTTATTAATATTTCGGTGAATAGGAGAAACAGCTAAAATTTTTTAGGAGAGTAGTTGCTTTTAAGGTGAGATAATTATGAAACTAATCAACTATTTGAGTGAAGGACAAGCCTAAACGGATTGGTCTAGGTAGGTAAGTAATACTCAGCCTTAGTACAGCTTTCCAGGATAGAAATAAGCGTAACGATTCTTTAAATAATTGCCGAGCTTTTTCAATGTCGTTAAATTCCAATCTAGCCCTGCCACACCTATACAGCATATATGCTAACTGCTGTTCAATAAACTTTTGCCATTCAGGAAAGTAATTCGCTTGCAGCAAACTACGGTATATGAAAACTTCTGGCTCAAATTTATCAGCAGCCAGTCTAAGCGTTTCCATCTGGGGATGTGTTCTATAACGAGTTAAACGTTCCGCAACATAGTAAAATGGCTGACCACTGACTGCTAGTAAACAAGTAATCCAAAAATCATAAGCTCCAGAAACATTAGTAACGAGTAAATCGGTATCTAGAAACTCTTTTCGGAAAACAGATGCCTGTACAAGGGGAATTGTTTTGTTGAGCGCGAGATCGGTTGTGTTTCTTAACTCACCTTCAGAAAGTTTATCTCTTTTGAATATCTTTGTATTTCTATCGGTTTGTTGCATATCAATTTTGCCATCTTGAAGCATGATCCAATGATCGCTAAATGCTAATACGCGTCCAGAATCTTGCTCTAATGGCAATACTAGTCGAAACAAGAAATTAGGTTCCCAATAATCATCATCATTGAGAATAGCCACATATTTCCCTCTTGCTTCCAATATGGCAACACGGAGATTTAATGCTACACCAAGTCTCCGCTTGTTAGACCGATAACGAACTCGATCTGGTCTACTAACTGATTCGCAAATAGTTTTTGCAGCTTCGCTATCTGCATCGTCTGTAACAATAATTTCATAGGACTCAAATGTTTGTGCTAAAACGCTCTCGATAGCCTCTCGGATAAACTCAACTCGTTTAAAAACAGTGACAATGACTGTTACCAGCGGTTCCATATTACTTAATCCTCTTATTATAGGCTCTTATTTTGTTTGGCAAAGGTATTGTTGAAGGAAAACCAAGAGTTTTTTAGCCGCCCGAAAACAGTGATTTAGATATTGCGGAAGACTTAAGGATGGGATGTTTAGGTAATCCAATCCAACCAGGTGGAAGAAAGTCAGATAAAACAGATTGTTGATTATTCCAAGGTTCGGGGCGAACTATCAACTTATCTTTATGCTCTGATAACCAAGCACCCCACCAACTAAAGGTGCTGTTTGCAATCACAAAATGCTTACATTGACTCATTAAATACAAGGATTTTGCAGGTGTAAATCCTTCCACATAAATAACTTGACAATCAAGCAAAGCTAGGAGTTCACGACAGTAGGCAATATCATCAGAAAAAACAAAGATACAATCAATGGATCTTCTGTCTCGAACAAAATTGATGGCATTAATATAATATTCATTTGAACATACTCCCAAGCCAGAATTCTCGAAAAAGTCACCTCTTCTAACACTAATCGCAAGACATTCTGTTTTTTCCATCAAATCCAAAAGTCCCGAAAGCGGTTCACATATAAATTCACTGCTTAAAGAGAAGGCTTTAAGAATTACGTCTCTTTCTGGGAAAAATCTGGGCGATTGAAAAAATCCCGTATATGATTTATATGGTTGTGCGAAATCTAATTCATAATTATTTTTCTCACTTTCTATGAATATATTATTTGGCTTGTAAAACTTTCTGAGGGTAGAATTATGCTGAACTCTATTAGTAAATGAATGCAGCTTGGAGCAATATTGAAAATAGTTAAATACAGACAAATCTTTAAATAAGAATCTTTCAAATCCTTGGCGTATGGACAAATAATCATCTAGCAAAACTTTAACCTTAAATCGCTGTGAAATATTCAAAGCTAAAGCCAGTTGAAACAACTGATTACCCAGCCGTCCGTTGAGTCTAACGAAAACTTTTTCGGCGTTTTTCATAATATTTGCAATTTTTATGCTATTGTCATGAGCAAATCTCTAACTTTCTGACCAGCTACTCTCCAGTTCAGGCGCGATTCGTATTCATTAAAAGCAGAGAGAGCTAATTCTTTGTATTGAGTATAGTTGGTAAAGATATTAAAAATGTATTCACAGTATTCAAAAGGATCGCTATCCCGATCAAATAGCTTGCCATTCAAATCATCTTTGATTATTGTCGGAATTCCACCAACTCTTCTAGAGATACAAGGCACTCCTAGAGAATTTGCCTCAGAGAAAACAATAGGGGTACAGTCCGCTATTGAAGGTAGAATTAAGAAATGAGAATCGGCAATAAGTTGATATATTTTCTTTTTACCCTCAAGAGTAGATTTTGAAATAAAACCCAGAACTTTAACGAAATCAGGTAGGGGTTCGTCTTCAGTCGGTTGACAGCCAACTATTGTTAATTCAGTTTTTAAACCTGAATTATTCAGTTTTTTAGCCACCTCTAGGGCAACATCACCACCCTTACGAAACCAGTCAACTCCTAAAAATAAGAGTTTGCATTTATCAATTGGTCTAGATTCAATTGCAGCTTTAATGTCGTCAATATTGTGATCACTTTCAATATTAGCTCCAAAAGGTACAACTTTCACCTTTTCAGGATCGGCATTGTAATAGTTAATAGCCGTTTGGGCTGCCCATTCAGAGGAGTAAATTGCTAACTGAGATTTCTTGAGACTAATACTCTGAATTAAATGGGCATTATGGAGAGATTCTTTACAGAGATTACTATATACAGGGTAAAAATCTATTAAATTTGCAAAGGTTGCATCTGCCCAGAAAACAATCGGTTGATTACATTCTAGATAGGCAATTGAATCACTTCCTGCACTGAATACAACATCAGCTTTAATGCTGTTGAGCTTTTCAGGAATTTGCCTTGCATAGTTTTTTAAAATTAATGGCTCGATGTATTTTATATAGTTTTCTCCAAAACATTTGTAGTAACGACTTTTCAATTTACTTACAAATTGTAGTGCTAATCTATCCTCTAATGGTCCAATGTAATCAAGAGGTATAGATTGCTTTTGAAGTGACTCAGCAATATAATAGCCTAGCCCAGACCACTTATTGCTTAGAGTTCTTGCATCAAAATTAGTAACGTAAGCCATTTTCATTGATTGTTCAATCCTTTTTGAATTAAGATTATAAAAAATCTAAAATTTAGAACCTTTTTGCTTTCTTCCACTAGTCAGGAGTCAGTGAAGCACGGAGATAATTTTTAAATCGGATGAAAAATGACATAATTTATTATCTGCCTACAATCACTTCCTGGTAACTGCCTGATTTGAGAATTCGACCCTGTTCAAGTTGATAAATACAATCGCAATGCTCAATTGTGGAAAGACGGTGAGCAATAATAATGATTGTCTTACTACCAGCTAAAGCTTTTGTTGCTTCAGTAATCAGATGTTCTGTTTCAGTATCTAAAGCGGCGGTGGCTTCATCAAAAACCAGTATTTCTCTTTCGTGATAAAGCACCCTCGCAATTCCAACTCTTTGGCGTTGTCCTCCTGATAAAAGAACTCCCCGTTCACCAATAATAGTTTTCACTCCATCTGGAAGTTGCTCGACTACTTCGCCAAGTTGAGCCATTGCAATCGCTTTCTTTAATTTATTTTGGTCAATTAAATGATCAGCAACTCCATAAGCAATATTTCGTTCAAGGGTATCGTCAATCAAAAATATAGATTGGGGAACATAGCCAAGCATATTCTGCCAGGAGCGCAAATCGCTATAAACTGAAACTCCGTCAACTTTGATATCTCCAAATTCAGGGATAAAAAGACCGAGAATAACATCAACCAAAGTAGTTTTACCAGCACCAGACTTACCAATTAGTCCAATAGACTCTCCCTTGCGAATAGATAGGGAAATATCTTCTAGTACATTTCTTGTAGTGTTTGGATAGTGAAAAGTGAGCTTATCTAAAATAACTCTATCAGAAAACTGAAATGTTTGCTGCCCTTTTGGCAATAATTTGTTAGAAACTCTAGCAGAATCAAAGTTACTTATCAGCTTTTCTTTTTCCAATTCTTTAAAATCAAAAAATAGCTGATCAAGAGAATAACTGTTACCTCTAATTACATTAATGCCAGAGATTAAATTTCCAAATGCTGGTAGCAGACGAACTGAAGCAAGCGCAAAAATTCCTAAAACCCCAGTCAGATTTTGCGTTTTATCTTGATTTAAGGTGATAAATAAAAATGTAAAGCCTATTAAGAAACTCATCATTAACGGCTCAAGTACAAAGCGGGGAAGATTACCATAGGATGAAGCTAAAGTGTTACTTTTGGCATAAATTTTTGATTGCTCCTCCATCTGATCCTCAAAATAGGATTCGCAACCAATAATACGAGTTTCTTTCAATCCCCCTAATCCATGATTTGTAATCCGAATCATCTCCCCATAAGCATGAAACCCCTCTTTACTCCAACGAGCTAAACGGTCTTTCATTGGATGCAACAATCCAAAAGAAATAAGTAGCAGCACCGCAATAAGAATTAAGGCGATCGCATTAGTTTTGATTAAAAGCAGCATTAATGCCAGGACGATTACAGTATTAGAGATAAATGTCAAAGATGTAGATACTACACCAATAGAAACTGCATCTATTGTGTTAGTGATATTCTGAATAAGTGTTGCTGAATTAATCCGTAGGTGGTAGCCATAAGGAGCTTCGATATATGCTTTTAGAAGCTTACAAGACAGTTCTCTTTTCAAACTAGAGCTAAATTTGAACACTGCTTTTTGAGCATTAAAAGCCAAGAATGCTTTTAGATAAAAGGCAATAATAACTACAGATCCTAGAATGATCAAAAATTGCTGCTCAGAGTTAAAATGCAACTGTTTGTAAATTAAATCTAACCAGTAAATACTTTTGATTGCATCTGGACTGATAGCGATGCTAATGAATGGAGCAATCATGCCAGTTCCAAAAACTTCTAAGCTAGAAACAAGGATGAATAGAAAAAGCATCGCTACAAGCGATTTATGATTGCCTTTTGTAATATATAACAGCTTAGGGAGAAAATGAGTCATTAGTGCTTAATCCCTGATGAATTGGATTTATAAAGAGAGACATCTAAAATTAGGCTATTCAAAAAATTTAAGAATCTTTTTTTATGATTTATAGGACTTATTTTGTATCTTTTACGATGTAGAGAAATCAAACTAAAAGGTGAGGTAAATATGCTCAAGTAGCTTGACGGATGAAGAGTGGTTAATCATAGAACCGCTATTGCCAAAGAAAAAGCTGACTCGTCCGCAGACATGGACTAAACGAGAAATCTTAAAATCTTAGATGGTATTTTCTATCAACTCAGAACCGGATGTAATTGGGGAGACTTACCCAAAGATATGCCTCTCTACTTAATTATGTACGTGTACAGACTAAAGGATCTTGTTTTTATATGTGTACCAAATGGTCGCGCAATTCTCTGATAGCAGAACGGCAAAGCCTAAGAATTTTTTTAGGTACTTGCCTATAATCTTCACCATGGCTGTGAATTAACAAAAGATAGTGGTATATTAAGAAGACTCTTATTTGTTTTGAGTTAGCTGCACTATAAACAACGTTCTTAATTGATTTTAAAGTAGCTCGTCTTAGCCTTGATTGACTTATAGTGGCAGATTTATTAATTATTTTCCAAAACTCATAGTTCTGCTGATAGATTCGTGTCACACCCTTGGGCGCGTTGCCTAAATTCCCGTATACACCTCCTTTATGAATTCGATAAACACTCATTACCTCATTGAGATATCTTATCTTTCCGTGCTGTGCTGCGATTAGGTATAGTCCATAATCTCCAAAAGGAAGAGAAGCAAACCAATCAGGCAGATTTTGAATCAAATTTGTCTTGATTACAACTGAAGCAGTTGCAATATAGTTGCTTCCTTCAAGGAGGTTATCCAAAGTGCTAACTTCTGGGGTTAAATCATCACTATTTAGTCGATTTTTTTCGGGATAATCCTCATTGATAACTGCGGCGTTATGAAAGCAAATGGCAAAGTCAGGGTTGGCTTCCAAAAAATCAACTTGTTTTTGCAGTTTAAGAGGATCGGTCCAATAGTCATCACCGTCACAGAGGGCAATATACTTAGATTTGGGAGCGGTGATTAAGTCAATACAATTTTGTGCTGCTCCTACATTTTTTTCTTGTAAAATTAGTTTTATCAAGTCAGGGTATTTATTCTTGTACTCTAATAAAATTTCTCTTGTGCCATCTGTTGAAAAATCATCTGCGATAATTATCTCCCATGCAAAATCAACTTTTTGCACAAGAAACCCATCAATTGCTTGTTTTATGAAATTCACATGATTGTATGTTGTCGAACAAACTGATAGTAAAGGAACGTCCATCTTATTTACCCTTTTCACACATTAGAAAAATACTTGAGCATAAATCAGGATATTGTTGTCCCAGTTGATAACACCCTTCCACATATTCTGGGGAAATTATATCTGTACTTAATAATCTATCCCATTAAAAATTGGCAAGTGCTTTAAAAAATATTCCAGAGCGGTGAATTAAAATATCAATAGCTTCATTTGAGGCTTCAACACAGGTAATATCTTTAAAAAGAGTTAACAATCTCCTTCTAAAATCTCCTTTAAAACTTCCTAATTCCATTATATTGCCTAAACGAAAAAATGGAGTAAATGACTTAATCATGAAAGGATGAATTACATCTAAATCGAAATCATAAATATATTTGTGATTAGATGTGTCTTTCCATTCTTGGTTGTAATCTCTGTTTGTAATCATAGTTTTAAACTCCGGTGATTATTAATCTTGTCCTGGACGATAAAAACGATTTTCCGGTTTTTGATACCACTCATCAAGTGTTGATGGAGTTCGAGAAAAGAAACCTATTAATTGTTGTAACCGAGAACTCATTTTTTCTAATTTATCATACCCTACAGCCCTTGGGTAATCTAACTGTTGTTTCATAAATGGTTTTGTCAAAGTTATAGTTATTGCTCTTCTTGCCTGATCAGTTTTGTTAATCCCTGCTGCGTGCCATAAATTTGAATTAAAAAATAAAATATCTCCTTTTTTGCCTAAAGCTCTATCCGATATATCATAAAATTCTTTTTCAGTTGGTTTTTCGTCCTGCTTATGAGATCCAGCTAACAGATAAGTAGCTCCGTTCTCCAAAGTAAAATCATCCAGCATGATTAACAAATTAAGCATCAATGGAAATTCACCTGAAAAAAATCGGACATCTCTATGAATATTTGCTACATAAGACGGCTTTTCAGGTAGATTTATAACACCTCCATAGCTATTAAGAATAAAATTGCCATTGAAATAATCTTTAATAAAATTAAATATTTCTGATTGGCATATTTTATCAATCACTTTTATATAAACCATGTCATGAGATGCAATTAAATGATGAACTGTTCCATCTGTAACAGCATCTATGCCATTTTTAATCTGAATCTTTCTACACAAATCATAACTTCTTGCAAGAGAGAGATTAATTTTATCAACAAACTTATCATCGAAGACAGAATCTATGATAGTAAATCCGTATTCTAGTAAACTATTTTTATGGCTGTTCATGATTATTTGCTCCATATATGTCCATGAATTCCTCTCTTAAAATACCTAAAAATATTTTATCAACAAATTCACCATTCCTAAAGTACCAATTTCTTAAAACACCTTCTTTTTTCCATCTACATTTATTCATGAATAGATTCAAAGATGGCTGATTATTGGCAATAATAGTTGTTTCTAATCTATTTAATCTTAATTCATT
>Ga0209617_10000661_pt1 | contig 15523 bp, 17 predicted proteins | sample LakEriepJuly2011_2_FD_187459 | JGI IMG/M metagenome (GOLD analysis project Ga0209617, IMG submission 187459) | Freshwater microbial communities from dead zone in Lake Erie, Canada - CCB epilimnion July 2011 (SPAdes) (version 2) | ecosystem: Environmental > Aquatic > Freshwater > Lentic >... | reverse complement strand
CCTCACGGAAATCCGCACCAAGTCGGCCCTCGACAAGGACCTCGAAGCCAAACTTCAGGCCGCCTGCGACGAGTGGAAGCCCACCTTCGCTGTCTAAGGGCTGAAAACTGGAAAGCTGAATACTGAAGAATGTTTCATGCCGATGGAGACCTCCGCATACGTACCAAAGAATTCGCCCGCCGGGTCGCGCGAGTTTTTCGCGCGCTCCCGGCTCGTGACCGCGTGGCCCAAGTTTGGGGCGACCAGCTCTTGCGGGCCGGCGGTTCGGTGGGAGCAAACTATCGGGAGGCTCAACGCGGTCGTTCAACTGCCGAATATGTTTCTAAACTCGGTGACTGCCTGCGCGAAGCCGACGAATCGCTTTACTGGCTTGAACTTATTGAAGAAGAAAAACTGCTCTCTCCCGCCCGGCTGGCGTCACTCAAGGACGAAGCCAGTCAACTCATCGCGATTTTCATCACCCTCATCCGCAAAGGCCGTGGCTGATTTTTCAGCCTTCCGCCTTCAGTCTTCAGCCCTTTCCTAACCGTGGCCTCAACCCGAGACATCCGCCGCCGCATCAAGTCGGTCAAAAACACCCGCCAGATTACCAAGGCGATGGAGCTGGTGGCTGCATCGAAGATGAAGAAGGCCCAGGCTGCCGCGCTCGCCGGCCGGCCTTACGCCGAACTCATGGCGAAAATGCTCGGCGCCATCGCTGACCGCGTCGAAGAGGCCCAACATCCATTTCTCGCCAAGCGCGAAATCCGCACGCGTGGTATCATTTTGATCACGTCAGACAAGGGACTCTGCGGTCCGTTGAATTCCAACGTCCTAAAAGTTGTCACGGATATCAAAACCCCCGCGAAGTACGCCGTCATCGGCCGCAAGGGCACGCAATTCATCGCCCGGACACAACGCGATTTGCTCGCTGACTTTCCCGCGAATGATCGAACCTCGTTTGCCGACATCAAGATTGTCGCCGAATTCATGGTGAAACAGTTCATCGAAGGCGTCGTCGACACCGTCGAGGTCATTTGGCCGCGCTTCCGTAACACCCTCGTTCAAGCCCCCACGATCATGACGCTCCTCCCGCTCACCAGCGTGAAGGACATCATCGCCGATCTCCACTCCGACGCCGGCCTTGCGGTCACGACCGCCACCAAGTCCGCCGACAACCCCATGCTCTTCGAGCCCGACGCCGCGAGCGTGCTCGAGGCCATCCTCCCGCTCTACATTAACCGGGAGCTCTTCCAGCACGCGATCGACGCGAAAGCCTCCGAGCACAGCGCCCGCATGGTCGCCATGAAGACCGCCAAGGACAACGCCACGAAACTCCTCGGCGAGCTCACCCTTGAATATAACAAGGCCCGTCAGGCCGGCATCACGCAGGAAATCCTGGAAATCGCCGCCGCCCAGTTCGCCGCTTAATTTTTGACCACCCTCTCGCCCCTCCCTTTCCCTCGACCCTTTCTCACATGAGCAACACCGGTAAAATCGTCCAAGTCATCGGCCCCGTCGTCGACGTCCAGTTCGCGGAAAACGCCATCCCGCCCATCTATCAGGCGCTCACCATCGACTTCACGGTCAATGGCAAAAAGGAGAATCTCACCCTCGAGATCCAGCAGCACCTCGGCGGCGGTGTGGCCCGTACCATCGCGATGTCTTCATCCGAAGGTCTCGTCCGCGGTATGCCCGTCGTCGATACCGGCGCGCCCATCTCCGTGCCCGTGGGCAACGGCGTGCTCGGGCGCATCTTCGACGTCACCGGCAACCCGGTGGACGGCAAAGGCCCGGTCAAATTCGAAAAGCGCTACCCGATTCACCGTCCGTCGCCCACGCTCACTGAGCAAAATACCAAGGCCGAAATCCTCGAGACCGGCATTAAGGTCATCGATCTCATTTGCCCCTTCATCAAGGGTGGCAAAGCCGGCGCCTTTGGTGGTGCTGGCGTCGGCAAGACCGTCGTGATCCTCGAACTCATTAATAACATCGCGAAAGCCCACGGCGGCATGTCCGTCTTCGCCGGCGTCGGTGAGCGTTCCCGAGAGGGCAACGACCTTTACCACGAAATGTCCGAAGCCGGTGTGATCGACCAAAAAGATCTCAGCAAATCCAAGGTCGCGCTCGTGTTCGGCCAGATGAACGAGCCCCCGGGTGCCCGTATGCGCGTCGCCCTTTCGGCGCTCGCGATGACCGAGTATTTCCGCGACGAAATGAACCAGGACGTGCTCCTCTTCATCGACAATATTTTCCGCTTCTCACAAGCCGGCTCCGAGGTATCCGCACTGCTCGGACGTTCTCCGTCGGCCGTCGGTTATCAACCCACACTCTCGAACGAAATGGGTCTCCTCCAAGAGCGCATCACCTCGACGAAAAAGGGCTCCATCACTTCCGTGCAGGCCGTCTACGTACCCGCCGACGATCTCACCGATCCGGCGCCCGCCAACACCTTCGCCCACTTGGACTCCACCATCGTGTTGGAACGTTCCATCGCCGAACTCGGGATCTATCCCGCCGTCGACCCGCTCGCGTCCGTCTCGAAGGCCCTGCAAGCTGACATCGTCGGAGAAGAGCACTACAAGGTGGCCCGCGAGGTCCAACGCGTCCTCCAGCGCTACAAGGATCTCCAGGACATCATCGCCATTCTCGGTCTCGACGAGCTTTCCCCCGAGGACAAACAGACCGTCTACCGCGCCCGCAAGATCCAGCGCCTACTTTCGCAGCCGTTCGCGGTCGCCGAAGTATTCACCGGCACCCCCGGCAAATACGTGCCCGTCAAAGAAACCGTCCGCGGCTTTAAGATGATCCTCGACGGCGAACTCGACCACATCGCCGAAGGCGACTTCTACATGAAAGGTGGCATCGACGAAGTCATTGCCGCGGCCGCGAAGAAGTAATCCGTCATGGCCCTCACGCTCGAAATCGTCACACCCGAGTCCCGGGTCTATTCCGACACCATTGACACCGTCGTCATCCCAACGACCTCCGGTGAAATCGGTATCCTTCCCGGCCACATTCCATTACTGACGCAAGTTCAAGACGGAGAATTACGGGTAACTAAAGGCACCGTCGTATCATTTCTCGCTATTGGGGGTGGTTTTGCCCAAGTCTTTAGCGACAAAGTCTCTATTATCGCCGAGCGCGCCATCACCGAAGATAAAATCGATGAAAAGGCCGTGGAAAACGCCATGCAACGCGCCGAACAAGCCATCAAAGACGCTAAAGACATGGACCCCGCCGAGTTCGAGCATCTGCAGAGCATGGTGCGATTCTCCGGCACCCAACTCGCCCTCAAACGCCGCCGCCGCTGACGCATCTCAGCCAAGTCGTGGGGCAGGGGAGATACTCTGCACCCGCCCACATCAGCCCAAGCGCGACGTCATCCGTCGCGCTTTTTTGTGAACTTCCGAAAAAACCTGCACGTTGCCCTTGAAACTCAATCTCATCGCGAGCAGCCTACCCTCCCTAGGATGAATCGGATGCCCTCACCCGAACCCATGCCACTCTGTCAGCTCCCCGCTGGAGCGACGGGTCGGGTGTGTTCGCTGACCGGAGACATTCATTTTTGCCAGCGCGTCCGAGAAATGGGATTCGGTGAATCTTCCTGCGTCACGAAAGTTTCCGGCACCACCACCATCCTTTGCCAAGTGAGCGGCACCCGAATCGCTCTGAGCCACGCTGCTGCTAGCCACATCCTCGTCGAGCCGTTGGTCCAAAAGTAGGGCAGGTCTCCGACCCGCCCTCAGAGCGCCACGTCCCGTCTCACAAATCCCGACGCCATGCCCGACGCTCCCGCTCCACCCTCGTCGGATCCGTCCTCGATCCCACTCTCTCAACTCGCCGTCGGGGCCAACGCGACCATCCGCGAATTCCCAAAGCTGGGCACGGCATTTCTTCGCCTACGCGAAATGGGCCTGCTCGCCGGCACACCCATCACCCTCGTCCGCGCCGCACCGCTCGGCGATCCGCTCGAAATCAAAATTCGCGGTTACCATCTCACCCTTCGCAAATCCGAGGCGGATCATATCTTCGTATCGCCCGCTGCGTAGAGCATCGTTCATGGCTCTGCCCACGCACATTTCATCCGGTCCCCCCGCGTCACCCTCGCGCCAACCGGTCTACGCGCTCGTTGGAAATCCAAATTGCGGAAAAAGCACGCTCTTCAACGCCCTCACCGGCCTGAAGCAAAAAGTAGGCAACTACCCCGGCGTCACCGTCGAAAAGAAAGTCGGCACCGCCTATTCGCAGCACGGCCAACCCATCACCGTCATCGACCTGCCCGGCACTTACTCGCTCGCCGCCCGCTCGCCCGACGAGGCCGTCACCCGCGACGTGTTGCTGGGCCGCCGCGCCGACACCTCGACCCCCGATCGAATCCTTTGCATCGTCGACGCCACCAATCTTGAACGAAATCTCTATCTCGTTCATCAAGTTCTCGACCTAGGCCGCCCCGTTATCCTCGTGTTGAACATGATGGATCTCGCTGCGCGCGCCGGTCTCAACGTCCGCGCCGCCCGCCTCGAAAAAGAACTCGGCATCCCCGTCATCGCCTGCGAAGCCGTTCACGGCCGCGGCCTCATCGAGCTCAAACTCGCCATGAGTCGCCCCGATCTCCCGCTCGCCCGTCACGCCTGGGACATCCCCGCCGCCATCGCCCCCGCCGTCGGCGAACTCCAAGCCTCGCTCATCGCCCATGACCGCAAAGCCCCGCTACTGGCTCGCGCCGAAGCCCTCCTGCTCTTGACCGACCAAGACAGCGTGCGCGTCGCCGGTTCGTCGCCACTTAGTTCGCGCACCGCCGAGCTCCTCCGCGCTTGGCAAGAACGCTGGTCCGCCGCCGGCACGGACTGGGCCGGCACCCTCGTAAGTTCGCGCTACGATGCGATCGGCCGAATCGCCGCCGAGGTCGTCCTGCGCGACGGCACCGTCGGTCCCAGCGCCTCCGACAAAATCGACTCCGTCGCCACCCACCCGTTTTGGGGCTGGGCCGTGCTGGGCATCGTGATGACGTTGCTCTTTCTGAGCATCTTCACCCTCGCCGAAGGGCCGATGAACTGGATCGACACCCACATCGCTTCGCTCGCCGACGCCGTCAAAACTGCACTGCCTCCGGGCGATCTGCGGGACCTCATCACCGACGGCGCGATCGCCGGGGTAGGGGGAGTGATCATTTTTCTGCCACAGATTCTAATTCTCTTTTTCTTCATCGGCCTCCTCGAAAGCACCGGCTACATGGCGCGCGCCGCGTTCATCATGGACCGGCTCATGAGTCGGGTCGGCCTCAACGGCAAAAGCTTCATCCCCATGCTCAGCTCATACGCGTGCGCCATCCCCGGCATCATGGCCACACGCACCATCGAGGATCCGAAAGATCGGCTCGTCACCATCCTCGTCGCGCCGCTCATGAGTTGCTCCGCGCGTCTGCCCGTTTATCTGCTCATGATCGCCGCCCTCGTGCCCGGCGACCGCGTGCCGCTTCCGACCAAGGTGGGAATCATGATTCTCATGTATGCGCTCGGCACCTTCGGCGCATTTTTCTTCGCCTGGCTCTTCAAGCGCACGCTGCTCAAAGGCGCGCCGCCGCTCATGATCATGGAGCTGCCGCCCTACCGGCTCCCTCGCCTCAAAGACGTCGCGCAACACATGGTCGAGCGCGGTTGGCTCTTCGTGCGCCGCGCCGGGACCGTCATCCTCGGGATCAGCATCATCCTGTGGTTTCTCTCCGCCTATCCCAAGGCCCCCGAAGGCACGCCACCCACCCAACAGCTCGCTCAAAGCTTCGCCGGCCAGGCCGGCCACGCCCTTGAACCTTTGATCAAACCCATCGGCTTCGACTGGCAGATCGGCATCGGCCTCATCACCTCGTTTGCCGCCCGCGAAGTCTTTGTGAGCACGATGAGTGTCGTCTTCAACGTCGAGACCACCGACGACGACACCACCCCTCTACGCCAAGCCTTGCTCGCCGCCAAATGGCCCGACGGTCGCCCCCTCTTCACGCCGCTCGTCTGCTTCACGCTCATGATCTTCTACGTCTTCGCGATGCAATGCATGAGCACCATCGCCGTCGTGAAACGCGAAACCAACGGCTGGAAATGGCCGATCTTCCAAACCTGCTACATGACCGGCACCGCGTGGATTCTTTCCTTCGTCGTTTATCAAAGCGGCCGCGCCCTCGGCTTCTGATCGCCCGCCATGTCCCCCGCCGTCCAATCCCTCGCTGCCCTCGTCCTCGTCGGCCTCGCCGCGAGCTGGCTCGTACTCCGGGCCTACGTAAAAAAGAAAAGTTCTCGCTGCGGGGGCGACTGCGGTTGCTCCACGCCCGATCCCAAACTTCGCCCGCCCGCCCGCTGATCGGGTCTCGCTAGATGCACCCAGCGGCGACCGCTACGCCCCGCGCGGTCCATGCCGCCGTCCGCACCCAATTCGTTGCCACCAGCCGCCCGTACGCACCCGCCTCGAACCCTTGCTCCAACTTCCGGTGCAGCGGCACTTGCACGATCACCGTCGAGAGCCAGTTGACCCCAATCAGCCCCAGCGAAATCGAAAACCAGCCGCTGCGTTCTCCCGCCCATAGCAGCCACGCCGCGCTCCCCAGCTCCGCCACCATCAAAGGTCCCACGATCCACGATATTCGCCGCGTGTAGTCCGCGTGATACGCTCCGAACTCCAACCGCCCCACCGCCGCGAACTGCGGATAAATCACGATCTGCACCATCCAGATCAGTCCGATCAAGGCCCAGGTCACCGCCAGGTGGATGATTTCAACCATGCCCCGACGTTACGGCTTTTCCCTCTGGAAACAATCTCGGGTTACTCCAGAAACTTGCCCTTGTCCGAATCCTGACGGGCTTTTTGCTCTCGCGTTCTTCACTTCAAACCAACGCGCCCATGGACCCGTCCGTCATCCTCTTTCCCTTCGCCATCCTCGGCCTGCGCGCGATGTTCTTTATGCTCGCCGGCGTGATGCATAAGTTCCGCTTCCTCAAATACGGACTCGGCCTGATCCTCGTCTTCGTCGGCCTCAAGATGGTCTGGCTCAAAGCCGCCTTCGACGAAAAATTCCCCATCACTTGGTCGCTCGGGATCATCGGCACGTTGCTCACCATTTCCATCGTGGCGTCGCTCGCCATCCCGCCCAAGACGGAGGCTAAACCCCCAGGTGCTGCCTGAGGCGTGAAATCAGTTCGATGATGGCGGTCGCGAACAACGCGAAGTAAACGACCGTCGCGACCAAGAACCCGTAGGCGGCAGCCACCGCCACACCGTCGCGCTCCATCACGCCGAGCATTCCGAACACGATCACCAACGCCGGCAGCGTGTTGGTGAAGGGAAAGCCGCTCAGTGGCAGCAGTAGCAGTCCAGCCCCGGCGCACACCATGCCCATATGAACGAAACGCATCGCGTTGCCCTCCGTCAGCCAGAGCCAGCGCGGCCGCAGCCGCTTTTCAATCCAACCAATCAGTTTGCTCGCACCTTCGAGCACCGCCCGGAAAAATTTCGGCGGCAACTTTACCTTCAGCAAACGCTGCGGCAACCAGGGCGGCCGACCGAGCGCAAAGCACCCCGCCAAAGCCAAGATCGCCAAACCAAACGGCGTCGATAATCCCGGGATCGCAATCGGCGCGCAGAAGGGCAGGGCAAGAATGATGATCAACAGCGCCGAAGCCCGCGCCCCAAGCGCGTCGATGATCTCTTGCAGCGTTACCTCGTGGTCTTGGAATCGCGCCGCGAGCGCGTGCAACTCGTCGGAGAATTTTTTAAGCGGATCGGGCGTGGGCGTCGTCATGAAAAAAAATCAAGCGGTGTAGGGCAGGGGAGTATCCACGGCTATGTGCCCCGCTTGTTGCCGTAGAGTTCGATGTGCAACCGGTGCGCGTAGCGGTAACCGCGCGCTTTGCACACCTCACCGAGCCACCCCGCCCGCTCGCGCATCGCCTCCAGCGTACGCGCCTCGGGCATCAATTGCACTTTGTGCCGTGGAATATCCCACTTCAACGAAGCCAACATTCCTTCCAGCTCCTCCACATCCGACGGCGCCGCGACCACGAATTTGAACTGATAGTCGCAACCCGCATCGAGCCACGCCCGCACCACGGTCGGCTGCCAACGCGTCGCCTCATGTTTTTTCCGCCACACCCCGTGCTCCGTCCCCTGCGGCGCCGAATTGAGCAACTTCGGTGACATCGACGCCAGATCGCACGCGACCGCTTCCGGAGCCACCGTCGCCGCCGTCTCGATCGTGATGTGATAACCCAGCTCCTTGAGCGCCGCCGCCAGCTCGCGGATTTCTTTCGCGATCATCGGCTCGCCACCCGTCAACACCACGTGCCGCGCCGTGCGATGCGACTGCACCACCGCCACGATGTTATCCACTCTCATCGTCGTCCCCTCGGGATTCCAAGAGGCATACGGCGTGTCGCACCACGCGCAGCGCAGATTACACCCGCTCGTCCGCACAAAAACCGACGGCACCCCGCTCAATGCCCCTTCACCCTGCAACGAATAAAAAATCTCCGAAATCAGCATCGCTCGAAACTTAAATAACCCCGGGCTTACTCGGCAACACCCCCGTCTCCGCATACCCCGTCGGATCACTTACCCCGGCGAGTTCAAACGCCTCGCGACGCTCCACACACGTCCCGCACTTCCCGCAATGCACGTCGCCGCCCTTGTAGCACGACCAGGTCCGCCCAAAATCTACCCCCAACTTCGCTCCCGCCACCGCGATCTCCGCCTTCGTCATCGCGATGAACGGCCGCAGTAATTTCACCTCGGCATACGTGCCGAGCCGCATCGCGTCACCCATCGCCCGCATAAATTCTTCTCGGCAATCCGGGTAGATCGCATGGTCGCCGCCGTGCGCCGCGATCACGAGACCCTCCGCCCCCCGACTCTCCGCCAAGCCCGTCGCCACCGCCAACATGATCGCATTCCGAAAGGGCACCACCGTCTGCTTCATGTTCGCCGCCTCATAGTGTCCCTCCGGAATTTCGCCCCCATTCTTCAATAGGTCCGACGCAAACAACCGGTTCACAAAGTCTAGGGCCACGATCTCATGCCTCACCCCCGCCAGCGCCGCCTGCTCCGCCGCAAACGGAATCTCCCGATGGTTATGCTTCGCCCCGTAGTCGAAGCTCACTGCTGCCACCACCACATGCTCCCGCCGCGCCCAATGCAGCGCCACCACCGAATCCATTCCCCCCGAGCAAAGCACGACCACGTTCATTCACCTTACTTGGCCACGGATTTTTCGAAAAGTCACAGTTAGAAATCAGCGCATTTCCACCGCTACCCGGCTTTGGATTCTTGCGCCTCCCGCGCCTTTTTGCGGCCCTTTCCCCATGCTCATCTTTCACGATCCCCTGTGCGCAGCCTACGGCTCCGCCATGCGCCCCGAGCAGCCCGCCCGCGTCACCCGTTCGGTTGCACACCTCCGCGCCGCCCATCCCGATTGGGAATTCCGCGTTCCGGCCCCCGAAACCTCAGTCGCCGACGCGACCTTGCTGCTCGCTCACACCCCCGCCCACCTGCGCCGCCTCGACGAAACCCGCGACTTCGATGCGGACACGCCTTTCTTTGACGACATCGCCGCCCACGCTCGCCGCGCCGTGTCCGCCGCTCTCGCCGCCGCCGCCCACGCGCTCGCCCGGCGCTCGCCCGCTTTCGCCCTCATGCGTCCACCCGGCCATCACGCCACCGCCGCCACCGCCATGGGCTTCTGCTACCTCAACTCCATCGCCATCGCCGCCCTTCACTCACACCACCATCTCGGTGCTCGCCGCGTCGCCGTTTGGGATTTCGACGCCCACCACGGCAACGGCACCGAAGCCATTCTCCACGCCCGCGCCGGCACCCCGACATTCTTCTTCGCGTCAGTCCACCAGCACCCTTGCTACCCCGGCACCGGAGTCGCCGATCTCGGGCCCCGCACCCGCAACTGGCCTGTCGCCCCCCGCACTCCACGGCCCCAACATCTCGCCGCGCTTCGCGCTTCGCTCGACGCCATTATCGCCTTTCAACCCGACCTGATTCTCGTCTCCGCCGGCTTCGACGCCTACGCTCGCGACCCCATCACCGCCATGACCCTCGAAGCCGCCGACTTCGCTACCCTCGGCACCTGGCTCGCCGAAACTCGCGCCCACCACGCCATCCCGTCAGCCGCGATTCTCGAAGGCGGCTACAGCTCCGATCTGCCTCAACTCATCGATTCATTTCTCACCGCTTGGTCCGCTCCCGCTTGATCTTCCCGTTCCCTCACCGCATTCCCCCCGGCCAATTTTTACCCCAACTTCATTTTCCGCACTCGCCCTCCGCCGAACCGCCGCCCACGCTTTTCGCCTGTCGAGATGATTTCACGTTTACTGTCTCCTTCCGTTCGCCGTTTTTTCGGCGTCAACTCCACCGCCACCACGGCCCCCGCCGCGTCCCGTCCCACTTCGCATCATCCTGCGCGTCCGACTCACTACAAGCTGCTCGACCGCCCCGACTCCCTCGCTCCGCTCTTGGCCGCCCTCAACCGCGTCGACGAGGTCTTCCTCGATACCGAGGCGGACAACATGTTTCACTACAAGGTCCGGCTCTGCCTGCTCCAATTCTATGTCGACGGCGAAGTCTACCTCGTGGACGCCCTCGCACCCGACCTCGATCTCACACCCCTCTGGGACCGACTCGCCCATGTCCACCTCGTGATGCACGGCAGCGATTTCGATCTGCGCCTGTTGCATGACCGCTGTGGCTTCCGCGCCAAGAGCATCTTCGACACCATGCTCGCCGCACAACTGCTCGGCCGCCAACGCATCGGTCTCGCCGCCCTCCTTGAAGAACACTTCGGCATCACCGCCGACAAATCCGGTCAAAAAGCCAACTGGTCCAGCCGACCCATCGTCCCCAAGCTGCTCGACTACGCCGCCCTCGACGTCTGGCACCTCCCCGGCCTACGCGACATCCTCACCCACGGACTCTCCGCCCTCGACCGGCTCGAATGGCTCGATCAACAATGCCGCGCCCAAATCCGAGCCGGCACCGAGGGCTTCGCCCCCGCCACCGAGCACGATTGGCGCATCGGCCGTAGTGAACGCCTCCGCGGCCTCGGCCAACCCGTGCTCCACGCCATCTGGCACTGGCGTGAAACCACGGCCGAACAGATCGACACTCCGCCGTTTAAAGTCTGCAACAACGACCTCCTACTCGACATCGCCTACGCGGCCGAAGACGGCCAGACGGCGGAGGCCATTTTAACCCAGGTGAATCTCGGCAAACGCCATGACCGGCTTATACCCGCTCTCTCCGCCGCTCTCCGCCGCGGCTTCGAGACTGATCCCTCCACGCTACCTCGCCGCCCCGGCCGCGACGCCGGACGCCGCTCACTCAACCAGTCCGAACTTGCCCGCCTCGACCGCATCAAGGAAGACCGCGACCGCATCGCCACCCAGCTTTCTATCGAAGCAACCTTGATTGCAAACCGCGCCCAACTTTCTCACCTTGCCCAAATCCCGTCCGACCTCGATGACATTCTCCTCCCTTGGCAAGCCTCCCTCCTTCGATCCATCCCATCCCTAAAATCCGCCTGATCTTCACTATGAAATCATCGCTCCGCCCCGCTCTGGTTATACTCACATCCACGGTTCTGTTTAGCGCCGGTTGCGCCACCCGCACCACGCCGTCCGGCGGCAAAGAAACCTCGCTCCTCGGCGGGGCCCTCACCGTCGCCACCAATTCTTTCCAACCCCCCGCCGCCACCACCGCAGCGGTCGATACCACCAAACTCGCCGGCCAAGGTAACCCCTCCGGCGCCAAAACCACGCTCCTCTGGGGCCTCATCACCCTCCACGATTATTAAGGTGGAGCCCGATGTCCTCATCGGGCTTCTATCCAACCCCCGACACCCATCCAACCCCGCCACCCGCGGGGTTTTTCTTTGCCCCGCCGCATCCTACCGCAAACCTGCCGCCCCGTGACCGCTCCCGCCGAGAACAACACCAACATCGCCCGCCACCTCGCGCTCATGGCCGCCGCGTCACCCGCCACCGCTGCCTTAAAAATTCCCCGCGGCCGCACCACGGCCGGCGCTATCGACTACCTCACGCTCACCTTCTCCGAACTCGCCGCCGAAGTCGCCGCCTGGCAACTCCGTCTCACCACCGCCGGCGTGCAATCCGGCGACCGCACGCTGCTGATGGTGCGCCAAGGCCTGCCGCTCATTGCCTCAGCCTTCGCCCTCTTCTCCCTCGGTGCCGTGCCGGTCGTGATCGACCCCGGCATGGGCCTCAAAAACTTCCTCGCCTGCGTCGCCCGCTCCCGCCCCAGCGCCCTCGTGGGCATCCCGCTCGCACGCATCCTCAGCCACCTCTTCCGCCCCACATTTTCTTCCATCAAGCACCGCATTCCCGCCGGCAGCGCGCTCACCTCCCGCCTCACCCGACCCGACCTCCAAAACCCGAAACCCTTGGTCGTCGCCAACCGCAAGACCTCGGATCTCGCCGCCGTATTGTTCACGAGCGGTTCTACCGGCGCACCGAAAGGCGTCTGCTATGAACACGGTCACTTCGACGCTCAGGTCCGCCTCATCCGCGCCACTTACTCGATCCAACCCGGGGAAATTGACCTGCCGCTTCTACCGATCTTCGCCCTCTTCAATCCCGCCCTCGGGATGACCACCATCGTCCCAGAAATCGACCCCCGCCGACCCGCCGACCTCAATCCCGCCCACCTCGTTCAGGCCATCCGCCAAGAGAACGTCACCCACTCTTTCGGCTCACCCACCCTCTGGCATAAAATCGGCGCTCACTGCGTCGCCGAGCACATCACGCTGCCGACCATTCGCCGCATCCTCTGTGCCGGTGCCCCCGTCCCCGCCTCGCTCTGGTCCACGTCCCGCTCCTTTCTGCCCAACGGCCAACTCCACAGCCCCTACGGCGCCACCGAATCGCTCCCTCTCTCCACCATTTCCTCGGCCGAAGTTTGTCACCTCTTGAGTGATAAACGTCATTCACCCCTCGGCGCCTGCGTCGGTCGCCCGGTCGCCGAGATCACCATCAAGATCATCGCTCCCACCGACACTCCGCTCCCCGAACTGACCTCCGCCCGCGAACTCCCTCCCGGAGAAATCGGCGAGATCATCGCCAACGGTCCCGTCGTGACCCAATCCTACGACGCCTTACCCGAATCGACCGCGCTCGCGAAAATTTCCTCGCCCGGCGGCATTTATCACCGTCTCGGCGACTGCGGTTACCTCGACGATGACGGTCGCCTCTGGTTTTGTGGCCGCAAAATCGAACGCGTCACGACCGCCCAAGGCCTCCTTTACACCGAACCTTGCGAGCAGATTTTCCGCACCCATCCCCGCGCCGCCCGCTGTGCCCTGATCGGTCTCGGCCACGCGCCCGACCAACTCCCCGCGATCGTGGTTGAAACCTCCGTGCTCAATTCAACCGAAGCCCGTGCACTCGCCCGTGAACTGCGCGAACTCGCTCTGACCTCGCCCTACACCGCCGCCATCAAACGCTTTTTTTTCCACCCCAAGTTCCCCGTCGACGTCCGCCACAACGCCAAAATCCACCGCCTCACGCTGACGTCCTGGGCTCGCACCGCCAAAGGCTACTAAAGCGACCCCAACCGGTCGCACCATTTTTTCAAACCGTCGCCATTGCCCGGTTTTCTAGGCCCGCAGTCCTTTCTGGTTTTCCGTCCATTCCGTGTATTCCGTGTCTTCCGTGGGCAATACCTCCACTCTTGTCACCGGCGGCACCGGCTTCCTCGGCCGCCATCTCGTCGAGCGCCTGCTCGCTGCCGGTCGCCCCGTCACCATCCTCGGCCGCACCCCCGCACCCGACCTGGAAAGACGCGGCGTCCGTTTCATCCGCGCGTCGCTCGACGACGCCAGCGCCGTCGCCGCCGCTTGCACCGGCATCGATACCATTTTTCACGTCGCCGCCAAAGTCGGCGTCTGGGGCCCCTACCAAGAATTCTTCAAGGCCAACGTTCTCGGCACCCGCGCGCTCCTCGACGGCGCCCGCACTCACGGCGTCCTCCGCTTTATCCACACCAGCACACCGAGCGTGGTCTATAACGGCCAAGCCCTCGCCGATGCGGATGAATCCCTGCCTCTCACTACAGATTGCCCCAGCCCGTATCCTCTCACCAAAGCCATCGCCGAACGCGAAGTCCTCGCTGCCAATTCCCCCAACCTACGCACCGTCGCCCTTCGACCGCATCTTATCTGGGGTGTCGGTGACCCGCACCTCGTTCCCCGCGTGCTCGCCCGCGCCCGCGCCGGCCGCTTGCGCATCGTGGGCGACGGCCAAAATAAAGTGGACATGGTCCACGTCGAGAACGTCACCGACGCCCACCTCCTCGCCGAGCGTGCTCTCATCGCGCACCCTCAGGACCCGTTTCACCCAAAAGGTGACTCTAATCCCGTGGCCGGCCGGGCGTATTTTATCACCAACGGCGAGCCTGTGCTCCTTTGGGATTGGATCAACGCCCTCCTCACGGCACTTGGTGAACCACCGATCACCCGGCGCCTCTCCCTTCACACCGCCGCCACCATCGGGGCCGTGTGCGAGACCCTCTGGCACACTCTCCCGCTCCGCGGCGAGCCCCCCATGACGCGCTTCATCGCCGCCGAGCTCGCCAAAGACCATTGGTTCAACCTCGGCGCCGCCCAGCGCGATCTCGGTTACGTTCCACGCATCTCGATGGCCGCCGGCACCGCGGCCCTCGTCGCTTCCCTCCGCGCCTCCCGCCCATGACCACCGCCCGTCACATTCTCCCGCCCGCGCTCGCGATGTCAGCCATCGTACTCGTTTCCAACCTCCTCGTGCAATTCCCCATCAACCCATGGCTCACGTGGGGCGCATTTTCCTATCCCGTCGCCTATTTTGTGACCGATGTGTGCAACCGCACCTCCGGTCCTTCCGTTGCTCGCCGCGTGGCTTGGGTCGGCTTCGCCGTCGGCCTCATTCTTTCCGTCATCTTCGCGCCGCTCCGCATCGCGCTCGCTTCCGGCACCGCCTTCATCGTCTCCCAATTGTTGGACGTCTCCATCTTCAACCGCCTCCGCCAAAAAACCTGGTGGCAAGCTCCGCTCTTCGGTTCCGCGGCCGCTTCCATCGTGGATACCTCCCTTTTCTTCAGCATCGCTTTTGCCGGTTCGGCCATCGCCTGGCTCCCTCTCGCCGCCGGCGATCTTGGCGTGAAACTCTTTATGGCGCTCGCCCTTTTGCCGCCCTATCGGCTGCTCGTTACTCAGCTCGCCGGCCGAAATTAGTCATCAGCTCGGCGTAAATTTTTGCACTAGCGATTAATTCCTTCACCTTTGCCCGCTCGTCCACGCCATGGTAATCCACGCCGCCCGGGCCGTAGCCGAGCGTCGGAATCTTCAACTCCGAGGCGAAGAAGTGCATGTCGTTAAAACCGGTCGAAACATTAAACTTGGCCGGCGCGCGCCTCACCCGCGCCACCGTCTCCGCCATCGCCGCAAAAAACGGATGCTCCGGCGGCGTGAAGCAGGCAAAATTCTCCGATATCTTCCTCACCGATA
>Ga0209617_10000660_pt1 | contig 15527 bp, 8 predicted proteins | sample LakEriepJuly2011_2_FD_187459 | JGI IMG/M metagenome (GOLD analysis project Ga0209617, IMG submission 187459) | Freshwater microbial communities from dead zone in Lake Erie, Canada - CCB epilimnion July 2011 (SPAdes) (version 2) | ecosystem: Environmental > Aquatic > Freshwater > Lentic >... | reverse complement strand
TTGGGTTTTAGTTAGAATGTGATTTGGTTATATAGGGTTGAAATCTACTACCTATTCTACTACCTATTTTAAGTTTTTAACCTAAATAAGGAAGCTATGAAAGGCACATTCAAAATTCATTTAAGATTTGACAAAACATTAAAGAGTGGTATGGTTCCTATGGAGATTGTTTATTCGGTGAGCAATCAACGTAAGTATTTAAATACTGGTGAAAAGATTTATCCTAAATATTGGAATCAATTCACACAGAAATGTATTTACCTACCAGTAAAGGATGCCAAAAAGGTATATCCAAGCCAGCAATTGCATAGTCAGATGCAGATTGATGCAATTACCAATAGATTAGATTGTATTTATAATCGAATTAGAAGCATTGAGCAAGACTTTGTCAGGTCTAAGACTCCCTTTTCTTCTCATATGGTCATAAATGCCTTTAAAGAGCAAGAAACTACGCCAATTAAAAAAGAGGAGCCAAGGAATTACCTATTTGATTTTATTGCTAATTATATAGAGGAAAATAAGCCACTCAGAGTGAAAGGTTCGTTATCTGTGTATAAATCATTAGCCAAGCATTTAGGAGTATATCAAAATTATTTAGGGGAGCACATCAGCTTTGAGTCAATTGATTACCATTTCTTCCAATCGTTTCACAATTTTCTAATTAGTAGGACGGTAGACTTAGCCAATGGGGAGAGCATAGGATTGTTGAATAACACCACCATTGCCAAGCTTTTAAGCACTCTAAAAACATTCTTAGGATATGCAAAAAGGAGAGGTGTTGTACTCAATCCCGATTATAAAGATTATAGGATTGTAAGACAGGAATTGGAAGTAATTGCACTTACCCAGGAGGAGCTTGATAGGCTATTTAAATGCGATTTAAGCAACAATAAAAGGCTGGCTAACATTAGGGATGTTTTTTGCTTTTCCTGCTTTACAGGGCTACGTTATAGTGATTTAAAGCAGCTTAGGTGGGAGCATATTAAGTCAACTGAAATTGTTCTAACGATTACAAAGACTAAGTCTCGTTTAAGTATCCCTTTGTCAGACTATTCTTCAGCAATATTGGATAAGTATAAACAAGCTGGTAGACCTTTACCAGTAATTAGCTCACAAAATATGAACTATGCTTTAAAAGAGTTAGGGGAGCTGGTGGGGATTGATGAGCAGATAGAGATTGTAAGGTATAGAGGTGTACAAAGAATAATCAATGTATACCCTAAACATAGGCTTTTAACAATACATACTGGTCGTAAAACGTTTGCTACCCTTTCTCTTGAGAGAGGTATGAGTGCAGAGGAAACTATGTGTGTAACAGGTCATAGTGATTATAAAAGCTTTAAACGATATGTGAGGATAACGGAGGAGCGCAAGAAAATAGTAATGAATAGAGCTTGGGGAGCTCCTGAAACTATCATATAAGCTTCTAATAGGTATTTAGTATGCACCTAATAGATTTTCTTCCCTCCAGATTATAACATTTATTTAAAGTATCGATTTGCAAATTAAGTAATTAGAATTAGTGTTTATACGAATTTTCAACAGAAGTAAATAATTGTTAATCAGTGACTTATCTATATATTTTTCACCCAATCAAAGAATGTCATTTCAGCTGTGGAAAACACAACTTGAGTGATGACACTATAAGAGTTAAATTTGAGTATATCCCGATTTTTTTTATTTAATGCCTTTGATATGACGTGATGAGACGACCGCAAACCACAATAGTTTAATAAGTAATTCTGCTTAATAGAACTAAAACAAACCCTTAACCAAACTACAAATCACTGAAACGTGCCTATTGGGCGCATTGGAATTGCTATGTCTAATATAAATTATAAGTACTTGATTATCAATTATTTATATTATTAATAAAACTTTTAATAAAAACGATTTACTAAAATTTAGAAAAAAAATGAGTAAAAATTTAAAAAACCAAAATTCTGAGTTGGGCAATGAAATAGTACATCAGGAGAGTACTTGTCCAGATTACAATACCAAGGTTAATACAACTTACACATCCACTTCTACAGCAACTGGGAAAGAGTTGGAATATGTGGAATCACTAAGCCGTCCCTTTGACCATACTATTATACTAACCCCTAAAGCACATATACAAATTGAGAGAATAGCTGAATCACTCAAACTCTATAAAAAGATTGTGATTGGGGTATTAAAATTGGCATATATTGTAGGTGAAGTAACAAAACATTATAAGTATTATGACAATAATGGCTGCAAACTAAATAAGAAACTTTTAAGTAAAAAAATGGGTACATCTAATAGTGAAATTTCAATGCTAATCAGAAGTCTTTGCCACGAAGAGTTTGGTGTGCTAAAAGTAATTAAGGGTTATAAAGTAGGTATTAGCTCTTCTAAATATATTCTTAGAGAGGAATTTTGCGAAGATGAGGTATTACTAATCGACTTTGCAAATACTACATTAAGCCGAAGTCTATTAAGGTATGAAGCCCAAAATACTTATTACAACTCTAATACACAATTATACAAATCATACCTACAATATTTAACTATACAAATACCAACACATTCACCATATCATTCCCTTATGATGGAGGATTTTAGTAATAATGAGGTCATAAGCACCGAACTCTATAAAGCAATTAGAATAGACTATCATCAGTTTTCTTTGTATCAAATAATTAATGGCAATTTCAGGGCAACCAGACCAGACCCACTAAGTAGAGTTCATACTAATTTAACCAACCTGCCAAAGGAATTTAGACAGTTTTTAAGGTGTAATGGTGAGCCTTTTTGGGAACTTGATATTCGTAATTCTCAACCTTTAATTGCAACAATTGTGTTCCAAGATATCCTTAATAAACAAGGAATTACTGATTTACCAAGTGACCTTTTGCTTTATAAAAGTGATTGCGAAAATGGGTTGTTCTATGAATATTTTATGAAATTAAACGATATAGAACCTACTCCAGAAGCAAGAAGTAGATTTAAAACACGCTTTTTTACACGCGTATTTTTTAGCCCCGTTAGAGTACCTGAACCTGAATTATGCATACAATTTAAAGAACGCTACCCTACTTGCTACGATATTATGTGCAAAATTAAAGGAGGGGTAAATAGTAATACGCATAGGGATTTTGCAATAGAGTTACAAAGAGCAGAAGCACAAATTATTTTTGATGAAATTAATGTGGGATTAATTAAAATGGGCATTCCAGCGTATAACATTTTCGATTCAATTTTGTTTCTACCTGAACACCATAAAATAGTTTTAGATATAATAAAAAAAGCCTTTAATAATAAGGGGTTAAACCCAGCCCTTAATACTAATGAATATGATTCTGAATTTGAGCAAAATCAAGGACTAAAATGCGCTTAAATTTACCCCTAAAGCTCCTCTGTGAGGCACTTTTCAAGTCAAGTTAGTAATTTGTTTAGGTAAATTTTTAGAGGGCTTATACGGGCTTATTTGGCTTCGAAACAGCTTGCAAATTAGGCTTTTAAGTTCTTTTAAATCAGTTAAGACCAAAAAAGTATGTTTATTATATAATTTTTCAAATATGTCTAAAGGGGGGGGGTACTATATTATTCGTAGAAAAATAACTTGAAATAATTAGCTTGATGTGTGATTTCACATTTATCACATAATAAAATGCCCTATAACGGTTGGCAGCTACAAGAAGTTGGCGATTTCGGAGCACAAAATTGTCAACCTAACACTCACGTTATTAGATGCACAAAGTTACAATTTACCACTGAACCGCCAATTTCTTGTAGGTGCTGTTATCAGCTGCCCTTCTGTCCGTCCGAAGTGCTATCGTGTCAAGTTTGCACGGAACTGTTGCTCTGTCCCCGTGTGTTGGCTTGCACTCTCTTTTGCTTTTTTTTGTTGGGCGGTGTGATGGCAAAAAAGCAAATGTGAGTGCAAAAGCGTTGGCATTCGTAGCGGTGTCCTTTGAGTTAGCACAATATTATTCCTCTGTATTTTTCATTGTCATTAACAAGGTATAAGCTCCTTTAGTTACAAATGTTTTGTTGGTCATATCTGCATTGTCTGGGAAAGTGATTTGAGTAAAACCGTTTTCGGTGTTTTGTGTGGTTACTTCCTGCATTGCATATTTATTTTTATCAGTTTGTGTAAAAACATATTGCTTTCCTTCAAAGCGAACTAAGCCGTCATTTGGAATTACAAAAGCGTTGTTTGTTGAAACTTGAACTTCTGCATTCATATACATTCCTGGGATTAGCGTTTTGTCGTATTGCTCAAAATGGCAATGAACAATTACGACTCTTTCGGGTGAAACGTCTTTGCTAATAAGGATAATTTCGCAATTGTATTTTTTGCTGGATTTATTATTGTTGTAAGCAACAATTTTTTGTCCGATAAAAAGTTTGTCTAAATCCTTTTCAAAAACGGTTAAAGCCAAATGAATGTCGGCAGGATTTATCAATTCAAACAAAACATCTGTCGGGCTTGCGTATTTGCCTATGTTCATTTTGATGGTGGAAACAAAACCGTCTATTGGCGAATAAATATTTATGCTTCGTGAAATTGTGTTTTCGTTTAAGTTGTCGGGATTTATGCTTATGAGTTTTAGTTTCTCCGACAAAGATTTAATCAACACTTTTTGCGAAAGATAGTCGGCTTGTGCATTCTCAAAAACCTTGTCGCTACTGGCTTTGCTTTCGTTTAATTCTTTTTGTCGTTGAAATTCTTTTTCTAAAGAACTGAAATGTGCTTTGGCTGTTAAGTAATCTTGTTGCAACTGAATGTATTGCTGGTCTTCCATTACCGCAATTACTTCGCCTTTGCTGATGTGCATTCCTTCTAAAAGTTTGGTTGATTTGAGATAACCACCAAGCGGAACGCTAACAGAAACCATATTTTGAGGTGGCACATCAATTTTTCCGTTCACTTTCAGCAAAGACGAAATTGCTTTTTGTTCAATTTTCCCTGTTTCAATTTTAGAGTTCTTTAATTGTGCATCGGTAAGTTCAACTGCGTTTTCAGTTGGTGCTTCTATTGTTGCTTCTTTTTCGGATTGCTTGTTTCCGCAAGATGTGAGGATTGCAAACGCTATTGATATGATGAATATATTTTTCATTTTATTTAGATGTTAAGTAATTGAGTTGAATTATGGATTGGTTAAGGTCTTTTATTGCATCGGTGTAATTGCTCTGAATACTGACAGCGTTGTTAATTAGCATTGTCCATTCCAAATAATTTATACCTCCATTTGCAAATTGTTGGTTGGCGGTTTTGGTTATGGTGTTTGCATTTTGTAAAGCGGTTTCCTCAAAATACTTTACTGTTTGCAATTGAGTTTGATACTGTTTAAATGCTGTTTGATATTCAGCATTCAACGTTTGTAAACCAATTTGATAATTGTTTTCGTTTATCAATTCAAGGGTTTTGCTCGAATTGATTTTTGCTTTTTGTGAACCAAAAAACAATGGCACGCCTAACCCAAACTGAACCGAATTGAACCTTGTTGATGTGTTGTAAAACAAATTGTCTGCTCCTGTTCCCTGAATACTTTGATTAAAATATCCGATGTGTAGGTCGGGTAATAGTTTAGATTTTTCCAACTGTGTTTTTACTAATGAAATTTCTTTTTGCTGTTGCAAAACCTGCAAAGTCGGGTGTTTGCTTATTGCGGAAGTGTCAAGCGATGCTGAGAAAATCATTTTAGGATTTTTCGCTGTCGGTGAAAAAACGCTTGTGGTATTCAGCAATAATTGAAATTGCAGTTGAAATATTTCAATGTCGTTTTTTAACTGATTTAGTTGAATTGCTATTTGTCCTCGTTGAGTTTCTGCCGTGGTTTTTTCTAAGATATTGGTTTCACCTTTGGCGAAACGCAAGTTTGCTTTTTCAAGAAATGAAGCATACACACTATCATTTTGCAAAAGGATTTTTTGTTTTTGCTGTAAGTAAACCAACAAGTAAAAAATTTCACTGACTTGCTTTTTCAGCTCTGCTTCTTTTACTGCAATGTTCAACACACTATTTTTGTAGTTTTCATTTTGCAGTGATTTTTGTTTGGCATAAACAGTAGGGAAACTTATTGATTGTGAAATTCCAAACTTGGTGTCTTTATAAATCGAATTAATTTGTCCGTATTCTCCTGTTAGGTTAGTTTGAGGAATATCAACTACTGCGGCTTTTAATTTTTGTTGGTATTCGACATTTAATTTTTCATTCTTTACTTGCAAATTATTTTTCAAAGCTGTGTCAATTGCACTTTCCAAATTAATTGGTGTTTGTGCATTTGCATTTTGAAATGAAAAAACTACGAAAAATAAAATAATTGTTGCTGTAACTGTTGGTTTTCCTTTAAAACCTTTTTCAAAAAGAATGTAAAGAACTGGCAAAACAAAAAGTGTAAGTAAAGTTGCAATTAACAGCCCGCCAATTACAACTGTTGCCAAAGGTCGTTGCACTTCTGCACCAGCACCGTTGCTTAATGCCATTGGCAAAAAACCAAGCGAAGCAACAAAGGCAGTCATTAAAACTGGTCGCAAACGGTGTTTTGTGCCTTGCAAAACAATTTGTTTCAAGTCAGTTTCTCCATCTTTTCTAATTCGGTTGTATTCCGATATTAAAACAATTCCATTAAGAACTGCAACTCCAAATAAAGCAATAAAACCAATTCCAGCACTTATGCTGAAAGGCATACCACGAAAAGCTAAAAATAAAATTCCGCCAATGGCTGAAAGTGGAATTGCTGAATAAATAAGCAAACCGTGTTTTACTGAATTGAAAGCAAAATAGAGTAACAGAAAAATGAGTAGTAAGGAAATTGGAACGGCAAGAGATAAACGTTTTTTTGCTGCAACTAAATTTTCAAAAGCCCCACCATAGGTGACATAATAGCCACTAGGAAATTTTATTTGCTTTTCTATTTGTGTTTGCAAATCGTTTACAATACTTTGAACATCTCTATTTCCAACATTGAAACCTACAATAATTCTGCGTTTGGCATCATCTCTTTGGATTTGGTTTACACTTTCCTGAATGGAAACATCGGCAACCTGATATAATGGGATTTGTGTGCCTTGTGGAGTAGGGATTAAAAGATTTTGCACATCTTCTAATTCTTGTCGGTTTTCGCCTGCAAGACGAACAACCAATTCAAAACGCTTTTCATCTTCGTAAACCAATCCACTGCTTTGTCCTGCAAATGCGGTGTTTACTACTTTATTTATATCTTGAATATTTAAACCGTATTGAGCAATTTGATTGCGTTTGTAAGTGATGATGAGTTGCGGAAGTCCGTCAATAGGTTCAACATATATATTTTCTGCCCCATCAATTTTATTGGCAACATCGCCCAATAGTTTTGAGTATTTTGAAAGTGTATCTAAATTTTCGCCAAATATTTTACACACTACATCTTGCTTTGCTCCTGTCATTAGTTCGTTAAATCGCATAGCAACTGGATATTGAAAACTGTATGTAACTCCGGGAACATCTTTTAATGATTCACTCATTTTTTCGGAAAGTTCATTCCACGTTTCGGCAGAAGTCCATTCGCTTTTGTCTTTCAAAATAATCATCATATCCGATGCTTCCATTGGCATTGGGTCGGTTGGGATTTCTCCGCTTCCTGTTTTGCCTACAATTTTTTCTACTTCGGGAAATTTTGCTAATAAAATATGTGCTGCTTTCATTATCGCTTCAGATGATGTGGTAAGGTTACTGCCTGTTAAAACTCTTGTTTCTACTGCAAAATCTCCTTCGGGTAATTCAGGAATAAATTCGCCTCCAAGTGTGGAAAGTATAAATAATGAAACGGCAAAAAGTGCCGCCACAAAACCGATAACTATTTTAGGAATTGCTAAAACTTTGATTAAATATTTTTGATGTATTCGTTCAAAAAACTCCATCATTCTATCTGAAATGTTCTTTTTGTGTGAAATATTTTTGTTAAGGAACAAAGCTGTCATCATTGGTATGTATGTAAGGGAAAGAATAAACGCACCAAGCAAAGCAAAGGCAACAGTTTGAGCCATTGGCTTAAACATTTTCCCTTCAATTCCTTCAAGTGTAAAAATTGGTAAATACACCGCAAGAATTATCAACTCACCAAATACCGCAGCGTTTCTCATTCTTGTGGAAGTGCTGTAAACAATGTCGTCCATTTGAAGTTGAGAAACTTTCTTTTGGTTGGAAATGTGCAACTGAAACATACAGGCTTCTACAATAATTACTGCTCCGTCCACAATTAAACCAAAGTCCAAAGCACCTAAACTCATAAGGTTTCCACTTACGCCAAACATATTCATCATTATTACGGCAAATAGCATTGACAAGGGAATTACAGAGGAAACGATTATACCTGCTCTCAAATTTCCAAGGAACAAAACCAATATTAGGATTACGATTAAAGCCCCTTCCAATAAGTTTTTTGTAACTGTTCCTATGGCACTATTCACCATTTTTGTTCTGTCAAGGAATGGTTCTAATTCTACTCCTTCGGGCAAAGTTTTTTGAATTTGTGTAATTTTTTCTTTTACATCTTTTATTACTCTGCTACTGTTGTCGCCTTTCAACATCATTACTACTGCTCCAGCTACTTCGCCTTCATCGTTGTAAGTTATAGCACCGTATCTGGTGGCGTTTCCAATACGAACTTCGGCTACATCGTTTATTAAAAGTGGTGTTCCGTTGGCGGTGTTTTTCACCACAATATTTTTTATGTCGTCAATGTTTCCAATCAAACCTTCGGCACGGATATACAAAACGGTTGATGCTTTTTCAATGTATGCACCGCCTGTATTTTCATTGTTTTTCTCCAACGCTGTAAACACATCGTTTATAGTTATGCCATAAGATTTTAGATTGTTTGGATTGATAGCTATTTCATACTGCTTCACTCGTCCGCCAAAACTGCTTACATCGGCAACACCTTTTACACTTATCAATTGTCGTTTTACAATCCAATCTTGAATTGTTCTCAATTCGGTTGCATTATACTTGGCTTCGTAACCGTGTTTTGGTTTCAAAACATATTGGTAAATTTCTCCTAAACCAGTTGTAACAGGTGCTAATTCGGGAGTTCCAATACCTTTTGGAATTTGGTCTTCCGCTATTTTTAATCTTTCCGTTACTTGTTGTCTTGCCCAATAAATATCTACATCATCCTCAAAAACGATGGTGATTAATGAAAGTCCGAACCGTGAAAAACTGCGGATTTCTTTTAGCCCAGGAATATTGCTGTTGGCTTGTTCAATGGGAAAAGTAATGAGCCGTTCCACATCGGGAGCACCCAATGAAGGAGTAACCGTTATTACTTGCACCTGATTGTCGGTGATGTCAGGCACGGCATCAATTGGCAGTTGTGTAAATTGGTAACTGCCGTAACCAATTAGGGTCAAAATAAAAAGCCCTATGATGAGTTTGTTCTTTATGGAGAACGCAATTATTTTATTGAGCATAATTTTACAATTAATGAAATGAATGAAAGTTTGCGGTGCGGTAGGAACGTAAACATTTTTTTATTCCTGGTGATTTAGTAATTCAAAAATAGTCCAAAACCAAGTCCCATATCGCTGTCAAAATGTGTTGTAAGCCCTATATTTTTGTTTACTATGTAACGAAAACCTGTCATATATTCTTTGTCCGTGTTAAGCATAAACGATGCTCTTACTCTTTTGGTTAATGGAATATCTTCTCTCATTAGTTGTACTCGTAAATTTCCATCGTGGTAAATTTCAGTTTGTAAAATTACCATCATTGGCAAAGTATATGCAACACCAAAACTAAATTGGCGTCTGTTGTCTTTTGTGTTTGTCTGTCCAAAAAGGTTTTTTTCTCCTTGTATATTTCCCATTGCATCGGTTTCTAATTTTCTGTATCGCCAATCAAAACCAATAAACGGCATTAACCATTGCATTTTTCCAATATATCGTCCAATATGAGTTTCAGTTTCGTAGCCGTGATGGTCATTATAGCCCAAACGCCATTCTGTGCCTATGCTCCAACGTGTGCCTTGAACCATTGCCATTCCATCGTTTCCGTTTGTTGCAAAATCATTCTCTGCCATAAAATGAAATTTTCTATCGTCTGCAAATAATTTGCGTTGTGCCAACTTTGGGTTTGGAATTAGAGGATTAGGTGCTTGATTTTCATAACTCAAAACTCTGCCCATTCCACTCATCATATGATACAAAATATGACAATGAAAAAACCAATCACCTTCTACATTTGCATTAAATTCCAAAGTGTCGGTTTCCATTGGCATAATGTCCACAATATTTTTTAGTGGCGCATTTTCCCCTTGTCCGTTTAGCAAACGAAAGTCGTGTCCGTGTAGGTGCATTGGGTGTCGCATCATTGAGTTATTGTAAATGGTGATGCGTACATTTTCGCCTTTTTTAATTAAAATTTTATCCGTTTCAGAAACCACTTTGTTATCAATACTCCACACATAGCGGTTCATATTTCCTGTTAGCGTAAAATGCAATTCCTTTACTGGTGCATTTTTTGGCAAAGAAGTATTAATAGGCGATTTTAACATTGCATAGTTCAGCGTTATAATATCTGCCAAAGCATTAGAATTATATCGGTTTGGGTCATTTTCGGTTTGTTTGGGTTTGCTTTCGCCTGTAATTTCGGGATACATTACTACGTTCATATCCATTTGGTTTAGGCTCATATTCATTCCCATATCGTCAAGGTCGCCATTCATTTTCATCATATCATTCATCATCTTCATACCTTCAAAATATTTCAATCTTGGTTGTGGGGATTTCAATTGTTTGATTCCGTTTCCTATATATAATGATGCTGAATTGGTTCTATCTTCGGTGGTTGCCAAAAATTCAAAAGCCGTATTTTCAGCTGGAATAGTTACAATAATATCATAAGTTTCAGAAACTGCAATGATTAATCTATCCACTTCAACAGGTTCTACATCATTTCCATCATTGGCAACAACGGTAATTTTTCCTCCTGCATACGTAAGCCAAAAGTAGGAAGATGCTCCACCGTTTGAAATTCGTAAACGGACTTTATCACCTGCTTTTAATTCTTTTCCATCAATATTTGTAATGTCTGTACTTGGTTTGCCATTCATAAATATTTTTTCGTAATACACATCACTAACATCCATCGCCAACATTCGTTTCCATTCGTTTTTAAGTTTGGTTTTGAAATGTCCTGCTTTGATAGCTTCGCCATAACTTTGAACAGAATTTTTTTTCAATGCTGGGTAATCGTTTGCATTGTGCAACATTCTGTGAATGTTTTCAGGTTTTATATTTGTCCATTCACTTAAAACTATTGGTAAGGACGGCAAATTATCAATACCTTTTCTAAACGTTTTATCGTCTTGTTTTTTTAGCATTACAAAATTGCCATACATTCCTATTTGTTCCTGCAAACCCGAATGCGAATGATACCAATGTGTACCATTTTGAATAATTGGGAAACGGTAAATGTGTGTCGTATTTGGCTTAATAGGCATTTGTGTAAGATTAGGAACGCCATCTTCTTTGTTGGGCAAAAACAGTCCGTGCCAATGCAAAGAGGTTTCTTCTTTTAGCAAATTATGAACATATATTTCTGCTGTGTCACCTTCGGTAAAAGTTAGCGTTGGCATCGGAATTTGTCCATTTACGGCAATTGCTCGTTTTTCTTTTCCTGCAAAATTTACCAAAGTATCTTTTACATATAGGTCATAACGTACTATTTTTTGGGCAAATGTATTTGTAGTTATCAATAGCAAAATTGCTATCGGCAACATTTTTTTTGAAAGAAGTTTTTGTATATCCATTTTAAGAGTATCATTTTTATATCATTTTTAAAATCATCAATCCACTCATCGCAATCATCAAAGCATCTTCGATAATAGTAACGGTACTCATTGGTAAATTGAAAACAGCACCCAAGCAAGCACATTGTATTTTCTTTTTGTTGAGTACTGATTGCAAAACACCAATGATACTAATTGACATTACAAGAAATGTAACTATATTGGTAACAATTGGATTGAAATTGATTAGATAAGCAACTCCCAAACCCAATTCTACAAAAGCGTAAATGTAAGCCCAAATTGGGATGCGTTTTGCTACCACATCATACATTACATAACTTTCGGCAAATCCTTTTAGGTTTAAAAATTTAAAAAAAGAAAAGACTAAAAAGAAACCCGCCATAAAGTGTTGCATTGCTTCTGTTGTGTTGAAATTTTTAGATTGTAATTGTACCAAAACCGTAACCAAACTGATGTTGAAAAATATCAATAAAATGGGTTTGTAGGTTTCAAACCAAGATTTTGTTTGTTCTGCAATTTCGTTGTGATGCGTTGCAGAAATGGTATATTTTGGGTCTAATGCTTTTTGCAAATCAGACAAAGCAATGTGCTTATCCATTGTAATGGTAGCCGAGTTTTCATCTTTTGAAACTTCAACATTTGTTACATTTTCCACCATTAGCAAAGCCGATTTTACTTTTGCTTCGCAACTGGTACAGGTCATTCCTGTGAGTTGATATGTATGTGTCATAATTATTTTGAAATTTAAAAAATGGCGTAGCCGTTTTATTTCAGCTACGCCAAATTTGAATTATTTAATTGTTTCTACCGTTTTACCACAACTCAACATTTGTGAACCATAATATGGATTTTTCACTGCATTTTCTTTGCTCAACCAATTTGCACCCTTGCCATCATTTGCCATTGGGCAAAATTGATAATAGGTAGGTGTTTCAGTTTTTGAAACTTTGATAAGTGCATACATATTTTTGGAAAGTGTCATAAAATGGTCTCTTTGATGTGAAGCCTCTTTTGTGTCGGCAATATGTTCTGCATCAAAGGATAAATCTTTCATTACTTTCATCCAAACATTATGTTCTTCTGTTGATAATTTTTCCATTTTTACAGTACTGATGGCAGTCAATAATTCTTTTGCTTTTGTTGATGCTGTGTTGCCGTCTGTTTTTATCAAAGCATCTTTTATAGCAAAATAATTATCAAAAATTGCTTTTAGTTGTGGTATTTCGGCTTCTGACATTGCAGTATGGTCGTGCATTTCCATTTTTGAACTGTCAATTTTCGTGGTTTCAACTTTTGCTACCACTTTGCCTTTTCGTTCATATTGGCAACAAGATTGAAGTTTTGCATAAACATTGTCAGGGGCAAGAAATTTGTCGCTGTCGTAACCACTCAATGCAATGCGTTTCAAAATTTCGTCTTGATTCGTCTTTTTTGCATCGTAAGTTAGCGTTGCCATTTTAGTATCTTTATTCCAAGTTACTTTGGCAATTTTCTTTAAATTTCCTGCTTTTTCTATTGTGCTTTTACACATATCGCAGTTGCCGTAAATTTTTATGCTTTCGGTTTTAGCGTTTTTTATTTGTGCGTTAGACGCTGTGAATGATAGCAATAAAGTAATTGCCATCAATATTTTTGATATTGAGTTCATTTTGAAAATTTATTTTTTTTGTAAATATTTGATTGCGAAAACAGTTGCTTTGTTTTCGGTAGGACAGTTCTATGGCTGTCAAAGTAGTAATTTAGCCTATATTAGGCGGTGTCCAAATGGAATAGAAACCCGAAGAAAGAAAGGTTTCGTTGTAATAAGATTTTACTTTTTTGCCTTCGCTAAAACAAGTTTTTGTTTTAAATCCTGTTGAAAAAGGTAAGTTGAAAGCAAAATTTACAACTGGGCAACTGCAAGAAGGGTGTTTGCATTTTTCAACGCAACCGTCATCATTTTTGTCGTTTTTAGATTTATGATTTTTACAACAATCTTTTTTGTCTGATTTGTCTTTTTTACAACAAGATTTTTCAGTTTTGTCAGATTTCGTTGCACAAGCATAAGTCAACGTTGGTGTCGCAAAGAAACCAAGTATTAAGATTATGAGTAATATGTGAAACTTTTTTGCCATTCAATTTTTATAGAGGTCAAAGTTACAAAATATTTTTTTACTGCGTTCACATACAGTAAAGTAATAACCATTTTCAATAAATCGGAATTAATAAGCATTTGAGTACTAATACAGATTTGTTTGTGTAAAAAGTATATAAATACTCCCATACAACTATCATACCCAATATACTGTGATTCAGTTATTTAAGCACTATATCTAAGATGTGATATTTTAGTATAATAAGTAACTATAAGAAATCAATCACACGTCATTAATTCCCCTTTAAAAAAGCTTAGAAAACGTATGGTATAATTGAATATTATTTGAAGAGTATATACCGCGGAGATTATCCTCTTTATGGTAGAGTCCGCACCCCTAAAAGAGAACGATTTGGCTGAACCCCGTACCCTTAAGTTCCAAGAAAGTATTTTGAGTGAGGTAGGGCAAAACTTGTAGCAATTCAGTTTGGAGGAATCCCTAAAAATTAGTAAACTTGATGTAAAGTAAGAGGATAGTTAAGCAGTATTCTGCTCCAGAATGATAAAATCTACTACCTATTCTACTACCCATTGGCAGAGTGGTATATAAAAAAACCCTATTGAATAATCAACAAGGCTTTTTTATATTTATACTGGCGGAGAAAGAGGGATTCGAACCCTCGATACCCTTACGAGTATACCAGCTTTCCAAGCTGGCTCATTCGACCACTCTGACATCTCTCCGTTTGGGGAGGACAAAACTATCAATTTTCTGTTAATTCGCCTCGTAAATTTAATTCGAGTAGGCGGGCTACCACATCCATGGGTTTTCCTGAACCCAATAAGAACATCAGTTTGGTTACGGCGGCTTCAAAGGTCATATCGTAGCCGCTCACCACGCCCATTTCTTTAAGCTGAATGCTGGTTTCGTAGCGGCCTAATTCTACCGATCCGCCTCGGCATTGCGAAATGTCTAAAATGAGTTTTCCTTGCGCAATGGTACGACGCAAAGAATCTAAAAAAACCGGATCGGTGGTGGTATTGCCAGATCCATAAGTTTCCATAATAATGGCTTTACAATCTGATTCTAATACCGAATCGACTACTTTTTGACTGATGCCGGGGTATAGTTTAAGCACAGCCACCGAGCTATCGAAGTCTTTGTGTACTTTAAGCGGTTTATCTAATGGCATGGCAATGGCATTGCTAAAAAAGTCGATATGCACGCCAGCCTCGGCTAATAAAGGGTAGTTTGGCGATTGAAAAGCTTCAAATTTAGCTGAATTGTATTTGGTGGCTCGGTTACCTCGTAACAATTGATAATCGAAAAAGATGCAGACTTCGGGTACCACGGCTTGCTCTTCAAATTTCTCGGATGCAATTAAAATAGCCGTAATTAAGTTCTCTCGGGCATCGTTCCTAATTTCATCAATAGGCAATTGCGATCCGGTAAAGACCACCGGTTTAGCCAAACCTTCGAGCATAAAGCTTAATGCCGAAGTGGTAAAGGCCATGGTATCGGAGCCGTGAAGCACCACAAAACCATCGTATTGGTGGTAATTTTTTTCGATAAGTTCGGCTAAGGCAACCCAAATTGTGGGGTTCATATCCGAAGAATCGATAATGGGGTTAAACGAATGTACCGTTAGGCGGTGCTCCATACGCTCCAACTCGGGCGCATTGTATTTTAT
>Ga0209617_10000657_pt1 | contig 15558 bp, 12 predicted proteins | sample LakEriepJuly2011_2_FD_187459 | JGI IMG/M metagenome (GOLD analysis project Ga0209617, IMG submission 187459) | Freshwater microbial communities from dead zone in Lake Erie, Canada - CCB epilimnion July 2011 (SPAdes) (version 2) | ecosystem: Environmental > Aquatic > Freshwater > Lentic >... | reverse complement strand
CGACACCGCGTGTTGCTCCATGTACTCGCTCATGTCGATGCGCACGATGGCTTCTTCGGTATCGAAGAGATATCCCGCGAGCGCCTTGCAGAGTTCGGTCTTACCAACGCCCGTTGGCCCGAGGAAGAGGAACGACCCAATCGGTCGGTGCGCTTCACCGAGTCCTGCACGGCTGCGACGAACCGCTTCGCTCACCGCAGTGACCGCCTCGCGCTGGCCGACGACGCGCTTCGCGAGTTCATCTTCCATGTGCAGGAGTTTCTCGCGCTCACTCTCGACGAGTTTCGAAACCGGAATACCCGTCCACTTCGCAACGACTTCTGCGATTTGTTCGCTGTCGACTTCTTCCTTCACCATCGCGGTGCCATCGGCCTGACGCTTGCGGAAACTCTCTTCTGCAGCACGCAAACGCTGCTCGAGATCACGCAAGTCACCGTACTGAATGCGCGACGCGACTTCGAAATCGCCGCGACGTTTTGCCTGCTCGAGCTCGATGTTTTTGCGCTCGATTTCGGCTTGCACACTCTTCACGGCCTCAAGTTCCGATTTCTCGAGTTGCCAGCGCGCCGTCATCGCGCGGTCTTTCTCGTTGAGATCGGCGAGATCTTCTTCGATGGACGCGAGACGCTTCTTGCTCTCGGCATCTTTCTCGAGTTTCAACGCTTCGCGTTCAATCTCAAGCTGCATGACGCGACGCTTCACCTCGTCAAGTTCCGCGGGCATCGAGTCATTCTCGATGCGTAAGCGTGACGCAGCTTCATCGAGCAAGTCAATCGCCTTGTCGGGCAGGAATCGGTCGGCGATGTAGCGCTGCGAAAGCGTCGCGGCGGAAACAAGTGCACCATCTTGGATACGTACACCGTGGTGTGTTTCGTATCGCTCTTTCAAGCCGCGGAGAATCGCGATGGTGTCTTCGAGCGACGGCTCGCCAACAAAAACTGGCTGGAAACGCCGTTCAAACGCGGGATCTTTCTCCACGTGCTTGCGGTACTCATCGAGCGTCGTCGCACCGATACAACGAAGTTCACCGCGCGCGAGCGCGGGCTTCAAGAGTTGACCAGCGCCAACCGCGCCTTCGCTCTGTCCAGCACCCACAATGGTGTGGAGTTCGTCGATGAAGAGAATGATGCGACCCTCGCTTGACGCGACTTCGCGCAGCACGGCTTTCAATCGCTCTTCGAATTCGCCGCGATACTTTGCACCCGCCAAGAGCTGGCCAACATCAAGCGCGACAATCCGCGCATCACGCATCGACTCAGGGCAGTCGCCATTCACGATGCGAATTGCAAGACCTTCCGCGATGGCAGTTTTGCCGACGCCAGGCTCGCCAATCAGTACAGGGTTGTTCTTCGTGCGGCGCGAGAGGACTTGCATGCAGCGACGAATCTCTTCATCGCGGCCGATGACGGGATCGATCTTTCCCTGTTGCGCTTTTTCAACAAGATCGATGCCGTACTTCTTCAGCGCTTCGTAGTTCTGTTCCGCGTTTTGATCGGCAACGTTTGTGACACCCGACGATTTGCGAATGGATTCGACGGTTGCGAGCACGCGCTTCCGATCGACGCCGAGCGTGGAGAGCACTTCCTTTGCATCGCTCTTCACTTCCGCAAGCGCGAGCATCAGGTGCTCGGTCGACGTGTACGCGTCCTTCATCTTCTGCGCTTCGCGCTCCGCGGTATTGAGCACTTCAACGAGGTCGCGCGACGCATTTCCCGTCGCGGCGCCCTGCACCTTCGGCAGTCGCCGCAGCGCAGCCTCCGCGAGATCGCGGGTGCGCACAGGATCAATCCCTGCCTTCAGCAAGAGTCCAGAGGTCGACGAGGACTTTTCCGCGAGCATCGCCGCGAGCAAGTGCAGCGGCGTGATTTCAGGGTTTCCAGCGGTAGAAGCAGCAGACTGCGCGGCGGAAATCGACTCTTGAGCAAGCGTGGTGAACTTTTCGAATCGCATGGGGTGGTCCGTTTCTCTTCCGCGCCGTGGACGTGCAGGGCACGCGAATGCGGGGGAGGGCGCCGTGGAAGCAAAGTTCGGGCCAGCCGCGCGGCGCCGTGTTTCCCGCCTGAAACTGGAAATGTGGGTGCCGAACCGTCGATGCGACGGTCACACGCTGCCGTTTGGGCAGATGGAGTGAGAATCGGTATCGTTTCGCGGCCGTCGCGAACTCCCGCGAAGGGCGCAACACACTTGCTCGCATTCGTCGTACGAAGAAAGGCCGGAAACCATGGATCAATCGCTGTCAGACCCGTCACTCAATGGCGCAGCTGGAGGCATTCTTGCGGCGCTGGCGGGTGTGCTGTTGTTCGTTGTTGTGATCGCCCTTCTCATCAATGTGGTGTTGAGCTACTTCATCTGGGCGGCGTACAAGGTCGTACCGACAGAGCACCAGAAACTCCCGGCGGGGCTCGTTTGGTCGTGCGCGGTGCCCTGCATCGGGTCGATCATGCTGATTGTCTGCAGCGTGGTGGTTCCACAGGCATTTCAAGCAGCCTTCGCCGCGAAAGGCCGCAACGATCAGGGCGACTGTGGCTTCGTGCTCGGGCTCATTGGCTCGATCGGAACAGTCGTTGGCGCGGCGGTCCCGGTGATCGGACCACTTGTTTCGCTCGGTTGCTTCGTCGTCTTGATCGTCTTTATCGTCAAGTTGCAGGGTTGCAAGAAAGCCATGCAAATGAGTTGAGCGACGGAGGCGGGCATCAATCGCGCAGCGGTCGACCCGAACCGTCGACGTTGATTGAACCCGTCAGAATCAAGATGCCCTCGATGAGGCCCCAGATGCCGGAGAAAATCGAGCCCCACCCGCAGGTGAGGACGGTGATGAGAAGTTGCGCGATGCCCTTGCCGGTGTAGCCCAAGTAGAAGTTGTGCACTCCAAGTGCGCCCAACAAGATGCCGAGAATTCCGGCGGCAATTTTGCTCTTCGCGAGCGGATCAACGTTGGGAGCGAACGGCGGCGCGGGTGGCGGCACAGTTGGCGGGACACCAGCGCTCGGACGAAACTCGAGAACCGCCGTCGCGGGGATCCATGTGGTACCTCCCTCGGGACAGAGTTGCGAGTTCAGCCCGACGCGGCCATCGTTGCGATGTTGAAGCAACTCTTCGACCGTGTATGGACCGTAGGTCTTTCCATCACCAACCGAAAGCCAGTAGCGCGTGGAGTTCGTCACGGGGTCAGCCTACCACTTCACAGAAGTGATTTCAGCGGTACTCGACCGGGAAACCCGCTGGCGAAAGTTCGTCGCGCCCATTGATCCACGCGACGAGCCATTCAAACGCGTCGACGAGCCGCGGGCCGGGGCGGTTGAACATCTGGTTCCCATCGACGAGTGCGATCGAACCGGGCTTCGCTTCGAGAACGGCGGGAAGCAGTGGCCACCAGCGTGTCTTCTCAAGCGCTGCGAACTCCGCGCGCGTGCGCGCGAGATCGAATCCACAGGGACAGACCACAACGCGCTCCGGTGCCGACTCAAGAATCTCTTCTGGTGTCAAACGCCGCGATTTCACACCAGCCGCATTCAGTGAGTGTCGCGCGCCCGCTGCTTCGATGAGTGCGGGCGTCCAATGTCCACCACAGAACGGCGGATCAGTCCATTCGAGAAAAAGCACTTCCGGCCCGGGGACGTACGGGTTCACGTAGTCGACCGCGCTCCAATAGCGTGCACGCAGTGCAACCATCGCATTTTCTGCGCGTTGAGCGAGGCCACATGCTTCGCCGACGCGCAAGAGATCGTCGAACACATCAAAGATGCTCTTTGGATCGAGATTCACGACGACTGGGCGCTTCGGCAGTTTCGCAGCAATGCGCTCAACCGTGCGTAGATCAATCGAACAGACATCGCAGAGACTCTGCGTGAGGATCACGTCGGGCGCGAGTTCCGCCAAGAGCTGTTCATCGAGCTCATACAAACCAGCGCCAGTCTCTGTACCTGCGGCGAGCGCTGCGCTCACTTCAGCATCGATCTCTGCAGAAGTACCGCCGTGCGTGCGCGCCTTCGTGAGCATCGGTACCGCATCGAGGCCCGCAGGAAAATCGCACTCATGACTTCGGCCAACGAGTGTCTGCGCGAGCGTTTCCGCATCGACAACACTCGCGAGTAGTTCCGTCGCAGAAGGAAGAAGGCTGACAACGCGCATGACGAGCAGCGTAGCGGCGCGCCGGGCAGCGTAGCGGCGCCGCATAAACCGGACAGAGCGCACAGTTCGTCGCGTGAAGTTCCTCCGCGCCCGCACAGGCTGCACGAGCGATACGGGCCCACCCACGAAACGCAGTTGCACGCTCAAGTCGCTTGGAATTGCCGAAGCGCAATGCACTCTTCCAGTGTCAAGCGCACGCCCGCCACACGGAGCACGGTCGCTCCCGCGGACGCCGAAGCGCGGACATCGAAAGGACATCTTGAAACATGCATCGCCACACTGCCATCGCTAGCGTTCTTGCTTCGCTCACCGTCGCGTCGCTCTCGAGTGCCGCCATCGTCGTCAACGTCGGAACTGTGCGCCAGATTTCGCCGCGTCCGATGATCGAGTACACCGGCGCCTTCGCTTCCGCGGTCTCGAGTTCGCTTGATCCTTCCGCGACACGCACCGTGACGCGCTTCGACCTCAACGCCATCGTGATGAGCCTCGGTGGCGACCTCGCGCTCACTGAAGTGCGCGTCTACGACGCAGGCGGCAACAGCTACAGCAACTGGAGCCCTGGCGCCGACATCGACATGATGCGCATCGCCGGTGCGATTCCTACGGGCAATGTGCAGTTCTCGTACAGCGGCGGTGTGGCGGAGCACGCTGCCGAATCGTCCGACACGATTCGCAACCGCACCTACACCTGCGACGCTGTGAGCGGTGACCAGCACTTCAACAGCCAACACTTCGTTTCGCTCGGAGCAAACGGCCGCGCGATCATGCAGTTCAGCGGCTTCCTTCACAACCCCGGCACGACCGGTGGCTCGGGCTCTGGCTCTGGATCGGGCTCTGGTTCCGGTACCGGTGAAGGCAGCGGCACGGGTATGGGCCAATGGGGCGGCGGCCAGCAGAATGAAGGCCAAAGCGGCGGAACCGACCCAACCTACGGTGGTCTTCTGATCTCGCAAGGAATCGCCCTCGAAGTCAGCGAAGCCGGCCTCGGTGAGAAGTGGGGTGTTGAACTCGTCTTCGAACAGGCTGCAGTTCCAGCTCCAGGCGCCATCGCGCTGATCGCGCTCGCAGGCTTCGTTGCACGCCGTCGCCGCTGAGACCGCGAAGCGCGCGTCCGCGAACTCGTCTTGAAGTCGCCAGTTTCTGCGCGTTTGCAACGCGAAACGCGCCATCAAGACACGCTTTGAAGAAATGAATTCCTCTTTCCGGGGGAACGATCGATGCATGTGGCCTTGCGCGCCGGAAACGGCGCGCGCGGCTTTTACAATCTCGCCGTGCCGACCTACGCCTACATCGCACGGAGTGCCGACGGACGACGCGTCAAAGGACGCGCCGACGCGGCGAACGAATCAGCGATGTTCGGCGATCTCGCTGCACGCGGACTCTCGCCGATCGAGATTTCACCCGCTGCCGCGCCGCGCCGCGGAAAGCGCGTCGGCGTGCGCGCGCTCGCGGCGAGCTACCGACAACTCTCGGAACTTTTGCGCTCGGGGGTACCGCTCCTTCGCGCATTGCGTCTTCTTGCGCGATCGAAGTCGAGCCCAGCGCTCGCAGCATCGTGGGGCGCAGTCGCTGACGGCATCGCATCGGGCGATCGACTGGCGGACGCCATGTCGCGCGATGAACGCGTCTTTGCTGCAGTGCACGTCGCGATGGTTCGCGCGGGCGAACGCGGCGCGTTTCTCGAAAATGTGCTTGCGCGACTCGCAACGCTTCTCGAACAACAAGCAGATCTTCGCGGGCGTGTCCTCGGCAATCTGCTCTATCCCGTCGTGCTCCTCCTTGTTGGAGCGGGCGTGGTCATCGCGTCACTCGTCTTCTTTGTGCCGAAATTCGAGGAATACTTCTCGAAGATGCCAGAGCTGCCGCTGCCAACGCGGCTGCTTCTTGGCATGAGTGCATTTGTCACAGGAAGCCCGTGGCTTGCGGCAATTGCGATGTGCGCGCTCCTTGTGATCGCATGGTTTGTGTTTCGATCGAGCTCGGTGCGTCTTGCGCTTCTTGCACGCGCGATGCGGCTGCCGTTCATCGGAACGTTGCTCTCGTCGATTGCTGTTGCGCGTTTCGCGCGCATGCTCGGAACGCTGCTCGAGAACGGCATTCCGATGCTCTCTGCACTTGAAATTGCGCGGGAAAGCGCGGGAAACCCCATTCTTGCGACAGCGATCGAGCGCGCCGCAGAATCGGTTCGACACGGCGAGCCACTCGCGGAACCGCTCGCTGCGAGCGGATTCTTCAGCGAAGACGTCATTGAAATGATTTCTGTTGGCGAAAGCGCCAACAATTTGCCATCGGTTCTTGTGCGACTCGCAGACACGCTTGAGTCGCGCATCGATCGCATGCTTGCAACGCTCTTGAAGTTGATGGAGCCCGCGATGCTGCTTCTCATCGCGTGTGTGGTGATGTTCATTTTCGTTGCGCTGGTCGTGCCGATGATGCGGATGTCGTCACAACTCTGACTTGTTGCGGTGCGCACCGGCCGTTGCTCTTCAGAAGTTGCGTGGATGAACGCATCGTTCGTCGTCGCAATGTGACCGATAAAGCCTCGCATGCCTTCCGTGGATTTTCTCCTCCGATCGTTCGATCTCGCCGCGCAGGGAGAGTGGAGCGGTAAACTCGCGTCCCCAATGTCCACTCTGGAGAATTCCATGTCGAACTCCCTGTCGAATTCCCTGTCGAAATCTGCGTCTCGCCGTCGTGCCGTCCGCCGCTCAGGTTTCACCATCCTTGAGCTCTTGATCGTGATCGGCATCTTGCTCGCGATTGGCAGTCTCGTTCTCGTGAACGTGCTTGGTGCGAGTGAGAAGGCCGATGTGCAACTCACGCGCGTCCAGTTGAAGACCTTCGAAGATGCGCTCGATCGATTCCGTGTGGAAATGAAGCGTTTCCCGACGGAGGAAGAAGGCCTTGCCGTGCTCTGGTCGAAGGAAGCGATCGCAAACGACGAAGACAAGGCGAAGTACGGCGAGCCGTATCTCAAGGAACCGAAGCCCAAGGACACGTGGGGCAGCGAGTGGATCTTCCGCGCGCCGAGCACCATCATCGAAGGTCAGAACTACGACATCATTTCGATCGGGCCGGACAAGCAAGAAGGCACCGAGGATGACATCACGAATCACGATGGACGTCGCGAGCAAGGCGACGGCGAGTTCAGTGATTTCAGCGGTGGTTCGTCGGGCGGATCGTCGGGCGCGGCGTCGGGCGGTTGACACTCGCGAGGGCCACGCGCTCTAGACAGACGACTTGCGTGGGTTTCAAGTTGGGTTTCAAGTTGGGTTTCATGCCGAGTCTTTCGTCTTCAACTTCACTGCGTCGCCGCGGACTTTCCATTGTGGAGATCCTCGTAGCGATCGGCATTGTGGTTGCAATCTCGGCGGTCGCCGTCCCGTGGACGCTCGGCTGGCTCGGAAGTCGCGAACTTGATGACGCGGGCGATCGCATCGCGATGCAGATGTTGATGGCGCGTGCAGCCGCGCGCGAGGAAGGTCGTGCGGTCGAGGTCGTTGCTTCGGATACCGACGGTCAACGGAGTATTGAAGCGCGTTGGATTGATCTCTCGGCGATCGATGAAGGTGAAGGCGTTTCGCGCGGAGATTTCCTCACGAAGGACGGTTTTCCGCAATCTTCGATCGACGCGGAATGGGCTTCGTTCTCGTTGCCGAATGGCATGTCGCTCGCGGTGGATGCTGTGAACGACGATGAGTCTTCCGACGCATCTTCCGAAGATGGTGCGAATGAAGATACGGAAGGCTCGTTCGCGGGCCAAACCCTCGCACTGTTTCTTCCCGACGGAACGGTGCTGACGGCGCCGATCTTCATGTTGCGAACGGATGCAGGTATCGCTCGCTCCATGCGTGTTGATCGCGCCACAGGACGCGCGCGCGTCGTCGAAGAATCGAAGCGCCCAGCGAATGAACTCGAAGAGTTCGTTCGTCCCGAGTTTGACCTTCCAGAGAGTGGCATGTCGGAGGACTCTTCCGACGCGCGTGACTCATATCCACGTGGGAAGTCTGTTGGCGCGCGTGAAAGTTCGGGGGCGGCGCGTTCGCGCTGACCGCGATGCGCGAGGCGAACGCTTCGGCGATGTTGCGCTCGGAAACCTCGATCGTTGTGCGGCGACGAACAGATGCCTGTGCACTGCGACGTACATGCGCGCGCGAACTTCGCGGCGGAATTCTGCTTGAACTTCTCCTCGCGATTGCGCTCTTTGTCGGTGGCGCGGTACTCGTCCTCGGCGCAATGCGCAGCGCGGTCGATGGAGCTCGTCGTGCCGATCTTCGCGCACGTGCGATGGATCTTGCGCAGTCACGCATCGCCGAACTCGATGCAGGATTGATCGCGGTCGGCGACCTTGATGGTGGCGATCGAGCGGGTGATGACCTTGGGGGGAGCGATGGCGCGACAGCCGGAGGTTCAGATTCTGACCTCGCGGTTTCGCTTGAATTGCTACCACTCGGCACGGGTGAACGCGTCGTGCTCGCGCGTGCCACGGTGCGTGCGCGCGACGGTGGCGATGATGGAAATGGAACAATCATCACGACCGTCGATCGCGTTGTGGCGGGAGATGAAAGCGCATCAGAACGGAGCTCGCGATGACGTCCGTCGCGCAGGCTTCGTCGATCTCGCGGAAGCGCGGATTTACGCTGCTCGAAGTGATGGTCGGACTTGCCATCATCGCGGCACTCGTTGGCGCTCTCTCTGGTTTTCTCGTGCAACTCAGCGATGCGCGCGCGCGACTTACAACGACTGTTGAGCGCGTTGAATGCGCGGATGCCGTGTTCTCACTCGTCGATCGCGCGCTTGCGACCGCTGTTGTAGCCGACCCGCAATTCGGTGCAGGTGTTGGTGGAAACGAATCGACGCTCCGCATCGTGCGGAGTGGTGTTGGTCTTGGTGAAGGCGATGCGCCACTCTTCGCAGATCGTGAGCGATGTGAAGTCCGCATGCTCGACGGCTCGGGACGCATCGAGATTGCGCGTGGCGAACGACGCGACATCATTGATGTTCCGGTGCGCGCGCTGCGGATTCGCTACCTCAGTGAACGAGGTTGGCGCGATGCATTTGACAGCAGCGAAGACGGCGTGTTTCCAGTCGGAATCGAAGTCTCGATTTGGTTTGGCGAAGAGATACCTCCGAGCCGTGAGGTGTCGAGCGACGAAGCGCTTGATGTCACCAACACTCTGGCATCAGACGCACTCAAAGGCGCTCCAGATCGACGGCGATTTTTCCGCATCGCGGGAGCGCCGCGCGTGGATCCGCTCGCGCGCCGCGCGATCACGGGTGATGAAGAGTCGCGCGCTCAGCCGAAGCGCGAAAGTTCGTCGAACGGCAATACAGGCACGCGCGACGATGTCGATACCGATGATGTTTTTGAGGAGGCTACGCCGTGAGCGTGTTGAACGCCTCCTCTTCACGCTTCGATGTTTCCGCGGAAAAACAGCGGGGTTTTGTGCTCGTCGCAGTCCTGGTTGTTCTCGCAGCGGCGATTCTCATTGCAACCGGCAGCATCTTCTCGGCACGCTCTGCAACGGCGGCGTCGCGCGCATCGATCGCCGAAGAACGCTTGCGCAATGCAGCGCTGGATGGAGTCGCTGTCGCAGTCGATGCGCTCGCCGGTGATCGTGCGCGCATCCTCGCGGGCGACACGCCTGAGCTTGAGGCGAAGTTGCTGGAGCGTATCGATGGCGAAGAACGCATCGACGTTCAACTTGTGGCGATGCCGCTTGGCGGATTCGTGGAGCCGGAGGGTGCGAAGTTCCCACTCGCGCGCATGGATGCAGCGATGTCAGGTGCTCTCTCTGAGGGCTTGGGTGCGTCGTCCGGATCGGACGAACTCCGAGAAGCGGTCTTCAAGGCACTCGCCGGTCGTCGCGATGCAACAAGTGTGGAAGGTGTACTCGCGCAACTTCCAGAGTCAGATCGCGTTCGCGCGCTCAAGGTCCTGCTTGGCTCGCTACGGAGAGCGAGTGGGAGTGACGAATCCGCAGAGAGTGATCGTGCGTCAGCGGACGAGGAACTTCCGGTGATTTCGCTCGTGAGTGCACACGCGCGCGAGTTGCTCGTCGACGGACGTGGTGCGAGCCGACTTGACCTCGTCGCTGCAACGGGTTCAGAAGATGCTGAACGCGAGGGGCAAACGACGTCGATGGACGAGGATCGCCGCAGCGACGCTGCACTTGAGGCCTTCGATGAAGCGGAACTGAAAGCGATTGAAGAAGTCGTACGTAAGATCGGCGCGGAGCCCGATGACAGCGCGCTCGCCGAGGCGTGTCTTGCGCGAGGAGTTTCGCTCGCGCGACGCGAAGAGATTCTCGCGACCACGACGTTGCATGCCGGCGCGTTCGCACCCGCGCGGCTTGATCTCCTTCGTGCACCACGGCCGGTGCTCGAGGCTTTCGCGCGATTTGAGAAGTTGCCCGATGGCTTCGCAGAGCGTGTCGAAAGTGTGCGCGAATCGCTCGATGCTGCGGAGCGCACGAGTACAGCGTGGCTCGTCGAACGGCGCGTCCTCTCGGCGGAGGAGCACGCACGCATTGCGGGACGTGTGACTTCGCGTTCGACCGCGTGGCGATTCCGTGTTGTGGCACAGCTTGAAGTTGCGGCGGGCGACGCCGGCGCAACGGAGAGGTTGACGACGTTTGACGAGCGCACCGCCGCGGCGAGTTCGCGCGGAGGCGCGACCGCGGCATTCGACGCCATTGTCGAAGTGGGAGGGCCGTCGCCGCGCATCGTGTATCTCCGCGAAGTTTCCATGCTTGATACGGCGCGCGCGCTCGGGCTCGCGTCGCTTGATCGCGCCACCGAGGGTTCAAGTCGAGAACGTGACACGCGCGATGACGATTCCGACGATGCTGACCCATCGGTCACTGTGGCGCAGCCTGAGGCATCTGATGTCGCAGAAACTTCGCGTGATGTATTCCCTTCGGCGAATGAACCTGCGAAACTCACCGAACCCTCAGTATCGCCATCGCGACCGCAACGTGGCAAAAGTGACCCGTTCGGCCGCGATGTCGGAAGTACTGGGAGGTCGCGATGAAGTCGTCGCATCTCATTCGAGTTCCGCCAGTGATCGCACAACTCCAGCCCGCATTCCCATCTGATTCCTGCGCACGTGACTGCGCACTCTGAAAGACCATTGATCGCTCACGCGAAAATCTGCCTGAAATGGCTTCAAAAAGCGACCTTTCCTCATCGAGCTCTCCGGATGCACTTCGTGTGCAGGCGGGTCACGTTGGCATGCGCGGAGCCAAATCAACCTCGCGCAAAGAGATGCGCACGTGTGCGGTCGAGCTGTCGAATGATCGTGTGCGAACGATCGAAGTTCGTCGAAACAGCGGTCAACTCGAAGTTGTGACGATTTCGGAGCGTGATCCGAATGATGTCGTCGCAGCAGAGTCGAACCCAGCAATTCTCGTGGTTGCGCGCGAAATCGCGGTTGTGACGACGACCGATCTCGCGACCGACGACGAAGCAGAACTCCGAAGCATGGCGCGACTCGCGCTTGCGCGTGAGACTGCGACGGAAGGCGTTGAAACACTCGGGGACTTTCAGATCGAATCGCGCAACGCTGACGGCGCACGTGCGATTTTGGCAGCGGTTCCAGCAGCGACCGTCGCGTCCATGCGCGAAAGAGTCGGGATTCCAGTCAAGCGTGCAACGGTGCGTGCACTCGGCACACTCGCGCTCCTTCGAGCGGCACCGGAACTCCGCCGTGGACTCGTGCTCGTGGTTGATGCGACCGCTGCATCGGTCGAACTCGTCGCGGCACGCGATTGTCTGCTCCTCGCATCGCGCGGGCTTTCCATTCCTTCGGAAGAAAGTGGCCCGCTCGCGGCGCGCGACGAGGTTTTGCCGGCCGTCCGCATGCTTTTAGGGTCATTGCGATCCGCCGAGCAAGGCGCCACCGTTGCACTTTCGCGTGTGGTTGTCCTGGGCTCGCAGGCTGTGTTTGAAGCGATTTCCGCTGAATTGGCGCGCGTGACCGGTGCACCGGTCGCACGGCTTGAGTCTCATCCGTCGATTACGCTTTCTGCGCTCGACGCTTCGACGCGCGATGCGTTTCTCGCGTCGTGTTGGCCGCTCGCGGGCGCACTGCTCGAAGATGAAGCAGCACTGCGAGGTGATGGCTCTGCGATCGATTTCTTGGTGCCGACTGGTTTGATTGATGTTGCGGCTCGCACGCGGCAGCGTGTACTCCTCGTTGCAGGCGTTGTCGTTGTTGCCGCGCTTGCGGGTTGGACGCTCGGCGCGCGCGAGTGGCGTGCACTCGAAGCGCGTCGAGATGATCTTGAATCGAAGGCACGCAATGCGCTTCCTGAACTACGCCGCGACAAGCGCGATGAACTTCGATTGAAGCACGTTGATGCCCGTGAAAAGCTCGCGCCGGATTGGCTTGCACACCTCGATATTCTTCGACGTTTTGCGCCAGATCCGAACGCAGTCGTACTTGACGGCATGACGGCGCAGTTCTCAGGAAGCGAGATCGAGTACGGAAAGAACGGGACCTTTGACGCGACGCCGGAGTTGCGTTTCGTCGTTGATGGTGAAGCGAAGGATCGTGGCGTCGCCGACGCGCTGCGCGATGCGCTGGTCCGCGAAAAGGGTTACACGCTTGGTTCGACCGGTGCGGATGCGCGCGGCGGTCGCCGTTTGCCCGCGCCCTTCGCGTACACGTTGCGTACGTCGGAACTCGTGCCTGCTGCCGCGAAAGATTCGTCTGCGTCCTCGAATGCCAACGGTTCTTCGCAAACGGGTTCGAGTGGAGCGAGTGGCGGAACGACCTCGACGCAACCGAACCAAGGTTCGAACACGGAGGTGAAGCCATGACGCCTTCGAGTATGAAGCCTTCGAACTCGAAATCTGCGAGCTCCGGTACGTCGACGCAGGCCTCAGGGGCCACGGCTTCAACTTCGCCCGCCACGGGCCTCTCGCGTCCGACTCGACATCGCTCCTCACTCAGTGCCATGCTCGCTCGGCGCGCGATCTGGATCATCGCGGTGCTGTGCGCAGTCGCGGCGCTCGGCGTCGGTTACGTTGTCGGCACGCGAGGCATGTCGGACGAACGCGCGAATGCTGAGTCACAGATCGAAACCTACGTCGGCGTCCTCACGCAAGCCCGCAAGGTGCGCGACGGTCGGGCAGAACTTGAACGTCGAACCGAGGCCGTTGCCAATCGCACGCTTGGGCCATCGCTTGAGGTGGTCGACAGCGAAGTGCGCCGCCGACTGAATCGTGTCTGCGAGGAACTTGGCTTCACCGAGTTCTCGGTCACCACAGGCCGTTCGCTTTTGAAACCGACGCCTGCCAAGCGCGAGTTTCGACGCCCCGAGGAGCGAGCGCTCCGCGACGAGGCCGACTTCGTGGAAGTCGAAGGTTCGGTCGTCGCGAGCGGTCGCGCGAGCCAGATCTATCCGCTGATCTACCGCATCCAAGCTGAGCCCTGGACCAAGCGCATCGAGTCCATTCGACTTGACCCTTCCGCCGATGGTGCGTCGCTCCGCATGACGCTGAAGTTGACGACGATCTTCCTGCCGGGGAAGTCGGCCAATGCGCCGCTAGTCCCGGACCCACAAGCACTTGCGGCGGCAGAGCGATACCGAGCGCTCTTTGAATCAAACCCATTCCGCATCCCTCCTCCGCCCGCGCCGGCAGCGCCAGAAACAGTCGTCACGACTTCAACCCAAGCGCCGCCAACCTCGAATCCGGCCGCCCAAAACGGCGCACTTCCGGTGCCCGCCCCGGCGAGCGGATTCCCCTATGGCGAGTGGCTCTTGACGGGCATCGTCGAAGGGCCTTCTGGACCCGAGGTTTGGTTACGTCATCTTCCGACAGGATCTCAACTTACGTTGCAACCCGGAAGCGCGATCGGCGAGCTCATTTTCCGCCGTGTCGAGTACGATTTCGGAGTCTTCGAACTGCCCGGCGGAACCTGCCGCGTGCAAGTCGGAAGCAACCTCACCCAGCGGTCGGCGACCGCGGGGTAACTCAACTCAATTCTCGTGCTCGCGACTCGGCGGGTCCGGGTGGTATGGCGTCTGCCGAAGGAACGACTGCATGAAGAAGCGAAGCCCACGCAACGCTGGAGCGATGGCACCCGCCATGGTGGCCGCGGCACTCGCCGCCCAGATGACGGCCGCGCAAGATGCAGCAGTCCAGTCGGCGGCGCCGCAGGCATCTCCACAGGCCTCCAACCAAGCCGCGTCTGAAGCCTCTCCTCAGGCCGGCGCGCCCGCGACTGCGGCAACCGCGGCGACCGAACAAGTTGTCGCCGGAACGCAGGCATCGGGCACGCGGCTTCGCTTCAACTTCAAGGGACAGACCTACGACCAGATCCTCGACTACTTCAGCCGCACGACGGGTTACCCGATCGTGCGTGAGACGGAAGTACCGAAGGGCACCGTCGACTACATCTATCCGAAGGACTACACGCTCGACGAAGCGATTCAGACGCTGAACGTTCTTCTCCAAACGCAGAACTGCATGTTGCGCGTGGAAGGAGGACGCATGTTCCTCCAGAAGCTCGACGACATGAAGCGCGAGAACGTGCCGACCTTCATCGGCACGGTGCCGTCGCAGGTCACTGATGACACGATCGTGACGGTCGTCATGCCGCTGCTGAATGCGCAGGCGAAGCCAGTCGCGGAGCAACTCAAGAACCTCGTCGCGACCTACGGCTCTGTCACGGCGCTCGAGCAGCAGAACAGCATTTTGCTCGTCGAAACAGCCGCGCAAGTGCGTCGCTTGCAGCGCATTATCGATGAGATCGATCGCAAAGACGTCGAGAATCTCATCGAGTTCATTCCGATTCGACATGCGCGCGCGGCGGATCTTCTCAAGAGTTTGCAAGCGTTGATGGGTGAACGCGTCGTCGAGTACGTGGTCAATCCCGCCGACGGAAAGCGCACGAAGATCGAGGAAAACCGCGTCGCGGGCCTCGTCGTTGCGGCCGACGATCGCACGAACGCCATCGTGGCGCGCGGCTCGCGCGCGAAGATCGATCAACTGAAGCAAACGATTGATCTCCTCGATGTGCCAGTTGCAAGCGGTGCAGAGCCAACTGCTGCGGGCGGCCGCGGCATGAAGACATTCTCGGTGTCGAAGGTGAAGGCGCCGGTTGCGAAAGAGCGACTTGAGCAGCTTTTTGCCGCGTATCCGGCAGACAAGAAACCGACGGTGGTGGCGCTTCCTGAAGCGGAACGTGTCACGATCGTCGGTGACCTCGGTTCGATTGATGACGCGGAGCGCTTCATCGCTGAGATGGAAGGATTCGATCCATCGCGACAACCTGCGAAGCCTTCGGCCACGGTGCGTGATCGTTTGCGTGGTGACCGCGCCGTTGCCGCACTTGAACTCGAAAGCGCGTCGCCCGAAGCGATTCTCGCGGCCGCGAAGAGTTTGCTTTCGAAGCGACAGCAAGATGAGATTAGATCG
>Ga0209617_10000653_pt1 | contig 15609 bp, 10 predicted proteins | sample LakEriepJuly2011_2_FD_187459 | JGI IMG/M metagenome (GOLD analysis project Ga0209617, IMG submission 187459) | Freshwater microbial communities from dead zone in Lake Erie, Canada - CCB epilimnion July 2011 (SPAdes) (version 2) | ecosystem: Environmental > Aquatic > Freshwater > Lentic >... | reverse complement strand
AACGGTCGGACTGGATCGCAGTTTCTACGAGACGCCCACTGAACGCACCTATGCCGACCTGGCGACGCTGGTGCCCGATGACTTCCGTTTCATGGTGAAGGCGCATCAGGCCTGCACGCGACCCAACCTGCAGACCGATGGCACCACGCGCGGCGATGTGTCCGCGGCGCGCGAGCACGGCGTCGCCAATGCGCGATTCATGGATGCGGCGTGGGCCACGGATCACGTGATCGCACCGGCCGTCAACGGTCTGGGCACCAGGTGCGGTCCGATCCTGTTTCAGTTTCCAGCGCTCACGCTTGGTGCACGCGAAGCCATCACCGATGCGCGACATCTGCTTGATCGGTTGCACGCGTTCGTGTCGGCGCTGCCGCGTGGTCCGCGCTACGCCGTGGAAGTTCGCAACGAGGCCCTGTTCCGTGGCGATGCGTGCGCGCAGTTCGCCGCACTGCTGCGCGACACGGGTGTGGTGCCGGGCCTCGGGCTGATTCCCACCATGCCAAGCGCCGCCGTACAGGCAAGGCGACTGCACGATGCCGGATGGGATCCTTCGCGAGCGCCATGCCTGCTGGTGCGCTGGCTGCTGGGGCATCACCTCGGCTATCAGGAGGCCAAGGATCGCTTCGAGCCATTCGACACGCTGGCTGCACCCGACGCGAGCAGTCGTGCCGAAATCGCCGCGCTGGTGGCGGCCTGCACCGCGGCAGGGGGTGAATCCTTCGTCATCATCAACAACAAGGCCGAGGGATCGGCACCACGCTCGATTCCGCTGCTGGCTGAATCGATCCGCGCGGTGCAAGCGAAGATCGTCGAGCCCCAACCCACCCCCATCCAGTCATGAACACCCTCCTCGTTTGTCTCGCCGTTCTCTGCCTGCAGGCGCCCGCCGCGCCCGCTCCGACCGATTCGGATCCTGCCAAGGCCGACATTCCGCGGCTGCAGGTGCAGCGACTGTTTCCCAACATCACGCTGCGGCGTCCGGTGCAAGCGGTGCAGGCGCCCGGCGACGACAAGCATCTGTACGTGCTGGAGCAGGCGGGTCGCGTGATGCGCCTGGACCTCACCAAGCCGGATGCCACCGAGGCCGAGGTGTGGATGGACATCCGCGAGCAGGTGAACAGCGCGGGCAACGAGCTTGGACTGCTGTCGATCGTGTTCGATCCCAAGTTCGCCGACACGCATCAGTTCTTCCTGTACTACACGGCCAACAAGCCGCTGCGATCCGAACTCACGCGCTTCGACGTGGCCCCGGCCACCGGCATGCCTGTGCTGAAGAGCGCGAAGGTGTTCCTGGAGGTGAAGCAGCCGTACTCCAATCACAATGGCGGCACGGTGCTGTTTGGCCCCGACGGCATGCTCTATCTCAGCCTCGGAGACGGTGGCGCGGCAAACGATCCGCACGGCAACAGCCAGAACATGGCTGCGCTGCTCGGCAAGATCATCCGCATCGATGTGCGCCGCAGCGAAGGCGGCGAGCCCTACGCCATTCCCGCGGACAATCCGTTCGTCGACAACCCCAAGGCCGCACCCGAGATCTGGGCCACGGGCCTTCGCAACGTGTGGCGCATGAGCTTCGATCGCAAGACCGGACAGCTGTATGCCGGCGATGTGGGGCAGAATGCCTACGAGGAAGTGGATCTGATCGTGAAGGGCGGCAACTACGGGTGGAATCCGCGCGAGGGCCTGCATGCCTTCGACAAGGGCAAGCCCGGAACCGCCGGCGCCGCGTACATCGATCCCATCGCCGAATATCCGCATGATCAGGGCGTGAGTGTGACGGGTGGCCATGTGTATCGCGGCAGCAAGTGGCCCAGCCTGCAGGGCGTGTACCTGTACGCCGACTATGCCTTCGGCACCATCTGGGGCCTTCGCTGCAACGGCGATCGATGCACCCCTTCCGAAGTGGTGTGGCAGCGGCAGGGCGGCAAGAGCATGTGGAGCAGCTTCGGTGAGCTGAACAACGGCGAACTGGTGCTGTGCGCGTTCGACGGCACCGAGAGCGGGCCGGGCAGTCTTTGGATGATTCAGGCGGCCGAGTGACGCGTGCGGCTCAGCCGCCGATGTAGCCGGGGGAATTCCACCACGGTTCGCTCATGCTCGGATACGCGCCCTGATCCACCGACGGATCCTCGTTGTCGCCGTCATCCAGGTCGTAGTAGTACAGCGAGCTCTTGTTCTGGTTCCAGCTCTGCGAACCATCGCCATCCATCTGCCGCTGCTGCAACTGCGTGGGTGACATCGAATTCGGGAAGAGCTGCTTCTGACAACCGCACAGGGCGATCAGCAGAAGGGCGGTTGCACCGAGCACTGCACTGCGACGGCTCATTCGATCACCTCCACCCAGATCTGTTCACCGGTCGGTTCCCCGGTTCGGTCGGCGCCGGGCGCCCAACTCTTGCCCGTCACCACGTCGCCGTTGCGCGACAGTTGCGTGAACCAGCCGTCGCTCCAGTAGATCGCGGCGCCCGGCGACTGGTTCTGCCAGCATCCGGTGTTGATGGCGTCGATGTCCTTCACTGCGGCGCCATCGCTGGACATGCACACCAGCAGTTCCTGGCCCTTGGCGCTCTCGCGCACGCTGGTGGTTCGCCACACGCCCACCCACACGCGCGAGTCTTCCAGCACCTTCACCGCCTGTCCAAAGCTGCTCGGAAGGTTCGCGTCGCGGTCCATCGGTCCGTAGGAAAGCTTCTCGTATCCGAACTGCCCCATGCGAATCGTGTCGATCCATCCGTCGCTGTAGCGCACGGTCAGCACGCCATCGCGGATGCTCCATCCGCCCTGTTCGCCTGCCGCGCCGTTGTTGCCACGGCTCCAGGTGCTGGTGGCGGATCCATCCTCGCGCAGCACCACGTTGAAGGTCACGTTTCGCTCGTCGGCGAGCGCCCAGGTGCCCACCGCGACGGCGGGCGAGATTTCCACCAGGGCCGGGGCGCCGATGCCGGGCGTTGAAGCGCAGCCGATCACGCTGGATGCGACGCATGCAAGCACAAGCAGAAGCGAGGCGCGAATCATGCGGGAATCCTAACCCGGCAGCGCAAGATCGGGGAGCGCGGTCGGGTCGCGATCGCGCTGCAGCCTTGGCCACGCATCGGGGGTGTGGCACGCGATGCGCTGCAGCCATGCGATGAGTGGATCAAGCGGCACGGGTTGCCACAGCCACGTATCCACGCCCACATCCACCGCGCGTCCCTGCATGGCAAGTCCGCCGTGCGCATGTCCGTGCATCAGCACCGCACCCTTGAACTGGCCGCGCCACAGCCGCAAGGGCCAGTGGCACGCGTTCACGCGCAGTCGGTCCGTGCCGGTGCGCCAGCTCAGCAGGTCGTGCACCGATTCAAACAGGCTCTCGAAGCTCCGTGCGGAGGGGTCGTGGTTGCCTCGCACCAGCGTCACGCGCTTGCACCGGATGCGCTCGCGCATGGCCCGTGCGTGCAGGCATTGGGCCTTTCGGCCCTCCGCATGCGGGCCGCAGAAGTCCCCGAGATGCAGCAGCACATCGCGCTTGGCCACGCAGCGATTGATGCCATCGAGCAGCGCCTCGTCCATCGCCCGTGCATCGGCGAACGGGCGCCCGAACATGGACAGGGCCTCGGTTTCACCGAAATGCGTGTCGGCCGTGATCCAGACGCGGCGAGCCATGCTGTCAGGGTAGTCGAGGGCGTCTTCCGGGCAGTCGTGCCTTGGTGTGCAGGGCTCCGCGGCCGGGCGAGATCGACGCTATCGTTCCGGGCCGTGGACCGAGACTTTCTCCAGATCGAGGGCATGTCGCGAGCCGAGCTCGAGGCCATGCTGTTGGCAGCCGAGTCGAATCTGCCCATCGCCGAGCAGCGCCAGCCTCGCAAGCACCTGCTGGATGGGCGGGTGGTGGCAAACCTGTTCCTCGAGGATTCCACCCGCACCCGCTGCAGTTTCGAGACAGCCGTGCATCGGCTTGGCGGCCAGGTGTTCACGCTCACTGCGGCTGGTTCGAGCGCCAGCAAGGGCGAGGGGCTGATCGACACGGCCCTGAATGTGGAAGCCATGGGTGTGAGTGCGATCGTGATTCGCACCAGCATCTCCGGGGGGCCCGCGATGGTGGCCAAGCGCGTGCGGATTCCGGTCATCAATGCCGGTGACGGTCGACACGAGCATCCAACGCAGGGCTTGCTCGACCTGGTCACGCTCCGGGAATCGCTCGGAGACCTGACAGGCCGACGCATCGGCATCGTTGGCGACATCGCCAACAGCCGCGTCGCGCACTCGGCGGTGCAGGGGCTTTCGATCCTTGGTGCCAATGTGGTGCTGATTGGCCCTCCAACGCTGGTGAACAACAGCCAGGGGCTTATCGCAAAGACAAGCGATAAGATCTCGATCACGCACGATCTTGATTCGATCATTGGAGAACTTGACGCCATCATGCTTCTTCGTATCCAGATGGAGCGAGGCGCTTCCAGCGGCATTTCCGATGATTATAGGACAATGTATGGCCTGACCCAAGATCGCGCAAAGCGCCTTCAGTCGCACGCAGTCGTGCTGCACCCGGGTCCGGTCAACCGGGGAATCGAGATCGACGACGCGGTCGCCGATGAGCATGGCGGAATTCGCATTCTGCGACAGGTAACGCATGGTGTTGCGGCCCGCATGGCGGTGCTGGAGTGGGCGCTCGCTTCCCAACCCACACGCGGGTGAATTCGCAACAGCGGTCAATAACGTGCAAGTACGGGGTTCAGAATGCTTTGGGGCTCGAATTGGACCACATCATGAGGGTTGGCCATGCATGCAAGTGGGCCTTCCGTACAGGTACGCTGCGCAACCTTCCGATAGACGGTTTCCGAGTGTCCCCCTTTCTAAGGTGCAACTGTTGAATCTTCCCCTCCGAGTCCTCGTTCATGGGTCGCTTCTGGCTGTACTCGCCGCCTTCGCTGGCTGCGAGACCAAGAGCTACATGGACCCCAGCCGCACCGGCTACTTCGAGACCACGCCCACCTCGATTCCGATTCTCTCGCGCATCGATGTGATCGAGCAGGCCGCCGACTCAAGCATCGAATACACGCAGCCAACCCCCGAGGATCTGGTTCCCAACCAGCTCGAGTATCGCCTGGCCCCGGGCGACGTGATGAAGGTTTCCATCCCGCAGCTGATCTCCTCCACCGAGACGGACATCTCCACGCGCGTCGTGGATCAGGCGGGCAAGATCTCGCTGCCGATCATCGGTCAGGTGCAGGCCGCCGGCCTCACCGTGCAGGAGATCGAGAAGGAGATCGTCACCAAGCTTGCAGGCGTGATCACCAATCCAAAGGCGTTCATCTCGGTCGAGGAAGCGCGGGCGTATCAGTTCCGCATCCTGGGTTCGGTGGAGGCGCCGGGCCTGTACGCCCTGAACAAGCCCGATCTTCGTGTGCTCGACGCACTGGCGTTGGCACGCGGCGCCGTGCCCAGCACGACGCGCATCCTGGTGACGCGCGCGAAGGCGAACGACGCGCAGTACGAGTCGGACTACGCGGGGAAAACCGGTGCACAGAAGGCCGAGCCCGCGGACGCATCGAAGTCGACATCCAAGACCGAAGCTCCAGCGCCCCAGGCGCAGCCCAAATCGGCCGATCCAGCGACTCCGTCCAGCGCGGACATCGATGCGCTGATCAACGAATTGCCGGGTGCTGCGCCTGCCCCAGCGTCCGCCCCTGCACCCACGGCTGAGCCCGCGCCTGCGCCTGTACCCACCGCTGAGCCCGCACCCGCGCCTGCAGGAGCGCCCACGGCGGAGCCTGCCACCGAGCCCGCGCCGGGCGCTGAACCAGCCACGCCACCCGCCACGCAGCCAGGCATGCTGTCCAGTCGAACGCGTCAGAGTCCGCCGGTCGACATCGACCAGCTCGAGCCAGCCAAGGCCAGTGACACGGCTGCAGCGGACATCGCATCACAGTCGAACGATGAAGGCGATCGCTTCACCTTCGACAATGCCACGCAGACCTGGGTGAAGGTGAAGTCTGCCGGCGCGAAGTCGCCCGCCGTCGCCAAGGCGACAGCCGACGCCGCGACGGCGCCGACCGCTGCCCCGGAGCCCGCTGCAGATGCCGCCACCGACGCGACCGTGCCGGGTCTTCGGACCGGCGACGCGGCGCGCGCGCGTGGTCGCGCGAAAGTGGACGAGAAGAAGGCCTTCTCGAGCCGCGTGATCGAGGTGGACTACAACCAGCTCGTTCGCGGTGCAGCGAACCTGAACGTGATCATCCGCCCCAACGACATGCTCTACTGCGACACCGGCGAGGTTGGCGTGGTGTACATCGGTGGCGAAATCGCGCGACCCGGCGTGTACAACCTGCCCACCTCCGGCAAGCTCACCCTCAGCCGACTGGTGGACGCCGCTGGCGGGCTTGGCCAGATCGCCATTCCGCAGCGCGTCGACCTGATCCGCCGCATCGGCGGCGACAAGGAAGCCGCCATCCGCGTGAATCTGGCGGCCATCCGCAACCGTGCGGAACCCGACATCTTCATGAAGTCCGATGACCACGTGATCATCGGCACCAACTTCTGGGCAACCCCGCTCGCCGTGATCCGGAACGGGTTCCGCATGACCTACGGCTTCGGCTTCCTGATCGACCGAAACTGGGGTAACGACATCTTCGGCGCCCCGCCGACCAACATCAACGGCCAGTGATCCGTGATCGACCTGAACGCAGTCATCCGAGGCTCGTAGGCCGGTCGAACCCGAACCGTGGGCAAGCGAGAAGCACGTGACTGCGACGACCGTTTCCAACAACACCAACACGGACCCCAGCAGACAGCTGGAGGTGACTCAGCGCCAGGCGATCATCGCCGGCGCGGTGGCGTTGGTGTGCTTCGTCGGCGCGTTCTTTGAATGGTTCCGAAGTCAGGTGCGCTGGGCCATCGAGGCACCATCCGACTGGGGACACACGCTGCTCATTCCCTTCATCGCCGGATGGTTCGTGTGGCTGAAGCGTGATCGGTTGCGCGCCATACCGATCCGTCCTGTCTGGAGCGGGTTGGTGCTGGTCATCCTCGGCGTGGTGGCCTATGCGTTGTGCACCCTCGGACCGGCTGCGCTGCAGCATCACAACATCCGCGGCGCCGGCGTGGCGCTGTCGCTCTTCGGTCTGGCGCTTCTGGTCTTCGGCTGGGGATGGATGCGCTGGCTGTGGTTCCCCATCCTGTACGCGGTGGTGTTCGGCCAGCGCATCAGCGAGCGATTCATCAGCGTCGCCACCTACAAGTTGCAGGACATCTCGGCGAAGGGTGCCTACCTGTTCCTGAGCATGTTCGGCATGGATGTGGATCTGGCCGGCAACGTGCTCACGGTGCACGGCGGCGGTCAGCCGCACATGCTGAACGTGGCGGAAGCCTGCAGCGGCATGCGCATGCTGGTGGCATTCATGGCGCTCGGCGTGGCCATGGCGTATGTCAGTCTTCCCACACTTTGGCAGCGCGTGGCGCTGGTGCTCCTCGGCATCCCCATCGCGATCTTCGTGAACGTGCTGCGCGTGGCCAGCCTGGGCTTGCTCAGCATGCTCGACAGCGAGTTCGCGGCGGGCGAGTTCCACCACTTCATCGGACTCGTGTGGCTCGTCCCCGCGTTCCTGCTGTACCTGTTCGCGCTGTGGGTGCTCACGAACATGGTGGTGCAGCCGCCGACCACGCCGGAGGTGCCGCATGCGCGTTGATCGCTCCGTGCGCAACGCGCTCATCGCGGGCTGTGCCGCGCTCGCGATCGGTGGCGTCGGTTTCCGCGTGGCGGTCGGGCAGTTGCGCGTGTATCTGAAGAAGGAGTCGGTCTCGCTCCGAGAGCCGCTCGACACGGTGCCGGCCGCACTCGGTGCCTGGAAGCAGGTCGGAAAGGACTCCGTCTTCTCGGATGCCCTCATCGAGGAGCTCGGCACGCGCAGTTACCTGGATCGCATGTACGCCGTGAACGGCGATCCTTCGCGCGGCGTGATGCAGGTGCATGCGGCCTACTACACCGGCATGATCGATGCGGTGCCGCACATTCCCGAGCGCTGCTGGAACGCCAACGGCATGGTGATGCGCGGCCAGCCCATGGTCCGGAAGGTCGAGTTCGACCGATCCGCGTGGGACACCGAGCAGGGACCGATCCAGCAGGAGTCGGGTCGGCGGTATCCCACGGCGAAGGTGAAGGATGCGGTCACGCGGAAGACCTCGATCGTGAGCATGCCGCTGGGCGACGTGGAGATGACGGTGTCGGCATTCCAGGATCCGCGCGCTCCGAACGAGACCGCGCTTGGTGGCTACCTGTTCATCGCCAACGGCTCGCTCACGCCATCCGCGCTTGCGGTCCGGAACCTGAGTTTCAAGCTTTCCGACCGATATGCCTACTACTGCAAGGTGCAGTTTTCGGCCCGAATGCCCGGCGAACCCGACAAGGCGCTGCCCAAGTTCGACACAATGACTTCCGAACTCATGCAGCACCTGCTGCCGCAACTGATGCGATGCCTTCCCGACTGGCCCGCGATCGAGCGCGGAGAAACACCCACGGGCGACGAGCCCAACAAGAGCTGAGCCATGGCAAAGTCCAAGATCAACGTTCGTTTCATCGCCATCTTCTCCGCCATCGTGGTGCTTGGCATCGCGTTCGCCGGATTCGTGATCTGGTGGCAGAAGGTCGCCGGACCGGAGCGGAACTTCGCCACCGCCGAGCGCTATGAGCAGGCCGGGGACTACCGCAAGGCGGCCAGTTTCCTGGGCCGTGCCGTGAACAAGCAGCAGACGAACGTGAAGTACCTGGATGCCTACGAAGCGGCGCTGCAGCGCATCGTGCCCACCACGGTCGACGAGGCGCGCGAGTTCTACAACCAGCTCGTCGGCGTCCGCCTTCAGCGTGCCCGAGCCACGCCGTCCGAAGCGGCCCCGTGGTTGCGCGCGATGGAGACGCTGTACGAGCGCGACAACGCCTTCCGCATCGATGTGCTCTGGCGCGAGTTTGGCGAGCAGGCCCAGCAGATCTCGGAGCGCCTGTCGCCGCAGGATCCGGCGCAGAACCGGCTGAAGTACTGGAAGGCGATCGCGATCACCCGACGCGGCGCGACGGTCACCGATGCCGAGCGCGCCGAGGCGGAGAAGTTGCTGCAGGAGGTGGTCGCGACGGATCCGGCGTTCGATGCGGCGTGGCTCGATCTCATGCAGTCGCAGCTGGACGGAGCCGAGAAATTGCGTGCGGACCGCCGGGATGCGGATGCGCGAGCGCGAACGACCGAACTGGAGGCGACGGTCGCTGCCGCGAAGAAGGCGGTGCCCCAGGGGATCTCCTGGAGAATCGCGACGCTGGAGCGCATGCGTGGTCAGGTGGATCGGCGCGAGGCGGGCGTCGACGCGGGAGCGATGGAGGCGGCACGGCAGGAACTTCTGGCCATCGCCCCAAGCGTGTCGAACAGCCGCGAGCAGACCTTCCTCATCGCCAACCAGTTGCTGAATGCCCGCAACAACGACTGGCTTCGTCGCGTGCTGGAAATGCTGAAGGCGCGCATCCAGAAGGATCCGAACGACATGATCGCGCGCCGCATCTACATGCAGGCGGCGACGATGATCGACCCCGCGTCGGCGAAGGCGATGGCCGATGAGACGCAGCAGATCCCGAATCTGCCCGTGTCGCTCGAGGCGTTGGTGCAGGAAGAGACCCGCGTCGCGGCGGTGACCTCGTTGTTCAACGCGCAATTCGAGGAGTGGCGCGCGGCCAAGGATCCGGAGGCGAAGAATGCGCTGCTGCCCAAGCTGCAGGCGGTCCGCGACAACGCGGTCAAGATGCTGCAGCCGATCGGCGAGCGCGGCCAGGCCCAGTTGATCGAGGCGAAGACGGCGATCGCCGAAGGCCGGATGGCCGAGGCGGTTGCCACGCTCGATGCAGTCATCAAGAGCCAGACGAATCCACCCCCGGATGCCTATCTGTACGCGGCCTTTGCCAATCTCTTCCGCAAGGAGACCGGCACGGCGATGCGCATCGCGACCGAGGGTCTGGAGCGCTACCCGAGCTACACCCCGCTGCTGGCGATCCGCGGCGACATCGAGGCCAGCGTCGGCAAGTACGAACAGGCCGCGCGCACCTATCAGCGCGTGCTCGAGCTGGAACCGGGCAACAGGATCGCCACCGAAGGCCTGCGCGCGGTGGCCGGCATGACGAACACCGCGGCCGAGGCGGCCGTCGCCAACAAGGGCGATGCGGTGGGCGTGGCGATGGGCACCGCGGAACGCCAGCTGCTTCGACAGGATCTGGACGGCGCCGAACGCACCCTCACCGAGGCGCTTGCCAAGAGCCCCAACGACATGCGCCTGATCATGGCCATGGCGCAGCTGTACGCGACGGTGCGCAACGATCCGAAGGTGGCAAACGAGTGGATCGACAAGGGCCTCGCGATCGCCCCGAACGAGGAGCGGCTGCTGCAGTTCCGTGCCGTGCTGTCGTCGAAGGATCCCTACGAGCGCGCCATCGAGGTCGTGCGTCTGCAGTACACCGATCCGAAGCTCGCGGCCATCTACAAGTACCTCACGCTCGCCGATCTGCAGGATCGACTGACGGAGATGCTGGCGCGACCGGGCATGACGGAGTCGGAGCAGGCGTTGCTGAAGAAGTCGCAGGAGCGGACCATCGCGGCGCTTCCCGAGGCGCTTGAAGCGGCCCTGAAGGCGGCGCCGGGCGAGGAGATGGTTCTCGAGCGCGCCACGCTGTCGGCGATCAATCGATCCGACTGGGGCGCCATCGAGCGATATGCCTCGTCCGCCGAGACATCCGGCGAGCGTGCGCTCGCGGCAACGCTGCGTTCGCGGTCGCTGCTCGCGCAGAACAAGCTGGATGCTTCGATGCAGGTGCTGCTGGATGCCGAGAAGGCCGGTGAGCGCACGCCAACGCTGATGCGCCAGATCAGCCTGATGTACGAGCGCAGCGGCAAGCTCGATGAGGCGAAGGAGGCCATGCAGGCCGCCTACGAGCGACGCCCCAACGACGTGGTGACGGCCCGCCTGTACGCGCAGTTGCTCGATCGTGGCGGTGAGCGCACGCGTGCGCTGGAGATCCTCCGGGAACTCTCCCGCGCCAATCCGACCAATCGCGATGTGATGAACGCGTGGCTTGGCATCGAGAGCGAAGTGGGCGATCGCACCGGTGCGGTGGCGATGCGCCGTCGCCTGTACAAGGAGATGCCGGGCTTCAAGGAGAACTCGATCGCGCTCGCGCGGGTGCTCCTGAATTCACCAGCCGACCTGGAATTGATGATCGATGCCGAAGGCAAGCGCAAGTTCTCCAGCGATCAGCTGCAGGCCATGACGCCGCTGAAGCGCCAGCAGGAGCTGCAGGCCGCGGCGCAGGGCAACCTGAATCTGGGACTCGAGATCGTGGAGCTGCTGCAGAGCGCGGATCCATCGGATGCCTCGCTCGCGCTGATGAAGGCGCGTGCCAGGGCGCGATTCGGCAAGGACAAGGATGGTGAAGACTCGCTGCGCGCGGACATCGCGAAGGCGGGCCCCGCCAACAGCAAACTGCTCTGGGTGTCGCTGGGCGCGCTCCAGGCCGAGAGCGGACGTCCAGAACTTGCCGTCGAGTCGTTCAAGGAGGCGCGCAAGCTGCAGGATCCGACGCTGCGAGATGTGGACATCCAGATCGCCGATTTCTGGTTCTCGCGTCAGCAGTGGGGTCGGGCGCGCGAGGCGCTGGAGCCGATCGTGAGCGTGGTGACCGGCGAGCGTCAGGCAGGCCTGGCGCTGCGACTTGCGGAGATCTGTCAGAACCTTCGCGACTACGACGCCGCGGAGAAGTACGCCGACATGGCGGAGAAGCTGCTCGCCAAGACCAACCCGACCATCGAGATGCTGCGGGCCGTGTCGCTTGTCGGTCGTGGAGAGAATGCGCTCAGCGCGGGCGACGCGGTGAAGGCCACGGAGGCCTTCAACAAGGCGATCCAGACGTTCCAGAGGGCCACGGAACTTGCGCCGAACAACTACATCGCATGGACCGGTCTGGCGGATGCCCAGCGTGGCATGTATCTGCGCACGCGCGAGGCGGCGATGCTCGCCGGTGCGGAGGTGTCGGCGGACAAGGCGCTTGCCTTGCTGTCCACCTACATGCCGGCGCTGCGCGTGAAGAAGGATCTGCTGCTGGATCGGAACGACCTGAACGGGGCGGTTGCCCTGATGGATGGATATCTGCAGTCGAGTCCCCAGTCCGACGAGGCGCGTCGGCTCCTGATCGGTCTGCTGGTGCGCAGCGGGAATCCGGTTCGCGCCATCACGGTCGCGGAGGATGGCGCCCGGCAGTCGCCACGCAATTCGGAGTGGCCGCTCACCATCGGCAGCATCCAGCAGCTGAATGGCAAGCAGGATGAGGCCATCGCCTCGTTCGATCGAGCGTTCGCCACCGAGCCGGACGAGGGCACGCTGCTCCGGTCGGTCGATGCGCGTCTCCAGAAGACGCCCTCCGACTGGGCCGGCATCGCGAACGTGCTTCGAGCCAACGCGAAACTGGTGGCCGGCTCGCCGCCACTGCAGGGTGCGCTCGCCGCGTCGTTGGTGAACACCAAGCAGCGCGATGCGGGTCTGCAGGCTCTCCGCAACGCCTACACCAACATCAAGGATGGCGTCGCGAAGCAGACCTACCGGGCGGACATCTGGGAGGTGTGGTATTCGGCCGTGATCCAGTCGTTCCTGAACCAGCCGAAGGAGGCCGAGGCGTTCGTGAAGGCGACGATCGGCGGACAGACGCCCGACTTCTATGCCGCGCGTGGACTGGCGCGCATCTGGCGTGCCGAAGGAAGGGCCGGACTCGACAACGCGTTCAAGTACTTCGAGGATGCGGTTGTGCAGGCCAAGGACTCCCCGGATCTGGCCGCTTCGGCGCTGATCGAGGCGGGCGAGGCCGCATACGTCGAGGGTCTGTGCGAACGATCCGTGCCGTTCTTCGAGCGCGCAATCGCGGTGGCTCCAAACAGCGCACCATCGCTGAACAACGCCGCCTACGTCACCGCCAAGTGCGGCAACGCGCCGGAGAAGGCGATCGCGTGGGCGCAGAAGGCGGTGGAGCTGGCGCCGCAGGTCGCCGACCTTCAGGACACGCTCGGCTTCGTCATGATGAAGACCGGCAAGCCGGAAGAGGCCCTCGCGCCGCTTCAGAAGGCCGTCACGATGTCGCCAGCACCGGCATCCCTGCTCCATCTTGCGGAGGCGCTTGCCGCCACCGGGCGCAAGGATGAGGCGCGCGCGACGCTGGAGCGCACCCGTTCGATGAAGCTCAACGCGGAGCAGACCGCGGAGCGTGAGCAGTTCGAGAAGACCTTGCAGTGAAACAGAGCCAGGAGCGAAACCCATGACACGAGCCGCCACGCCAACTGCCGCACGTCCCGCCCAAGGGCCCCAGCGCGCCAGGCCCACGGGCCCCACGATCGATCCGGTCCGGATCATCCGGCAGAACCTGCTGCGCATCATCCTTGTCACCATGGGGGGTGCCGTGCTGGGCGTGGCGCTGAACTATGCGCTGCTCATCGTGTATCCCGTCTGGTCGGCCCAGGTGCTTCTCGAAATCAAGAGCCAGCTGGAAGCGGCGAATGAACTGAACGCCAAGGACATCATCACGGAAGACACGGTCGTGCGACTGGCCCAGACCGAGGTGGCGAGGCTGACGCAGAAGGACAATCTCACGGCGGCCATGCAGCGGCCCGAAATCCTCAAGACGACGTGGAGTGATGGGTACAAGGACGCGAACGGCGTGTTCGTCATCGAAGATGCCGTGCTGGATCTCGAAGGCGAACTGCGATCCGGCCATCGCCGCGGCACCCAGATCTTCTACATCTCGTGGGGTACGCGCGTTCCAGAAGATGCCCCGATCGTGCTGAACGCCCTTTCCGACACCTACATCAGCACGCGCCGTCGCGTTGATGACGCCCGCTTCAACAACACGCTGAAGGTGTACGAAGAGAAGCGTGATCAGCTCGACCGCGCGATTCTGCAGAAGAAGCAGCAGGTGCAGGACTTCATCAAGGCGAACGGACTCACCAGTCTGACGGAGGCGAACAGCGAGAATCAGCGCACGCTCGAGAAGCTGCGCAACGACATCGCCCAGACGACCGCAGACCTGAACATTTCGCAGTCGCGGCGCACGCAGATCGAGCAGAAGCAGCGCAACGAGTCGGGGTGGTCGGACGACGACAAGCGTCGTGCGCAGGAAGACCCGATCGTGCTGCAGCTGCAGCGTGACACGGAGGACTACGGTCGGCGGTTCAAGTCGGCCAAGCAGCAGTTTGGCGAGACGCACCCGAGCTACATCACGCTGAAGGCCGAGTATGACGAGACGCAGCGCGCCATCGATCGCAAGATGGAGGAGGTGCTGAAGCGCAACCTCGCCGCCGACTACAAGGATTCCTTCAACAAGGAGGAGTCCTTCTCCAAGCTTCTGAAGCAGCAGACCGAGGATTTCGAGAAGGCGACGAAGAAGGTCGAAGGCTTCACGGCGAACATGGCGGACATGCGTGGATTCGAGGACCAGATCGCGGTGCTTCAGGACCAGCGCCGCGAGGTGGGAAAGACCATCCAGGACGTCAACCTGGCCCTGTCACGCGACGAGCGCAACCGCGTCGAGATCGTCCAGCGCGCGCTGAAGCCGCGCGAGATCACCTTCCCGCAGTTCAAGGTGATGATCCCGGCCACCGCAGTGCTGGTCGCCGGTCTCTACGTTCTGATTCTCTTCGTGCGTGAATTCCTCGACCAGCGCGTCAAGTATCCGAGCGATCTCATGTCCGTTCCGGGCAAGATCCTGGGCGCCGTTCCGGAACTCTCGGACGATCCAACGAATCCCAAGCGCGCTGAAATGGTGGTGCGGGAAGCGTCACAGTCGGTGCTGGCGGAGAACTATCGCCAGCTTTCCGCGCAGGTGATGAAGAGCATGCTGGTGTCGGGCGCGAAGAGCCTTCTCGTGCTCAGTGCCATGCCGGAGGCGGGTACCACCACCGTCACGCTCAACCTGGCCGCGTGTGAGGCCGCCGTTGGGCGCCGCGTGCTGATCATCGGCGCAAACTTGCGTCGTCCGGGCCTGGGTCGAGCACTTGGAATCAATCTGGGCATGCCGGGACTGGGTGAGATCCTCTCTGGCGCAGATCCCGCCTCGGTTGTGAGCACGGTTTCACCGAACATCGACCTGATTACGGCCGGCGCACCCGAGCATCGCGTGTTCGAGCGCCTCAGTGGCGACCGGCTGGATGCGGTGCTGCGTTGGGCGAACGATCACTATGACTTCGTGATCGTGGACGGTCCGCCGAGCGTGGTGGCTGGCGAGGCGCTGACCATCGCCAACAAGGTGGATGCGTCGATGATCGTCACGCGAGCCTGGAAGGATCAGCGAGGCCTCGTGATGAAGCTTGCCGGCCAGTTGCTCGAGAGCCGAAGCCAGTTCCTGGGCGTGATGCTGAACCGCATGCACATGACGGCCGGCGGCTACCTCCGCAAGAATGCCGAGGCGATGGCTGAATACGCCGAACGCACCGCGGCGTTCGGCGGCAGCGACAACTTGCCTGAGCAGACCAAGCGCAAGTCGAAGCCGAAGGCCACCTGACGCAGGACGCATGAGCACCCCGCGTCGATCTCTGGTCACTGGTGGGGCCGGCTTCATCGGTTCCCACCTCG
>Ga0209617_10000652_pt1 | contig 15615 bp, 14 predicted proteins | sample LakEriepJuly2011_2_FD_187459 | JGI IMG/M metagenome (GOLD analysis project Ga0209617, IMG submission 187459) | Freshwater microbial communities from dead zone in Lake Erie, Canada - CCB epilimnion July 2011 (SPAdes) (version 2) | ecosystem: Environmental > Aquatic > Freshwater > Lentic >... | reverse complement strand
CGCGCTCTTCCTGCAGCACGCTGGCGGTCATGGCGATGATGGGCAACTGAGCACAACCCGGCAAGGCGCGGATGTGGCGCGTGGCAGTCAGGCCATCCATGTCAGGCATGTGGATGTCCATCAGAACCATGTCGAAGGACTGGGCGCGCACCCGTTCCAGGGCCTGTGCGCCAGTTTGCACAATCTGCGGGTGGATGTTGGCCATGCCCAGCAACTCGTCCACCAGCAAGCGGTTGACCGGGTTGTCGTCCGCGAGGAGGATGCGCGCGCCCGCGTGGCGGCTGCGCAGCAAGGCCATGGCCTCGACAGGGCTCGTGGGGGCCGGCGTGCCCGACCCCGATGGCGACCAGCCCGCGACCGGTGTCTGTGCGGACTGCTGAACGCTTGCGGCGATCAACGCCGCATCTGCCGCCTCGGGCGTGGTCGCTTGCGCTGCGTCCAGCACCAACGTGCACCAGAACGTGCTGCCTTTGCCAGGCTCGCTGCTGACACCGATCTGACCGCCCATGCGCTCGACCAGTCCCCGCGTGATGGCCAAGCCCAGCCCCGTGCCACCGAAGCGACGCGTCGTGGATTCATCGGCCTGCACGAAGGCATTGAAGAGCCGCGCCAGTTGGTCAGGTGGGATGCCAATGCCTGTGTCACGCACCTCGACGTACAGCGTGTGCTGGGAAGGGTCGTCGCCGTCTGCGGCATCCCCCGAATGCGGCTTGAGTGGCCGCACCTGCAAGGTGACCTGCCCGTGGTCGGTGAACTTCACCGCATTGCTCAGGAGGTTGATCAGCACCTGCGAGACCCGCGTCGCGTCACCCCGCACCCGTGTCGGGCAGCCCGCCGCATCCAAACGCAGGCCCAGGCCCTTCTCAGCGGCGCGCACGCCCACCAGGTCGATGGCACGTTGCAGCACATCGGGCAAGTCGAAATCCTGGGCGGCCAGCGTGAACATGCCAGCCTCGATCTTGGACAGGTCCAGGATGTTGTTGATGATGTCCAGAAGGTGCTCGGTGGCTTGCTGCACCGTGCCCAAACGCTCGGCCTGTGTGGGCGTCGGCGCGTCTTGCTGCAGCAGGTAGGTCATGCCCATGATGGCGTTCATGGGCGTGCGGATCTCGTGGCTCATGTTCGCGATGAACGCGCTCTTGGCCCGGTTGGCCGCTTCGGCGCGATCGGCAGCCTGGCGCAGTTGTTCGGTGCGTTCGCTGATCTTGTCTTCCAGGTGATCCCGGTAAGCAGCCAGCTCGGCCAGGCGGACTTGCAGGTTGCCGTGCAGATCGGCCAGGGCCCCAGAAAGCATGGCCACTTCGTCGGGATACTGAGAGGGCGCCTCGAAGGCCGCTGGCCGCCCCTCCTGCAACGCCCGTGCCGTGTGGGCCAGCTTGCGCAACGGCCTCACCACTTTGCCGGAGAGCCACCAACTCAGGACCATGAATGCCAGGGAGCCCGCCAGCCCCCCCAGCAACAGCCGCTGGCGCAAGGTGTTGACGGGGTCAAAAACCCGTGCCGGATCCTGACGCAACACCAAGGTCCAGGGAGCTTGTCCGGACTGGGCCGACCACCGCACCGGCGCCAGCGCCGTCAATTGGTCACCGATGTCCGGCCAGGTCAGCACGCGGCTCTGCCCATCGCTCTGGATCTGAGACAGCCCTTCGGGCGACATCCACTGTCCCAGCCAGCCAGCCGGACCGATGGAGACATCGCCATTGGGCGCCAGCAAAAGAGTGTTTTTGAGGTCGTTGTCGCGTGCCGTCAAGGCCTGGTGGATGTCGCTGATCCAGCGCCAGTTGAGCACGCCCACCATCACACCGATGACCTTGCCATCGTTGTCGATGACGGGCACGGCCACGTCCACCAACTGCGCAGGGCGGCCATCGGCGTCCAGTGGCAGGAAACGCTTGAGCGCACCGGCTGGGTGGGGATTGCCCACCCAAACGCCACGGCCGCCATGCACAAACCACGCTTCGCCAGCCACATTGAGCCCTTCCAGCCTCGCACCCGTGGCCGCAATGACCACGCCACGCGCATCGGTCATGGCCAGCCACTCGAACTCGGGCGAATAGCTGCGGGTGCGCTCCAGCAGAAGGCGAAGGGCACCAGGCTCCATCATGCCGCTGACCACCTCGGGCAGGGCCGCTACCTGCTGCACCTGGCTCTGACGCTCGGCCAGGGACGCAGAGATCGTTTGCCCCAACACCGCGGCCTCCCGCCTGACCGAGGCGTTGACCGCGTCCAGCAACTGCTCACGCTGCCCTTGCACCACCCAGAAGGCCAACACACTGGCGAACAGCACCCCGCTGATCCCCGTGAAGATGGCGAAGCGGGCCCGCACACTTTGACGAGGGCGCCAGATGCTCACGCGTGCTGGGGAGGCTTGGGTCACGATGGTCCGCTCTGTCCGATAAAGTCAGGATTGACACGCGATGCCATTGTCGCAAGATGATGTGCTCGCGCAAAGTTGCAGATCCCCGCTGACATGTCGACGTCGTGACTGACCTGCGGTCTCCTCATTCTGACGCAAGGATGGCATGTCCCTGACCCGCGCACATCGCTGTTTGCCCCTGTGGTTCCTCCTCACGTGGAGCGGCCTGAGCCTGCCCGCCCGCGCAGTGGACTTGGTGGTCGCCACCGTCAACAACGGCCACATGCTGACGCTGCAGCGCCTGACGCCCCAGTTCGAGCGCAGCCACCCCGGCGTGCGCGTGAAGTGGGTCACGCTGGAGGAGAACGCCTTGCGCCAGCAGGTCACGCGCGACATCGTGACCCGAGCGGGACAATTCGACGTCATGACCATCGGGGGCTATGAGGCCACTGTCTGGAGCGGCCGAGGCTGGCTCAAGCCCATCACGCCGTCGCATGGCTATGACGTCGATGACCTGCTGCCCATGATCCGGCGATCGCTGTCGCGCGATGCGCAGCTGTATGCCCTGCCCTTCTACGGCGAAAGCGTCATGACGCTGGTGCGCACCGACTTGTTGCAGCAAGCCGGCATCACGCTGCCGCAGCGCCCCAGCTGGGATCAGGTGGCCCACGCCGCGGCCCGACTGCACGATCCGGGCAATGGCGTTGCAGGCATCTGCCTGCGCGGCAAAGCCGGTTGGGGCGAGAACATGTCCCTGATCGGCATCATGGCCAACACCCACGGTGGCCAGTGGTTCGACATGGGATGGCGTCCGCAACTCACCTCGCCAGCCTGGCGCCAGGCCGTGACGCTGTACAGCGAATTGCTGCGCAAGCATGGCCCGGCTGGCGCACAGGCCAATGGCTTCAACGAGAACCTGGCGCTCTTCTCGCAAGGGCGATGCGCGATTTGGGTGGACGCCACCGTCGCAGGCGCTTTCGTGAACCGTGCCGATGAGTCACGTGTGGCGGGCAAGGTCGGCTTCCTGCAAGCACCAGTGGCCAGCACGCCCAAAGGTGCTCAGTGGCTGTGGACCTGGGCGCTGGCCATCCCGACCAGCTCAACCAAGGCCGATGCCGCTCAGGCCTTCATCGAGTGGGCGACCTCCCGGGAGTACACCGCACTGGTCGCCCGCACCGAGGGCTGGGGCGCCGTGCCATCTGGGACACGACGTTCCACCTACGCCAACGCGGCCTTCCGCCAAGCCAACCCACATGCGGAGGTCGAACTGAACGCACTCGCAGCGGCCGACCAAAACGATCCGACGCTGCCGCGCTCGCCGTACGTGGGCATCCAGTGGGTGGGCATCCCAGAGTTCCAGGCCATCGGGACGGTGGTGGGGCAACAGATCAGCACCTTGCTGCAGCCTCAACCACCCAAGGTCGAGAAGGTGCTGGCACAGGCGCAGCAAAGCGTCGAGCGCAAGGTGCGCGAGGCTGGCTACCTCAAGGACGGCGTCAAGGACTGAGCGTCAGCAAACGCATCGCCGCGCCCAAGCTCGCTGCATCGGCCTGAGGGTCCCACGGGAAGTGCGCCAGCATGGGTGCTTGCAAACGGGCCTGCAGCGTGGCCAGGTTGGCGGCCTGCTCGGGCATGTCGGCATCGATCACATTGGCCACCCAGCCAGCCAGGCGCAAGCCACGCGCCAGGATGGCTTCTTGCGTCAGCAAAGCGTGGTTGAGGCAACCCAGGCGCAAGCCCACCACCAGCACGACGGGCAGATGCAGACGCTGGGCCAGGTCGGCGCTGGTGGCCCAGCCGTCGTCGCCTGCCGAGGCATCGGCCGGATCGGGCTCGCACAGCGGCACGATGAAGCCGCCCGCCCCCTCCACCACCACCGCATCGGCATGCTGGCGCAGGGCGTGGAAGCTGGCCTCGATGTGGGACAGGTCGATGCGCTGGCCGTCGCGCCGCGCGGCGATGTGCGGCGACAGCGGGTCGGGCATCGCGTACGGGTTGTCAAAGGCAGGTGGCACGGCCAGGCTGGAAGCCGCGCGCAAGGCGGCCACGTCCTCGTTGAGCCAGTGGCCCGGGTGGCCACCTTCGCCATCGACCCAATCACAGCCCGCGGCCACGGGCTTCATGCCGACCACGCGCGCATGGCCGGCATGGCGCAGCGCATGGATGAGGGCGCAGCTCACGCGGGTCTTGCCCACGCCGGTGTCGGTGCCGGTGACGAAGAAGGCCGGATGGGGCATGGCGTGGTTCCTGATGAGGCTGGCGGGCTGCTGGACGGTTGGACCGCAGGCTCAAGCCATCGGTGCGCTCATGGCGATCGCGCCCGACACCGTGCTTGCCACCGGCAAGGCATCGACCTCGGCCAGCACAGCGTCCAGCACAGCCAGCAGGCCATCGGCGAGGAAGCGCTGGTCGTCTGGGCTCAGCACGTAGGGCGGCATGACGTACAGCGTGTGCCCGATGGGGCGCAGCAGCAGGCCGGCATCCAGAGCGGCGCGGTGGCAACGCTGCGCGAAGGTTGGCTCGGTGGTGTCGCTGCGAACGTCGATGTCCCAGGCCCAAATCATGCCGATGTGGCGGTGCGCCTTCACGCGCGGGTGGCGGCGCAGCGGCTCGGTCAGGGCGTGGAAATGCGCGGCGGCCTCGCGGTTGCGGGCCAGCACATCGCGGCCCTGGGCATCGCGCGCGGCGAAGGTGTCGAGCACGGCCAGCGCGGCGCGGCAGGCCAGCGGGTTGCCCGTGTACGAGTGCGAGTGCAGGAAGCCGTGCACGGTGCGGTCGTCCCAAAAGGCCTGGTAGACGGCGTCGGTGGTGAGCACGGCCGACAGCGGCATCACCCCGCCGGTCAGGCCCTTGCTCAGGCAGATGAAGTCGGGCTTGGCCGCCACGCCATCGGGGCCGATGGCCTGCTGGTGCGCGAACAGCGTGCCCGTGCGGCCAAAGCCCACGGCGATCTCGTCGGCGATCCAGTGCACCTGGTGCTGATCGCACAGGCGGCGCACGGCCACGAGGTAGGCGGGGTCGTGCATGGCCATGCCGGCGGCACCCTGCACCAGCGGCTCCAGGATGAGGGCGGCAGTTTCGTGGGCATGTTCGGCGAGGTAGGCGGCCAGCGCGTCGATGCAATGTTGAAGGTGCTGTTCGGGCGACACCCCCGGCGCGGCACGGCGCGGGTCGGGCGAGGGCAGCGTGGCGCTCAGGCGCAGCAGCGGCGCATAGGCTTCGCGGAACAGCGGGATGTCGGTGACGGACAGCGCCCCGGCCGTTTCACCGTGGTAGCCGCCTTCCAGCCCGATGAAGCGGTGCTTGCCGGCCTGGCCGCGGTTGCGCCAGCTGTGCGCGCTCATCTTCAGCGCGATCTCGGTGGCGCTGGCGCCATCGCTGGCGTAGAAGGCGTGGCCCAGGCCCGTGAGCTGACCCAAGCGCTCCGACAACTCGACCACCGGCGGGTGCGTGAGCCCGGCCAGCATGATGTGGTCAACCCGGCCAAGTTGGTCGCTGATGGCCTCGCGGATGGGCGCAAAACCGTGGCCGAACAGGTTCACCCACCACGAGCTGACCGCATCGAGGATGCGGTGGCCGGCATCGTCCACCAACCAGGGCCCGTCGGCCGACACGATGGCGCGCGGCGGCAGCTGCTCGTGCTGCTTCATCTGCGTGCAAGGGTGCCAGACGGCTTGGCGGCTGCGTTCGGACCAGTTCATGGCGGCGTTGAGCTCCGGCCGCGGCGTTCAGGCCGCCGCGCCGTTGTCGGGGCCTGGGCGGTATTCACAGCGGTCGCCGGCCGCGCGCGACACCACCACCGCGCTGACCTGCGGGATCTGCTGACGGGCCCGCTCGTGGATGAAGACGCAGAGGTTCTCCAGCGTGGGCGCGCCCAACCCAGCCACCTCGTCGAGGAAGTGGTGGTCGAGTTGGCTGCGGATGCCAGCGATCACGGCGCGCAGCTCTGCCAGGTCCACCACCATGCCGGAATCGGCCTGGCGCTCGCCACGCACGATGACCTCGGCCGTGTAGGTGTGGCCGTGGATGCGGCGGCTGCCGGCGGCCTCCTCGGGCGAGACCTGACGCTTGAGCGTGTGGGCGGCATCGAAAGCAAAGGTCTGGCTCAACTCGAACATCGGGAGGTCCTCACAGCGAGGGGGTCAAGGAGGTGGGAAAACAGGGGGCGAGCATCGGGTGGGCTTCAGCGGATGCCCAGGGATTTGTGCGTCTGCACGCTCAACAGCCATTCGGGGTGGTCCAGGCACCATTGCACGGACCAGGCCGCAGCGTGTTGACGGGCCGCAGCATCGGCGCTGTCCATGGCCTGCACGCGGCGCTGGCCGAACTGCCACGACGACATCGCCTGCAAGTCGGCCTCGCTGAAACCGGCTTGCGGCACCACCACTTTCAGCTCGTGGCCCGAAGTCTGCACCACGGTCGAGCCGGCCTTGGGGCTGACGCAAACCCAGTCCAGGCCCGCCGGCGCGGCGATGGTGCCATTGGTCTCCACCGCGATCAGGAAACCCTCGGCGTGCAGGGCGTCGATCAGGTCGGCATCGACTTGCAGCAGAGGCTCGCCACCGGTCAGCACCACGAAACGCTGGCCCTTGCGGCCGGCCTCGGTGTCGGGCCAGAAGCTGGCGATGCGCGCGGCCAGTGTTTCAGCGGTGTCGAATTTGCCGCCACCCAGGCCGTCGGTGCCGACGAAATCGGTGTCGCAGAAACGGCAGACGGCCGTGGCGCGGTCGGCCTCGCGGCCCGACCACAGGTTGCAGCCTGCGAAGCGGCAGAACACCGCCGGGCGCCCGGCGTGCGTGCCTTCGCCCTGCAGGGTGTAAAACATTTCCTTGACGCTGTAGCTCACGCTGCCCACTCCTGAAGACTCACCGCAACCCGGTCCACCAAACCGTCAGAGCCGAGGCCAGCACCAGGCCGGCGTACGTGGCCATGGCCCCGTCACGGCCCATCACCAGCAGCCCTGCCACCAGCACGATCACATTCAGCGCGGCGCACCAGCGCACTTGGCGCCACCACCCGGTCGACTGCAACCCCTTCCACCACACCAGGCGCGCCAACGCCGGCACCAAGACCGCCATGGCCAGCGCCGGCAGGATGAAATTCAACAGGTGGCTGAGAAATTGACCCACATCATGGGGGTCGGGTGCAGGAAAGCCCCGCGCCGACCGATGAGCAAAGGGAAGATTTTATAATCAACGACCATGACCGTCCTGACCCTGGGCTTGAACCACCACACTGCCGCCGTTGACCTGCGCGGCAGATTCGCGTTTGCGGTGGACCAACTCAGCCCCGCCCTGCGTCAGTTGCACGAGCGCCTGGCCGCCCCGCATGCGGCCAACACGCAACCCGAAGTCGCCCTGCTGTCCACCTGCAACCGCACCGAGCTGTACTGCGCGCCAGGCGGCCTGGGTGCCTCGGCCGGCGCGGTGCGGCACGCCGCCATCGAGTGGCTGGCCCACGTCGGCCAAGTCAGCCAGGAAGAATTGCTGCGCCACACCTACCTGCTGGAAGATGGGCAAGCGGCTCGCCACGCCTTCCGCGTCGCCAGCGGGCTGGACTCCATGGTGCTGGGCGAACCACAAATCCTCGGCCAGATGAAGCAGGCCGTGCGCGAGGCCGACACCGCCGGCACCCTGGGCACCACCTTGCACCAGCTGTTCCAGCGTGGCTTTGCCGTCGCCAAGGAAGTGCGCACCTCCACCGAAATCGGCGCGCATTCCATCAGCATGGCGGCAGCCGCCGTGCGCCTGGCCGGTGAGCTCTTCGAAGACCTCGGCCGCACCCGCGTGCTCTTCGTGGGCGCCGGCGAAATGATCGAGCTCACCGCCACGCACTTCGCCGCCCGCACGCCGCGCGCCATGGCCGTGGCCAACCGCACCCTGGAGCGCGGTGAAAAACTCGCCACCCACCTCGGCGCCCAGGCCATCCGCCTGGCCGACCTGCCTGAGCGCCTGCACGAGTTCGACGTCGTCGTCTCCTGCACCGCCAGCACCTTGCCCATCATCGGTCTGGGTGCGGTCGAGCGCGCGCTCAAGGCCCGCAAGCGCCGCCCCATGTTCATGGTGGACCTGGCCGTGCCGCGCGACATCGAACCCGAAGTGGCGCGCCTGGGCGACGTCTACCTCTACACCGTCGATGACCTCTCCGCCCTGGTGCAAACCGCCAGCGAGAAGCGCCAGGCCGCCGTCGCCCAGGCCGAAGCCATCATCGAAACCGGCGTGCAAGGCTTCGTCAGCTGGCTGGACCAGCGCACCACCGTGCCCCTGATCCAGGCCCTTCACACCCAGGCCGACGCCTGGCGCGCCACCGAAATCGCCCGTGCCCGCAAGCTGCTGGCCAAGGGCGAGGACGTCGAAGCCGTGCTGGACGCCCTCTCGCGCGGGCTCACCCAGAAGATGCTGCACGGCGCCCTGGCCGAACTGCACAGCGCCGACACCCGCCACCGCCCGCAGGTGGCGGCCTCGCTGTCGCGCCTTTTCTTGCGCGGTGACCTGACGCCCCTGACCCCGCCGCGCAAGCCCCGCTCCCCGGCCGACGACCCCGAGGACCTCGCGTGAGCCTGCAGCTCGCGCCCGCCCTGGCTTCATCGCTCGACCGCCTGGCCCGCCGCCTGCAAGAGCTCGACGCGGCCCTGTCCGACCCCGCCATCGCCGCCGACAACCGGCGCTTCCGTGAGCTCTCGCGCGAACACGCCGAGGTCAGCGAAGTCTGCGAACTCGCGCGCCGCCACACCCAGCGCGACGCCGACCTGGCCACCGCCCGCGAGATGCTGGACGAAGCAGGCAGCGATGCCGACATGCGCACCATGGCCCAGGATGAGATCGCCGCGGCCGAAGCCGACCTCGACGCCCTCGTGGCCCAGCTGCAAACCGCCCTGCTGCCACGCGACCCGGACGACGCCCGCCCCGCCTTCATCGAGATCCGTGCCGGCACCGGCGGCGACGAATCCGCCCTCTTCGCCGCCGACCTGGCACGCATGTACACCCGCTTCGCCGAGCGCCGTGGCTGGGCCAGCGAGGTGATGTCGGCCAGCGAGTCCGACCTCGGCGGCTACAAGGAAGTCGTCATCCGCATCGAGGGCCTGCAGGCCTACGGTCAGCTCAAGTTCGAGTCCGGCGGCCACCGCGTGCAGCGCGTGCCCGTGACCGAAACGCAAGGCCGCATCCACACCAGCGCCTGCACCGTGGCCGTGCTGCCCGAGCCCGACGAGATGGATGCCATCAAGCTCAACCCCGCCGACCTGCGCATCGACACCTTCCGCGCCAGCGGCGCCGGCGGCCAGCACATCAACAAGACGGATTCGGCCGTGCGCGTCGTGCACCTGCCCACCGGCATCGTCGCCGAATGCCAGGACGGCCGCAGCCAGCACAGCAACAAGGCCAAAGCCCTGCAGGTGCTGCAGGCCCGCATCCAGGAAAAGGAGCGCAGCGAGCGCGCCGCCAAGGAAGCCGCCACCCGCAAAGGGCTGATCGGCACAGGCGACCGCTCCGACCGCATCCGCACCTACAACTTCCCGCAAGGCCGCCTGACCGACCACCGCATCAACCTCACGCTCTACAAGCTGGGCCTGGTGATGGAGGGTGAGCTCGACGACGTCGTGGCCGCACTGATCTCGGCGCAGGCCGCCGAACAACTCGCCGAGCTGGAGGCCGCCAGTGGCGTCTGACGCTCCCGCCAGCGCGCCCACCACCGTCGCCCAGGCGCTGCAACACGCCCGCGAAGCCGGCCTGGAGCGCCTGGACGCCCAGCTCATCGTCGGCGGCGTGCTGGGGCGCACACGCACCTGGCTGCTGGCCCACGACAGCGACGCCCTGAGCGCGCCTGACGCCCAGCGCATCGCGGCCCTCGTGGCCCGGCGCGCCGCTGGCGAGCCCCTGGCCTACCTGCACGGCGACCAGGAGTTTTTCGGCATGAACCTGCGCGTCACGCCCGACGTGCTCATCCCCCGGCCCGACACCGAAACCCTGGTCAACTGGGCCCTGGATGTGCTGCCAGGCGACCGCGCCTGCCGTGTCGCGGACCTGGGCACCGGCAGTGGCGCCATCGCCCTGGCCATCGCCTCGCAACGCCCGCTCGCCGATGTCACCGCCGTGGACCTGTCGGACGCGGCCCTGGCGGTGGCACGTGGCAATGCGCAATCGCTCGGTCTGCCCAATGTGCGCTTCGCCGCTGGCAGCTGGCTCGCCCCCCTGGCCGGCCAGCGCTTCGACCTCATCGTCAGCAACCCGCCCTACATCGCCGAGGGCGACCCCCACCTGCCCGCCCTGCGCTTTGAGCCCATCACGGCGCTGACCGCCGGGCAAGACGGGTTGTCCGACCTGCGCCAGATCGTCGCCCAGGCAGGTGGGCATATTCACGGAAATGGCCACTTGCTGTTGGAGCACGGTTTCGACCAGGCCGAGGCCGTGGCCCAGTTGCTGCGCGATGCCGGATTCATCGATGTGAGCGCACGCTTCGATTTTGGAGGCCAGCCTCGCTGCACAGGCGGTCGTTGGCGCGGCTGAACCCCTCGGGAAACTGCCCTTCTGACCCGGCTTTGGATCGGGCAAATTGGACATCCCCCGCCTTTCACAGGGTGAAACAGACCTGACGAAGGCACACATCTCTGAAGCACAGGCGCAGCCTGGCCTCGTAGCATGAAGTCGTTCTCCAGGAGCGCACCATGTGCCCATCAACCCTCACCGTCACACCCACCCGCCCCGCTGCCCTGCCGATCTCCGGCGTGGCACGCATCGCCATGGTGGGGAGCCTCCTCTGCAGCGCCCTGAGTGCGCAAGCGCAGATGGTGCCCCGGGCCGAGCACTTCCTGCACCAGGGCCAAACCTCCGGTGTGACCGCCGTTCGCCTGCGCTGGGGTGGTGCACCCGCGGCGGAAGAGACCCGCGGCCAAGGCCTGGCCCTCAAGGGACAGACGCAATGGCGCCAATGGGAAGGCCGCATCGGCGCGGTCATCGACCGTCCGGTCAACCCGGTGCGTGACAACTTCGTGCTGACGCAACCCATGCAAGCCGGCCTGCAAATGCGCAGCATGCACGTGCTGTCCGACTACTACGTCGACGGCGGCTTCCGCGCCACCGTGGGCCTCGTCAGCGGCGAAGCCGGGCAAGCTTGGTGGTCCAGCGGTGACAACGGCGGCGGGCTCAACCTCAGCCTGCAACACATCGACAGCCTGGGCGCCCCCATCGGGCTGGGCCTGCAACGTGGCCTCAGCCTGCCCCAGCCCAACGCGTATGTCGGCGCGGGCTACAGCACGCGCCTGAGCAACCAGCAAAAAAGCGAAGTTTGGCACCTCAATGCCGACTTCGGCCTCATCAACACCAGTGGCGCCAATGGCACGAGCCTCTCCAGCATCCTGCAAGGCGATCGCACGCTGGACGAAGCCATCCGCACGATGCGCATGCGCCCTGTGGTCAAGGTGTCCGTGGGCTACGCTTTTTGACGCAGCAGGCCCAGGTCATTGCTGCGCCGGGCACGGGGGCGCCTCAGTCCTGATATAACCGGGCCTGTTGATTTTTTCGAAGAAGCACCAGCCATGAGCGACGTTCAGCAGCGCATCGACGCCCTTGTCAAAGGCCACAAAGTGGTCCTGTTCATGAAGGGCACTGCCCAGTTCCCGCAATGCGGCTTTTCCGGTCGCGCCATCCAGATCCTCAAAGCCTGTGGCGTTCAGGACATCACGACCGTGAACGTGCTGGAAGACGAAGGCATCCGCCAAGGCATCAAGGCCTACGCCAACTGGCCCACCATCCCCCAGCTCTACGTCAACGGCGAGTTCGTCGGCGGCTCCGACATCATGATGGAGATGTACCAGGCCGGCGAGTTGCAGCAAGAACTGGCCAAGTGAGCTTGGTCACGCCCCGCCCCCGACGCCTCATCGTCGGCATCACGGGCGCCAGTGGCGCGCTCTACGGCGTGCGCCTGCTGCAACGTGCGCGCGCCCTGGGCATCGAGACCCACCTGGTGGCCACATCTGCGGGTATCCTCAACGTCCACCACGAGATGGGCTTGGGCCGCACCGAGCTCGAAGCCCTGGCCACGCAAGCGCACCCGCCAGGCGATGTGGGCGCCTGCATCGCCAGCGGCAGTTTCACGACCGACGCCATGGTGATCGCACCTTGCTCGATGAAAACGCTCGCGTCGGTGGCGCATGGCTTTGGCGACAACCTGCTGACCCGTGCGGCAGACGTCACGCTCAAGGAGCGCCGCCGCCTGGTTCTGATGGTGCGCGAAACGCCCTTCAACCTGGCCCACCTGCGCAACATGACGGCCGTCACCGAGATGGGCGGCATCGTCTTCCCGCCCCTGCCCGCCTTCTACAACAAGCCTCAAAGCATCGACCAGCTCATCGACGACACGGTCGAGCGCGTGCTGGCAGTTTTGCAAATCGAGGCCGCTCAGCCAACCGAGTGGCAAGGGTTGTGAGCCGCTGAGGCGTGGTATTCGGAGGCGCCCGGCGGCGCTCAGCGCCCGGCCGCTGCGGTGCCCGCGTCGGCCACCTGCGTGCCGCCGTCGGGCAGCTTCCAGCCACGCCACGCCGCCGTCACCATGTTGGGGTACTCGGCCCGCCCACGGCTACCGTTGTAGCGGCCCAGGGCCATGAAGAGGTTGCCCCGCTCCACGTCGAGGTAATGCCTCAGGATCACACAGCCAAAGCGGATGTTGGTCTGCATGTGGAAAAGACTGGCAGGGTCGCCATTGCCAATGGTGCGCGACCAAAATGGCATGATCTGCATGTAACCACGCGCCCCCACCGAGGAAATCGCGTACTTGCGAAAGCCACTCTCCACTTGGATCAGGCCGAGCACCAGGCCGGGCTCAAGCCCTGCGCGCTTCGCCTCATAGCAAACGGTCTGCAGGAATTCGCGACGCACCAGCTCGTCGGGCTTGCGCTTGAGCAGCCTCGACTCCAGGAACGCTGCCCAACCTTCGCATTGCTGGCGTTGCGCGGCATCGGCAAAGACCAGCACCGGCTCGGTGCGGCCGATCGCGGCTGACAAGGCTGTGCGCACAGAGTCGGCCAAAGGCTCCTCGACCTGGGCGCCCGCCCAAGCGGCACCGGGCGCAGCAACAGACACCGCACACGCGGCTGCCGCCAACCAAGCGCCAACCCGACGGCAGCAGGCTCGCCGGCCAACCCAAGGGGCCAACCAGCGCCGAGGCCAAGCGAAAGGCGACAACGTGTCCATGGTGCGCCACCTTAACGCAACGCGATGACAGTCATCCGACGATGTGCAGGCGAGACAGCAGGTGGTTCAGGACTTCCGTCACGGGCACCTTCGCCGCTTCGGCATCCTGGCGCCCCTGGACCTCGGCCAGGCCCTCTTTCAGGCCCTTGTCGCCCAACACCACGCGGTGCGGCACGCCGATCAACTCCCAGTCGGCGAACATGGCGCCGGGGCGCTCACCGCGGTCGTCCAGGATGACGTCCACGCCCTTGGCCAGCAGCTGCGTGTGCAGTTCGTCGGCGGCGACCTTCACGGCCTCGGAGCGGTCATAGCCCACCGGGCAGATGACGACGGTGAAGGGCGCGATCGCTTCCGGCCAAACGATGCCGCGCTCGTCGTGGCGCTGCTCGATGGCCGCGCCCAGGATGCGGGTCACGCCGATGCCGTAGCAGCCCATCTCGAAATGCTTGGGCTTGCCATCGACGTCCAGGAAGGTCGCGTTCATGGCCTTCGAGTACTTGGTGCCCAGATAGAACACGTGGCCCACTTCGATGCCGCGCTGGATGGCCAGCACGCCCTGTCCGTCGGGCGAAGGGTCACCTTCGACCACGTTGCGGATGTCGGCGATCAGGTCGGGCTCGGGCAGGTCACGGCCCCAGTTGACGCCGCGGATGTGGAAGCCCTCTTCGTTGGCGCCGCAGACGAAATCGGCCATGTGGGCCACCGTGCGGTCGGCGATCACCTTGACCGGCTGCTTCAAGCTGATCGGGCCCAGGTAGCCCGGCTTGGTGCCGAAGTGCGCCACGATTTCCTTCTCGGTGGCAAAACGGAAGCCGGCCTTCAGGCCTGTGCCATCGGGCAATTGCACCTTGCCAGCCTTGACCTCGTTGAGATCGTGGTCGCCACGCACCAGGAACAGCCAGACCGTGCTCTTGACGATCTCGCCCTGGTCGTTGGTGTCATCGGTGGCCAGCACCAGGGACTTCACGGTCTGCGTCAGCGGCAGGCCCAGCAGCTCAGCGACATCGCCACAGGTGCTCTTGCCAGGGGTGGCGACTTTTTCGCAAGCCTGCGTGGCCACGCCACGTTGCGCGATCAAGCCCACGCCTTCGGCCAGCTCGATGTTGGCGGCGTAATCACTGGTCGGGCAGTAGACGATGGCGTCTTCGCCGGTGTCGGCGATCACTTGGAACTCGTGCGAGCGATCGCCCCCGATGGCACCCGTGTCGGCGGCCACGGCGCGGAACTGCAGGCCCAGACGCTCGAAAATGCGGGTGTAGGCGGCGAACATGCCGTCGTAGGTCTTGCCGGCGCTCTCGACGTCGCGGTCGAAGGAGTAGGCGTCCTTCATCGTGAACTCGCGGCCGCGCATGATGCCAAAGCGCGGGCGGCGCTCGTCGCGGAACTTGGTCTGGATCTGGTAAAAATTCTTGGGCAGCTGGCGGTAGCTGCGCAGCTCCTGGCGCGCGATGTCGGTGACGACCTCCTCGGCCGTGGGCTGGATGACGAAGTCGCGGTCGTGGCGGTCCTTGAAGCGCAGCAACTCATCGCCCATCTTCTCGAAGCGGCCAGTTTCTTGCCACAGCTCGGCCGGCTGAACCACCGGCATGACCAGCTCCACGCAGCCAGCCTTGTTCAGCTCATCGCGGATGATGTTCTCGACCTTGCGGATGGTGCGCAGGCCCATGGGCATGTAGTTGTACAGGCCAGCGCCCAGCTTCTTGATGAAGCCCGCGCGCGTCATCAGCTTGTGGCTGACGATTTCCGCGTCGGCAGGCGCTTCCTTGAGGGTCGAGATGAAGAACTGTGAGGCTTTCATGGCAGAAAAAAAGAGCACCGCTCGATTGAGGCCTTGACAAACGCCCTAGGCGTTTCGGCTCAGCGGTGCAATAATGAAACCAGTTGAAAATTCGGAGTTGATTATGCTCGACCGTGAAGGCTTCCGCCCCAACGTCGGCATCATCCTGCTCAATCACCGGAACCAGGTATTTTGGGGCAAACGCATCCGCACCCATTCCTGGCAGTTCCCGCAAGGCGGCATCAAGCATGGTGAGTCGCCCGAGCAGGCGATGTTCCGCGAGCTCCACGAAGCAG
>Ga0209617_10000651_pt1 | contig 15627 bp, 17 predicted proteins | sample LakEriepJuly2011_2_FD_187459 | JGI IMG/M metagenome (GOLD analysis project Ga0209617, IMG submission 187459) | Freshwater microbial communities from dead zone in Lake Erie, Canada - CCB epilimnion July 2011 (SPAdes) (version 2) | ecosystem: Environmental > Aquatic > Freshwater > Lentic >... | reverse complement strand
CTTTTCTTAATTTTTGTAATTCTCGAGCAAGTGATTTGGCAATATATACTAGATTAGTTTGTTCATCTTGAGTTAAATCTAAACTTATTCCAAGTTGTAGTTCTTCATTACACTCAGATATCATTCCAGAAATATCTGAAGGGATAAATACATCAATTAGAGTTTGATTTAAATTGATTTCTAAACCATCAATATTAATATATTTGTTAATGACTAGTTTAGAAATCTGTTCTTGATTTAATGATTTGATCATGGGAGTAAAATGTTTAGATTTTGAACCTAACACAGAAAAATTTGGTTTGATTGTATATATTTTATTATTTGGCTTAAATTCAATAATCTCAAGTTCTAAAATATTTGTTTCATTTGAAATAAATTCTTTCATTTGATTATCATCTAAAACAGAAAACATTTCAGGTAATACTTTTATAATTGCTTTTTTAATAGGCTTTTTTCTTGGTAAATTACCTCGTAGTGATCTGATCATATTAAGTACTTTAAGTAAATACATAGTCTGTTCAACATAATTTTTATTTATCCATAAGATTTGAGTTGATATAGAATTAAATTCTTTGCAATGAATTGATGCACTAGAGCCAAGTTTAAGATTAAAATGTTCTGTTAAAAATGGTAGGACTGGTGCTAAATGTAATATAGTTAATTCCAATACATATTTTAATACAGCTAGAGATTTAGGTTCTGATTTTAGATGTTCTCGATTTAATTTCAAGTACCCATTATTTAAATTATCAATATATTCTAATACTAGGTTATAGATAGGTTGAAGAGTATAAGATGAATAAAATCCTTGCAGTTGTTTTATAAAGTTCAAAGCTAAATTAATAACCCAATGATCTAAAGGATTTGATGTTGGTTCAAATACCAAGGTCTGATCAGCTAGCTTAAATTTTGTTTCATACTCAAAATAGAAAGCAAAAGAGTTTGTTAAAGGCAGAATTATGTTTTGTAGCACTCCTCTAACTTCATCTTCTTTAAATTTAATACTTTCTGCTTTAGATGCAACTGAAGTTATCAAATAAAATCTTAATGCATCTGATCCATATTTATTTACAATTGTTAATGGATCTGGATAGTTCTTTAGTCTCTTGGACATTTTTTTACCATCTGAGGAATTTACAATTCCATTAACAATCACATTTTTAAATGGAGCTTGTCCTGTTAAACATGTTGAAATAACAAGCAAGGTATAAAACCATCCTCTAGTCTGATCTAGTCCCTCTGCAATAAAATCTGCACAAGGACTTGATAAAGTGTCATTTAATACAAATGGAATAGAACCTGATTCAAACCAGCAATCAAGTACTTCATCAATTCTTTTATATTCAATGCCATCTTTTTTAATTATAATATGATCAATATGCTCTCTATGTAAGTCTATAATTGTTCCAGGTTCCAATTCTGCTAGTTCTTCTAACTGTTGAGCTGAACTTACAACAATTACTTTGTTACAAGTAGATTTCCAGATTGGAATAGGTGTTCCCCAAAATCTATTTCTAGATAAACACCAATCTCTTGCATCAGCCAACCAATTATGAAATCTATTATCTCTAATATTTTGAGGAACCCAGTTAGTTTTTTCAGAAGCCTGAATTAATTTATCTTTAATATCTGAAACTTTTAGAAACCAAGAACTAACAGCTTTATAAATTAGAGGGGTATCAGATCTCCAACAAAAAGGATAAGCATGAGTGTATTGAAATGAATCAAAAAGTAGTTTTAGTTCTTTCAATTTTATACAAATTTGTTTGATAGAATCTTTAATTGATAAGCCACAAATTTCTTCAGGAATTGTGGAGCTAACAAATATTCCGGATTCATCAATAGGAATGCAAATATCTTCAGATCCAAAACCATTAGCTTTACATACTCTATAGTCATCTTCACCAAATCCAGGTGCCAAATGTACAATACCTGTACCCGAGTCATCATTTACATAAGAATCTCCATAAATATAATGAATTTTAGTTGAATCAAAAAGATTGAGATACTCCAGTCCAACTAATTGTGAACCCATACACTTTTTAATAATTATATAGTTTTGTGACTTGAATACCGAATCAAGCAATTTAGCATTCACATAGAACAGTTCTTCATCATGTTCAACTAACAAATATTCAAGAATTGGGTTAACACAAAGTCCTTGATTTGCGGGTAGAGTCCATGGGGTTGTTGTCCAGACTAAAAAATTTATTAAATTATCAGATTTACACTTAAATTTTACAATAACAGTCTGATCATTTACAGTTTGATAATTTGAACTTGCTTCAAAATTAGAAAGAGGTGTTGTACAAGCATTTGAGTAAGGCATTACTTTAAAATCTTCATAAATAAGTCCTTGAGAATATATTAATGCAAAAATAGACCAAACTTTATTCATATATTCTAAATCCATAGTTTTAATATTCGAGTCCCAATCAATCCATCGACCAAGTCTTCCAATAATGTCTTTCCATTGGTCAGAATATCTTAATACAATAGATTTACATGCTGCATTATACGCAGGAATTCCCATAGACAAAATATCTTGTTTAGATTTTATCCCATAGGCTTTTTCAATTTCATACTCTATAGGTAGACCATGAGAATCCCAAGTTGCTCGCCTAATAACCAAGTTACCATTTTGACAAGCCCATCTGCACACAGTATCTTTTATTAGTCCAGCAAGCACATGTCCATAATGTGGTAATCCAGTAGCAAAAGGAGGACCTTCAAAAAATATAAAGTTGTTAGATTTATTTTCCAAAGGATACCTGTGGTTTTCCGAAGGATACCTGTGGTTTTCCGAAGGATACCTGTGGTTTTCCGAAGGATACCTGTGGTTTTGATTAGATTTAACAAAGGAATTATCTTGTTTCCAGAACTCGAGAATTTGTTCTTCAGCTTTAACAATAGATAGCATGGATTTATTTTAAATGAATAAATATTTATTTAAAATAGATTTAATTTTCAATTTTTATGTGTATAGAGGATCTATACTTGATAATACTTATTTTTAAATTTTTCTGGATTTACATTTTTTATTGAATTTATGTTTGGGTCATCTGACATTTTTATTGTTGTTTGACCTTGTTCTTTTAAATAATTTTCTACATCAGCAGTATTAACTGATTTAGTTTTATTATTTTCTGGTTCATTAGAATAAAATACAGATCTAATATTTGATTTATTAGAAAATGAATCAATTAATTTTGATGTATTATTTTTATAATAAGCAACACTGTCAGACATATCAGGTTCTACTTTTTTAACTTGTGGATCCTGGATTTTTTTAAGTACATATGGAACTTGATTTGTATTAAGTTGGATTTGTTTTTTAGATTTAGGACTTGCAGATTTATTAGGACTTGGAGAACTTGTAGTACTTGTTTGTTTGGATTTTTTTGATTGTTCAGGTGATTTGTGTGCTGTCTCTGATATACTATCTGTATCTAGTGGATCATTTTTTAACATCTGTTTTAATTGTACTAGTTGAGCAACTACTCCAGAACTAGGTGGTTCATCAAGTTCCTGTGCTTTTATCATTTGTTTAAGTACTGATTTATTTGCTTCACTAATTGTTTTATCAAAATCATTTTCTTTAGATTTAGGATATCCAGGTGTTTCTTCATGTAAATATTCTTTTAAAATATACTGAAGTGGAAGTAATTTACGAATAGCTTCATGAATTGAACTTTTTATTGATTCTCTAGCATCTCTTTGATTTTTTTTAACATCAAACACTGAAAATTTATGGTAAAATAGATAAGGATTTTCATAAACAGTTTTAGCAGTTTCAATATAAGCAAAATGAATAAACTTTTGAAAGTCAATATCGGATGGTAACTTTATAGTATTTTTGCGATCTGGAGGGGTATTTGTAAGAACCATTATATTAGATTTAATTACAGCTAAAAGTAATTGTGATAATAAATCTTCACAATTAGATTCTTTTAAAATTCTTGCAGTTTCTGTTTCTAAAATTAAATTATTCCAAGATGGAATTTTTTTTAGAAAACTTTGAAAAATTTTTAACTCTTCATTTTCTTTAGAAACTTTACATGCTTCTTCATATAAAGATTGCATCCCATCAAAAATAAAAGGAGATATAATATTAACTAACTGGGTAGTGTATTCTTTTTTTGTTTCAACTAAATAATTCATTGTTAATAACTTATTACTAGATAAAAAAATCATTAAATAAACTAAATTAAATGATTTTTAAATTGCATTACATACACATCCAGTTGTGAATCCATTATTACATTTTAAATTTGTAGCTCGGTACTTAACACCCATATCTCCAGGCTTTACTCCCCAAGCGGAATCATCAATATCTACTGATGCAGGCCATCCTGAATAACAACAACTTTTAGCACACATAACAGTTTGCGCAGCACCACTTTCAGTTATTGATGAAATCCCATTATTGTACCAATTATTAAATTTTTCGAATTTTTCAAGTTTATTTGCTTTAACTAAATTAATTAAAAATAATATAACTACTAGTAGTACTATAACTCGCCATATAAATATATTATCTGCTGATTTAAACATTTTTTAGATGTATAAATATATCTGAGAAATTTATTTAAGTTCATATGAAATAACAGGTAAAAGTAAACTTTTTACAATCCATTTGTTTGTTGTTTCATCATAAATTCTTGGTTTTAAATATATTTTTATTTGTTGTCCCCAGAAATTCTCTATTAAATTATTTAACATTTTTAAAAACTCATTATCTCTTGCTATTGTTGAATGAAAAAAATTTATATCTAATGATTTAAATTCATAATTTAAATCTGGTCCAAGATTATATTTATCTATTGCTAGTTGTTGAATTTGAAAAGTTCCTGTTGTTAATTCATCAAATACTTTAGATGAATTAGGATATTCTATTTTTTTAAGTCCATTAACTGCTTTAATAATATATATACCCTCTGGAGCTATTACTAACGAACCCTGTGTTTCTCCAGAATTATAATGATCTGCAAAATGATATATATCTGATATAGATGGAAATTCATATAAAATTCCATCTGGTACTCTAGAACCAATAAATGGAGTTGGTGGATGTGTATGAAACATATATTCATATTCTTTTATGTCTGGTAAATCCATTGGTAATAATATTTCCATATCATCTTTATCCTCTCGAGACGTTTTTGCTGATATAATAATTTTTTGTAAACGTGTTTTATTAAAATCAAGAAGACCAAAATGTTCACTAAATCTTAAATTCTTTGATCGATCAATATACTTCTTTTCATAACCACCACTTTCCATTAAACTATCAAGTAGTTGTAATTGATTATAATCTAATCTAAAATATCGTTTATTATGTTTTATATACTTGGATGCTTTAATATGTTGAGAATGTGAATGACCATGATAGTTTTTAAAATCATATGTATGGGTTGGTTTGACAAATATATTTGACATTGCAAGTCTTAAAGATTAAGTAGATAAAAAATATATAAAAATATATTTTTTATTTTGTAGATTTGAGCAATTACTAAATTTAATATTTAATTAAGTGACATAAAAGTAGATCCTAAGGTCGATTTAAAACTTGATGATGAAGGAGATGATGTTGAGGCAGATGATCCAAATGATGGAATTTTAATAATCTTTTTATCAATCAAATAATATGCAATTAAAGATATAATAATAATTACTAAAAGAATATAAAGCCAGTTAAGTTTAGTTTCAGTCTTGGACTTTTTAGCTTTCTTAGCTTTAACTACATTGGGGGCAGGTGCAAGAGGAACTACTGGATGAACTTGTGTATTAACTACTGCTGATTGAATTTGCATTTGTCTTTGATCATCCATATGTTCAACATAGTTATCTTCTTGATAAATATTATCATCTAAACCATCAATTGCTTGCTCATTTTCTGTTAGATAATAAAAACTGTCTCCATTATTATAACCTTCTTCTAAATTGTTATAATTTTCCATATTTTGTTCAACAAAATTATTTTCGTAGTATGACATATATAGTAAATTTAGATAATTATTTGAATGAATATTATTTGAATGAATATTATTTGAATGAATATTATTCATATGATATTAATTTTTTAATTTTTTGAATCATACTAACTTTTTCAATAGTTTTGTCTATTTTTAAAATTGTTTCTAAATATTTTGCTGATAATTTATATTGTTTAGATATTTTTCTTATTTTATAATATTCTTCTTTCTTTAGTAAATCATAAATCATTTTATTTAAAACTAAAATATCATGAATTCCTTTGCCCGTTTTTCCTTGTATTATAGATATATTCTTCTTATTTATATTTTTAATTGATGTCTTATTTAGATCTGTTGAAAATGCTATATCATATAATTTATTTTTAAATGGATATTTTGATAGTTCATATGTTGTTTCACAACATGTATAAAATCCATGTAAACTTTGTAAATACCAATTTTGATCTGTATATATATTTGTTTCTATTACATCTCCCATTGATATTGAATTACAAATCTTTGAAGCACAATCAAAAAATTTTTCACCCTTTTCATATGATCTTGATAATATATTTCTTGGATAGTTTTCAAATATCATCAAAGGAAGCAAAACTTTTTCTGTCTCATATAGTCCCAAGCATTTATCTATTGTTTTATAATTATCTAATAACTCTTTGGTTCCTTCAAATAATCCAATATCTTTATCTTTTTTTTGAGATGATGAGAAAAAACTTTTACATTTGGGCATATCAATTAGTTCTGTCCCATAAGTAAATTTTAAATCTTGAAGTAAAAATATTAGTTTACGAATATCATACTGAGTAAATTTAATAATATTTAGAATAACAGAAGAATCTTGAATATTAATTGACTCGCTTATACATATTTTATTAATTAATCCAGTAAGTTCATTAATATTTGGTGGAACAAAATTCATTTCAAAACATGTTTTTTTAATATCTGATATTAGTTTCGAATGTTGTTCATTTGTTAAAAATATTATTGGAAATAGTCTTCTTTTTTCATTTTCTTTATATAATTCTATTAACATATTTTTCTCTGTTGACAGAGTAATATTTTCTGTATCATGAATTATTAATGCAAGTCTTTTATTTGATACAATACTTTCTATTGTACCTTCATTAGTCCCAGATCCAGAATTACCTGATCCTAATAAATATTTACTAATAGTTTTATTATCTTTTATATTAGATGATGATATACTAATTGGATTAAAATTCATTTCTTCTAATATTAATTTAATAGTTGCACTTTTACCAATTCCATGAATTCCAGAAACAATTATAGCAGATCCAAATATTCCACCAGGTAGAATTTGATTGTCTTTAAGAAAGAAGTTTTTTAACCACCAAGTAATTTTTTTGATATTATCATTATGACCAATTATATCTGTAACTTTATTTGGAGTATATTTTTCTAACCATAAAGTATTCATTAGCTGATTTATATGATAGCATATTGACCAAACTATAAATGCGTAAAAAAATCAATTTTTATAAAAAATTGATTTTTTTAATTATTGATACTAGTGATAAATTAAGTAAAATAAATAATCAAATGAGCAAAATTATTGTTAAATTTAATAATGGAACTCAAAGTGTGTTTCCTTACTGTGAAGAAAAAATAGATATTAAAGTATTAATTAAAGATATTGGTATCCAACTATATCCTGAAAAATATAATCCTAAAATTGATCAATATATCAAATTAATTCATATGGGCAAAATTTCTTCTCCTGATGATGAAATTATATTTAATTCTGCTAACCCAGATCAAACATTTCATTGTGTGATTAAAAAAATTCCTGATGAAGCATTTATTATTGAAAAATCTAAAACAGTTAATGCAGAAGAAGTACAATCTCTTATTTCTAATCCTAAATTTATTGAACTTGTAACACTAAGGTCTGTTTTTGAGTTGTTATCTGCTAATTTAGATTCTCATGAGCAGTTAGATAATTTAATTTCTGGAAAACCTATATCTGTTTCAAAAGAATCTTTAGTTATCAAATATTCTCAACAGATTAATATTCTTAAAGAAATGGGATTTACTGATGAAAATGAACTTGCTGTGATTTTATCAAATGCTAATGGTAATCTTGAAAATGTTATTAATATTCTAATGAATTAATTAAAAAATAGTTGAGGAACAATTTGATATGACTCAAATTGATTTTCTTCAATTAATTGCCAGAGACAAGTTTCCCATGTGATTTTCTTTTCATTTAATTTTTTTAAAAAATCTAAATATAACTGTGATCTTAATACAAATGCTTTTACTTGAGTAAAATTACTTGCTGGAGATATTTTTTTTTCAGAAGTTTTATTTGAATCTATATTTGAATACCATAATAAAAGTATTTTACCTTTTGATATTTCAAATTTATCTTTATTTTTTTTAAACCATGAAATATTTGTTGTATTAGATGAAAAATCTCCAAATATTATTAAACATTCTTTTGAACCTAATTCTATTGACATATTAATTATTTTAATTAATGAATTTATTTGTGATAGTTCTATTGAATTTAAATCTAATTTTACTGGTGTTGAATTTTTCATACTTTTTAGATAATATTTCCAAGCTATATTTTTTTCAAGTTGTTCTCCAATTTCTTTATTAAATTTTAAATGATCAAATGAACTATATTCTATTTCATAAATAACTGGTTCAATATCATCTAGTTCAAGTTGTATATCTGTATATTTAAATTGATATTTGTATTTTGCACTAATCACAAATATATTTGAAAATAAATTTGTAATAATATGATCTGGCAATTGTTGTGTATCTATTTGATTATTTATTGATGGGATTAATAATGGTTGAATATATTCTGTACCTATTATTTGATTTGTGTCTTTAAAAACAATTTTCCATTTAATTGCATTATTCTCATCAAAGTAAAGTTGAACAGATAATGGATCTGTATTTGTACCAATACTATTAAATTCTTTACTCATATTTAAATATTGATTATATTTAAATATTTAAATAATTAATCTATTTTTTCAATTATCATTCTTTCCTCTAAATAAAATTTATTTGAGTTTTGTGTCTGTACCTGTATTTCTACTGGGACTAGTATTTCTACTGGTACAGGTATTTCTAGTGTCCGAGTATGTTGAGTTAAATTAAAATCAATATTATCAATGTCAATTACCTTCCTACCTTCATCATATCCATATTTTATAAAATGATTTAATAATGATCTTTTAGTTATTAATCCAGAATATTCTAAATCTGGATTTAGTTTTAAATATAATTTATAGTACGAATCCCAGTTAGTAATTATTTCTTGTTTTGTTAATGACATTTATAATATAATTAGATTTTAAATATTGTAAACAAAACTTGATATAATTCTTTCCATTGAATGAACATATGTTGAATTTTCATTTGTTGTATAACCAGGTTCTAATAAATTATAAATGCCAATTATATCTATTTTTGAAAAAAATGTCCATGTGTCATAATATGATATTTTAAATATTGATCCTGCTAGAAATTTTACATTTGGTTTTTTTCTTGATTGTATAATATATGAAGGATTTGGTATATTTTTATTTTGAATAGAATGCAAATATAAATGAGATAAATTATAATCATAACCTAAAAGATTGTTAAGGGATGAACAGTCCTTTACTTCGATATTATAGTAATTAGAATAAAAATTTAATGATATATCAGATAATTTTAAATTATTATAATCAACAGGTGCTAACTCGTCATAATAAATATTTGGAATTGTAAATTGTTCACATAATTTATTAATATGTTGAATATTAAGTTTATCTAATGGTAGTAGCCATTTGTTATAAATACTTGAATAGGTGCTTTCAGAACTAGACAGAGGTTGAAAAATTTGGTCTAACATTTCATTACGCCATTTAATATCTGTTTTTGTATGAATTTTTAAAATTTGATCAAAAGAATTTGGTAAATAATTAGAACAAATATAATCAAGCTGTAATAAGTAAGGACCAATATCCATTCCTTTATTTGGATGAAAAAAAATTTTATATTCGAGTTGATATTTCTCAAACAGGCTTGTTAAAATTGATACTTGAGACTTAAGATCTTCAAGTACACTACAGATAAAAAAAATATTATAGGATGAAATAGAATCGTAAATATACTCAAGTATCTCACATCCAATATCTATTGATCCAACCTGAAATAGTATTAGGAATTTCATTATAAAATAATATAGCCATAAAAAAATATTTAGTTTAAATCAAAATCAAATAATTATAATTAAAATCAAAAAAAATTTGTCTATTATAATTATATATAATAAATGTCTAGTACTCGCAGACCCGAAGAAGATAACACAAATACTAATGATGTTAATGACAACGTTAAAAGATTACTAAAAGATGGCATCAGAGGAAAGATCCCATCATCTACTATTGCTGAACTTCGCAGAAGATTCAAGGATGATAATCTAATTGAGAAGATTGAAGAAGTTTTTTATGAAAGACTTAACGAAATCAAAACCAGAGCTCGTAAATTTGCTAAACTTGTAGAAAAGAAATTTGGTGCTAAAGGTCTTCCTCTCCATATTGTTCTTAAGGAATCAAAGAGATACAAGGAAAAGTACAACCTTGATGAAATTGAATTTGATGAATTCAGAAAACAATATCAAAGACTCTTAAACTCTAGACTTCCTATGGAAGAACAAATGGAACTTGTTCCTAATACCAATATGGCACACCTTTTTGGTGACATAAACTCAAATGAAGGTATTGTTCTAAAAGATTCTGATTATCCAGTTCTTCAAGATATTATCAAGATGTACACAATGACCAGAACAACCCATAGTTCTGTTATCCTTCAATCAATGCAATATGAAGATTGTGCTTCCGAAGTTCTTAATGGTATTTTTGATCCTCAAAAACACAACCCTTCCTGCTCAATTCATCCTATTATTGCTGCTATGTTCATTCCTAAGATCCAACTTTTCGAAGAACATTTCTTATATACTAACATTGCCTATATTATTAAATCAAAACATGAAAGACAACCTCTTAACAACATGGCTGATATCAACTTGTTACACCATATGATCAATGATGCTGCTGATGTTGTCTGTTCTGCTGATACTCCTCTTAAAGATTTAAGACTTAGATGCAATCTCCAAAACAATCTTTGGAACAACGTTGTTTCCATTAGAACTGGTAAATTCTTTGATTGTGTTGGAAATGATTTCTTTGCTGCCATTGATGAATGCAAGATCTCATCTTATGATGCCCCAGATCTTCTTTATGTTGGTGATGAAGGTATTGTTCTTAAGAGATTATTATCTGCTTTCTCATTCAGACCTCTTGTTGTAACCACCAATCCTATCTTTGGAACCTATGGAACTGCTAACCCTGTTAACTTCCCAGTTATCACAAACCGAGTTGTTGCTAGCCCTCTACTTACTCTCAGACTTCCTTCTAACAGTGGCAAGAACTCAATTTCTATTAACCTTGAAAGTGCTCTTACACAATCTCAAGTATACCTTGAAAATGGTATGTTTGTTCCAAAGACCCAAGAAGTTATCTTTACCAAGGGTGTTATTATCTTCCACGTTCCTAGAAGAACTATCAGTCCTGACAAAACCTACAAGAACTTGATCTCCCCTATCCCTCAATTCGATCAAATTCCTTCCCATGTTCTTAGAACTGAAAGAGTCAATGACACTCCTGTAACTGTTGATGAAACTATTTCAATTAGACAAGAACCTTACTACCTAAGATCTGCTGTTTTCCTTGAAACTTTTAATGAAACAAGTGCTGACCGTGGAATTGATCAAATTGTTATTAGTACTGGTGCTATCATCAGAAAGTCCAACAATACTGTTACTGGTGATTTCTGGGTTTACAGTCCTAGACTTGCTAACTCTGAAACCGGTAAACCAGAACAACTTATGCAAAGACTTTACTACAACAACCCTGAAAGTGATGATCCAATTGATCTTCTTTCTACCAAGGCTACTATTTTCATCTATGCCAAGCACTTCAATGCTTAAATTAACTGAACTAAATAGGTCGAATAGATTAGTTAAATTATTTTAATAAAATAATATTGTTAACCATATTATTTTATTTAAGTTTTCCAAGACCATATGTTTCAATAAAAAAATCCATATTTTGTGTTCCCATTGATGAATTACATGACTGGTAAATTGGTTTTAAATTATCAAGTTCTAATTTACCTCCATTAACTTCTGAAATAATATGTCCCTGCATAGCAGGTTAGTTAAAAACAAAGTTTTTAACGTCCACAGTGAAACACCATTTGTGAAATTGAAGTTATATTACAACATAAACATTTAGTCAAACCAATTATTTCACCAATCCAATAATTCCAGACTGATCTTCTAAGAGCATGTGGAATTAGTTTTTTTTTATATTTATTTTTTGTATTAATATTATTTACTAAATTGTCTGTATTATTTACTAAATTGTCTGTATTATTTACTAAATTGTCTGTATTATTTACTAAATTGTCTGTATTTACAAAATTGTCTGTATTATTTACTAAATTGTCTGTATTATTTACTAAATTGTCTGTATTATTTACTAAATTGTCTGTATTATTTACTAAATTGTCTGTATTTACAAAATATTTTTTTGTGATTTTATCATATAAATCAATTTGTTCTCTTTTACACATTTTACTAATAATATGATTTTTAAGACCATTATATGATTCGTAAACTTTAAAACATTTTTTACATTTAAATTCATTATTTGAATATTTAATTTTCATTATTGCATTAGTATATTCTTTTAACATATTACGAATATTGTATTTTTTATATTTATTTATAATTTTATTAAATTTTATTTCACAAGATTTAATATGAACTTAATGATTCCATCTTTGATCAAAATTTTTTTTACAATATAAACATATATAATTTACCATTATAATATTTTAATAATTTTATTTTTAAATAAAAAAGATATTATCTTATTTGTTTATTCAAATTTTGATTTTTAATTTTTTTAAGTTCTTGAAGTTTTTCCCGTGTTGTTTTAATAATAGAATTATTTTGATAACATAAATTATTTAATTTAGTCACATATTCTTTTTTAACTGCTTTGTTAGAGTTTAGCTCTTTAATCAAATTATTAAATCCTGAAAAATCTTTTATTTCAAGTGGACATTTAAAAGCATTTGCTTTTAAATTAACCTGCGTGGACATTTAAAAGCATTTGCTTTTAAATTAACCTGCTTTGTAGGGATTATCTTCTTCATCATTACAATTTTTAATATTTACTAAAGTAAATAGTTGTCTTCTCATCATTTCTTCAAAAAATTCTTTCTTTTCTACAATCTCCCATCCATCTGGTGAAAACTGATTTTTATTATACACATAAATTTAATTATCTTTTAGATTAGGACAATATATTATAGTGAAGATTTATTTCAAATAAAAAAATAAGATATATATTATAAATGAATATCTTATATCTATTTTATTTATTTGTATTTAATAAAAATAAAAATAAAAAATTAGGTATTGATCAAAGATATCCATTAGTTGAAGATAAAACAGATCTTGTTAACATTATTAAAAATAATAATAATAAATTATTATTAGATTATTTGAAATCTGAAGATATATCAATATATGATAAAATAAAGAAACTTGATGAGTTTGATAATAGTAATACTATCAAACCAATGAATATTTTTAAAGGTGGACTATTTGACGATTGGGATTTTGAAATTTAATAACCTAATCTTGATCTTGTTTTTTGTGATTCAGGAATATAATAATTAACTGGTGCAGGAGCAGGTGTTGAAACATAACCTGTATATGCTTTATGTGCATGAGATGGATAACTTTGTCCAAGTGAATCAAACTCTGCTGTATAAAATCGTGTTGGGCTTACTTGTGACATTGTAATTTCTTTTTGTTTAGCAAACATATTTGTTCTATCATCTGTAAAATAATAAGGTTTATAATTTAAATTAGCTTGTATTGAATTTGTTGTAGAATTTATAATTTTTTTGTCAAAAATATCTCCTCCAACTACTGGTGACTGTCCTTGCGCTGGTGTAGATTTGTTAAAATATAAAGTTGGATTATAAACTGATGAGATTGTAGGCAAAAATGATTTTGATCCTTTTATCGATGTATTAACTGGTGTTGGTAAAGGAGTTAATGGTTGACTACTAAAACTGATATATTTAAATCTAACATCTATCTCTGTTAGTATAGTTTTAACACAATAATCTATTACTAGTTTATTTAAAGTAGTAAATTGTTCTTTCTGATTAAAAGGTAAATGTTGGGCATAATCATTATATAAACCTTTCATTATTTGTTCCAAATGTTCTCTTTTTTGATCTCTTACAATATATTTATCACAGCTATTATTATATATAGTTTTTTTAATCATTAAATTAATATAATCTCTATTCATTTCAGACATAAATGTTCTATAAAATGTTTCTTCATCACATATTTGGCCTGAATTTGAATTATTCAATGTATTTGAAATTGGTTTAAAATAATCCCATGGATGATCTTGTAAAAATAGAAAAGGAGATTTTTGTATATCACTCAAGTATTTGCTTTCCATACTATTATTATATATATTAGATATTAATTTGTTAAAATATTTTTAATAACATCCATAATTTCAAGATTAGAACCATTTGTTGTTAGTTCAGATGTTAATCTATCCATTTTTAGAATAGATATTTGTGTTTTATATTTTATAATTCCTATATCAATAGTTTGATTTTGAAATTCCTGTATTTGATTTATTTGATTTATTTGATTTGTTTGATTTATTTGATTTGTTTTTATTATATTTTCTGGTGTTAATAATAACATTTTATTTCCATTTGTTTTATGTTTAATTACTATATCTTTTGAAGTTGAAATTACTAACCATAACATTAATAAACTTTGATTAAATACAATACTTTGATTTGAACTATTGGATTCATAATATAATAAATTTTTAAGTCTTGTATTAAGTTCTAGTAAATCAATTTGTTTTAATTCACAAAGTAACATAGAATCAGTAATTGAATTTATAAAATCAAAATAATTTGGATTGGGAGATTTAAGAAAATAAATGTTTGGAATTATAGGTAAAATTTGTTGATAAAAAGATTTAATTGATTCATTAATAATAGTTGTTGATAGACCTTGTAAAACTTTATCCATATACTATTATTAATTTTATTGCCATTTCTCTAAATAAAAATTATCTCGATTCAATTTATATGGAAAATATTTTTAATATTATTTTTATATTTGTATTAGGATATATTGTATATAATATATACTTTTTACAAACAAAAACTAAATCTATATCTAAATTAATTGATCATTTTAATGTGCTAGTTCCTAGTCCAGCTTTTGATCCAGCTTTGGCACCAGCTTTGGCACCAGCTTTGGCTCCAGGTTTGGCTCCAGGTTTGGCACCAGCTTTAGCTCCAGCTTTGGCACCAGCTTTGGCTCCAGCTTTTTCTCCAGCTTTTGCACCTGCACCTGGTCCTACTTCATTTCTAGTGAATGGAATAGATATGAGTGAGTATAAAAAAAGATATTTGTCAGTTTTAGAAAAACCTAATGCTTGGCTATTAGGACAATCAAAAAGCCCACAAGTTGCTC
>Ga0209617_10000648_pt1 | contig 15656 bp, 15 predicted proteins | sample LakEriepJuly2011_2_FD_187459 | JGI IMG/M metagenome (GOLD analysis project Ga0209617, IMG submission 187459) | Freshwater microbial communities from dead zone in Lake Erie, Canada - CCB epilimnion July 2011 (SPAdes) (version 2) | ecosystem: Environmental > Aquatic > Freshwater > Lentic >... | reverse complement strand
CAAATCACCGAACAGAGAAATAACCGTGTTGAACAAATAACCCAAATCGAAAAGCGTCTTGCTTCAGGGGTTAGCGCAGAACAGATCAAGCTGTTCGCTAAAAGTATCAACATGAGTCCAGATGACCTAAATTTACCAACTCCTCAGCTTAAAAATACAATTCAAAAAAACTTAGCCAGTGCAAAAAAGACAGTCTCCCAAGAAGCAGCCCTAAACCAGCGAGGGCAGTGGAAGAATAGATGGAAAAGTAGCTTGAGAACAGTGATTGCTCTCCTAATTATTGGTGTTACCTTTGTGATTGTTTGGCTTCAAATAGGACGGGCTTGTATTTAGAATGTTGAAAACGATATTAGCAATGACAGGTAAAATAGAAAAGTTTAGGGAAGTTAATTTTCTGAATTATACTTTCTTCATTCTATTTATTTTTGGGTTAGTAACTTCAACTCACCTAACACTCTATTGGCGAGTTGAACAAAATGCTAACGATTGGTTCTTTCAACTATTGTTATATGCAAGTGTCATATTCCACATTTACGAGAGACGGAATAACCTTGCTTTCGTCAGCCAGTTTCCTGCTAATTTTGTTGGTTGTTGTTTAATTATTATTCCCTACATCAATGCAAAATTTTCAGTTCAAGAAATCTCTATTTTTTGGTACTTTCTCCCCTTAGTTAGTGCCATTGGTTTGACTTTATTAGCATCAGGATTTCAGGGAATTAAACAATTTAAGCGAGAATTAGCAGTAATTGCTATATTTCCCTTGATTTTCGTCTTTGTCAAATTATTGGGAATGCTGATTCGGATTACGGTAATCTCCGCCAAACTTACTTCTTATCTTTTATGGTACTTGGGCTTTAATTCCGCTACTCAAGGCTCTCTTGTTTCTGTTAATAATGCGGTAATTGATATTTTATCAGAATGCACGGCGATACCACTTTTAATCATGCTATTAAAATTTTCTTTCGTGCTGGCCATTCTTTTTCCCTCTTATCTGAAAAATATTTATTTGCCCTTTATTCTTTCAGTGCTTATTAGTGTTATTTTGTCCGTGATCCGATTGGTTATTATAGCACTAGTGGTGACAGATAAACCTGCATTTAATTATTGGCATGGTTCTCAAGGTGGTGATATTTTTGCTTTACTTTCGTTCCTATCCTTTGGGGCGGTGATTCTTTTCCTATCACCCAGTCAAATTCCATCGTCACTGACAAAAGCCCCCCCTCAAAAGTCTCAGCCAGTATCCTGGTTAATTGTACTAACAGGTATCGGTTTGATCATCATTTTATTTAATTTTTGTATCCATCCCAGCGCGGGCTTGAGTGAAACCTCCGTCTATCGTTTTCCGTCACAAATTCCTCTCCCTGGTTGGCAATTCATGGCTAGTGAACCTCTATCTTTATCGTCAAAGCAACTAGCCCAGGAGAATAATCGTCCTCTACTAAACACAGATATCGAAACCGATAAGACGAAGGATATCTTGTTAGGACAAATTTATCATTACCAAAAAGCCGGTCAGGGCTTAACTGCTAACTTTTACTATGTCCCTTCTAGCTTAGGTGATGTCAAAGAATATTATCAGCAATTTAGTTATCTACCTAATTTACCTAAGCTGATAAATCCCGTTGAAAAAGTGAACCTCAAAGGTGATCATTTAGAGTTTTTTGATCAACAAAACCGCTATTTGACGGCCTGCATTAATTCTCTGGGAAAAAGTACAGTGACAATATCTCAATTCACTGCCCATTTTTATCGTCCTTATCTAAATCCCTCTCAATGGTTGAATCTATTGAACGGTAAACAAACTTTCCGTGACCGTCGCTGTATCTGGGGGCAACTTTCGTTAACTAAGGCTGATACTAGTGATGTTGAATTAGAAACTGCTTGGCAGGCTTTATTATCTTATTGGCAGAGTAATTTTCCTAAGTTGAAACTCTAGTAATTAGACATCTCCAAAAATTAAATATGCGTGACCCACTTAATGAGTGGGTTTTTTGTTGTGGTTTTAATTTTATGGCAATTTTGATAACTGCTAGATAAATCACGAATTTGAGGATAGAAAGGAAACTCCTGTTATTGGTAAATTCACTCTAGATTTTTATAACCCAATTGTTTTATATTAGAGAGCATTAATGTTATTGCCTTCTCATGTATTTCACCTCCAAATGAGAGCGTAGCCTGGCGTAAGCCGTATTCACAAGTCTAATAGCGAAATTAGCCCGCCTCCGAATGAATTTGGGGTTAGTTTTCCAATCTTTAGTTCCCTATAATTTAGCCCAGATAACTGAGAGTATTCATGCTTATCATGAGGCTTTGCGGGTGTTTACTTGGGAAAATTACCCCCAGGAATATGCGATTTTACATAATAACATAGCGATCGCTTATCTTTCCATGCCCATGTCGTCGGCACAGGAATCTTTGCGTCAAGGTTTAGCGGTTCAGTCTTTTGAAATTGCCCTCAAGCATATTAACATAATTGACCATCCTAGAGAGTATGCAATGTTGCAAAATAATTTAGGAAATGCTTTACAATATTTAGTAAGTTCTCATCCTATCGAAAATAATTTACGGGCTGTTTTAGCTTACAACGAAGCTTTAAAAGTGCGTAATTTGCAAGATACACCGTTAGAATATGCGAATACAATTTCTAACAAAGCTAACCTTCTCTTCAACTTACCTGACGACCCCGAAAAACCAGAATTAGGGAATCCCCAAAATCTCTTAAAAGCAGAAGAATACTATCAAGAAGCTTGGCGAATATTTACAGAACATCAGCAATTAGAACAAGCCGAAATAGTAGCCAAAGCCCTCCAAGATTTAACTGCGGAAATTCAAGCATTTTCATTAAATTAAACCCTAAATAGGAGAATATCTATGTTTGAATTAGTAAATGATCCAGTATTTCTCAAATTTCTGCATAGTTTAAATACAGAATTAAATCTCACTACAGGATTTACTTGGTTAATCATTGCTGTGATTTTATCAATGATTGGTGGTGCAATAGGAGGAATTATCCTTGCGGGTAAAGATATCGGATACCAATTTGCAGCCATAATTGGTAGTTTATTTGCACCAGCAGGGGTAATTCCTGCGGTAATTTTAGGGTTATTTATCCTGAATTTATTAGCCAATCATTAGGAGCATATATGTTAGCATTAACTTGGTTTTCTATTCAGTTATTTTTCAAGGGTAAACTATTCCGTGACCCTATATATTTTCTGCGTCAAATTATAATTGCTAGTGGTATTGGTACGGTTATATTAGTATTATTAGCACAAGCGTCAATTCCCCTCTGTATTCCCATTGGTGTGGCTAGTTTGACTACAGGTGCAATTATGCCTTTTTTGTTGCAAGATTTTAGAATGAAATGATTTACAGTAGGTTGGGTTGACCCCAGGAAACCCAACATAATCATAATGTAAATTCACATTTGGGTTTTCCGATAAACAAGTAGGTTGGTTTGACCCCAGGAAACCCAACATGATCATAACATAAATTCACATTTGGGTTTTCCAATAAACAAGTAGGTTACAACATTTTCAGGACTTTGTTGGGTTTCGCTGTCGCTTAACCCAACCTACAAATATATTACGATTATATGCTATTATGAAAAGAAGATTAATAAATAATTTCCAGGGATTATGTCTGATTTCAATAACTATATCCAAGACTTACAAGAAAATATTAAACGTGGTGGAGAACGCAGTCATTACCCTAGCCTAAAACATCTAATTGAGGGTTTAATGATTGGTGTTAATGCCAGAATTGAAGAAAAAGGCAACCAAGCGGGAATCCCTGATTTAACTATCAGAAAAAATGATCGGATTTTGGGATATATAGAAGCTAAAGATATTCATATTGATTTAGGTAAAATCCAAAAAACTGCACAAATCAAACGTTATTTGGAATCCAATATTGGTTACAACTTGATTTTAACTAATTATCTAGAATTTCATTGGTATGTAGACGGAGAATGTGAAAAAACTGCTAAATTAGCTAATTTAGAACAAGGTGAAATTATTCTGGTTAATGATTTACGACCTATTACAGAATTACTCCAGTCATTTCTGAATCAAAAAGCCAAAGATATTAATAACTATTATGATTTGGCTAAAGAAATGGCAGCTTATACTAAAACCATTAGAAACGCAATTCAATCATCTTTAGAAATAGAAACAACTACAGAAGAATTAAATCAATTAAAATCAACATTTAAGAAATTACTACTTTTAGATATAGATAATGATAAATTTGCAGATATGTATGCCCAAACTATTGCTTATGGGTTATTTACTGCGAAAATTGGTCATGCACAAAACCCTGGACAATTTGCATTTAATCGCACAACCGCAAGTATTTATATTACTGATAGAATCCCTTTTTTGAAAGGGTTATTTGATTTGGTTTTAGGAACTGATAGCGTTAGTAAAATTCACAAATCAATCGAAAATTTAATAGACTTATTTAACACAATAGACATGACCAATATTTTAGAAAATTTTGGTCAAGAAACTCGCACGGAAGACCCAGTTATTCACTTTTATGAAACATTTTTAGCCGCTTATGAATCTTCATTAAGGAAAAGTAGAGGAGTTTATTATACTCCTGAACCTGTAGTTAATTTTATTGTTCGTGCTGTTGATGATATTTTAGATCAAGTCTTTGATTTAGAATATGGTTTAGGAAATCGCAAAGTTACAATTCTTGACCCCGCAACTGGAACAGGAACATTTTTATATGCAGTTATTAAACAAATTCGTGATAATGTTGCTAAATTTGATATCCGTCAATGGAATAATTTTTTAAGAGGTGCAAGACTTTTAAACCGTCTATTTGGATTTGAATTATTAATGACTCCCTATACTATAGCGCATTTAAAATTAGGTTTATTATTAGGAGATTTAGGTTATAAATTTGTACCAGAGGAAAGATTGAAAGTTTATTTAACAAATGCGTTAGAAGCAGGAATAAAGGAAGGTGATTTAATTCCTGGTATTACTCAAATAATAGCGGAAGAATCCAGTCAAGCAGGAAAAGTAAAAACAGAAATTCCGGTCATGGTGGTATTAGGAAATCCTCCTTATTCTGTCAGTTCTCAAAATGCTAGTAAACGCAAAAGAGTTTTAAATCAAGATGAAAGATATTTAGCAGATGTTGAATATACTGGTTCAGCTTGGAATCGGATTTACAAAACAGGAAAAGCGGGTAAAACCATTACGGAATTAACCCACATTGGCGAACTTTTAGAATTATATAAAGGTAGAGTCAGATTAGAAAAAGAAAAGAATATTCAACCTTTAGATGATGATTATATTAAATTTATTCGTTTTGCTCAATATCAAATTCAAAAAACACCTAAAGGCTATGGTATTATTGGTTTTATTACTAATCATTCCTATCTCAATGGTTTAATTCATCGAGGTATGAGGGAAGAATTATTAAAGTATTTTGATACTTTATATATCATGGATTTACATGGTAATTCTTTATTAAAAGAAACCACTCCAGAGGGAAATGTTGATCAAAATGTTTTTGATATTCAACAAGGTGTAGCGATTTTAATTGCTGTGCGCGAAAAAAGCGAACCTGATTATTTTTCTACGGCTTATAAATCTAGAGATGGCATGAAGGAAATGGCTAAGGTGTTATATTATGATCTGTGGGGAAGTCGTGAGGATAAATATAAGTTTTTAGAATCTGCAAGTTTAGATAATGTTAATTGGATAGAGTTACAACCAACTGAACCAAATTACTTTTTTGCACCGAAAGATTTTGAAATAATCCAAGAGTATAATAAGTTAATCCCAATAACAGATATATTTTTATTGTCTAAAAATGGTATTCAATCAGGACATGATTATTTTGCTATAGCTTACGACAAAAAAGAATTAGAAAAAAGAGTTCAAGACTTTTATTCATCATCAATTACTAATAATGAAATTCAAACCTATTATGAATTAACAGATAAAGCAGGTTGGACATTAAATGCAGAAAGAAAAACTGCTTTTATTGAAAGATATAATTCTGATTTACTTAAACCATATTGTTATAGATTATTTGATAACAGATGGATTTATTTTAGTAAGAGGATTCTCAAAAGACCTGTTAAAGAAGTAATGCAACATTTAATTCATCCTAACTTAGCATTAATTTGTTGCAGACAACAAGCAGAAATGGGATTTAGACACATATTTGTAACTAATTTTCTGGGAGACTGTAATGCAATATCATTAAGTTCAAGAGAATTTAACTATTACTTTCCTCTCTACACATACCCAAATACAGAAAATGATCAAACAAATCTTTTTCTGGAAAAAACTCCCAACCTATCACCAAAATTCCTAGAAGCTATCAAAGAAAAACTCGGTAAAATACCAACTCCAGAAAAAATATTTTACTATGCTTATGCTATATTTCACAGTCCCACCTATCGGACGAGATACGCTGAGTTTCTAAAGATAGATTTTCCGCGTCTTCCTTTAACCAGTAATCAAAAACTCTTTCATGAATTAGCTATCAAAGGAGAAGAATTAGTTAATTTACATTTAATGAAATCAGATATACTCAATATCTTAATCACAACATACCAAACCATAGAAGATAATCAAGTTAGCGAAGTTACCTATAATTCCGAATTGCAAAGAGTGTATATCAATAAAGAAAGCTATTTTACCAATATTCCTCCACATATTTGGGAATTTAAAATAGGAGGATATCAAGTATTAGATAAATGGTTAAAAGACCGAAAAAATGCTAATAGAAAATTATCTATTGAGGAAATTAACCATTATCAAAAAATTGTCATTGCTTTAACAGACACTTTACAACTAATGCAGGAGATTGATAGAATTATTCCAGGTTTTCCCATAGAGTAAAAAAATGTTATAATTAATATGTATTGTCTTGTAAAAACCCAAGCAGTAAAATTACTATAGTCCTTCTATTTGAGGTAAAACTTATGTTACAGCTACAAATTAAATCCGATTCTCCTGACGTTGAAATCGTACAAAACCTGGTTCAGTCAGCCATTGATTCCGAGATTAAAAACTTAAAACGTTCAATAGAAAAAACCAATAAATTACTAATGGAATTTGAAGCAAAATATCAAGTTTCGTCAGAGTTATTTTTCGCCAATTGGACAGCAGAAAACCTTGCAGGTGGTGACGAAGAATATGTAAGTTGGGCTGGAGAGATAAAAATTAAACAAAAATTAACTAATTCTCTACAAAAGTTAGAAGCAATTGAATATGTTATAAATGATTAATATAATTTAATATCAAAAAATAGAGAATTATAAGTTATTTTATCAAATAAATAAACATCCTATAAATCCTTAAATCCTGTAAATCCTGATATGGCTACGCCACGCTACGCTATCAGACAAAAATTATTAAGGATTTTGTTGGGTTTCCTTGCGTCAACCCAACCTACGAAATGTTTAACTCATTAAATCTTGAAACATAGCGGTACTTAAATAGCGTTCACCAAAGGAAGGTTGAATCATTACTATTAATTTACCAGCATTTTCTGGACGTTTACCGACTTCAATAGCAGCAGCTAAAGCCGCACCAGAAGATATTCCTGATAATAACCCTTCTTCCCTGGCTAATCTCCGTCCATAGTCCATTGCTGCTGCGTCCTCAACTTGAATTATTTCATCAATTAGATCTTGACGCAAAACATCAGGAATAAATCCCGCACCAATACCTTGAATTTTGTGAGAACCTGCTTTACCACCTGATAGAATCGGACTATTACTAGGTTCAACTGCAATCACTTGAAAACTTGGTTTGCGTTGTTTAATAACTTCGGCAATACCAGTAATTGTGCCACCAGTTCCGACCCCAGAAATTAAGATATCAACTTCTCCGTCTGTATCTGCCCAAATTTCTTCTGCGGTGGTTTCTCGGTGAATTTTCGGGTTAGCTGGGTTAGCAAATTGTTGTAACATAAAAGCATTGGGAGTATTAGCAACAATTTCCTCCGCTTTGTTAATTGCTCCCCGCATTCCTTGAGTACCAGGTGTTAATTCCAAACTGGCACCATAAGCCCGCAACATGGCGCGTCTTTCTTGACTCATGGTTTCGGGCATGGTTAAAATCAATTTGTAGCCACGGGCGGCTGCTACCATTGCTAAGGCGATACCTGTGTTACCAGATGTTGGTTCGACTAAAATGGTTTTGTCCGGTGAAATTAAACCTTCAGCTTCAGCGGAAAGAATCATACTCACGCCAATTCTGTCTTTCACAGAGGCAGCAGGATTCATGCTTTCTAATTTGACAACTATCCTCGCTACCACTCCCTCGGCTTGGGGAATTTTATTCAACTGAATTAATGGAGTTTTGCCAATAAGTTCTGTTACGTCTTTAGCAATTCGCATTTATTAACCTCTAAAATTTATATATTAATCTATTTTGGTTAAGTATTTATCTGATTGAGTTTTGATATCAGCCATAGCCATTTTAGCATCATCTCTGTCTATTGCTATAAGCAAATCTTCCCAATTGTTGAAAATAATAAGATAATACTTTCCTTAGAATATCTTAATTTTGTTTCTGAGCTATTCAAGATATCTTAGGTCTAGCCTTGTCATGAGATGCTGTGATTTGAGTACAGTTTGTACTTGTGAATCTTCCTTTCAAAATATCTCAAACCAATAGCCCATCTTCGTTTGAGTTTGAGTACAAAATCCCCCGTCCCTTCCCTCAAAAATGCTAGTACCCCACTCAATAAATACTAGTACCCCTACACCAAATATTTTTTTAAATGCTTGCACAGTGAGGATTACAGGCTGTGAGTATTGTCGTAATTATCTTAATAATATTAATTGGCATTGCTTGAAGTTGGGACTAAAAGAGCAACTGATATAAACGATATAGGATTTACGCAGAGATTCCCCTCTACCCCCCGAAGTTCCTAAGATGAAAGTCTGACGAATCAGGGGGGACTTCTTAACTCCTATATCTCTCAAGATTCATCTAAATACTATCTGTATTCCTCCATACGGAAAGGACATAATTTTATTTTTGAGGAGATTTTGATCAGCATATTTTGAATAACAAAAAGGTGCAAAAATCAATCTAATAGAAATTTTATTTCTATCTAGGTAATCTATACCTGGCAATGGAGAATAAATATGAAAGTCAAACTTTTAAATGTGCTTACCGTAAGTTTGGTAACTTTAGCATTAATTTCTCCAGGGGCAGTAGTATTTGCTATAGTTTGGGGACAACATAGAGAGTTCGTTAAAACACAGAATTTATCCTGTGAATTGCCGAAAATAAATATAGCATCTCCTCAATTAGTTCCCCAACAAAAAATTATCAACACTCAGCCATCTTTAGTCAAGGTTAAATTATCTAACAATAACTTTCTACATCAATTAAAAATTGCTGCAAAAAAATATAAATTAGCAACAATTTTGCAATGGATATTTTTAATCACACCGATTTGTACTGGGATAGGAATTATTGCTTATGACAGATATCTTGTCTATCGTGCTGCTGTATTAAAAGAACACATTGCTATCTTAGAAAGAATGTGGCAACAAAGCATCGAACAGTAATTTTTCAAGTTAATCATTCACCATAAACTAAATTATCATGACAGACGAACGCCAAACACAGTATTTTAATTTAATTGATGAACTTCTCCAATGTCCTAATGGTCAAGAACCAGAAGTTTTGGAAGCACAACCGGAATTAATTGACTCTGGTTTAGTGCAAGCAATGTTACAAGTAGCCACAATGTTTGCTCATCAAGGTAATCAAGATGGAGCGCAATTTTTATTTTTTGTTGCTAAACAATTAGCAAAGGAATTAGGTTTATATCCTGAAGTTTCTAATCAAGTTGTCACTCAGGAGTAATGATGCTATTGACTTCAACTGATGCTGGAAAAATATCATTAGAATTTCTTTTGGCAGATTGGAATATTGCTGATGATTATAGAGATTGGTTTACAGTGATTAATTCTCGATTAATGGGTGAGAGTTGGTACATTGTAGAATTGGGTGTAGAGGGATTACCTGATAGATGGTTTATGCAGGTTTATGACACAGGAGTTTGTGACCCTAACTATACTTTTATTTCGCCAATTTCTGGTGCAGAAGGATATACCGATTTGAAAAGTCTACCAGATATTATTGCTGATGTTTTAGTAGCAGAACGTAATTCTCGATAAAAACTTGAGATATTTAGATCCCCGGCTTCTTAAAGAAGTCGGGGATCTGGTATTTTATGATTAATTTTGTCAGATTTAAATGACAATTATATGTTATACTAAATAGAGTTATGGAAGCTACAGAAGAATCAGTCAAATGATTACTGAAGACATCCTAGCCCAAGAATTTATTAGAGTCGTAAATGACTATTATCCCTCCGTGGGAGAACTTTTAGAAGGCTGCCACGTGAAAGTTATCACTTGCTTTTGGGGACGACCTGCAAAACGGTTTCAATATATAGGAATTTATTGTCGAGAAGACATAATGCCCTATATTCAAGCCAAAAAAGAAATCCTCAGAGAATTAGCCGAAAATATGGGGTTAATTCAAGTAGTTTGTTTCAATGCTAAACGATTGCTACGTGACCCTATGTCGAAGTTAAAACAGTCTGAACCTCGATTATGGTTGGAGTTGCAATTAATGGCAGCCTAATCTGATATTTGGTCAACAATGAAAACAGGACTTTTCTGCAATTACGAAAATCATCACCTAGATGCTAGACGGACTATTTTTGAGCAAGTTTTATTGGTAAAAGAGGCTGAAACTTTAGGTTTTGAAGAAGCTTGGGTAACAGAACATCATTTTAATGAGTTCAATCTCAGTTCTTCAATTTTGCTGTTATTGGCACATTTGGCAGGTGTGACTTCGCAAATTCGTCTAGGAACTGCCGCTGTATTATTGCCATTTCATCAGCCAATTCGCGTGGCTGAAGATATTGCTACGTTGGACAATCTTTGTAGTGGTAGGCTGGCTTTTGGGGTAGCTAAAGGTGGACCTTTTCCGCAGCAAAATAAACATTTTGGGGTGACAACTCAGGAATCTCGCAGCAGAATGTTAGAGTCAGTGGCATTGATTCAAAAGCTTTTATATGAGACTAACGTATCATTTAATGGCGAATATTATCAATGTGAAAATCTCACAATTCATCCCCAACCATTGCAAAAACCAATTCCCATCTATGTTGCTAGTGGTGACAATGATGCAATTGAATTTGCTGCTAAAAATTCCTTTGGAATCATGGGTGGTCCACCTTTTTCTTTAGAAAGACTCAAGAAGACAGTCAATAAATATCGGGAATTTAATTCCAGTGGTGCTGATAAGTTCCTGTTAGCGCGGTTCTTTTTTGTGGGTAAAACTCATGATGAAGCGGTAAATGAAGCATTGCCTTTTATTCGCCATTTCAGCAAAGAAATGACAGCTAACTCAACTCAAGTAATGCAGAAAAGTCCTCAACAACCAGCATTTGATCGGACAAATATTTGTTTTGATGAAGACTATTTGATTGAGAATTCAATTATCGGTGATGTTAACGGTTGTCGTGACAAAATCAAGAAATTTCAGGACGAATTAGATCTCAGCACACTAGCGTTAAAACCCTCATCTTTTTCTTTGCAAAAAAATCGAGAAAGTTTGCAACGCTACAATCAAGAGGTGCGGAATTATGTCTAAACTTTCTTTGCTTCCTCCCGATGATTTACCTCCTATAAAGGTAACAAAAGAGGATGGAATTCTCCATTTGGAATTGGAACAATCTATTGGTAAATGCTTCTTCTATGCGTGCGATCGCATTACCCAAGTATTACTATCTAATTGTCAGTGGTACATGACCACAGATAAGACTACTTTGATGTTAATTGTAGACTGTCCCGATATAGTTGCTTATTGGCACATAGTCAGCAATATTCCCCAATTGGGAAATAGACTGGAAAGATTTACTAAAAATGCCAAAATTCGCGTTTATCCTCCTTTTGGTAAAGGATCACCCTTTGAAATTGGAGTGAACGAGATTTCAGCTTATCGAGATTGGTTGTAAGTCCTAAATTATATTTTAATCACTATCAGATCCCCGACTTCTCAAAGAAGTCGGGGATCTATCATCTATCTTGTTATAATAAAATCAACACAAAAATATAGCAGCCATGATTAGTAACTTTGTTAATAATAAAAAAGAATTATTTGACCGTTGGGCAAATAGTTATGATTGGGCATTTCCTTCTTTTATTTATCAAGCAATCCATAAAAGATTACTTACAAAAGTTGAATTATCACCTCATGCAAATGTACTTGATTTAGGTTGTGGGACTGGACGCTTATTAAATAGATTAGCAACTCAGTTTCCAGAAATCACAGCCACAGGTTTAGATTTGTCTCCCCAAATGTTGCGGATAGCGAGGCAAAATAACCGCCACCGTCCCCGGTTAATTTATCTTGAAGGTAATGCGGAACATCTCCCCTTTGCTGAGGGACAATTTGATGCGGTTTTTAATACCATCAGCTTTTTGCATTATCCTCAACCAGAACAGGTTTTAAATGAGGTAGCAAGGGTACTTTCTCCTGGTGGTAAATTCTATTTAGTGGACATTACTTTTAATAACTCATCACCATGTCAAATTACGCCCCATTCTCCCACAGGAATTAGGTTTTATAGTCAGAAACAAAGAGAAGAAATGGGTAATAATGCTGGATTAACTTGTGTAGGTCATTATGACTTATTAGGATTTGTATTATTAACGGTTTTTCAAAAATAATCTTTGTAGGGTGCTGCGTACATGAGACGTGCTTGCAATTAACCTAATTACTCAAAGCTAATTTCACCCCTTGACGTTGAGCCATTCACCGTTGACATCTAACTTGCAATTAACCTAATTACTCAAAGCTAATTTCACCGGATTCGTACCAATCCTGAATGTATTGGGGAATTGATCTTGCAATTAACCTAATTACTCAAAGCTAATTTCACCCTTGTAACATCTGCACTGCGGAAACCATTTGAGATTCCTTGCAATTAACCTAATTACTCAAAGCTAATTTCACCCTTGAGAAGGTGTGGCAGGATTTAGATAATTTGCTCTTGCAATTAACCTAATTACTCAAAGCTAATTTCACCACTTCTTTTTTTATCTTTATAATAACGATTTTGCCTCTTGCAATTAACCTAATTACTCAAAGCTAATTTCACCATAGTAGAATTAATACAAAACTACTATATAGGAACTTGCAATTAACCTAATTACTCAAAGCTAATTTCACCGGTAGGGTGAAGCGCATCTTTTCAAAGGTAGAAGGATTCTTGCAATTAACCTAATTACTCAAAGCTAATTTCACCATATCTAAGCTAAAGTCGTTACGGGAGATGCCTAAACCTTGCAATTAACCTAATTACTCAAAGCTAATTTCACCCTACTTCATGGGCGAAGATGGCGAAATATACATAGCTAACTTGCAATTAACCTAATTACTCAAAGCTAATTTCACCTTCGTGAGCAAGGATTTGGCGAAGTCGTAGGCTTGCAATTAACCTAATTACTCAAAGCTAATTTCACCTGCCGTATCCCAGATAGTAAGCTGTGTAAAGCTTTCAGATGATGATTGCGCGGATCTCTTTTTTTTCTTAGTTTTGGGAATTTTATTTTCCACTGAATTCGGTGAAATGCTTGATGTGCAAGGTGCGCGGGTATCTGGCTTATTGTCAAGGTTCGGATCGCTTACGGTGTCTAGCTTTGAGTCCATTTTCGCAGGGTCAGAGGTTTTTACATCCCCCCTTCCGCGCTTTGTTCCCCTTGCGGGGGTTAATTGGGAGGAATGTTCATCCTCCGGTGGTGTTTGCACACCTTCCTGGTGGCATTCCGCAGTGGAATCAGAGCCAGGCTTTCGGGTTTCCCCATGTTCCCACGCCCAAGCGCGGTACACTGTTGATAATTGTTTTTTGCCTTTGAGTAAAATATTCTTTGCTGCATTGGAATCACGCCCTTCTGTGTGGCCACATTCTGTACAGCGATGAGTTCTTTGACTCAATGCTTTCTTTATTTTAGCACCACAATTTGAACAGTCAACCGTAGTGTAGTGAGCCGCAACTTTTACAAACTCTCTATCAGTATCTTTACACTTTGTTTCAATTTTACTGATTAAATCACCCAATGCCGAATCAGCAAAACTTTTATTTAATCCGGCTTTACGTTTTGCTCCATTCTGTTCATAGCCATTGCCATCCTCACGCTTTTTAGCTTTGGGCTTGCGATTAAGATTTTGTATTTTTATGTCTTCCATCACAATACCAGAATACTCGCGGACAACCTTAGTAGATAGCTTATGATTAAATGCGTTGCGGCTGCGGCGAATTTTTTCGTGGTGCAATGCTATCTTTTGATAGGTTTTCTTCTGATTACATCCTCCCTTCTTTTGCCTAGATGCTTTACGCTGTAACCGTCTTAGCTTGACTTGCTGCTTTCTAAATAGTTTAGGCGGTGCAACTTCTCTACCTTGATCTGTGGTAATAACTGATAGTAAACCAGGGTCAATTCCGACTGATTTATCAGATTTTGGTAATGGTTCATTGGGAATATTAACACATACATGAAGATAGTAACCAGATGGTTCTTTAACTATCCTAGCCGACCCCCACTCGTGCCAATCATATCTATCAAATAATCCTTTAACTCGAATTCTACCAAGCTTCGGGAACTGGACATAGCCATTATTTGAACCTGGTATTTTTTCCGGTTTTAGTTCTTTGGATTTACCACCAGCATTGAGATTAACAAGTGACTTAATCTTGTCATTCCTTCCTTTGAATCTTGGCTTTCTACCAGGGTGTTTTGGGGTGACGTAGGCTTTCCATGATTTCTTTAAAGAATCAACCACTCCTGCTTTAAATTTAGTGGGAACATCTGCTATAAACTCAGGAATTTTATCACTTCTATAAAATTCACATTGTCCATATTTATCAGGGTCTTCAATATTCAAATGTTGCCTAATCTCGCAATAGGGATAACCATTCTTGGGTCTAATCACACCCGTACCGACTAAGCGCACTTTCTCCCATTTCTCAGTGGACTTACCTTTTTTGTCAGTGGTCACAACTTTGCGCCACTTCCACTGTAAAACTACACCGTCGGGAATAGGGCGAACTGCTTGCAGCAGCACTTCGCTATCGCCCACTTCCTTTTCCCTATAATATTTCTGTCTTCCTGCTAGTTTAAGCGATAAGCCCGTGTTCCATACCCACTTGAGTTTATCCAGCCATTTATCAATTGTCTGTGACTGTGCAAGAGTCGGATAGATTTTAAATTCCAGGGTTTTCATATAAAATATGCTTGTGCGATCGCCCACATCGTACTTACAGTTGTGAATTTATGGTAACAACATTATGACGGGACTAGATTGGGTAGTCTTAATTATACCCATATTATATATGATCAGCTAACCTGCTACTAAATTGAATAATGTAAAAACGTCAAATTATTATAAAAATTACTGTAATGGGAGCATATTACTCCCTTACTTAATCCTGTATAAATTAAATGCAAAACAGCTTACTAGCGTAAACTATCCCAAGTTTTGATTAGTTTATCAAAAGAAAATTGCAATTAAACAGAAACCACAACCTTACTAAACAAAAACCCATACCAATCTTCCAAACCTTCTCCAGTAGTAGCAGAA